>ERZ809074.4134-NODE-4134-length-12486-cov-3.825115_pt1 | contig 12486 bp, 11 predicted proteins | sample MGYA00520795_ERZ809074 | MGnify/ENA primary metagenome ERZ809074 (study PRJEB31570, sample SAMEA3212989) | Homo sapiens | biome: human-gut; feature: human gut; material: fecal | place: Sweden | collected 2011 ...
GTGTCGGCGGGCTTGTTCGTCGGCGGCGCGGCAATATATATTTGTTCAATGATAATAAGGAGGAGAAAAGATGCAGGAAATTGAAAAGTATAATCAGTGGCTTAATCAAGAGGGGCTTGACGGTGAAGTCCGCGCCCAACTTGAAAAGATAAAGGACGATAAAAACGAGATTTTTGAAAGTTTTTATAAGGATTTGGAGTTCGGCACTGCGGGACTTCGCGGCATTCTCGGCGCGGGCACGAACAGAATGAACATATACACCGTAGGTAAGGCTACCGAGGGTTTTGCAAAATATCTTCTTGCGAATTTTGAGAATCCGTCAATAGCCATTGCCTACGATTCAAGAATAAATTCCGAACTTTTTGCCTGGACGAGCGCAAGAATTATGGCGCAGAACGGTATAAAGGTTTACCTTTACGGCGAACTTATGCCCACGCCCATGCTTTCGTATGCGGTGCGCTTTTATAATTGCTCGGGCGGTATAGTTATCACCGCAAGCCATAATCCGGCAAAATATAACGGATATAAGGTCTACGGCCCCGACGGCTGTCAGGCGGGACCCGAAATGGCAGACGCAATTTTGGCGGAAATCGAAAAAACGGATATCTTCAACGTAAAACTTGCCGACAAAAACGACAGTCATATTGAAATCATTCCCGATTCCACAATAGAAAGCTTTGTTGACACCATACTTAAAGAGCGTGTTTGCGTTGATAAAAACGCCGTAAAGAATCTTAATATAGTATACACGCCCCTTAACGGAACGGGTCTTATGCCCGTAATGCGCACGTTTAAGAAAATGGGCATAGAAAACGTTACCGTGGTAAAAGAACAGGAAAAGCCCGACGGGAATTTTCCCACGTGCCCCTATCCCAACCCGGAAATGCGGGAAGCACTTGAAAAGGGCATAGAAACCCTTGAAAAGTGCGGCGGCGATATCCTTATTGCCACAGACCCCGATGCCGACAGGGTGGGCACTGCGGTTAAGCACAAAAACGAATACGTGCTTATTTCCGGCAACGAGATGGGCGTGCTTATGCTTGATTATATTTCAAGAATCCGTACCGAAAACGGCACAATGCCCAAAAATCCCGTTGCGGTAAAAACGATAGTTACCACCGCCATGGTTGACGATGTTGCCGCGTCCTACGGCATTAAACTTGAAAGCGTGCTTACGGGATTCAAGTTTATCGGCGGAGTTATAGCCGACCTTGAAGAGCATAACAGGGTGGAAGATTATCTTCTGGGCTTTGAGGAAAGTTACGGGTATCTTATAGGCGTACACGCCCGCGATAAGGACGCGGTAAGCGCCTGTATGCTTATTGCCGATATGGCGGCATACTACAAATCGCAGGGCAAAACGCTCATAGATGTTCTTGACGAACTGTTTGAAAAATACGGCTATTACAACAACAAAACCGTTTCTTTTGCCTTTGAGGGTGCGTCGGGAATGGAGAAAATGGCGGGTATAATGGAATCTTTGCGCACAAATCCGCCCAAAACGGTTGCTGGCGCGGAAATTACGGAAATAAGCGATTACAAACTTTCCGTTACGAAGAACGCGCAGGGCGAAACGAAGATCCTTCTGCCCAAGTCCAACGTGCTTGCGTATAAACTTTCCGACGGCTGTTCCTTTGTGGTTCGTCCCTCGGGCACAGAACCCAAGTTAAAGGTGTATATGTTCGCCAAGGCGGATTCGGCGGAAAAGTCCCACGCAAGGGTCGAGGAACTCAAAAACGCACTTGAAAAGATCATAAACTAAGTTTTTTTCGCTTTTTGCGGGAATTTTGAAATAAGGGGGAAAATAAAATGTATATTTCGGATTCGGTAAAATATGTAGGAGTAAACGACAGAAACATTGACCTTTTTGAGGGTCAGTATTTCGTGCCGGAGGGAATGTCGTACAATTCGTATGTTGTTTTTGATGAGAAAATTGCCGTGCTTGACACGGTTGACGGGCATTTTTGCAAAGAGTGGCTTGAAAATCTTGAAAACGCGCTTAACGGCAAAGAACCGGATTATCTTATCGTTCAGCATATGGAACCTGACCATTCGGCGTGCATTGCCGATTTCGCCGCAAAATATCCAAAGGCGAAAATCGTGGGCAATGCTCAAACGTTTAAGATGATTGCAAACTTCTTTTCCGTTGATTTCGGCGAAAGAAAAGAGGTCGTAACAAACGGGCAGTCACTGTCGCTGGGCAAAAAGTCGCTTACGTTCGTCTTTGCGCCCATGGTGCACTGGCCGGAAGTTATGGTTACATATCTTGACACGGACAAAGTTCTGTTTTCAGCCGACGGTTTCGGCAAATTCGGCGCGCTTGACGCAAAAGAGGACTGGGATTGCGAGGCGCGCAGATACTATTTCGGCATTGTGGGCAAGTACGGCGCACAGGTTCAGGCGCTTTTGAAAAAAGCCGCCGCCCTTGATATTGATACGATCTGCCCGCTTCACGGACCAGTGCTTAAAGGCGAAGAAGCCGTCCACGCAATAAAACAGTATGACACGTGGTCGTCCTATAAGTCCGAAAGCGACGGCGTTGTTATCTGCTACGCGTCCGTTTACGGCAACACCAAAAAGGCGGCGGAACTGCTTTATTCGGATTTGATTGATTCAAATTGCAAAGTTACAATGTTCGATTTGGCACGGTGCGATATGGCGGAAGCGGTGGAAGACGCGTTCAGGTACAGCAAACTTGTGCTCGCGAGCATTACTTATAACGCCGATGTTTTCCCCGTTATGCGGGAGTTTTTAAGCGCCCTTTGTGAGCGGAACTACCAAAACCGCACGGTAGGATTCATTGAAAACGGTTCGTGGGCGCCCCTGGCGGCAAAAATAATGCGCTCGTCACTTGAAAAGTGCAAGGATATCACGTTCCTTGAAAACACCGTAACGGTAAATTCGGCGGTAAAAGAAAACAATATTGAACAGATTCACGCCATGGCAAGGGAATTGGCGAAATGATAAAGTTTAGAAAAGTGCCGTAACAACTGCTGTTACGGCGCTTTTTTGTATCTCTTATAATCAAAAAGTTAACAAATACAGCACATTGATTAAAAAAATATTGACAAACATAAACGGAGGGGTATAGTGTTATCGGATAATGAAGGAGGAGTTTAATATGAAAAAAGTATTATCTGTAATGCTTGCGGTTGCGATGGTTGTTTCATGCATCTCAATCGTATCGTTTGCCGTTCCCACCGAAGAGGAAACGGTTTTTGAGGTAAACTTTGCATTCAATCTGGGTCCCGCAATTATGGATGATGAGGCTAACGGTTATACCGGCGGCGAAGACGAAGACGGTTTCTAAAAAATATGAGGCAGTGCCACAAGTTCTGCACTGCCTTTTTGTTCGGATAAGTATAAAAAAGCGGGCAGTTTGATTCTGCCCGTTTTCTGCTTATGCATAAGAGAACCGAAACCTGACGCCGAAAACGGTTCTTTTTGCCGATATCCCGTTTCGTCCTCCTTGAAATACTCCCGGTATTCCTGCGTCGTCCTCAACGAATCTCGACAAAAATAATCCGTTTTCGGTGCGCGCAGTTTTAACGGAACAGATTTTTGTCGGGACAAGAAAGACGGCGAAGGTAATATCGGGCATATTTCCAAGCCGTCTGCCGCAGTATCCGGCGAAAATATGTTCGTTAAAACCGTTAGGTGTTCGGCTCTCTTATGCATAACCGAGGAAATCAATTTTGAGGAAGCGGCAAAACAGGCATATTCGTCGCCGTTTCATTTTCAGCGGGTGTTCACCGTTCTGTGCGGAATGTCGCCGGACGATTATATCCGTATGCGCAGACTTTCTCTTGCGGGCGAAGAATTGTCAAGGAGGAAAGCATAGATTATCGACATTGCGCTGAAATACGGATACGATACACCGGAGAGTTTTTTCCGTGGGTTTACAAGATTTCACGGCATTGCGCCGAGCGAAGCGCGCAGTATGAGTATGCCGAAAACACGGAGCTTGAGGTGTATTCGTCGGCAGATACGTCCGACCCGGACTATCGGTGCGAAATCCGGATTGCGGTAAATGAAAAAAACGGATGATTGAATCCGTCTTTTGTGATATAATGCAATATAAAAAGAATATTTAACTGCTACCGAGCAGTAGGTTTGTGCATCGTCAGGTCTTGGAAGATGTACACGCGAGTGCCTTTTGTTTCGGAGGTTAAAATGAAAAGACTGAATTTTTTAAAAAAACTGTGCCTGCGCAGCGTATCGCTGACAGCCGTAACGGTATCCAATGTTATCGGCGGCGATATCGATTTTCTTCTGCTTGCTGCAAAGAACCCGTTGTATATTCCCGTTATTATTAACTTTATAATTTCCTTCCTTATGCATAACGCTAGGTACGGCTTTGTCTGCCGGAAAAAGCGGGAGCGGGAACAGGGGAAAAATGCGAGGAAGCGCAGAACAAGTCGCGATTTACCGAATCGCGATTTAGTAATTCCAAAACAACAGATAAACCAAACCCCGGCACATTAAAATCGTACCGGGGTTAAATATTACAGTTCGTCGGAGAGAGCAGGGTCGTAGTAGTCAAGATTGTCAAGGCACTTGCCTGCGCCCAGGGCAACGCAGGAAATGGCGTCATCGGCAACAAAGCAGTTTACGCCCGTGGCGGAAGAAATAAGTTTGTCAAAGCCCAAAAGCAGTGACCCGCCGCCGGTAAGCACGATTCCGCTTTCGATAATATCCGCGGCAAGCTCCGGGGGCGCATCATCAAGCACACCTAAAATTCCCGAAAGAATGCGGTCAAAGGAATCCTGTAACGCTTCGTGAATTTCTTCCGAAGAAACTTCTATACTCTTCGGCAGACCCGTAAGCAGGTTCCTGCCCATAACTTCGGAGTGGAGCGTTTCGGAACGGGGCCACGCCGAACCGATATTTATTTTAAGCATCTCCGCCGTGCGTTCGCCTATTAGCAGGTTGTGCTTTTTGCGCATATATTTTACTATATCGTCATCCATCTTATTGCCTGCCGCCTTAACCGATTTGCTTATTACGCATCCGCCCAAAGAAAGCAGAGCAATGTCGGTAGTGCCGCCGCCGATATCCACAATCATTGTGCCGTGGGGTTGATTGATATCGATGTTTGCACCGATTGCCGCGGCTTTGGGTTCTTCCATAATAAAGGCGTTTTTTGCGCCTAGCCGCTGCGCCGCGCCGAGAACGGAACGCTGCTCCACATCGGTAACGCCGCTGGGGACGCACATAATTATACGGGGCTTGAACAAACTGCGCTTTGGAACGGCTTTTTTCATAAAGAGTTCAAGCATTTGCTGGGTAATGTCGCCGTCGGAAATAACGCCGTCGCGCAACGGGCGGACAACGGTAATGCTCTCGGGCGCTCTGCCGAGCATACGCTGTGCCTCAAAACCCACGCCCTGTACGGTACCCGTTTCGGTATCAACCGCAACAACGCTTGGTTCGCGCAAAACTATACCTTTGCCTTTAACATATATAAGCACGGTGGCGGTGCCTAAATCTATTGCTATGTCCTGACGTTTGAAAAGCATAATAACCTCACTGATTTTCGATGTCTCGGTAATCCTTAGTAACTGTATTCATTGTATCACACTTTCCGCAATAATTCAAGCAATTTGATGTGCTTGCAGGGCTATTTTATGTTTGCTGCGGTACAAAAATGCCTGATTGGGAATGTTTTTTCAAAGAAATCGCGATTTTTTCTTGACTAAATCGCAGTTCTTGTTTATATTTAATATAAAATATTGTAGGAGAAGATATGTTCAGAGAATTAGACGAACTTCTTAACGCGTACAGGGAACGTGACCCTGCGGCAAGAAGTAAATTAAGCATTTTTTTGCTTTATCCGGGCGTAAAAGCGATAATACGTCATCGCATCGCCCATTGGTTTTATAAACACGGTCATTTTTTCATTGCACGGGCAATTTCACAGCGCACGAGAAAAAAGACAGGCATAGAAATTCACCCGGGCGCGGAAATAGGCAAGCGACTTGTTATTGACCACGGTATGGGTATCGTTATAGGCGAAACTACCGTTATAGGGGACGACTGTCTTTTGTATCAGGGCGTGACGCTCGGCGGCTCGGGCAAGGAAAAGGGTAAACGCCACCCTACCTTGGGGAACAACGTGCTTGTGGGCGCAGGTGCAAAGGTACTTGGCTCATTTAAGGTGGGCGATAATGCCCGAATAGCCTCAAACGCGGTGGTGCTTAACGAAATTCCCGATCACGCAACGGCGGTGGGTGTTCCGGCAAAAGTTGTCCGCGTTGCGGGCGAAAAGGTTGAAATGCTGGACCACACCCATATTCCCGACCCTGTGGCTCAGGTGCTTAAAAAGTTAAGCGACAGGCTTGACGAACTTGAAAAATAATCTTTGCGGCGCAGAATTTGCGCCGCAAAAACATAAAAGAGGATTTTAAGATGTACAGAATTGTTAAAAAGAAAGAACTTAACCCTACGGTGACGTTTATGAGTATTGGTGCGCCCCTTGTTGCCAAAAAGGCAGAACCGGGGCAGTTTATTATTCTGCGCACCGATAAGGACGGCGAGCGCATACCCCTTACCGTTGCCGGGTTTGACAGAGCCGCGGGTACGGTGGATATAATTTTTCAGATAGTGGGCGCAACAACCGCAAAACTGAACGCCAAAAACGAGGGCGACTTCATTGAAGATTTTGTGGGACCTCTGGGCAACAAAACCGAAACCGAGGGCAGAAAGAACGTATGTATCGTAGGCGGCGGCGTGGGCTGCGCAATTGCGCTTCCTGTTGCGAAAAAACTTCACTCCGAGGGCTGTCGGGTGCATTCGATAATCGGATTCCGCGATAAGGATTTAGTCATCCTTGAAGATGAGTTTGCCGCCTGTTCCGATACTCTTACGCTTATGACCGACGACGGCACGGCGGGCAGAAAGGGTCTTGTTACCGAAGCGCTTAAAGAAATGCTTGAAAAGGGCGAAAAGTTTGATGAAATTATAACTATCGGACCGCTTATAATGATGAAATTCGTTGTTGAAACGGCAAGACCTTACGGCATAAAGACCACCGTTTCAATGAATCCCATTATGATAGACGGCACGGGAATGTGCGGCGGCTGCCGGCTTACGGTAGGCGGAAAAACGAAGTTCGCCTGTGTTGACGGCCCCGATTTTGACGGATATCAGGTGGATTTTGACGAGGCGATGATGCGCAGCGGAATGTACCGCGATTTTGAAAGACACGCTTACGAAGAAAACTGCAATCTGCTTAAAAAGGGGGAAATGTAATATGCCGAATATGAGTATGAATAAAAATCCTATGCCCACACAGGACGCAAAGGTGCGGGCAGGGAACTTTGACGAAGTGGCGCTGGGCTACGACGAGGCAACCGCTCTTGACGAAGCGGCGCGGTGTCTGAACTGCAAAAATATGCCCTGTGTTCAGGGATGCCCCGTAAAAATACATATTCCCGCGTTTATAGAAAAAGTCCGCGAGGGCGAATTTGAAGAGGCGTACAATATAATAAGTCAGTCGTCAAGCCTGCCCGCAGTGTGCGGAAGAGTATGCCCTCAGGAAAAGCAGTGCGAGGCAAAATGCGTGCGGGGCATAAAGGGCGAAGCGGTAGGCATCGGCAGGCTTGAACGCTTTGTTGCCGATTTCCATAACGCCCACGGCGGAACGCTTACAAAGCCCGAACCCAACGGGCACAAAGTTGCGGTTGTAGGCTCGGGTCCGTCGGGACTTACCTGTGCGGGGGATTTGGCTAAAAAGGGATATTCGGTAACGGTTTATGAGGCACTTCACCTGGCGGGCGGCGTACTTGTGTACGGAATTCCGGAATTCAGGCTCCCCAAAGCGATAGTCGAAAAAGAAGTTGAAACATTAAAAAAACTCGGCGTTGACGTGGAAACAAACGTTGTTATCGGCAAGACCCTTACGGTGGACGAACTGTTTGATATGGGCTTTGAGGCGGTGTTCATCGGTTCGGGCGCGGGACTTCCCAATTTTTTGGGCATTCCCGGCGAGGGCGCAAAGGGCGTATATTCCGCAAACGAGTTTTTAACGCGAAACAATCTTATGAAAGCGTACCTTGAAGATTCTTCAACACCCGTTATGAAAGCAAAGCGCGTGGCGGTTGTGGGCGGCGGAAACGTTGCCATGGACGCGGCGCGTACCGCAATGCGGCTGGGTGCGGAACACGTATATATTGTATACCGCCGCTCTCTTGACGAACTTCCCGCACGAAAAGAGGAAGTTGAGCACGCAATGGAAGAGGGAATTGAGTTTATGCTGCTCAATAATCCCGTTGAAATTAAAGAGTACAATAATCCTGACGACAGGCGCGACCCGAAAAACGGCAGTGTGGAAAAAATGCGCTGCATAAAAATGAAACTTGGCGAGCCTGACGAAAGGGGCAGACGCCGTCCCGTTGCGATTCCCGGAAGCGAATTTGATTTGGACGTGGACGCGGTTATTATCGCGGTAGGCACGTCGCCCAATCCGCTTATAAAGAATACCACAAAGGGGCTTGAAGTAAACGCACGCGGCGGAATAATAGTAAACGAGGAAACCTGTCAGACCACAAAGACGGGCGTTTATGCAGGCGGCGACGCCGTTACCGGTGCGGCAACCGTTATCCTTGCAATGGGTGCGGGCAAGACCGCGGCGGCGGCAATTGATGAATATCTGTCGAAAAAATAAACCCGATTTTATGTGTTCGGTACAACAAATATGACACATAAGGTTTTCTTATATAAAGATAAGTTTTATTTGATTGACTTATATTAAAAACAGGACTATACTATGCACATCAATTCGGACAAGGGATTGAAAGAACCTGCCGAAAAAACAAAATGAGGTGAATAGAAGATGAAAACGAAATCAATGTTCAAAAGCGTCGTATCAGTAGGCGCGGCAGTGGCAATGGCAGCCTGTTCACTTGCCTTTACGGGCTGTGGAAAAACCGAGGGCGGAAGCGGTTATACCGCCAAGAATACCGAGTATGTAATCGGCGTAAGCGGACCCCTTACGGGCGGCGCGGCTGTTTACGGTGTTGCGGTTAAAAACGCGGCTGAAATGGCTGTTGAAGAAATTAACGCAGCCGGCGGACTTGACGGCGTAAAATTCAAATTTGTTGCAATGGACGATATGCACGACGCAACAAAAGTTTCAACAAACTATGCAAAACTGCTTGAAGGCGGAATGCAGGTTTCCCTGGGAACGGTAACGACCGCACCCTGTCTTGAATGGAAACAGCTTTCACACGAGGACAACATATTCTTCCTTACTCCTTCGGCTTCGGCTGACGCGGTTCCCGAATTTGACAACGGTTATCAGATGTGCTTTGCCGACTCCAACCAGGGTGCCGTTGCGGCGAAGCAGGTAAACGAAGATTACAAGGGTCAGACAATCGGCGCGTTCTATAAATCCGATGACGCTTATTCAAAGGGAATATTTGATAAGTTCAAGGCAACGCTTGATTCTTCAATAACCCTTAAAGAAACAAGCTTTACCGAAAACACCGCTACCGACTTTGCAACACAGATCGATACCCTTAAAGATTGCAAGTTCGTGTTCCTGCCCATATATGCGGCTCCCGCATCGCTGTTTATAACACAGGCAAAGAGTATAATGAGCAAGGACACCGTATTCTACGGCTGCGACGGTCTTGACGGTATCGACTCAATCGAAGGCTTTGATATCACAACCGTTCCCCAGGAAGTTTCAATGCTTTCACAGTTCAACTCCAAGGCAACCGAAGGCGCATCAAAGGTGTTTATCGACAAATATGTTGCCAAGTACGGAAAAGACACTCTTAACCAGTTCGGTGCATCGGCTTATGACTGCATATACGCTCTTGTTGACGCCATGAAGGCAATTAAGGCAAAGGGCAAGGATATACCCGTAACAATAAGCGCTTCCGACCTTTGCGACCTGCTTAAAGAAGAGTTCCAGGGCGGATTCAAATTCTCGGGCGTAACGGGTGACAGTGTTACCTGGGACGCAAACGGATACGTAAATAAGACTGCTCTTAAATATGTAATCAAAGAAGCAGATAAATAATACGCTTTTTTTGCAAGTTTCGGGTTGAAACGCAACCTGCCGATGCTCAAAAAAGGGCATCGGCACTTTGCGTATTTATAGGTTACTGTGCATCGGGACAAAATGCGTCCGGTGCAAACACACAAGTTAGGACGGATTGATAATATGACTTTTACGGATTTCATTGCTACCCTTGTAAACGGTATAAGTTTAGGCGGTATATATGCAATGATTGCCCTTGGGTACACCATGGTTTACGGCATTGCAAAAATGCTTAACTTTGCCCACGGCGACATTATAATGGTAGGCGGCTATACGATTTATGTAACAATGAGCCTTTTGGGACATCCTCTGCTTGCCGTTTTTACGGCAGTAATAATCTGCACGGTTTTGGGAATTGTTATTGAAAAAGTTGCTTATAAGCCCCTGCGCGGCGCGTCGCCCCTGGCGGTGCTTATTACCGCCATCGGCGTAAGTTACCTTTTGCAAAGCCTTGCACAGATTGTTTTCGGTTCAGCACCCAAAATGGTAAGGATATTTGATAAACTCGGTTCGATTCAGGTAGGCGACATGAAATTGCAGACATCAACCCTTGTAACCCTTGCGGCTACGGTAGTACTTATGACCGTGCTTACCCTGTTTATCAAGTATACCAAAGTGGGACGCGCCATGATTGCAGTTTCCGAGGACCGCGACACTGCTCAGCTTATGGGCATAAACGTAAACAGGATTATTACCGTAACCTTTTCAATAGGTTCGGCTTTGGCGGCGCTTGCAGGTCTGTTTTTGCTTATGCGCGCGCCCAACGTTTCAAGCACCTTGGGAGCAATGCCCGGCATCAAGGCGTTTACCGCGGCGGTTATCGGCGGTATCGGCTCTATCCCCGGCGCGATGCTCGGCGGTGTGCTTCTGGGCATAGTTGAATGTATTGCAAACAAAATTACCGTACTTGCACCTTACACAGATGCTATTGAATTTTCAATACTTATAATAATTCTTCTTGTACGCCCCAACGGATTTTTGGGCAAGAAGAAGAGAGAGAAGGTGTAAAGATGAAAAACTTCAAAGTTAAACACTATGTAAGTTATATCGGGGTGGGTGTCTTTGCACTTATATTCACAGTGCTTACTTTTACAACGGGGCTTCCGCAGTCAACCCTTTATCTGCTTGAAAAAATTGCAATAAGCATAATTTTGGCAGTATCTTTAAGCCTTGTTGTAGGCTTTTTGGGCGAACTTTCACTTGGGCATGCAGGCTTTATGTGCATTGGTGCGTACCTGGGCGGAAAAATGTCGTTAATTCTTGAAGCCGCCATGGGCAGGGGCAGTGTTGCCGCACTTTTGCTTTCAATGGTTGTGGGCGGGCTTGCCGCCGCAATATGCGGGTTTGTTATCGGCTTGCCGGCACTGCGGCTTAAAGGCGATTATCTTGCAATAGTAACCCTTGCGTTCGGTGAAATAGTGCGTTCTGTATTCCAGAATTCGTCAGATAAATCTTTCGGCGGTGCACTGGGTCTTGCAACGCCCCGATTCAACAAAAACTATCTGTTTATAATCGCGTTTATTATGGTGCTTGTTACCCTGGCGGTTGTGCAGAACCTTATGCGGTCAAAACACGGTCGCGCAATAACGGCAATAAGGGATAACGAAATTGCCGCACGGGCCACGGGTGTAAACGTAACAAAATATAAACTGCTTGCATTTATTATTTCCGCGTGCTTTGCGGGAATTGCAGGTGTGCTTTTCAGTTACAGCCAGACAAAGGTTCAAAGCAGTACTTTCGATTTCAACTATTCAATAGATATTCTTGTTATGGTTGTTTTGGGCGGTATGGGCAGCATCAACGGTTCGGTGCTTGCCGCGGCGCTTATTTCCTACCTTAACGTTGAACTTTCAAGCGTGCTTACGGGCGACAAAGCGGTGTTGCAGAATCTGTTTTACGCACTTATACTTATAGTTATAGTTATTTATAACAATGCCCCGGCGCTTAAAGGTTTAAGGGAGAAATTTAACATTAAAAATCTTTCGGGAAAACTGTTTAAGCACGAAACCGACCCCGCATACAGGAATGACGATACAGCAAAATGGGATAAGGTTCCCACAAAAATAGCGATGGACGAACTTATTTCGGTGGATACTTCCCCCGACAAAACATTTAAGCCCGATTCGCCGAAAAAGGAGAGATAACTATGGGAGAATATATACTTCAAACCGAAAATCTCGGCATTTCCTTCGGCGGGCTTAAAGCCGTTGAGGGTCTTGACCTTAAAATCAAAAAAAATGAACTTTACGGGCTTGTAGGGCCTAACGGAGCGGGTAAAACCACGGTGTTTAATATGCTTACCGGCGTTTACCGTCCCACTTACGGCAAGGTTATTCTTGACGGACAGGACATAACGGGAAAATCACAGGAGAAAATCAATCATCTCGGTGTTGCGAGAACGTTTCAGAATATCCGCCTGTTTAATAATATGACGGTTA
>ERZ809074.4147-NODE-4147-length-12446-cov-34.491002_pt1 | contig 12446 bp, 9 predicted proteins | sample MGYA00520795_ERZ809074 | MGnify/ENA primary metagenome ERZ809074 (study PRJEB31570, sample SAMEA3212989) | Homo sapiens | biome: human-gut; feature: human gut; material: fecal | place: Sweden | collected 2011 ...
AGTTTACAACTTATATTCGGGGGATTTTGTTGATTTATTGTGAATTTCTTGGTGTTGTAATTTGCTGATAACTTGCAGATTTATTTTGATTTTCTTTGGCGGTTTCAATAAAAAAGCGGAACTCTGCGGCAATAAACTATAAAATGAATAATGACTATGATGGGAATATTACAAGTTGCCTCTTATATATACAAGCGCTATATGGATGATTTTGGCGTTCGTATTGATGAAATGAAGTTGCAGATTTGAGTAAAGCTAAGACTCAAGGAAGAGGGTGTGGCTTATGCCACACCCTCTTCTTTGTAAAACAGCTGTTTTTTATACTTTAATTATATATAAGTAAAAGATGTTATTGTATTTATCACTTATCTGATGTTTATTTCAGAACCAGGCGTATTGGCATCGCCTTGTAGCGGCCATTGTTCATGCCGTTGCTACCACTCACGAATCTCATATTGGATAATCCTTTCCTCTTGTTGTAAACATCAAAGTATCTATACCAGAAACCATATTCAGGACTGTTGGTACCGAAGCCCTGCGTACCTGACAGCAAAGTCTTGGTCCAGAGATTTACATGGATAGGGTTCTTATGGCTCTCGCCCTCCAAAAATCCACCCATAGGCAGATAGATGTATGGCAACTCGGAATCCACCGTCTTGATACGCACGCAGTTGTAGGTTTCTCCTAACGATGTGGACTGTGGTACCACCTCCAGATTGCCTGCATTAACTAATTCTTCGAACACGGCATCAGTTGGAATGGTATAGCCTGTTGGTGCCAAGGTGCTGGAGAGATCCTGAGTGGCATCGCTGGTGCTCTTTTTTTCAGAGATACAGAAATAGCCACCAATGGCTTTCTTGTTCTTTGCCAGTGCCACCACATCTGGGGCATAGTAACCATTGTTGGATGCACCTAGGTTGCGGTCTAACATATAATAAGTAGTGGTGGTTTCATCGGCCTTCTTTCCCTTTACCTTTACCACACCATAATAGAACCAGCCCTTCACCTTCTTCTCGTTATCTCCGTTTTCTGCCAACTGATAATCCTTATATACCTTGGATTTCTCATCTATCTTATGGAAGATACCAGTATGATAAACAGGATAAGTGATCTCGATGCCAGCCTGGTTGGTGATGGTAAATGAAGACTTCCACAAATCTTCATTTACCGTAGTATTGGCAAGGCTTACCTTCCACTTACCTTTATCTTCTTCCACTTTGATTTTATCATCCTTTTTAGCAATCTGATCACCATTAAGTTTAGGGATAAGATACGTGATATCGGCTGTTCCCACGCAGAAATGCAAACCATCATTTCTCACAGCCCCTTGCATTTCTTCAGGAGTGATGCCTTGCACATCTTTATCCAACCACTTGAAATAGTTGGCAGCTACGGTGGAGTTATTATACTGCATGATAACGGTTCTATCAGGATCATCTTTTCTAAAGTCGAAACCAGCCTGCTTGATGGTTATATCCAGAGAAAGGTCGCCAGAAGTAACGGTGATGGTTCCTGTACGTGGATTCTCTGATTGGTTATTCTTTTCAAGCGTAAGCTTCAAGGTATATTTCTTGCCTTTAGAAGATCTGCTTGTCTCTGGTATATCATTCACGGTCTCTTGCTGACAAGCGGTTATCCAAGAATTATTTCTATTGACACTATATAGCGCACTATCACTACTCGTTGCCTTTGGCAAGGTAGTAACAATGGTTACGGTAGCCTCTGTTGTGTTTGCATTTATCTCCTGATAATCGCTCACTCCCAGTTCATAGTCTTTGCAAGCTATCATTCTGGTGATTTCAGGATTATCGTCCCGCACCTCTGCTTCCACTCTATTCTCTGGCAGACTCTTCTTAGCCTCTTCAAGCGTAGAGAAGCCATAGTCGTTTACCTTGGTTACCTTGATGGTATAATGGTGGTTACGGAGCAAGGCATATTGGATTTTCTCTTTAGCATCCTTGTAGAGTGCCACCTTATAATATCCTACACTATCCTTATAATTCGCCTTGATAATCACCATTGCCTTGCCTGCAGAAGTTTCATTTACTGCCACGGTGGTTGCGGTACCGCCGCCCAATGGGTTGTCTTCCGTTCTGAGAACGGTAGATTCTGCCAAGCTATCGGTCGTAGGCTCAATATATTTGGCAGGAGCTATGGCTGCCTTGGTTGCCATGTTATAGACATACAAGCCTGCATTAGTGAAATTACTCTGGATGCTATTGTCTATCTCCAAACTTATCTTGGCGCATTGGCGCAACATCGTCACTGAAGGATTAGCTTCCAAAAGTTTATCTATTGAAATTTTACCCCAGCAGATAGGGGCATCAAGCTGAGGGTCTCTCTCCTTAGCAGCAGTGAGAGACTGCAAGTCTTGTGCCTCGCTCTCCGTCATGTCGCTGGCATTGGCTACAAGATGTACATTCTTGGTACCAGCAGGTACATTGGTTATCTTTACCTTGTAGCTGCCATCAGACTGCTGTGATAAGGTAGAATAGCAATCTGTCTCGCCTAAGTATTTGTCCTTATCTCCATAGAACACAGCGCAGAGCGAATTGAATGTCTCCGAGGCCCCCGCTCTTGTACCAATCTGTTGCTTGGTGAAGTTAGTCAATTGAAGGTTCAAGACAAGTCCCTCGGCAGGGATTTCATCCCCGCCGAGTCCGATAGCCTCCATCGTATCCTTGCAGGAAACAAGGCTTAGGAGCAATCCAATCCATATCATTAAATGTTTGATCTTCTTCATTGCTTAAACTGATTTATAACAGTGTTCAAATCTGATTCTAATCTTATTTAATCCACACCAGATGGCTTGCCAGCGTGCCAAGAGGAGTCATCGTAATAGCCTGTGTCATTATCCTTCTCATAGCTGTTGCCATTGAAAAGGAGAATGGATTTGTCGTCAGAGATTTGATTATCTTTCATAATTCTGATGTCCTTCTCGTGGTCTCCCTTAACAGCCTTGAGAGTAATCACAGTCTTATACCAACCATTATTCAAATTATTGCATGACCAACTTTTACCCGCTGTATCATAGATGGTAAAAGACTCGCGCTCTTTATTACTGTCATCACCATTTTTGCCATTGGCGACACCATATACCTTGAACCATCCGTAAGTCTGGAATCTGGTGTAAATGGTAAAGTTGATGTTCTCAATAGTTGGCATGGCATCATATATGTTCCAAGTAGGATCTGATGTTGGATCATAGACAATCCAACCCTCTCGATCCTCATAGTCGAAGAGAGGAATACCCGGCTCCAAGTGGTGAGTGCAACGATGAAGCGTATAACCTAGTTTCGTATTGGTATTGTTACTGAATATAATCAATGTTTCACCAGGCTTGATGGTCTTTACTCCCGTAGCACCATGCTCTGTATATTTCGACTCGGCATTCTCTTTGAAGTTCACGTAATACCAACCCACATTCGTATAATCCGCAACCATTTTATCACCAGGCCAGTGTTCTGTAAATTTCCAAACTTTAGAGTTGGCTTCAGTTCCGGTTGTCTCACCAATCTGGGTATAGACATAGGTATAATGATGGTCTGGGTTAGGTATATCCTTATCCTTTAAATCATACCATCCATCTGCCCAGTTGGTATTTTCTCCAGTTACATTATTAGTCTCTTTCTTTTCTTCAAGTGTACCCTCATAATTATCAGTTTTATTACCTCCATTATAATGTGTGCGGTCGTTGATGGCACGGAAGTTGATACGATAGTTACCCATTGCAGGCTTTACCGTTACCTTGATTTTCTTGACAAAGTTGAAGCCTTCTGCAGATTCCTTTGGCTTCACGGTGAGGTAATGTACTGTCGTGGTAACAGGGTCACTGGTTGCCTTAATCTTGAAGGTTCCTTCTCGGGTATCAGGAGTATCGCAAGATGCCTGAATGGTTGACTTACCTACGGTGGAAGAGGTGTTACCGGTGAAAGCCAAACCGCCGAGGTTGGTCTTAAACTGTACCACTTTGGTATTGTAGTCGCTACCCCAATAGATGGTTACTTCCTGTGGATTTACCTCAAAATAAGGAGAGGCATCATAGGTTACATCGAGATACTTCTTAATGTTACCAGCCTTAATCCAAACCTTTGCCGTACCCTTGTGATTTCCATTATAGTCGGAGAACTTAATGTCCTCGTTGATTTTGAATGTGATTCTATGATTCTTCACTGCATCTAGCTTGCTCAACACAATCACATCTTTCTCACCACTGGATGTTGTTACCTTTTCATCGCAACCGAAATCTGCCTTTGTCAGCATTACGTTCGACTCATAGTCGATGGAGTCTGTCGTGGTAGATGTTACTCTCGCCTTCGTCTTGCTTACCCACAAAGTAGTATGGTTGAAGTCGGCATCTATCGTTACAGGAGTCCAGTCCTTTACGCTCACATTACAGTCGAGAGTCATGTTTCCCAGACTCTTGATGTTGCCGATAATCTCATAATAGGTGCCACGAGGGAAGGTCGGAACTTCGGTGGAAGTTGGGCTCTCGTCCTGACGATGTCCCAGCTTAATCGTATAGTTGTTCTCAAAGCTACCATTCACAAAGCCATTAACTTTGAGGGTAGACTGCTGAGAGGCATTGGCGATATAACGCTCAGGCAGATAGTAAGTGCCTTGGAAAAGCCACTTATCGGCGGCATTCTGTGGAGCAGCTGTAGGAGTAGCACCCTGAACAAGGGTGATGATGTTCTTATTATTCACATTGGCATTGTCTGCTTTCTCTGTCCAGTCTCCCGCCTTATAATAACCACCCTTATTGCTTGCCTCAGAAGGAGTTGCATAAACTTCATTTTCAAAACCTTTGGCATAATCTGTGCTAACATTAGAATTGCTAAATGCTCCATTCCAACTCAGCGTGGTGCTAGGAGAAAGCTTTTGAGCCAGAATATCCTTGATGCGATAGCTCTTTCCTTTGAATGCAGAACCTTCAGCAGTAGGGTCGAAAAGCAGGTTGAGCTTAACCTTTACGCATGTAAACTTCAGGTTAGCTACCACCTCGGTATATTTATCACCACTTTTTTCTATTTTTGTATCGATGATATTACCGTTCACATCCTTTGGCTCATAAATCATCGGGATGTTTGTAGAAACCGGCATTCCCGGTTCTGTTCCAGCTTCATAGTTCAGTACTATATTTTTGAGATCATTTTCTGTTTGGATAGTCTTACCACTCAACACCTTGTTCATGTTGGCAACCACATAGATATGGTAAGTGCCCGGCTCGATATTGAGCTGATAGTTAGCTACATGCTCCTCCAGCATCATCGAAGCCAGTGGGGCAGGAAGCGTCTCTACCAGGAGCTTGCCTTCATTTCCTGTAGGGAAAGCATAGAGGGTCAGGTCGTTGATCTGGCATTCATCTACCGTGGCATTATAGGTAGGAAGGCCGGAAGCATCGTCGGGATTGGTGCCGCGGCTGCTGAGCACGGTTGGCACGAGTACATGCAAGTTGCTTTCTGACGAAATGGGAGTGCGCTCGCCTCCAAGTTCGTCAGAGCAACTTACTGTAACCAACAATATAAACCAACTAACTAAACTTAAAATGAAATCTCGTATTTTCATTGTTTCTAATTTTTAAAGTCAAATACTCTTATGAGCTAAATGCCCGGAAGGGGCTCTGACACCTGAAACGGTTAGAAATCGACACGCTGGATGCGCTTGCTCCAATCCAGGATGGAAATGCTGAGCTGCACATACTTCCACTGGTTGCCCTGGAGGAAGAAGTCGAGCTTGTAGTCGTACTCTCGATCCAGGAATTCCTGCTCTGAATAATGGCGGGCTTCGAAGGCGCCACGGCCTTGAGCCAGAAAGTCTGCAAGATTGATGCGTGCCACCTCTTCGCCAGTAGTCTTGTTCGTGATGGTGAGGATGGCGTTCTTGTCGTTTTCTTCTGCCGGATGCCAGATGAGTCGGGAGAACATGAGGGCGGCATGAGCGGTGCGCTCCTTTACATTGCCCTCGGTATCCTTAAACTCAGTGGTCCAGGTGTAGTATGGGGTATATGTCAACTCCTCGTCGGGGAGGAGAGAGTTGTCGTAACTGATATCGCCGTTGGCATTGGTTATCTGATAACTGAAGTCATCGGCATTGATGTTGGCAGGCTCGTCGGTCTGATGCAGGCTGATGGTGAGCTGCTTGGTATCACGAACCAGACCGATGGTATGGCGTGTAACCTGCAGGTCTTTTACTTCAACCAGTTCGTTGCTGAGTCCCTGCCAGAGTGTATCAAGCGGTTGGCTCTGGTTGTTTACCTTGCCCTGTTCGCGGTCGAGTCGTGCATGGAGGGCGGTGATGTTGTCACCCTGCTGTGGCAGAGCTATCTGGAATTTGGCACCTGGCTGCGCAAGTGCATCTTCGTATTTCTTTTGGAAGGCGAAGGTTGCGAATCTGTATTTGCCCGGTTCCAGATTGATTCGCATGGCATAGTTAGGGTCCTTGAGCGGCTGTGATGTCGCATCGTTATAGGCATCATGGCGAGCAATGAAGTTGCCCTGCTCGTCGTATACGAATACGCTGAGTCCGCCCACATGATCTTTGAACATGTCGGCACGCTGCACGTTGTAGTCGTACTTGAACTGCAAGTCAACACCCATGTAACAAGGAGGCAGGTCGTCGTGCATCAAGTCGTTGCAGCTTGCTAGCAGGCTGCCGGCCATGATGAAGCCCCATCCCATGCATATATTCTTGATCCAACTGTTAAACTTCTTGTTTGCCATGATGCTTATCTGTTTTATGAAAAAGTAAAGTGTATAAATAGATTCTTATTTTTCCGAGATAGCCAGCCGCTCCTTAGCGCTAGAGCGGCTGAGCTATATATAATAATGTGTAATGGATTACAAATCGACTGTGTCTGAACGCTTAGCCCAAGAAAGGATCTTCACGCTGACGCTAAGATACTTCTCGTTCTCATCATCTGGCTGAGTTGGGTCTACTGGAGGCACACCAGGGTAGCCAGGACCATAGACGTTGCCAACAGTCAAGTCATACCAGTTGTTACGGAGCATACCATAACGGCCAAGATACTTGAGGTTGTTGTCTCCATAAGATTCACCTGAGTTCCATGGAGTCAATGAGCCGAAGTGCTTAACACGAGCGATATAATATGTAACACCCATAAGATAGGTATTGATACCAACCATCTCTTCTGGACGACCAGCTTTCAAGCCGAGTTTATCATTAATCTCTTTAACGATTTCTGTACCTGTCTTACCACTATAAACTATATCGGCAACAAGAGTTTTACCAGTAGAATCCTTGATATCTGTCAAGGTAATCACATGAGAGCCTTCTTGCTTGAGATTTGTATAGTCAACTGTACAACCTGGGAAAACTGAAGTTGCTGCAGTATTAACTGCAGTCTCTAAGGCTGTTTCATTCAGGATAGTTGTCATATTACCGATGGTGTAGAATGTTCCATCTGGCTCTGCAAGGGAATTGCCTGCACCATCCATAGGAGTATATGTTGCCTTGAAGATAACGCGGGTTGTCTGACCCTGATACATGTTTGCCAAGTTGAAGGTGTTCTCTAAGCAATATGCTGACTCTGTGAAGGTTTTGTTGATTCCACTTGTAGCTTTGATGAAATTGAATTCTGCCTCTCTGTCTGCCTCTTTACCTGTATTGAGATTATCCAAATTGTAGTTAGGATCCTTACCCCAATAAACACGGCTGTTAGTACCTATGAAACGAGGAGTAGTCCAAATGTCAGGGAAATCTGTGCTCAAGCCATCAATATTATGAACAGCGTATGTCCTCTTGTTTGTGATATCCAAAGCCCAATTGTTGAATTCTACTGTACTCTTTGTAGGATTATTTGTTGCCTTGTCTATAACTGTTTTTGTCTTAGGATCATTAACAGACATCTTCGCTACACCACGCTCTACATAAACTGTTGCGGCACTAGTTCCTGCCTCTGCTTTTTCCTTGGAAGAATAAATATTTTCTTTATTAATAGTAACCAAAGTTGTTGGTGAGGCAGTTCCTTTCAACGGAGCATTAGCCATATAGAAGTCATTATCAGCCGCCAAATCGTCTACTGAAGGATTCAAAATTTGGCTGTTCCACTCATTATAACTTTGACCAACAGTAGGCAATGCTACCTTTACTCCACCAGGTTTATTGTTATTAAGCAAAACCAAAACATAATATTGATTCTTGGTATCCACATTAGTAAGCTTTGCTACCAGCTTTTTAGTTGTTGTGATACCAACTGTAGTATCGTCAGTCCAATCTGCAGCAGCTGTTGGTAAATCTACGCTCTCAACAAACTTGCAAGAGCCTTCATCTGAACCATACTTCTGGAAAATAAGGGCAGTTGCGCTTTTTACAGCATACTCATTTGCTGTGCCTTCATTCATTTCAGCACCACCAGCATCTGCAGCACGAGTTCCACTTACCGAAGGCAAGTTGATGGTGAAAGTTGCATAACCAACACCAGTTTCATTAGTACCAGTACCTGGACCTGTGGTTCCCAGGTCCTCATTGCTTGAACAGCTTGCTGTCATAGCTGCGATGACAGCCAAGCCAAATAAATGTTTAATCTTCATAATTTTTGAAAGTTAAGCTTGTTTATAATCGTTATTCTCTAATTTTCTGTTATTCCAATTCCTTTATCTGCTTGAAGACATCTCTTACACGCTCTGCCTCTTTCGAGTTGCCTGCCTTGGCAAGATGCTTTTCGGCAGAAGTAAGATCACCTTTCTGCAAATCGGTGCAGGCGGCATTGAGATTCGCTGTCTCATTATCTGGGAAGAGGCGGACGGCAATGTCGAATACCTCGTTAAACTCTGGCGAACCCGGCTCGTAAGTCTGTGCCACCAGGAACATCTCCTGCAGAGAAAGCTGCTGTGGTTTGGTCTTCAATATCTCTTTGGCCTCTTCGATGCTGAACGGACGAACCGTGTAGGTTACCGTATAGTCGCTATGACGGAGACGAGGATAGATATGATCCAGGATGTAGCGGTAACTAGCCGGATGGAGCTTTCTGATCTTCTGGTCCTTATCGTCGGGAGCCAGCGAGGAGTTAGCTATCTCGAGAATTGCTTCCTTATCAGCCAGATGACTAGCCTGAATCTTCTTCTTGAATCCTTCCCAGTCTTCCGGTGTAGCCTGATAGGTAAAGAGCTTGCTGTTTAAGGTGTAGAGGCTGCTCACATATTTACGGAGGGCAGCTGCACGCTCGTTGGCAAGGCGCTTATTGTTGGCATACGAACCATCAGGCGAAGCAAAACCATGGATATCAATATCGGTGATTTCAACGTTCTTATCGTTCTTTACCAGGTCGATGGTGGAAGTAATCTTCTTCAGCTCAGTAGCATTCTCACGGAAGTTGGCAAGAATATTACTCTTGTTAACCACAAAGCTGAGATAGGCTTCACCCTTTTCGGCTCTTACCTTCTTGGCTTCCGCCTTCGGCTGCACAAAGAAATCCTTCGTAATCTTCGGTGTACGGTCGATATCCGCAATCGGCGTGTTGTCCTGTTCTATCAGGTTGCCGCATCCGCAGAGATCTTCTTTCACCGAGAGTTTGAACTTCTTCATCCATTTCTGGTAAGGAACAGACTGGGCGAAGTAAACCTGCTGACTGTTCTTGTTCTTGCGGGTAAAAACCTGTGCCTGCGGATTCTTCTTGCTGTCGGCAAGTCGGCGGTATCTTACAGCCTGGTTTCTACCCTGGATGATGATAGGGTTGAGAACGATAGAATCAGTTCCTACCATTACCGGTGTGAAAACAATCTGCTGCTCTGATTTCATCTTCAATTCGTTCAGATTCATACGGAAGGCAACGTCCATCCGGTTGCCGTTCTTGCGTGCCAAGACGCTTTCTACCTGAATCTTACCCCCTGCCAGCTGTTGAGCCTGAGCAGGCATGATGCCCTGAGAAAGGAGTATGCAGAGGGGCGAAATGACCGCATAAAGCTTCATTTTATCCATATTATGATTTCCCTATTTTTTTTTGTATTCTGTCTAGTTATTACGTGTTTTTATTGTCAGTTTAAAACCACAGTTAAATTAAATTCTTAGAACACGTATATGAGAGATAGTGCGGCTTTTGTAGGGCCCACATAGTTGCGGTGGTCTTTGTCGAGACATTTTTCGCATCGTCCGTAAAGCTTGTAAGGACTGTAGGCATATCCCAAACCGATAGACCCTTCGAAATTGAGGTGCTTATTGAGTAGCCACTGATAGCCGTAGGTGAGGCCTCCACCTACATACCAGCCTTCATAGTGCCTGCCCTCCAGAGTTTTCGGCAGGATGCCGAAGGGCATGTCAATGTTTTTAATGTTGTATTCACCGCCTAAGGCATGAATTCCGAAGAAATGACCTCCAAACTTCTGGCAGGTGTACCATCTGTATTCTGGCATAACATTCCAGAATCTCATCTTCTTGTCGCCCGAGAACTTCCAGGGGTTCAGGGTGCCGAAGAGTTGGAAGGTTGTATTCTTGCCCGTGCCGATTTCGATGCCGGCGTTGGCAGATGTGGAAGCCCATCCCAGTAAGTTGGTCTTCAGAGCGACCTCCTGCGCTCGCGTCGTTGCCATTGAAAGGATCAGCAGCAGCAACATAGCTGATTTTATGAATGTTTGCTTCATCATATCTTTACTTTTATATTTGGTTTCGTTTATATTAAACTTAGCCTTCGTTTGTTAGTTGGTATCTATTTTCGTCTGCAAACGTAAAAAAAAAAACAATACGAAGCAAGAAAAAGTTTCAAAAAGGTTACATTTCTTTGTGCAAACGATTGCACACTTTATGCAATCTGTTTGCGCACACACATCATAAAGCACATGATTATCGGCATCTGCTTGCCGTCATTGGGAATCTATGTCTAAGATGTGGTTCTGACAGGATTCACAGGTGGGATATGCATACTTGCCCAAAGTGCGGGGGCAAGATGCAACCCACTGGCGAAGAAGAGTTTTGGACATGAAATCATAGTTTTTGGGACAGAAAGACGAAGAAAGCAAAAAGCCTGCTGGCTATAATTGTCAGCAGGCTTCTTTGTTATAATGTTCGCCCTTGAAATACAGTACTCTTGTGAAGAGGTAGTATGACTCCATTAAGGGTGAGCCTACGAGAGTTGAAGTTAGGCAGAATTTCCACACTGGCTTCATGGCTTCCCTTATACATGGTAATCCAGATTTGGGCAGAGATACCAATACCAGTAACACTCATACTTACTTGTGTAGTCCCTTTCTTGTCTGTTTGAATTTTGTATCCACTTACGCTTCCCTGAACCGTAACTCCACCAATGCCATTAGGTCCGGAGAAGGGTACATTGAAGGCAACCTGCACAACAGCATCGTCCTTATTGACGGAAACGAAATTGGTGTTGGAATTAACATAAGCAATCTGACCATACGGGAAAACTACCTTGTCGGCTTCAAAGGTAAAGGTAGTATCCTTAATTGCATCCAATGCTTCATCCCAATATACACTATCTATCCGGTTTTGCAAATCGCGCTGTTCTTTCCAGAGAGTTTTCTGACGTGACTTCAGACCATTGACCAACTGCTCGCTGGCCTTGTTTTTTCCCCATTGATACATATTATCTGACTGGTTTGACTGCGCACAGGCAAAGGCAGACATCAGACAGAAAACAAGTGAAATAAATATTCTAATCATCCTTGATCCTTTCCAAAATTAAATTCATATATTCAAAAAAGGGCTAGCCCCATAATCAGGACTAGCCCCCAGTTTTAATTATTTTCTCGATGCAATGAATGTATCTTAAAAGCTACATAGCACTTCAAGAAAGATTACTTAACCTCAATGTGCTTAACATCGTCTTTCTTCTCCTCCTTGGCTATCTTAGGAATCTCAATCTTCAAGACACCGTCACTGACCTCAGCGGAAATCTTCTCCTGATCAGCATCCTCTGGCAAAGCATAACTCTGAGAGTAGCTGCTGTAAGAGAACTCACGACGCAAGTAATGCTCTTCCTTCTCCTCCTTCTTCTCATCCTTGTTCTCGATGGATACATTCAGATAGCCATCCTTATCGATGTTCATCTTGACCATATCTTTCTTTAAACCAGGAGCTGCAACCTCCATCGTATAAGCTGTAGCACTTTCCTTGACGTTGACTGCAGGAGCTGTTGCGTTCATGCGTGGCATCAAGTTTGTATCAAAGAAGTTGTCATTAAACCAACTGTTCAACCAATTTGAAACACTGTTATTTCTACGAGCTAACAACATAATGTAAAACCTCCAAATTCTATTTTTCTCGTCCTCTCTTCGCCTTCCGGCTCAGTCGGGATTTCTCATTGTTTTTAATTTATCCTTTTTAATAACGATTGCTTCGGCTTACGAGGCTCAAGGATTTCTAGAAACCCTCAACTGTCATTACTTAGGGTTCTTGTCGTTCCCCTTGCCCTTTCGGCTTCGGCTTTCACTCTATGTAGGAGCAAGTTACGTGCCAACCCGGTTTGTAGATTTGGA
>ERZ809074.4175-NODE-4175-length-12352-cov-7.738148_pt1 | contig 12352 bp, 4 predicted proteins | sample MGYA00520795_ERZ809074 | MGnify/ENA primary metagenome ERZ809074 (study PRJEB31570, sample SAMEA3212989) | Homo sapiens | biome: human-gut; feature: human gut; material: fecal | place: Sweden | collected 2011 ...
CGGCTGCGCTCGGCAATATGAGCAAGCTCTATTGCACTCGCTTGCACGAAAATTGGCGGCAGCTCGGCATAATCCAAGTAAACTTGGCTTCTGCTCTCACCTTGCACAAACGTTTCTTTCCGAAAGTCCGAAATAAAAACAAAGGTGTTATATTTTGCTCAAAAAAGCGCACTATCATAGCACAAAGTTCAAGATTTCAATAGTTTTTCGTAACTTTGGCGACTAATATGCGCTATTGATAGCAATCTATATTCAATCAAATCCATAAAATCACAAAAACATGAAGATGAAAACACTTTTCAAAAGCATTTCCTTGATGCTCGTTGCCGTGCTTTCCGCTTTCCTGCCACAAAACGCGGCAGCGCAGAGCAAAACAGCGGAGCAGCGCAGTCAGGAAATTTCGCGCAGAGCCGCCGTCAAGGCACAGCGGCAGGCCGCACCGCCCACAATGAGGGTTGTAGAGAACGCACCGACGCTCTACGGCTACATCTACGACTCGTATGGCACGTACTACAGCGGCGCAGGCATCTATTCGCTTGATATCAACGATGCCTCGAATATGTCGCCCGTAGCCGTGGGCAAGAAAGCCTACGCCGGCGGCACCTACGGCAACAAGACGTATTACGCCCTCGACTATAAGGAAAGCGGCTCGCAAGTCACGTTCCCCGCCACCCTCACGCTCTACGACACGCAGACCTGGGAGGTAAAGGAGAAGATGTATTCTGCAACGACCAACTTCAACAACCTCGGCGCAGACATCACCTTCGACCCCACGTCGGGCTCAATTTACGGCATCTTCGACGATGAGGTAACGGCATACGCCTTCAACGTCTTCGGACGCATCAAGATGCACTCGCCCGTAGACAACGGCTATGAAGTGGAAGCGATTGCCACACTGCCCGAACGCATGGTGGCCATTGCCTGCAACAAGGACGGCGTGATTTACGCCATCGGCAAGTCGCGCAAACTCTATACGATCGACAAGAGCACGGGCGCAGCTACCGAAATTGGCACTATCAACGTACCCGCAATCAAAACTTGGAAGCAATCCGCCTGCTGCGACATGGAAACGGGCGTTATCTATTGGACCACCATCTATGAATACGCCCCTGCATACAACGAATTTGGCCTGTGGATGGTAGATCCCACCACGGCGCAAGCCACTCTGATAGGCGACTATGGGGAAAACGGCACATACAACGAAGACTATATTTGCGGCCTGACCACTTTCCAAGACGTAGCGACGCAAACCGCGCCCGCGCCGATCACGACGATTAGCACCGCCTTTGTGAACGATGCCCTCACGGGTACGATTTCCTTCACGATGCCCGCAACCGATGCCAACGGCGCAGCCCTCGCAGGCACGCTGGGCTACGACATCATGATTGACGGCACGACAGTCGCCAGCGGCACTGCCGAAGCTGGCAGCACCGTGACAGAAACCGTGAGCGTGGCAGAAACCGGCTTACACACGGTGACGGTGGTCATCTCGAAGGGCACGGCATTGAGCGCGCCCTACACCGTTCAGGGCTGGATTGGCGAAGACTCGCCGGCTAAGCCCAGCACCGTGACCGCCACGCTGGCCAGCACCGACAACGCAGGCAGCCACATCAACATCAGCTGGACCGCAGGCACGCACGGCGAGCACGGCGGCTACATCGATGCCGCGCAGCTCACCTACACCGTGACGCGCCAGCCCGACGGCGTAACGGTATACACGGGCGCAGACAAGACCTGTACCGACCTCATCACCTCGGACGTCAAGACAACTTACACCTACGACGTCGTGACCAACTACAAGGGGCAGAGCAGCGAGGCAAAGACCTCCAACGCCCTGCAACTGGGCACTTATCAGGGCGTGCCTTATACGCAGAACTTCGATGCCGCCAATGCCCTCGACGGCTGGGTTATTACAGACAACAACAGCGACGGCTCGACTTGGGAACTCAACGGCGGACGCATCTCCTATAAGTACAACACGAAGAACGCTGCCGACGACTGGGCATTCACGCCCGGTATCAAGCTCGAAGCCGGCAACCTCTACCACCTCTCCTTCACCGCCTACAACACGTCGCTCGACGAGGCTGTGGCTGGCTACGTGGGACGCGAGGCAACGCCCGCAGCCATGACGACCGAGCTGATTGCGCCCACCGTCATCACATACGAACCCCGCATGCACTACCTGCGCGGCTCGTTCAAGCCCACCGAAACGGGCGTCTACTACTTTGCCGTCAAGGCTTGCAGCCCTGCCGACATGAGTACCGTCTACGTAGACGACGTGGCTGTGACAGTCACCCCCGCCACGGCTCCGGGCAAACCTGAAAACCTCCTTGTAACCCCGGGCGAGCGCGGTGCGCTTTCTGCCACCATCGCCTTCAATGCGCCCTCAAAAGCCATCAACGGCAGCACACTCGCCAGCCTCGACTGCTGCGTGGTTGAGCGCGACGGCACGGAAATAGCCCGCATCACCGACGTTACGCCGGGGCAGGCCATCAGCGTGAGCGACACGGAGGGTGTGAGCCAAGACACGCATACATATAAAATATATAGCATCGCCGGCGGCGTGACGGGCGACTTCGACACGCAGAGCAAGTACATCGGCCTCGACGCGCCGGGCCCCGTGCGCAACCTCAAAGCAACGGAAGACCTTAGCGACCCGGGCACCGTGGTGCTCACGTGGGACGCTCCCGACACTGGCCAGCACGGCGGCTACATCGACCCCGCCGGCCTGCTCTATGAAGTATCCGTAGGCTACTCCTCCGATGAGTACGGCACGAGCGAGACGACCTTCCGCGACAAGCTCGACATCTCGGGCGGACAGGCTTACCAAGGCTACTCTGTGTATGCCCTCAACAACGCAGGCAGCGGCCGCTACGTGTGGAAGACGGTGGTTGCCATTGCCGGCGCACCCTATGAAGCACCGCTCACTGAAAGTTTCGCCAGCGTGCACATGACCTATGCGCCGTGGCTGCCCGAAATGGCCATCGGCGAAATCGGCGAAGCCCGCTGGACACCGTGCGACGGTTCTGCGACGCAAGCCGGCACGCAGGACGGCGACGGCGGCGTGATTGCTTTCAGCACAAGCAAGCTCGGCGTTTCGAGCCGCATCATCTCCCCAAAAATCGACATCTCGAAGATGAGCAAGCCGCAACTCTCGAGCTGGCTTTACCTTACGGGCAAGTCCGACCAAGTGCGCATCGAAATCAGCGTTGAGCACGGCGACTACCAGCAACTCAAACTCATCACGCTCAATCAGGACACCAAGGGCTGGCACCGCTTCACAGCCGACCTCACGCCTTATAAGGACTCACAATTCGTGCGCATCGCCTTCACGGGCATCTCGGTTGAAAGCACGGCGGACATCACCTCGTTCGACAACTTTGCCATTACCGAGGCCATCGACTACGACTTGCAGGCAGGCACGCTCACCGCACCCGAAAAGATTAAGGTGGGCGAACAGGGCACCTTCACCTTCCAGCTCCGCAACTCGGGCAACAAGGCTCTGCGCGGCAGCGGCTACGAAGTGGAACTCTACAAGAACGGCAAACTTTGCAGCACCACCGCAGGCAAGGACATCGCCGTAGGCGCCACCCTGACGCTCACGCTCACCGATACGCCCACTATCCTCGACGAGGAAATCAGCCTGTACTCCGCCAAAATCAACTGTACGCTCGATGAGAACAGCGCCAACAATGAAAGCAACAGCACAAGCGCTGAAATCATCATGCCGCAATATCCCCGCGTAAGCGGCCTGACGGGCGAATGCGTGGGCAACGCCGTGAAACTCCTTTGGGAAGAACCCGACTTTGCCGATATGCCCGCAACGAGCGTCACGGAACGCTTCGAAACCTACGAGGCATTCGCTATCGCCAACATCGGCGACTGGAAAGTGATCGACCGCGACGGACAAAACACGATTAAGATAACGCTGGACGCTTCGTTCGGCCCGCTGGAATACCCCAACGCCGGCGCACCGATGGCATTCCAGGTGTTCAACTCTCTTGAAGCCGGCATTCCCTTCAGCACTTGGGACGCACACAGCGGCGATCAGATGCTCGTAGCCTTCAAATGCGCCTCGCCCGACGAGGGACAGACTGAAACGCCCAACGACGACTGGCTCATCTCGCCCGAACTCAACGGCGCGGCACAGACCATTTCGTTCTACGCCAAGACGGGCATGGGCGGCGTTTACACGCCCGAAAGTTTCGAGGTGCTCTACTCCACGACCACGCCTACCGTAGAAGCCTTCACGAAGATTGGCGACACCTACGACATCGCCAACTTTTCGGGTTGGGAAGAGTTTAAGGTGGAACTGCCCGAAGGCGCACGCTACTTCGCTATCCGCTGCGTTTCGGACAGCAAGTTTGCCCTCATGCTCGATGACATCACCTACATTCCCGTAGGCGCAACGACGGAGGAACTTTCGCTCGTGGGCTACAACGTTTACCGCGACGGCGTGAAGACCAACGCCGAGCCTCTGCCCGAAACCGTGTGGTATGACGACCACGTGACGGAAGGCACGAACTACTCTTATCAGGTGACCGCCGTTTACGACAAGGGCGAGTCGCAGCTCTCCGAAGCCTTGCAGATTGTGGCAACAGGCATCAACCGCCTCACCTCGCAGCAGATGCGCATCGGCACAGCCAAGGGCTGCATCGTGGTGCAAGGCGCTAACGGCCTGCCCGTAGAAGTATTTGCCACCGACGGCCGCCGCATCAGCAGCCTCAGCGGCAATGCCTCCAACCGCATCGCCACGGGCAGCGGCATCTACGTGGTTCGTATCGGCGGCGGCAAGGGCGTCACGGTGCGCGTGCCGTAATGAATACAGACAACTGATTGCGAAATTGCCTGGAAGGCAGCACGCTCTGCTTTCCAGGCAATTATTACTTTTCTGAAAACCGCATATAATAATCTTTCGTGGACAAATAGATTGAAATTCAAAACCCTAATATGCAGAACTATCTACTCAAAATCGCCTGTCTCCTGCTTTGCTGCTTCGCAGGCGCAGGGCGCGGCATCGCGCAGACCGCCGACTATCCCACACTTTACGGCGGCGTGATTTTTGCCTACGGTTGGGGCGACATGCAGCAACCGCCGTATGGCGTATATTCTATTCCCGCCAACGACGGCACGGCACCGCAGGCCGTACACATCTCGCCCGAGCTCAAAGCCAACGGCGGCGGCGTGTATATCGACGGCATATATTATATCGTCAGTTATGAAACATATTCTGACGCGATCACCGTTTCGCTGCGTGCCTACGACACCCACGACAACTGGAAACTCATCAGCGAAACGCCCCTCGAAAACACTACGAGCATCGCCTCCGACCTCACCTACGACCCCGTGACCGACCAGGTGTTCGGCTGCTTCGGACTGGGTAACGACGAAACGGGGCGCAGTTATTACCTCGGCACGCTCAACGTGTTTACAGGCGAAGTGACGCCCATCGGCAACCTTTCCCAAAAACTCTTCACCCTTTCCTGCAACAAGGAGGGCGAACTCTACGGCATCGGCGAATATGCCGAACTGATGCGTGTTGACAAGGGAACCGCCGCGCTGACGCTCATCGGCACCACGGGCAAGAACATCAAATACGACCAGTCCGCCACGTTCGACTATGCCACGGGCCGCCTCTTCTGGGTGATGACGCCGCACGGCACGGAGAAGGACGTTGAGGTATGCGAAGTGAACCTCACAACGGGCGCAGCCGAGAAACTCACCACAGTAGACAAGCACATGGAGTTTGTGGGGCTTTACACCACCTCTCCCTTCACCCCCGCCGGCGCTCCCGGGCGCATCGGCAGCGTTACCGCCGACTTTCCCCAAGGCGCGACGAGCGGCACCGTGCGCTTCACGCTGCCCAGCCAGACTTTTGGCGGCGATGCCCTTTCGGGAACACTCACTTACCGCGTGCGCATTGACGGCAACGTCATTGCCGAGGGCACCGCAGCCGCAGGCAGCAGCGTCGGCGTGCCTGCCACGATGGCCGAAGGCGCACACATTATTAAAATAGATGCCAGCAACGCCGCCGGCCGCTGCCCCGTGTACGTGCTGCGCGAATGGATAGGGCGCGACACGCCCAAGGCTGTCAACCCCACCGCCACGCTCGGCGCAGACAATCTTGTCACGGTGGCTTGGGGCGCGGCGCAGGGCACGCACGGCGGTTACGTGGACGGTGCGGCCGTTACCTATAAAGTAGTACGCCAACCCGACGGCGCAACCATCTACGAGGGCAACGCCACCTCCTGCACCGAGGCGGCAGAGATTGCGCGCTTCGGCGTTTACACCTACGACGTGGAAAGTTATTGGGGCGACGTGAAGGGCGAAACCGCCACGACGGAGGAAATCGTGCTCGGCAAGGAAGTGCCCCTGCCCTATAAGGAAACGTTCAACACGCCGAGCAGTCTGATGTCGTTCACGATTGAAGACACCAATGGCGACAACAATACTTGGTTCTACGAAGCAGGCAGCGTGACGTATGCCTACGCCGAAGCATCGATGCTCGACGGCGACGACTGGCTCATCTCGCCGCCCTTCCTCCTCGACACGGAGCACGTTTACGAACTCTCGTTCAAGGCAGCCTCGGGCGACGGCTATGCCGACATCATCTCCGCCTGGCTCGGCACACGCCCGCAGTCGGGGGCAATGACGCAGAACGTCCTGCCTGAAACGGAGGTAAACAAGGCTTCTGCCACCACACTCACTGCCATGTTCCATCCCGAAGCAGACGGCCGCGCCTGCATCGGCCTGCACGCTACAAGCACTTACGAAACGGGCTATTTCCTCACCATCGATGATTTGCAGCTCCGCGAATTGGCTTCCGTGCATGCCCCCGCAGCAGCAACGGACGTGCAGGTAACAGCAGCCGCTGCCGGCGCACTGGGTGCAACGATTACCTGCACGCTGCCGCTGACCGACATCAGCGGCGCACCGCTCGATACGCTCACGCAGGTTGTGGTGAAACGAGGCACACAGACCATCGCCACGCTCACCGACGTCACGCCCGGACGAACTATTACGGTGAACGACACGCCGACCTCCAACGGCAATTTCTCTTATACCGTCGTCGCCTCCAACGCCTACGGCGCAGGCCTTGTAGCAAAGGCAACAGCCTATGTGGGCGAGGACACGCCGGGCAATGTTGAGAACATCAAGGTGAACTGCGATGCCTCCGGCAACATCTCGCTTTCTTGGGACGCGCCGTCTGTCGGCACGCATGGCGGCTACGTCAATGCCTCGACGCTCTCCTACACCGTGACCGACATGCAGGGACAGAAGACCGAAACCAGCCAACGCAGTTTCTCTACAACCGTCACGCCCACAGCGGGCAAGCAGACGCTGGCATGGTTTGGCATCCAGGCACGCGGCCTGAAAGGCAACGGCCCCGTCACGCCCGCCGACACGGTATTTGTGGGCGATGCCTATGCCCTGCCCTACGCCGAGTCGTTCAGCAAGCGCGGCATCGACTGCGGGCCGTGGGTTATTCAGGAAAGCGATGTCTTTGAATGGAAATACCTCGCCATGGGCAGTTACAGCGACGCGCAGGACAACGACGGCGGTCTCATGGCTTACATCAACGGCGCAGAAGGCACGACGGGCGCACTGATTTCTCCGAAAATTTCGCTCGCCGGCGCAGACAATCCCACGCTGCGCTTCCATTTCTTCCGCCACCACGCCGCGATGAACGAACTGGCCGTCATCATACGCGACGGCGCTGGCAATCGCCACGAAGTGCTACGCCTCAAAGAGAACGAGTTGAGCGGCGCAGACGTTGAAAAGAAATGGACGCGCCATTACGTTTCGCTCGCGCCCTATGCCGCCGCCGGTCCCATACAAGTGCAGTTCCAAGCCCTCGGGCATCTTTCGCCCGAACTGATGAACGTGCTTTATGTAGACAACATCTCCGTCTTCGACTGGCACGAGCGCGACCTCATCGCCGGCACGCTCGCGGCCGAGAAGAGCGAAGTGAAAGTGGGCGAGACCAATACGTTTACCCTCTCCTATCGCAACAACGGCTCGCTGCCTGCCACGGACTACAGCGTAGAACTGCTGCGCGACGGCAAGGTGGTCTGCACCGCCGAGGGCGCGGAAGTTGCCCCCGACGCGCCGGCAAGCATCACGCTCACCGACACGCCCAACTCCGACGCCGCCGAATCGAGCGTTTATAGCGCGCGCATCGTGGCAGAGCATGATTTCAGCGATGCGGACAATCTCTCCAACTCCGTCACCGTCACCGTGCTGCCCGGTCTGCCGTTTGTGAGCAGCGTCACAGCGAATTACACCGACGGCGTTTGCACGCTTTCTTGGGAAAAGCCGCTCTTCAACGAGTCGTCCGAAGCAACCGACGTGGTAGAAGATTTTGAGTCGTACACCGCCTTCACCATCCAAAACCTCGGACAATGGACGCTCTACGACGGCGACGGCCGCCTCACGGCCGGCATACAGAACGGCTACGGCGATTACATCGACTACCCCAACGCCGGCACCGCCATGGCTTATCAGGTGTTCAATCCCTCGAAGGCTGGCCTTACCTCTTTCACTTGGCAACCGCACTCGGGCCAGCAGGTGCTTGCCGCCTTCACCAGCGGTCGCCTTGGCGTGAACAACGACTGGCTTATCTCGCCGCCCGTCAACGGCAGCCAGACCGTGACGTTCTGGGCTAAGAGCCCCAGCAACAACACCTACGGCACTGTGGAGAGCATCGAGGTGCTCTATTCAGAGGGCAGCACCGATGCAGCCGACTTCACCAAGATAGGCAGCACCATCACCGTGCCGGGCTCTTGGCGGCAAATCTCTTTCGACCTGCCCAAGAGTGCCCAGCGCTTTGCTATCCGCTGCGTGTCGGACGACCAGTATATTTTATATATTGACGACATCGCCTACCGCCGCGCCGCCGACGGCCTCACTTTCGTGGGCTACAATGTTTACCGCGACAGCGAGAAACTCACCCCCGAGCCCATTGCCGAGCCCGCTTACAGCGAGACGATGCCTGCCGGCGAGCACAACTATGCCGTTTCGGTGGTTTACACTACCGGCGAGTCAATCCTCTCGCCTGCCACCTTCGTGAGCCCCACGGGCATCGGCACTATCCTCATGCCTGAAAGATCCAGCCAGCCCGCACCCGTCTACGACCTTAGCGGCCGCCGCGTGAACCGCGCAGGCAAAGGCATCTATATCGTCGGCGGCAAGAAAGTTTTTGTGAAATAAAAAAGTAGGGGCGTTTTGCAAACGTCCCTACTCAAAAAAATCCTTCCCCATGAACACCCGCAACCTCCTTCTCTCCCTGCTGCTCTTCGCCGCCGCGCCCATGCTCCGCGCCCTGCCGGCCGACCCCGCGCCGCGCCGCATAGTGCAGCCCGACGGCAGCACCCTCACCGTGCGCCTCTGCGGCGATGAGCATTTCCACTACCACCTTTCCCTCGACAGCCTACCCCTGGTGCAGCGCGAAGGCTTTTTCTATTATGCCACGGTGGGCGAGGGCAACCTCAACGCCACCGCCCTCCGCGCACGCAACATCGCCGAGCGCACGCCCGAGGAAATCTCTTTTGTAAAGAATTTTGACAAAACCGCAGCCCTCGATGCCCTGCGGCAGACACGCGCAGCCCTGCGCCGCGCCCCCGGCAAGCGGTTGGGCATCAAAGGCGGCACAATCGGCACGCAGGCCTACCCCACCACCGGCGCACAGCGCGCGCTCGCCATACTCGTGAGTTTCCCCAAGACCACAGCCGACGGCGAGGCAACGGATTTCACCGTGCCCAATCCCCGGCAGACGTTCAGCGATATGCTCAACAAGGAAGGCTTCGACTACGACGGCGCAACGGGCAGCGTGCACGACTACTTCATCGACGGTTCCGGCGGCAAGTTCAACCTCACCTTCGACGTCTACGGCCCGGTAGTCCTCAGCAAGGACATCAGTTTCTACGGGCAGAGTGTGCAAGGCGAAGACCTCAACGCCTGGAACATGGCCATTGAGGCATGCACGCAACTCGACGACGAGATTGATTTCTCCATTTACGACCGCGACAAGGACGGGGCGGTCGACAATATATATATATTCTACGCCGGGCAGGGCGAAGCCACGGGCGGTCCTGCCTACACCGTTTGGCAGCACGCGGCAGAGATTGAGGCCATCACGGGCAGGCAGTATGTCTTCGACGGCGTGCGCGTGAACCGCTACGCCTGCTCCAACGAGCTGCGCCCCATCGTCAATCCCTCCACGGGCGCGTCGGAGATGCACCTCGAAGGCATCGGCACCGTGTGCCACGAGTTCACCCACGTGCTCGGTTTCCCCGACCTCTACGACACCTCCGGCTCGGGCTATCTCACGCCCGGCAACTGGACCATCATGGACGTGGGTTCGCACAACAACCATGCGCACACGCCGCCCACCTACTCCGCCTACGAGCGCCTCTCGCTCGGCTGGCTCACGCCAGAAGACATCGATGCCACACCGCGCAACATCGTGCTCGAAAACGTCACCACCGGCCACGCCCTGCGCATTCCCACGCAGCGGGGTGCAGACGAGTACTTTCTGCTCGAAAACCGCCAGCAAACGGGCTGGGACACCTATCTGCCCGGCCACGGCATGCTCGTTTGGCACATCACATACGATGCCGACCTATGGCAGTCCAATAAGGTAAACTCCACGCCGTGGCTGCAAGGCGTGGACCTCGTGGAAGCCGATGGCAGCGCGGGCGATGCCACGCGCCCCGCCGATGCCTTCCCCGGCACGAACAATGTCACTTCCCTCACCGACGACACCACGCCCTCGCTGCGCGACAGCGAAGGCGGCCCCACAGGCGTGCCCATTACGGAGATTAAGGAAAAGAGCGGACTCATTGAACTCAAAATCGCAGGCGGCAAGCCCACGCTGCCCGCCGTGGAGAACGCCCGTGCCGAAGACGTCACGCCCATCGGCTTCACCGCCCGCTGGGACGCCGTAGAGGGCGCAACGGCCTACGCTGTGGACGTTTGGACGCGCACGGACCGGGGCAATCGCTACGTAGACGGTTTCCACCCCTGCACCGTCACCGCCACGCACTGCGCCGTCACGGGCCTGCAAGCCGAGACAGAATATTTCTTCACCGTCAAGGCACAAAGCGCATCGGCCACCGGCAGCACGATGGAAGCCGTGAGCGTCACCACGCCCGCTGCCACCTTTGCCTACTCCGCCCCCACAGCCTTAGAGCCCACCGACGTGACTGCCACGGGCTTCACAGCCCGCTGGGAGGCTATGCCGGAAGCCACGGGCTACGCCCTCGACGTGCTCACGCGCACCCTCTCCGACCCTGAAAGCAGTACGGTCGACTTTACCGACGGTCTTAAAAACCTGCCCGCAGGCTGGACCACGAATTGCAAGATGACGCTCTCCACCGCCGGTGCTTACGGCGAGGCGGCCCCGTCTGCCTCCCTCTCTGCCGACAATATGTACATCGAGAGCGCGCCCTACGCCGACGGCATCCGCGCCCTCACCTTCTGGTATCGCGAGCGCAACGCTCCCTGTGGCGAGAACTATGTGGTAATCGACGCCCTCTGTGGCGGCAGTGCCGACTGGCAGCACGCCGACACGCTGTGGCTCACCGACGTCTCGCCCTCCGCCGGCAGCACCTACACCCTTGCCTGCACCGCCGACGCCCCCGCCGGCAGCACCACCGTGCTGCCCGACGGCTGCACTGCCGTGCGCCTCACCTACCGCCGCGTAGGCAGTGGCGGTTTGGCGGTCGATGACGTGTGCGTCCGCCACGGGGGCGAACCCGTGTGGCACGCCGTGCCGCCCTACGACCGCCTGCGTGTGGGCAGCGCCACACAGTATGCCGTGAGCGGCCTTTCCGCCTCCGGGCACTATTATTACCGCGTCTACGGCACACAGGGCGACCTCTTCTCCCTGCCTTCCGCCCCCATCGTCGTGCCTGCGCCGCAGAGCGGCATCGCCGCCCTCCCCGCCACACCCACCGTGTGCCCCAACGCACCTGCTTACGACCTTAGCGGCCGCCGCACCGTGCCTAACGCGAAAGGCATATATATAATAGATGGCAAAAAGGTGGTGAAATAAAGGGGAGTCCATACAGTTCAAAACCTGCCGCACTTGAAACCTGTCAAGCGCGGCAGGTTTTTTTGTTATTGGGGTTCTACCGTAATTAGTGTGAATTAAGAAACCATCCGAAACAAGCCGACTTTTACATGGCCGAAAAAAAGAAATCGCAGGGGATAGTTTTCATTATCCGCAAGATAGTTTTTACTATCCGCAAGATAATTTTTCCGCTCATATAAGATAGTTTTTGTTACAAACTTTGTAACCGAAATTCCCAAATAATAACCATAAAAGGTAGATGGACTATTAAGTTGAGCC
>ERZ809074.4178-NODE-4178-length-12342-cov-26.379751_pt1 | contig 12342 bp, 9 predicted proteins | sample MGYA00520795_ERZ809074 | MGnify/ENA primary metagenome ERZ809074 (study PRJEB31570, sample SAMEA3212989) | Homo sapiens | biome: human-gut; feature: human gut; material: fecal | place: Sweden | collected 2011 ...
GACAGAACACTCCTGTTCTGCCAGATATATGTGATCAGGGAAATAACGGTAAGTGCCAAGGAAAGCCAGATAAATATCTGTTCCAGAATATCAAACACTCCGCCCAGATCGATCAGAAGTAAAATAATCATGATCATCTGGGAAACCGTCTTGAATTTGCCCCAGTAGTTTGCCGCGATCACAACACCGTTCTCGGCTGCGATCAGACGGAATCCGCTGATAATAAATTCTCTTCCTATGATAATGATAACAAACCATGCCGGAAGTTTTTCCAGTTCAATAAAGCAGATCATTGCAGAACACACAAGCAGCTTGTCTGCAAGAGGATCCATGAATTTTCCAAAGTTTGTCACCAGATTGTATTTTCTGGCAAGCTTTCCGTCAAACCAGTCGGTCACACTTGCAACAACAAAAATAGCAAGTGCTATATAGCGGTTTGCCTCACCGCCCAGGTCTGTAAGCATAAACAGTACAAGAAACGGAACCAGGATCATTCTGGCTACTGTAAGTTTATTCGGTGTATTCATCTGCCAACTCTCCTATCAAATCATATTCCAGTGCACCGGTCACACGTACCTTTGCAAAATCTCCTGTCATCAGGAGTTCTCCTGTCTGCACAAAAATATAACCGTCGACCTTTGGTGCATCTCCGTAAGTTCTGCCAATGTATGCGCTCTCATCTGCAACTTTTCCCTCGATCATCACGAGAAGTTCCTGTCCGATACGGTCAGTTCCCTTATCATAGGAAATCTCCTGCTGAAGCTCCATGATCTCGTCACGTCTGGCCTCTTTGACTTCTTCCGCAACCTGATCAGGCATCGTTGCTGCAGGTGTATCTTCTTCCGGTGAGTAAGTAAATACTCCCAGACGGTCAAATTCCATCTCATCCACAAAGCCCATCAGCTCTTCGTGGTCTTCCTGTGTTTCCCCGGGGAATCCGGAGATCAGAGTGGTACGGAGCACGATGTCAGGAATCTCCCGGCGAAGCTTATTTACAATCTCCACCAGCTCTGCCTGTGTTGTCCTTCTTCCCATTCTCTTTAAGATACGGTCACTTGCATGCTGGATCGGAAGATCCAGATAATGGCAGATCTTCTTCTCCTCTTTCATGGTCTGGATCAGTTCATCGTAAATTTCCTCCGGATAGCAGTAAAGCACGCGGATCCAGCGGATTCCTTTGATCTTGCATAACTCTTTCAGGAGGATATGAAGAGATTTCTTTCCATATATGTCAGTTCCATATACGGTTGTCTCCTGTGCGACAAGGATCAGCTCCTTTACGCCTTCCTCTGCCATCTCCTTTGCCTGTGTTACCAGACGTTCCATCGGAACACTTCGGAATTTACCGCGAAGTTTCGGGATGATACAGTAGGTGCAGTGTTTATCACAGCCTTCTGCTATCTTGAGGTATCCGAAATGTCCGCCTGTTGTGAGAACACGTTTGCCAAGCTTTTCCGGAAGGTAATCAATATCTTTAAATTCCTGGAAATGTTTTCCTTCCATTGCTTCACGGATTGCCTTAAGGATGTCTCCGTAGGAAGTTGTGCCAAGTACTGCATCTACTTCCGGTACTTCCTCAATGATCTCATTCTTATAACGCTGTGCCATACATCCTGTGACAACCAGGACTTTACAGCTCCCGGTTTTCTTGTATTCTGCCATCTCAAGGATGGTGTTGACGCTCTCTTCCTTTGCGTCATTGATGAAGCAGCAGGTGTTCACCACAATGGCCTCTGCTTCAGTTTCATCATCTACGATCTCGAACCCGTTACCTGTAAGAAGTCCGAGCATTTCTTCGGAATCTACAAGGTTCTTGTCACAGCCTAATGATACGAATAATAATTTCATAAATTCTCCTATAAGAATGTGCCTGAAAATATACCTCTGTAATTCTCAGACACATCCTTTTGTTTATCTATTGTGTTACCATCAGTTCTTACTCTTCAGTTGTTTCTGCAGTTGTTTCTTCTGCTGTTTCAGCAGTCTCTGTGATTTCAGAAGCCTGTGCTGATTCTTCTGTCTGTGCCTCAGCTGTCTGTTCTGTTCCTTCTTCATCCTCTTCTTCCGGAGCAAGAATCTTTACTTTTCCTTTGTAGAGCTCGTCGATCGCAACTGAGAGAGGTTTCTTGCCTGCCGCACCCTCTACCATTGGTTTGGAACCTGCAATGATCTGGCGTGCACGTTTGCTTGCAGCAAGTACAAGGGAATAACGGCTGTTAAGGGACATTGTTGTATCGTCGTCCTCACTGTTTGTATTGATTGCTTCGATTAATTCTGTATAAGACGGATGTATCATGTATTTTCTCCTTTCTTTTAAGCGGTCTGGACCGCATGTTCATCATTTCTGAAATGCTTTTGTCTGTTTCTGGATATCTGCGATAAATTCTGCATTTCTGGATACTCTGGAATGTTCACTCACAATAATCTGATGAAGATGGTCTACGCATTCCTCTACAGTATCGTTGACAAGAATATAGTCATATTGTCCCATACCTTCTGCCTCTTCACCGGCTCTTGCAAGTCTGTCTGCGATCACCTGTGCGGTTTCTGTTCCTCGGCCTGTGAGACGGCGTTCCAGTTCCTCCACAGTCGGCGGAGTTACAAACACCAGAAGTGCTTCCGGTATTTTCTCTTTGATCTTCATTGCGCCCTGGATTTCGATCTCAAGGATTACATTTCTGCCTGCCTGAAGCTGCTCTTCGACATAAGAGCGTGGGGTACCGTAATAATTTTCCACATACCGGGCATATTCAAGCAATGCATCCTCTTCGATCAGCTTCTCAAATTCATCCCTTGTACGGAAGAAGTATTCTCTGCCGTCCTCTTCACCGGGACGGGGTTTTCTGGTTGTTGCGGAGACAGATAATGCATAACCATCATATTTCTCCATGAGGCGTTTCATTACTGTGCCTTTTCCTGCACCGGAAAATCCGGAAACCACTACTAAAATTCCTTTATTCATGGGTCTCTCCCTTATCCTCGTTTTCATATATTTCTGCAAATCTCCGGGCAATGGTCTCAGGCTGAAGTGCGCTGAGCACCAGATAATCGTCGCTTGTGACAATCACTGCTTTTGTCTTTCGCCCCTGAGTTGCATCAATCAGTGACCGGGTTCCCTTTATGCTCTGCACCATTCGTTTTACAGGTGCCGCATCCGGGCTTACCACTGCCACGATTTTCTGTGAATTGACTACATTTCCAAAACCGATATTAATAAGTCTTGCCACGTTTTCTTCCTCTATTCTACGTTCTGGATCTGTTCTCTGACTTTCTCGATCTCTGTTTTCAGATCAATGGCAATGTTGGAGATCTCCAGATCACTTGATTTGGATAAAATCGTGTTTGCTTCTCTGTTCATTTCCTGTGCCATGAAGTCCAGTTTGCGTCCGATGCCTTCTTTCTCTGTTGTGAGCATCTTTTTCATGTTTCTGATGTGGCTGTGAAGGCGGACGGTTTCCTCATCATTGCAGATTTTGTCTGAAAACAGGATGACTTCTGCTGCGATGCGGTTGTCGTCGATCTGTGTGTCTTCCAGCAGCTCGGAAACTTTTGCTTCCAGTTTGGTCCTGTAGGCATTGACTACTTCCGGAGAGCGGGCTTCTACACGTAATACTTTTTCTTCAAGGCTGTCCAGTTTTCCGATAAGGTCTTTCTCAAGATTTCTGCCTTCCAGTATCCTTGTCTGGACAAATTTCTCACATGCCTCGCGAAGGGGCGGTTCCAGAGATTCCCAGAGTGCTTCCTCATCAACAGACTGTTCTTCCATGACAAGTACCTCCGGATAGCGTGACAGGGTGCTGACTTTGATATCGTAGTCAAGGTCAAAGTCCTGCTGCATCTGTTTAAGACAGGTGATGTATTCGGATGCGAGTTCTCTGTTGTATTTGAGAGCTCCGTTGTCCAGGGTGTAGTCTTCGTATGTGATGTATACATCAACTTTGCCTCTCTGGATGTAGGTTTTCATCAGGTTTCTGACTGCGCCTTCCAGGAAGTTGAGTTTTCTGGGCATTTTGATGCTGAGGTCCAGGTATCTGTGGTTGACAGATTTTAGTTCGATTGTTATTTTTCTTTCTTTGGTCACGACTTCTGCCCGGCCGAAACCTGTCATGCTTTTTATCATAGTTTTTCTCTCTTTGTCTGTCTATTAGTGTCGGGGTATGTGTGCCTGTTCTGGTTTACATACAGATTTATTATAGTTCATTATAGAATGGGAGTCAAACATTTTTTCGTTGATGGCGGTAGGAAATGTGTGGTATACTAGCAGAAGGGACGCCGCAGGTGGGACGCAGGTGGGACGCAGGAGAAAATAAATAGTTCCGGGCGCGGTTTCGGGGTTTAGTCAACTCTAAGGCTTCGGAAATCTGCTAAAGGCATGAAAAAAACAGCAAAACTCGCTTCGCTCAGACAGGTTGCTGTTTTTTTCATAACGCAGATTCCCGAAGCCTAAGAGTTACTACAACCCCTGCAAATGCGCCCGGAACTATTTATTTTCTCCTGCTGGTAGCTGGCTGTTGGAGGTATATGGTATATCCTTTAAATTGAACGGCTTTCAGAAAAGCTTATTATAGTTTGTTTGTCAGAAAGGGCTTCGCCTTTCTGACGTAAAACGTTGATTATTCTGACTAACTGATTTGTTTTTTCTTTTCTTGATCGTACTGTCGTATTGATTGAGTTTTGATTATTTTTACTGATTATTTTTTAAAGGAGTGTTTTTATATGGCTTTTGATGGGATTACGATTACGGCTATGGTGAAGGAGCTGCATTTGAATTTGGATGGAGGACGGTTTAATAAGATTGCTCAGCCGGAGGCGGATGAGCTTTTGATTACGGGGAAGGGGGCGAATGGGCAGTGCAGGCTGCTGCTTTCGGCCAGTGCTTCTCTTCCGCTGATTTATTTTACTTCCAAGAATAAGCCCAGCCCTATGACTGCGCCTAATTTCTGTATGCTGCTGCGTAAGCATATTGGAAGTGCGAGGATTTCGGATATCAGGCAGCCGGGGATGGAGCGTGTGGTGATGTTTGAGCTGGAGCATCTGAATGAGCTGGGGGATCCCTGTAAGAAGGTTCTTATCATGGAGCTGATGGGCAAGCACAGTAATATTATTTTCTGTGATGATACGGGGATGATTCTGGATAGTATCAAGCATGTTTCTTCTCATATGAGTTCTGTGCGTGAGGTGCTTCCGGGAAGGGAGTATTTTATTCCGAAGACGCAGGATAAGCTGGATCCGCTGACTGTGAGTGAGGAGGAGTTCTATGATGTTGTGTGCAGGAAGCCATGTAATGTTTCCAGGGCTGTTTACTCTTCTCTTACTGGAATCAGTCCGGTTGTTGCGGAGGAGATCTGTTTCAGGGCTTCGATCGACGGAAGTGATGCAGCGCAGTCTCTGGATGAGGCGGCGAGGGTACATTTGTATCATACGTTTCGCAGGCTGATGGATCAGGTTGTGGAGGGGGATTTTTCTCCGAATATTGTTTACCGGGGGGAAGAACCTGTGGAGTATGGTGTGTTTGCGTTCCAGCAGTATGGACCGGAGTATCATTCTGTGGAGTTTGACAGTGTTTCACAGATGCTGGAGACTTATTATGCGACGAAGAATACGCTGACGCGTATCCATCAGAAGTCTTCGGATCTGAGGAGGATCGTGCAAACTGCGCTGGAGCGTAACCGTAAGAAGCTGAGTCTGCAGGAGAAGCAGATGAAGGATACTGCGAAGAAAGAGAAGTATAAGGTTTACGGGGAGCTGATCAATACTTACGGGTATGGGCTGGAGGATGGATGTAAGTCGTTTAAGGCTCTGAATTATTATACCAATGAGGAGATTACCATTCCTCTTGATCCTACTATGACTCCGGCGGAGAATTCCAAAAAGTATTTTGACAAGTATGGAAAGCTGAAGCGTACGGAGGAGGCTCTGACTGAGCAGATTGCAGATACGAGAAGTGAGATTGAGCATCTGGAGTCTGTTTCCAATGCTCTGGATATTGCTCTGGCTGAGAGTGATCTGGCACAGATCAAGGAAGAGCTGATGGAGTATGGATATATTAAGAAGCATTATGACCGCAGGAAGGGACAGAAGGCACAGAGTAAGTCTAAGCCGTTCCATTATGTGACTGAGGATGGGTATGATATTTATGTGGGAAAAAATAATTTCCAGAATGATGAGCTTACCTTTAAGTTTGCCACAGGGAATGACTGGTGGTTTCATGCCAAGAAGATGGCCGGTTCGCATGTGGTCGTGAAGTCTAAGGACGGAGAACTGCCGGATCATATCTTTGAGATTGCGGGACAGCTTGCCGCTTATTATTCCAAAGGACGTACTGCCCCTAAGGTGGAGATTGATTATATCCAGAAGAAGCAGGTGAAAAAACCTGCAGGGGCGAAGCCCGGATTTGTGGTTTATTATACAAATTATTCGCTGATGGCTGAGCCGTCATTAAAAGGAGTCAGGGAAGTCTGATCATACTGTTGTATAGTTACAAATATTAAAAGAATTGCGGGAGCTGCTTTGCAGCGGAGTAAGTAATTCGTGGATGTCAGGTCAGGGGTGAAATACCTTTTGACCCTGACATTATATAACAATAATTAAGGAGAATTTCTTTTTATGAGTATTTTGAATGTTGAACATCTGACACACGGTTTCGGAGACAGGGCGATTTTTAATGATGTGTCTTTCCGCCTGTTAAAGGGCGAGCATATTGGACTGGTTGGTGCCAACGGGGAAGGTAAATCTACTTTCTTTAATATTGTAACCGGAAAGCTGATGCCGGATGAGGGTAAGATTGAATGGGCAAAGAATGTACGTGTCGGCTATCTGGACCAGCATTCTGTCCTTTCTCAGGGTATGTCCATCCGTGACGTGCTGAAGTCTGCGTTCTCTTATCTCTTTGAGATGGAGGAAAGAATGAATGGGATCTGTGACTCTCTTGGCACTGCTTCTCCTGAGGAGATGGATACTCTGATGGAGGAGCTGGGAACTATTCAGGATACCCTTACCATGCATGATTTCTATGTGATCGATGCGAAGGTGGAGGAAGTTGCCAGAGCTCTGGGGCTTCTGGATATCGGACTGGAACGTGATGTTACAGATCTAAGCGGCGGTCAGAGAACCAAGGTCCTGCTTGGCAAGCTGCTTCTGGAGAAACCGGATATCCTGCTTCTGGACGAGCCTACCAACTATCTGGATGAAGAACATATCGAATGGCTGAAGCGTTATCTGCAGGAGTATGAGAATGCATTTATCCTTATCTCCCACGATATTCCGTTTCTGAATTCTGTTATCAATCTGGTTTATCATATGGAGAATCAGGAACTGAACCGTTATGTCGGGGATTATGATCATTTCCAGGAAGTATATGAGGTGAAGAAGGCTCAGCTTGAGGCTGCTTACAGACGCCAGCAGCAGGAAATCAGTGAACTGAAGGATTTCGTCGCAAGAAATAAGGCAAGGGTTTCTACAAGAAATATGGCAATGTCCAGGCAGAAGAAGCTGGATAAGATGGATGTGATCGAGCTTGCTGCCGAGAAGCCGAAGCCGGAATTTCATTTTAAATATGGACGTACTCCGGGGAAATATATCTTCGAAACGAAGGATCTGGTTATTGGTTATAATGAACCTCTTTCCAGACCTGTTACTCTCTCTATGGAAAGAGGAAATAAGATTGCGCTGGTTGGTGCAAACGGTATCGGTAAGACAACTTTACTGAAGAGTATTCTGGGGTTGATCCCGTCTCTGAAGGGTTCCTGCGAACTCGGGGAGAATCTTCAGATTGGATATTTTGAGCAGGAAGTAAAGGGTGATAACAAGACTACCTGTATTGATGAGATCTGGGCGGAGTTTCCGTCTTATACTCAGTATGAGGTGCGGTCTGCTCTCGCCAAATGCGGTCTGACTACCAAGCATATTGAAAGTCAGGTACGTGTACTGAGTGGCGGGGAGCAGGCGAAGGTGCGTCTGTGTAAGCTGGTGAATAAAGAAACGAACATTCTGCTTCTGGACGAGCCTACCAATCATCTGGATGTGGATGCAAAAGAAGCTTTGAAGCAGGCATTGATCGAATATAAGGGAAGCATTCTCCTGATCTGCCATGAACCGGAGTTTTACCGCGATGTGGTTTCTCAGGTATGGGACTGCAGTAAATGGACTACAAAAGTATTATAATAATTAGTGCATGAAGGGTTATTACAAATGAGTAAAGCAAAAACTGTGGATCTGACTTCCGGTCCGATCCTGAAAACTCTGGCAGAGCTGGCTCTGCCTATCATGATTTCTTCCATGCTGGGAACAGCATACAGTATTATGGATATGGCATGGATCGGACTGCTCGGTGCAAAGGCGGTTGCAGGCGTGGGAGTAGGCGGAATGTATGTCTGGCTCTCCCAGGGACTTGCATCCCTGTCAAGAATGGGCGGACAGGTAAATACAGCTCAGGCATGCGGGCGCAAAGATTATGACCAGGCACGTTCCTATGCTGCCGGTTCTCTGCAGCTCACTGCACTGTCCGGCATTTTGTTTGCTGCTGTCTGTGTTATTTTCATACAGCCTCTGCTGGGATTTTTTAATCTGACCGACGCAGAAACTTATACTGCTGCCAGATCTTATACATTAATTACCTGTGGACTGATCCTTTTTTCTTATCTGAATCTGACGTTGACCGGACTCTCTACTGCGCAGGGAGATTCCCGCACTCCCCTGCTCGCAAACTTTATCGGGCTTGCAGGAAATATGATCCTGGATCCGCTGCTGATCCTTGGCATCGGACCTTTCCCGAGGCTGGAGGTTGCCGGAGCCGCTATTGCGACAGTAAGTTCACAGATTCTGGTTTTTGTAGTGATGGTTCTGCGTATCCGGCATTCCAGACTGGAGCCAAATGTTTTACAGCATCTGAATCTGCTGTCTGTTTTTCCAAAAGAATATTATAAGCACATTTTCAGGATCGGGTTTCCCACAGCTATACAGGGAAGCATTTACTGTTTCATCTCCATGGTTCTGACCCGTATGGTTTCCGGTTATGGTGCTGCCGCTATTGCAACGCAGCGTGTTGGCGGACAGATTGAATCCGTATCCTGGAATACTGCTGATGGTTTTGCTTCAGCACTGAATGCTTTTATTGCCCAAAATTACGGTGCACGAAAAAAAGACCGTATCCGTAAAGGTTACAGTCTGTCATTTCGCGTTCTCACAATTTGGGGCCTGTTTGTCACTGCAGCTTTTGTCTTTCTTCCGGAACCAATTGCCAGGTTATTTTTCCATGAAAAAGAAGCTCTGGACACTGCTGTCAATTATCTGATCATTATCGGATTCAGTGAAGTCTTTATGTCCATTGAGCTGATGACAGTGGGCGCATTATCAGGACTTGGACGCACCAGATTATCCAGTACGATCAGTGTGATCCTGACAGGCTCACGAATCCCGCTGGCATTGATCCTGACACATGCGGGAATGGGATTAAATGGTGTATGGTGGGCGCTTACAATCTCTTCTATCGTGAAGGGAATCGTGTTTACACTGACATTCCGGCATATCAGCAGGCGGTTGCCTGAAAAGGTCTAAAAATACAGCTGTCAAACTCAAAAGAGGACTGTTCAGAAAAATTTCTGTCAGTCCTCTTTTTACTGTTTCTATTATTTCGCAACAAAGTTTACAATCTTGTTCGGTACATAAATCTCTTTGATAAGGTTCTTACCTTCCAGGAAGGAAGCAATTCTCTCGTCTGCTTTGGCGATCTCGAATGCTTTTTCTTTTTCACATTCGTTAGGGATTACGATTGTTCCTCTTACTTTACCGTTTACCTGTACACCGATCTCAACGGTCTTGGCAATTGTTTTGCCTTCATCGTATTTCGGCCATTCGGAAACTGCCAGTAAGCCTTCACCTCCGATAAATTCCCAGATTTCTTCGCAGATATGTGGTGCAAACGGGCTAAGCAGTTTGATAAAGATGGTAAGGTCATCTTTGCTTAAGTGTCCTTCTGCTGTGATCTCATTAATGAGTGTCATCAGGCTGGCGATTGCTGTATTGAATTTCAGGTTCTCGATATCAGAAGAAACTTTCTTGATGGTACGGTGGAGTTTCATCTCCAGTTCATCAGATACAGATTCTTCAGAAAGGATATCTGTCAGACCTGCAACACGGTCCAGGAACTTCTTACAGCCCTTTACAGAGTTCTCGCTCCATGGTGTAGCTGCGCCATAGTCACCCATAAACAGCACATAGGTACGAAGAGTATCTGCACCGTATTCTTCTACAATATCCAGCGGGTCAACTACATTACCCTTGGATTTACTCATTTTATCTCCGTCCGGTCCGAGGATCAATCCCTGGATGGAACGTTTTGCGTATGGTTCCGGTGTATTTACTACGCCAAGATCATACAGGAAATGATGCCAGAATCTGGAGTAGATCATATGTCTGGTAACGTGTTCCATACCACCATTGTACCAGTCAACAGGCATCCAGTATTTCAGTTTGTCCATATCAGCCAGTGCATTTGCATTGTGCGGATCTGTGTATCTTAAGAAATACCAGGAAGATCCTGCCCACTGAGGCATGGTATCTGTCTCACGTTTCGCTGCAGCACCGCATTTCGGGCATGTGCAGTTTACGAAAGAATCAATCTTTGCAAGTGGGGACTGTCCGTCTTCACCCGGCTCGAAGTCCTTTACATCCGGCAGGCGCAGCGGAAGTTCATTCTCCGGAACTGCCACAACACCGCAGTTCGGACAGTGGATAAGCGGGATTGGCTCACCCCAGTATCTCTGGCGGTTGAATGCCCAGTCTTTCATCTTATACTGAACACCGGCTTTACCGATTCCTTTTTTCTCCAGTTCTTCCAACATACGCTCAATAGAATCTTTCTTCTTTGCATATCCGTTCAGGAAATCGGAGTTTACCATTTCGCCGTCGCCTGTATAGGCTTCTTTGGAAATATCTCCGCCTTTGATAACTTCGATAATGTCGATGCCGAATTTCTTCGCGAAATCATAGTCACGCTGGTCGTGAGCAGGTACTGCCATGATAGCACCTGTACCATATCCCATCATTACATAGTCAGCAATGTAGATCGGGATTTTCTTACCGTTAACCGGGTTGATTCCCTCAAGTCCCTGGATTCTCACACCTGTTTTATCTTTTACAAGCTGAGTTCTCTCAAACTCTGTTTTCTTTGCACACTCATTACGATATGCAGTGATCTCATCCATGTTTGTGATTTTATCTGCATATTTGTCAATAATCGGATGTTCCGGTGCGATTACCATGAATGTTACACCAAACAGAGTATCCGGTCTGGTTGTATAGATTTCAAGTTTCTCATCGATTCCGTCAACATCGAAGTTAACGAAAGCACCTTTTGATTTGCCGATCCAGTGGATCTGCTGCTGTTTTACATTATCCGGATAATCTACATCTTTCAGACCTTCCAGAAGCTTATCTGCATACTGGGTGATTCTTAAATACCATACATCTTTGGATTTCTGAACAACATCGCTGTGGCAGATATCACATTTACCGCCCTGGCTGTCTTCATTGGAAAGGACTACTTTACAGTGCGGGCAGTAGTTAACCAGTGTTCTGTCTCTGAATACAAGACCTTTTTCAAACATTTTCAGGAAAATCCACTGTGTCCATTTGTAGTAGTCTTCATCTGTTGTATCGATCACACGGTTCCAGTCAAAGGAAAATCCAACTTTCTTTAACTGGTTTGAGAATCTCTTGATGTTCTCATCTGTGATGATACGTGGATGTGTTCCGGTCTTTACCGCATAGTTCTCTGTCGGGAGACCAAATGCATCAAATCCGATCGGGAAAAGTACATTATAGCCTTCCATACGACGTTTTCTGGAAATAACCTCCAGACTGGAATATGCTTTGATATGTCCTACGTGCATACCGGCACCGCTTGGATATGGGAACTCTACCAGACCATAGAATTTAGGTTTGTCACTGTTATCTTTGGCTTCGAAGACTTTGGCTTCTTCCCATTTTGCCTGCCACTTAGGCTCGATCTTTTTAAACAAGTATTTCATCTCTATACTTCCTCCAACATTTTGCTGTATGTGAACTACCCGGCAACAGAGTTACCAAGGCATCTGACTTAAGGCGAGATACCGTCTTTTTCAGGGTGCGTCCATGACACCACTACTGTTTGCTCCACTGAGCTACACAGCTGCTTTTATTATTTCCGGCGGTTTCAGTCCGATTATGGACATCTTATCCTAAAAATTTATTTTAATTCAACAAAGGCTGTTTGTCAATGTAACGTTTCGCAGTATCTAGTGTTTTTGCGGGAGTTTGACAGTTGGATATCAGAAAAAAGTACCTGCAGGTCGCATAAAACCT
>ERZ809074.4179-NODE-4179-length-12341-cov-3.995279_pt1 | contig 12341 bp, 9 predicted proteins | sample MGYA00520795_ERZ809074 | MGnify/ENA primary metagenome ERZ809074 (study PRJEB31570, sample SAMEA3212989) | Homo sapiens | biome: human-gut; feature: human gut; material: fecal | place: Sweden | collected 2011 ...
AAGTTATAATATTTTTGCGGGATTTTTTAAGAAAACCCACGGCTCGGTTCCGCCAACCACACACTGTGCGCACCTTGTGTGGTACGCCTTTTACAATTCGGGGCTTGACGTTGACAGAAACGGCGGAAATATAGTGTCCGTTACGGACATTATGTATTCGGATAAATTTGAAGTTGTGCAGATTTTCGGAATGAATCCCGACGGTTTCTGCGACAGGGCGTATTGATTACGCCCTGTATTCTTTTATCGCCTTTGCCAAAGCGTTAAGGTTTGTACTGTTAAGAACCGGATTGCCGTCTGCATCGTATATGGGCTCGCCCTCTGCGTCAACGGCAATGGTGGGGCAGCACCATCCGCCCTCGTCGTGTTCGTTCCACGCGTAGACAAGGCAGGTGTTGGGAACGGAATCTTTAAGGCTTTCAAGTACGCGTTTTGCGTGGGTATAAATTTCGGCACCGGTGGGCTGCAATGTATAATGCCCGCCGTAACCGTGATTTGCCCACGAAACGGGTGTTTCTATTCTGGGGCGGGTATCTCTTCCGCAGCAGATAAGGGGCGCAACATCTATTTTGTCGGCAAAAACATATTTGTCGGCATTTTTCTTTTCAGCCTCTGCGGCGAGAGTTTCATAGGGTTCGTCTGCAAGGGTGGAACTCTGGGAATACGCGCTGATTGCGTCCATACCCTTTTCAAGCAGATTGTTTACTATAAACGGATTCACGTCCGCCATACCTATAAGATACAGTTCCTCTTTTATTCCCCTGCGCTTTGCCGCGTCGATAACCTTATTTACGTAATCGTTCTGCTTGAATGCGTCGTAAACGTATACAACGGGACGGTTATCGAATTTAAGATAACAGTCAAGGGTCATATTGTCGGCAAGTTCGTCAACCGTTTCGTTATCAATGGCGCTTACGCCGATAATTGCGCACATTTTAAGCCTGTCGGCATACCTGCTTTTCACGTGCTGACGCCGCGCATAACTCATTGTGCCCGAATTGTTGTACCAGCAATAGGCAAAATAATCTATTCCCGATTTTACCGCAAGTTCGGCTTCACGGTCAAACTGCGCCTGGTCGGCGGGCGGAAACTCTATTTTGTCTTTTCCCGTAACGCGTGAGAAAAACGGCGCCATAAAGTGATATTTTGCCGGAGAAAGCGCGCGGGCAACCTGGTCTGAAGGATTGTCTTCCCCGTAAATTCCCGTTTGGGCATATGCATCCCAGCGGATAACGCCGAAAGTCATATTTTCCTGACGTTTAAGGGGAGTTTTCGTTCTGTTTGCCGTAACCGTTTTTAACGGCTCTGCGGGCGAAGACTCAAATTCCTTAACGATAATGTCTTCGTACGGTGCGCCCGACCCCTGAATAAAATACGCAATTACATCCTTAACCGCTGCGCCCGAGGGAATGTTTGTGTAAACTTCGATTTCGGAAAAATCCTCGCTTGTTACCGTCTGCGATTTTCCGAATTCGTAAATTGTATATTCAAGCCCGATATACTCTATGGTAATCTTGTGGTATGCCGCAACGGGAACGCTGCCGCTGCACGTTTTAAGCACAAAGCGGGACTTGTAAGCCTCGTGCGTGCCTAAAAATTTATCTATGTGCGCCGCAAGTGACGAGTATTTTTCGCTTCTGTTTTTTACCAGAATGCCCGAATCGCATTTTTCAAGCACGGCATTGCCTTCGCCGAAAATAAATTCGCCGAGAGCATCGTAATTTTTAATTATATCCATTTTTTCTCCTGATTATGCGGCAGACGAACGGCCGCTTTATTTTTGCGGATATATTATACCATACGCAAAAACCTAATGCAATATCTAAAACGGAATTTTTCTTGCAAAAAAGATAAAAAAATGATAGAATATGTGCGGTGAACAGTATGATTGAATTAAAAAATGTACGCATCGGCGTTGCCGACGATGCAAACGGCATAAAAAAAGCTGCGGCAAAAAAACTTAATATTCCGGTAAGTGAAATTACGGAAGTTGTTTTTTTGAAAAAATCGGTTGATGCAAGGAAGAAAAACGATGTGTTTTACGCCTGTACTCTGGGTGTTAAGGTGAAAAAGGATGAAAATGCGGTTATAAAAAAATCAAAGGACGCGTGCATTTATTCGCCGGCACCGGAATACAGACAATTAAAGGCAACAAAAATGCCGAAAAACGGAATTGCCGTTTTGGGCGCAGGTCCCGCGGGATTGTTTGCCGCGCTTACACTTGCCCGTGCGGGGCTTAACCCCGTGCTGTTTGAGCGGGGCGCGGACGCAGACGAGCGGGTAAAAAAGATAGAAGAATTCTTTGCTTACGGCGTGCTTGACGTAAAAAGCAACGTGCAGTTCGGCGAGGGCGGCGCGGGAACGTTTTCCGACGGCAAACTTACCACAAACATAAAGGACCCCCGTTGCCAACATGTGCTTGAAACGTTTGTTTCTTTCGGCGCGCCGAAAGAGATACTGTATCAGTCAAAGCCCCACCTCGGCACGGATAAATTAAGAAACATAGTAAAGAATATAAGAAATGAAATAATTTCTTTGGGCGGCAGCGTGCATTTTCTTTCGCAGATAACCGACATAGAAACAAGGGACGGCGCCCTTTACAATATAGAAGTGAATTTTAATGAAAAGTTCCGCGCGGATAAACTTATCATTGCCGCGGGACACAGCGCCCGTGACGTTTTTGAAATGCTTAAAAAGCACGGCGCGAAAATGGAGAGAAAGCCATTTTCGGTAGGCGTAAGAATCGAACATAAACAGGAGGATATAAATAAAAGCCAGTACGGCGCTTTTTATAAATATCTTCCGCCGGCAGATTACAAACTGTCCTGCCATTTGCCATCGGGCAGGGGTGTTTACACCTTTTGCATGTGTCCCGGAGGACAGGTGGTTGCCGCGGCAAGCGCAGAGGGCTTTTTAGTGGTAAACGGAATGAGCAATTTTGCCCGCGACGGCGAAAACGCAAACTCCGCACTTCTCTGCGATGTTATTCCCGATGATTTTTCGTCTGACGATATTCTTGCGGGTGTGGATTTTCAGCAGGAATACGAGAAAAAAGCCTTTGTTGCCGGCGGAAGCAACTATAAAGCGCCCGCACAGAAAGTGGGCGATTTCCTTAAAGACAAACCGTCGGAGCGGGGCGGAAAAATAAAACCGTCATATCCCATGGGCGTGACCTGGTGCAATCTTAAAGACGTTCTGCCGGATTTCTGCCTAAAATCCCTTAAAGAAGCCTTGCCGATTTTTGACAGAAAACTTCACGGCTTTGCCGACCCGGATGCAGTCTTAACGGGAATAGAAACCCGTTCGTCTTCGCCCGTGAGGGTTTTAAGGAACGAAACTCTGCAATCGTCAATAGAGGGAATCTACCCTTGCGGCGAGGGCGCGGGATATGCGGGGGGAATAATGTCGGCGGCGGTTGACGGAATCCGCGTGGCGGAAAAGATAACGGAAGAATTTATTTGAAATGAGGAATAAAGGCGTGAGAAAAAAGTTTTTTTCGTTTCTTTATAAGTTTATAATTGTGACCGCGGGCTGCGCGATTTACGCTTCCGGCGTGGCGTTTTTTCTTGACCCGAACAATATAGTAACGGGAGGGCTTACCGGTATATCAATGATTTTAAGCCGGTTTATTCCGATAAACACGGGTATAGTGGTGCTTATATTAAACATTCCGCTGTTTGTAATAGGGGTGATCGCTTTCGGGAAAAGCTTTATTCTTTCCACCGGCTACGCAACGGCGCTTTCCTCACTTTTAATCACTCTTTTTGAAGAGTATTTTGCAAAGCATCTGCCCCTTACCGATGATTTGCTGCTTTCGGGGCTTATCGGCGGAACGCTGCTTTCCGGCGGGCTCGCCCTTGTTTTCCGCGGCGGCGCCACCACCGGCGGCGTTGATGTTATAGCCAAACTCTTAAAACGCAAACTCCGCCATATCGGCACGGGAAAAATAATTCTTGCCCTTGACGGCACGGTAGTTATCGCATCGGCAATAGTTTTCCGCAATCCCATTCCCGCAATGTACGCTGCAATTTCAATAGTGGTGGGCAATTTGATTTTCGATAAAATCCTTTACGGCTTTGACGAGGCAAAACTCGTTTACGTTATAAGTTCCGCGCCGGAAGCCATAAGCAGGCGGGTGCTTAACGAACTTGAAGCGGGCGTAACGTTTCTTGACGGTTCCGGCGGCTTTACCGGCGAAAACAAGCGGGTGCTGCTTATTGCCGCAAAAAAGCAACTGTTCCCTAAAATAAAGGACATCGTCCGCACCGAGGACAAAAATGCCTTTATGATTGTAACTTCCGCAAGCGAAGTGTTCGGCGAGGGCTTTAAAGAGTCGAATATAAACGAGATTTAGGCGCTGTCTTTTTGCAACAGGCAGTATAAACGCCACGGTAAAAACAGGCGGACGGACAGCGTCCGCTTTTTGGGCGGGTTCGTGGCAGACGGACAAACGTCTTTCGTCCGCCGCGGTAAAGCCGGAAGCGGAAGACCGGGTAAATTCGCCGAAACAGGAGAATACAATTTTATATTCACGGAAGTTGAGCATATCAATTTCCGCTTTTTTATGTTGATTTTTGCCTGAATCCGTGTTACAATAATGTTGCAATTGTGATTTTATTCCGCCTTAATCGGGCGGGGAGGGAGATATATATGGCAAAGCGTGTGCTTATAGTTGATGACGAGCCTTTGATAGTAAAGGGGCTCAAATTCAGTTTGGAGCAGGAGGGCTACGAAACCGACAGCGCGTTTGACGGCGAAGAGGCGCTGAAAAAATACTCCGAGGGGAATTTTGACATAATTTTACTTGACCTTATGCTTCCGGGCATAAGCGGCGAGGAAGTGTGTAAGAAAATAAGGGAAGAATCCATGATTCCCATAATAATGCTTACCGCAAAAAGCGCCGATGAGGACAAGCTTTCGGGGCTTGACTTCGGCGCGGACGACTATATGGTAAAGCCGTTCAACGTTGCGGAACTTAAAATACGTATGCGCAACCTTTTAAGGCGCACTTCGCCCGATGAGGACGTTATAATAAGAAAGAAAAATCTTGTTATGGACCGTGAAAAGCGCACTGCCGTGCTTAACGGCGAGGAAATCGAACTTACCGCAAAGGAATTTGATATTCTCGTACTGCTTTTAACAAACCCGGGCAAAGTTTTCCGCAGAGAAGATTTGCTCAATCTTGTGTGGAAAGACTATACCGGCGATATCCGCACCGTTGACGTGCATATCCGCCGACTTCGCCAAAAGGTGGAGAACGACCAGGAAACGCCCGAATATGTGTATACCAAGTGGGGAGTAGGCTACTATTTTGCGGAAAAATAAGTTAGGGCTTAACGTAATATGGGGTGTAACGTACGTTGTTATCGTTGTTGCCGTGCTTGCGATAATAACAATGTCGGTTTCAACGTATTTGGGTAAGTACTTTCTGTCGCTTCGTCAGGAAGAACAGGCAAAGCGTATGGAGAACTGCGCCCAAAATGCGGCAAAGTACACCGACGACCCCGACAGTATCTATTCCATTTTATCTTCTTTGGGAATAGAGGCAAACGGCAGAGTGCTGTTTATAGATTCTGCCGGCACGGTTCAGGCGGACAGTTTCTGTCTGCTTAACGGAACACGCCCTCAAAGCGATGAGATAACCGCGGTGCTTTCGGGTAAACAGGATTTTGCGGCGGGATACCATCGGGTCCGCCTTGCCGAATCTGCCGTTACCCGCGACAATGCGTATTTAAGCGATAATCCCGGCGTCTGCTGGACCGCTTATTACGCCCACGCCATTATAAACACGGGTTCACAGGAAGGAATACTCTTACTTGTTTCTCCCGTACAGGATATAGTTGACCGCGTAACACAGGTGCTTCGCGGTCTTATGGTATTTAATGTTATATTTATCGTTATCGTTGCGGTAATAACATTTTATATGAGCAATATGTTTACTCTTTCAATAAGAAAATTCAACCGCGCCATTGCAAAAATGAGCGGCGGCGATTTTTCGGTGCGGGTAAACGAAAAGGAAATTGCCGAATTCGGCGAACTTGCAAAGGCGTTTAATTCAATGAGCGAACGTCTTGAAAATCTTGACGCGTCCCGAAATCAGTTTGTTTCCGACGCTTCGCACGAACTTAAAACGCCCCTTGCGTCAATGAAAATTCTTTCCGAATCTCTTTTAAGTCAGCCCGACGCGCCGGCGGAACTCTATCGGGAGTTTTTGGGTGACATCAACAGCGAAATAGACAGGCTGTCCCTTGTTATCAACGACCTGCTTACCCTTGTTAAAACCGATAAGGGTATTGAAACGCTTATTATCGGCGATGTGGAACTGGGCGAACTTATCAGGCGGATTACTTCTACCGTTGCGCCCCTTGCGCAGAAAAAGCATATTACGGTGGCGTATCAGTACCGCGACGTTACCGTGCGAGCCGACGAACTGCGAATGCAGCAGTTGTTTACCAACCTGATTGACAACGCAATAAAGTATTCGCCCGAAAACACCACAATAACCGTGGATTTAAGCAAGACAATGGATAACGCCTTGGTGTCCGTGTCCGATGAGGGCATAGGTATCGCAAAGGAACATCTGCCGCATTTGTTTGAGCGTTTTTATCGGGTAGATAAGGCGCGCTCCCGTCAGGCGGGCGGCACGGGGCTCGGGCTTTCAATAGTAAAACAGATAGTCGACCAGCACGGCGGCACCATTGAGGTTGAAAGCACCGAGGGCAAAGGCACAAAATTCACGGTAACAATTCCCCTTAACACAAAGGAAAGAAGCAAGGTAAAGGAGGAAAATCAATGAAAAAGTTTGCGGCGCTTTTATGCGTGATAATGATTTTTACGGGCTGTTCCGCGGGCTATATCAAGGAAAGCACGGGCGACGCCATTTCTCCGGTACAGGAGTCCACCGACTCTCTTACATCTTCGCCTATGCCCCTTTATTTCAGATACTATACCGAACCTATGCTTGTCAGATGTTCGATGAATATTGACGTTTCGCCACAGCAGATACCCGAATACTTTGCGATATCGGCGCTTATTTCGGGCGTACCGGGCGAAAGGCGGGAAGCAAAACAGTGTTTCGGCAAAAACACGACGCTTGTTTCCGTGTCGGCGGGTAAAGACGTGCTTTACGTTACTTTAAGCGACGGCTTTTTAACCGACACCAAAGCCGAAACCGATGAAAAGACCCGCGAAAACAGGAGAATCGCGCTGTATTCAATAGTGAATACCGTGTGCGAAATGGGTAATTTTTCGGGCGTGCAGTTTTATATCTGCGATGTAAAAACAAGTCTGCGCAGCCGCCCCGATTCCTTTGAAATGGGCCTTGTTGACAGTGAGGCGCAAAGCACAACTCTCGGCGCAGTTACAAGGAACACGTCCCTTATTCTTACCCCGCCCAACGTTGCAAAGCAGGCGCTTACCCACTATTCAAATACCGACTGGGAAAAATTATACTGGTATCTGGGCTCTGACGACACTCTTCCCTTACAGGAGGAAATGGCTGAAAAGTTCAATTATCTTAATCTTGTTATGAGCGAGTTTTCCGTTGAGGATAACTATACCGTTTCCGAAAGCGGAAAAAGAGCAATGGTTCAGGTTTCGTTCAAAATACGCTCCGAAAGCAAGGCGTATTCGGTTACGAATATTCCCCTTGAACTCATTTATAAAAACGGCGGCTGGCTTGTTGATTATTCGGGCTTTATCCGTTATTTATGGGTGGAAAATTGAAAAAGGCGGTTGCGGCGGCGCTTATGCTCGTGTTTTTGCTTGCCGGGTGCGCGAAAAAAGAGGAATCGCGGAATGTTATCCCCCTTACTTACGGCTCTTACGACGTTCCCTCGGCAGAGCCGCGCTGGGTCACGCTTTATTATGAGGATAACGGCCGCGTGCTTGCTTTTCCGCAGCAACTTGATATCGGCGACGGCTCACTTTATGCCTGTGTGCTTGACGCAATGCTTTCGGGAACGAAAGAGGGCTATAAATCGCCTTTTTCAGAGGGCGTACAGGCGCGAAGCATAATGCTTTTGCAGAACGTGATTTATATTGACCTTTCCGCGTCCTTTGAAAAAATGCCCGCGGAGAAGATTTATGCGTGCCTTTCGGCAATGGCATCAACTTTCTGCGCCTTTTCGGGGGTGGATTTTATAAACGTCACCGTTGAGGGCAGACAACTGTTCTCGCCCGGCGGCGAACGCCCGATAACTCTGCTTTCTTCCCACAGCGGAAGTCCCGCAGAACTTTCGGCGCGGTTTTCTTCCGCCGCGCCTGAGGCGGAAAGCATATACGCCTGTGTTTTTGATACCGATGAAACAGGAACGTATCTTATTCCGCAGACGGTAAGCGTTACCGTTACCGGCGGAGATTATTCGTCGGCGCTGATAAAGGCTCTGCTTTATAACGGTGAAAAACTGTTTGCGGGCGGGTACAGTTTGTATTCAAAGCCCGAATTTGATTCGGGCGAAGCAAAGGTTACTCTGCTTGCGCCCGCAGAAACGGCAAAACAGAATCTCGGCGCGGAAGCAATGCTCAACACGCTTTCAGCCGTATATTCCGATATAAAAAATCTCACGCTTGTTTTTGTTGATAAGAAAGGAAAAACAGTCGGTTCGTCAACCGCGTCAGCATCGGATTCTTTCGACAGCGTTAGGGGGCGGGTGCAGATAACCGTGCCAGGTCCCGGCGGAAAACTCTGCCGCGGGCAGATGCTTATTCAGCCCGCCGCCGGCAGTGACGAACTTAAAAATTTTGTGGAAAGTTATATTCTTACGGCGGCGCCGTCACTTAAAGAAACCGCTACCGTAAACGCCGTTACCGTGCGCAACGATACGGTTATTCTTGATTTGACGGGTGAATATTTTGCGGCTTATTCCGACATTGATTCCCAAAGCGAATATTCCGTTGCCTACGGGCTTGTTTCCACGGTGTGCGCATATTCGGGAACAAAAAAAGCGGTAATATTACAGGACCACCAACTGCGCAGCACATTTTCGGGCAGTATTGCGCTTTCGGAGCCCCTGCTCACTTTGCCCGAAAAATTTACCGAGGCGCTTACATGAATAAACGGTTCTTCCTTTTTGCGTTTGTACTTTCGGCTGCGTCGGTGCTTATAAGGGATTACATTCCTTACGGCGTATGGGCAGTACCCGTGCTTCTTGCCGTGTGCGTTGCTTTAACGTTTATAAAACGTGATTACTTCTTTTTGATAACCGCACTTACAATATGTATTGTTTCCGTTTCGTATCTGCGCGTGGCGGTGGATTATCCCGCACTTAACGGCGTTTCGGGTACGGGAAAAGTTATCGGCACAAGAAGTTACCTGATTGAAATTTCCGATACGGTTATTGATAACGGCGGCGAAAGTTTCAAATGCGGCAAAGCGTATCTGTTTTGCGACGGCTATGCCTTTGAAGCGGGAGATATTATTGAGTTTTCGGACGCAGAGTGCGTGCCGGCGGACGGTGAGAACAAAAATCATAGGCGGAAAGACGCTGCTGCCGACGGTTACAGTTACTGCATTACGCCAAAGGAAGTAAATTTCGCGGGGCATAAAACAGGCATAAGTGAAGTATTTAATACAGTAAGAGAAAAGATATATTATAAAATTGCATATATTATTGACGACCGCGACACCTGCGGCGTGCTTTATGCCATGTTTACAGGCGACAAAAAATTTGTTTCCGACTACGTTAACGGGCTCTTTTCTTTAAGCGGTACGGCACACCTGCTTGCGGTATCGGGTCTGCATGTTTCGGTTTTGCTCGCCTTTGCGGTAAATATTCTTAAAAAACTCCGTGCAAAGCCGTCGGCTGTTTGCGCTATCGCGGGAATCTTTCTTGTATTCTATCTGTTTTTAACGGGATTTTCGCCCTCGGTTGTGCGTGCGGCGATTATGGCTTTTGCGTCAATGATTGCGCTTATTTCCGGTATGCGGTACGATTCGCTGAATTCTCTGTGCTTTGCCGCCTGTTTTATTATTGCCGTTAATCCGTACAGAATATACGATGTTTCCTTTCAGCTTTCGTTCTCGGCGTGTTTCGGCATAATCGCGTTTTATAAGCCGTCAAGGACGCTGGCGGGTGAACTTTTGCTTTCGCCCGTAAAACTTACCGCGGCAACAACGGTTTCAACATTGCCTTTTGTGCTTTATTCCATAGGCAAGGTTTCGTTTTTGTCGGTTTTGGGCAACTTTATACTTGTGCCTTTGGCAACGCTGAGCCTTAATCTGCTGTTTGCCTGCCTTGCGGTTGCGTTTATTCTGCCGTTTATGAATTTTATGCTTTATCTGCCCTATGCAACGGGATATTCTATGCTTTGGGCGGCAAAATTCTTTGACGGCACGCCCCTGTTTACGTTCAGAAGTATTTCGGGAACAGCCGTAATAGCACTTATCGTGCTTCTTTTCTTCTTTTCCCGGTTCTGCACGGCTGAATATAAGTTTAAGCGTGCTGCGGCGGTTCTTACGGCGTTTGCGATTTTGGGGTATTCACTCTACTGCGGAATTGACGAACGAAACAGTGCAAAGGTCAATGTCGTGGCTGAACGCAACGGCAAAATCTGCGTGCATATACAGCAAAACGGAAATTATATAATAGGCCTTGCCGACGAAGAGGACATCAGGGAATATCTTGCGGATAATATTTCCTATATTGACGCTCTTGCCGTTATAAATAAGGACACGGCGGCGGGAACGGAGTATCCTGTGGACACGGTGTATTCCGCCGGCAATTATGTTTTGCCCGAAAAATATAAGTGTACGTCGCTCTTTTGCGGCGAAACCGTAAAAATGGGCGACGGCGCGCTTACTTTGGGAAGTACCTGGGCGGTTTACGAATATAACGGCTACCGTATATTTATAGGTACTGACCCTGACGGCGAACACACGGGAGAGTGCGATGTTTATGTTTTGTACGGAGGGACGGTATTTGTAAAAGATAAATTGTATGAAACCGCTGTTTCCGGCTGTATTACAATAGACCTGAAAAACGATTTGCAGACACGGGGGGTACAGAGATGAAGTACGGTGATTTTTTCAAAAAGCTTAAATCGGGCGAAATATCGCCTGTGTATCTGTTTACTGGCGAAGAAACATTTGTTATGAACAGCGCCCTTAACAAACTTATTGCCGCGGTTGTGGACGAAGATTTGAAAGCGGTCAATCTTGTGCGTCTGCCCGAAAATGCCTCGGGCGAAGAAATTGCATCTGCCGCCGAAACGGTTCCCTTTATGGCGCAAAAACGAATGGTAATCGTTGAAAACAGCGCGTTTTTGCAAAAAGGATCGCCGGAGGGGGAAGAAAGGCTTGAAGAATACTTGTCAAAGCCCCAGCCCGACACGGTGCTTGTATTCCTTTCACCCCTTGCCGACAAGCGGAAGAGAATATATAAAGCCCTTTCAAAGCACGCGGTTGTTGAGTTCGACACCCTTTCCGACGCGGAACTTTCCGCCTGGTGTGTAAAGGAAATCAAAGCCCGCGGACTTGAAATTTCCGTTTCCGACGCAGCGTTTCTGTGCGAGTACACCGACCCTTCCCCTGCGGCAATGGTAAACGAAATAGATAAACTTGCTGCGTTCTGCACCGAAAAAAAGGTAACAAAGGACGATATATGCGCCATAGTTACGCCGTGCAGCGATTATAATATGTTCCGTATGACCGACGCGCTTTCGGCGGGAGATGCAAAAACCGCGCTGAAAATGCTTGACGGGCTGCTTGCCCAAAAAGAGGACCCGTTTTATATTTTGGGTGCCGTAACAAAACAGTATCGGCAGTTTCTGCGCTTTAAGGCTATGGAGGGTGCACCGAAACAGGAAATAATCGCGTCTTTGGGCATACGGGATTTTGTGTATAACAAGTATGCCGCCGTCTGCCGCAAATACAGTGAAAAGCAACTTTTGCTTGCCGTTGACATCTGCGCCGAAACCGACGCGGGACTTAAAAGCGGAGCAAAAAATCCCGATACCGCTCTTTTTGAACTTGCGGCAAAACTGGCGCTGATACTTAATAAAAAATAAAATCGGAGGAGTTTTATGGCTAATTTCACCAAAAAGGCAATAAAGGAGTCCTTTATAAAACTGCTTAACGAAAGACCGATGAGCAAGATAAGCGTTAAGGATATTGTGGAAGACTGCGGAATTAACCGCAACTCATTTTACTATCACTTTCAGGATATTCCCGCGCTATTGGAAGAAATCGTTACCGAAAACACGGTGGAGATAATAAAAAAATATCCCGAAATCGATTCAATCGACGCGGCTTTTCACGCGGCGTTTTCCTTTGCGGAAGAAAATAAGCGGGCGGCATACCATATATACAATTCGGTAAACCGTGACGCTTTTGAAAGAGAACA
>ERZ809074.4195-NODE-4195-length-12300-cov-20.473173_pt1 | contig 12300 bp, 8 predicted proteins | sample MGYA00520795_ERZ809074 | MGnify/ENA primary metagenome ERZ809074 (study PRJEB31570, sample SAMEA3212989) | Homo sapiens | biome: human-gut; feature: human gut; material: fecal | place: Sweden | collected 2011 ...
ATACCCCGATTAGTTCGCCATCCCGTAGGCCTGATAAGCGAAGCGCCATCAGGCATTAAACAGGATACCTGGCTATCAATTTTACGGCCCGGGATACCCCGGGCCGTTTTATGCCTGACGATTACACCTCATAATCCAGCTCATCCTGCTTTACCGGCGGGACGATCTGCACCTTCTGCACCCGATGGCTGTCGACCTGCAGCGTGCGCAGCGTATAACCGTCAATCTCAATGGTCTCCCCCACCTGCGGCACATGCTGCAAATACTCCATCAACAGACCGGCAACGGTGTGATACTCACGTTTATCATCCAGCGGCAGCGGAACGTACTGCACCAGGTCCTCCAGCGGCATATGGCCATTGACCGTCCACGAACCGTCCTGATGATGTTGAATATCGTGCCGGGCATCGATCTCCTCCACCTCATTGGGCAGATTACCGGCGATGGTCTCCATCACGTCGCTGAGGGTCACAATCCCCTCGACGGAGCCAAACTCATCGACCACAAAGGCAAAATGGGTGCGGGCCTGGCGGAACTGCTCGAGCGCCGAGAGGAGCGGCAGGCCCTCCGGGAAGACCAGCGGTTGACGCACCAGCGCCTGCAGATCCAGCGGCTCCTGACGCAGGGACTGCTGGAGCAGGTCAATAACATGCACCACCCCCAGCAGATCTTCATTATCCTTCCCGCCGGTGACCACCAGCCGGGTATGCTGATTTTTCTCCACCAGGCTGCGAATCTCTTCCTCCGGCGCGCTAAGGTTGATGCGCTCGATATCATGGCGCGACGTCATAATACTGCTGACGCTGCGCTGATTAAGGTTCAGCACCCGCTCAATCATCAGTCTTTCCTGCGGATTAAACAGTGGATGTTGATCCTGATCGGCGACCAGCGACGCCGTGTCAGCATCCAGTTCAGCTTTTTCTTTCTGCCCGCTCAGCAGATTCATCACCGCCTCGGTAGTGCGCTGACGCAGCGTCATATTGGCGGAGAGGAAGCGACGGCGGTTAAACTGCGCCAGCTGATTAAGCGCTTCAATCATGACCGAGAAGCCAATGGCCGCATATAAATAGCCTTTCGGAATGATAAAGCTGAAGCCTTCAGCAATCAGGCTGAAGCCGATCATCAGCAGGAAGCTCAGACAGAGGATCACGATGGTCGGGTGGCTGTTAACGAAGCGCGTCAGCGCCTTGCTGGCCATCAGCATCAGGCTGATGGCGATAACCACGGCGGCCATCATCACCGCCAGGTGATCAACCATGCCGACGGCGGTGATCACCGAGTCGAGTGAGAAGATGGCGTCGAGCACCACGATCTGCGCCACGACGGCCCAGAATTTCGCCCCTTTGCGCTGGGTGGGGTTATCGCTGTCTTTCCCCTCCAGCCGCTCATTAAGCTCGACGGTCGCTTTAAACAGCAGAAACAGGCCGCCAAACAGCATAATCAAATCGCGAGCGCTAAAGCTGAAGTCGTGAAAAACAATCAGCGGTTTGGTCAGGGTGACCAGCCAGGAGATAGAGGCCAGCAGCAGAAGACGCATGACCATCGCCAGCATTAGGCCAGTGATCCGCGCGCGGTCGCGCTGGGCGGGAGGGAGCTTCTCGGCGAGGATAGCGATAAAGACCAGGTTATCGATACCCAACACCAGTTCGATAACCACCAGCGTGACGAGACCTGCCCAGATTGACGGATCGGCAATCCATTCCATATGTATTAAAACCTGTACGACTGCGGTATGTGTTACCACGATCATGGATAAGATGAGTCTAAAATGCAATAACGACGCGGATATCGCCCTGCCGTGGGTGGATATATTTCCAGCGGATTAAGCGAACCGATAAGAATTATGTTCCGGAAAAGAACAGTGAAAAAATAACACCATGGCGGCGACCATGGAATAAGCTTGCCGATATCAGAACTTTTTCCGCTGCGTTTCAGCGAGGGCGGCAAAAGGCCTTCCTCCCGCGGTTCGTCACGGCGAGCGCGGATGCGCAGAGCAGAAGCGAAGCGCGAAGCCCGCTCACAAAACCGGCATAATTCATATTATGAAGTGAGTGCAGAATAGGGCGGATCGCAGTTCACCGTCGCGGATTCAGGCTAATATGTCGTCATATCCGGCTGTTTATGCTGAAATATATTGCCTGGCGAAATTTATTATCTCTATCTATTCTTTCCAGGCATACGTGCGGCGCGGCGGGGCCGGCGGCCAACAGACCCCGATAGACGGGCCTCTCAGCCACATCGCGCGGCGCAAAGGAACGAGCCGCTGAATAACCTGAACGAAAATAAGATTATTCTCACTTCTGACTGTTGGTAACAGGGAGTTGTGTGTATTCTTTTACGTGACAGTGAATTTAAGAATTTGGCGGGCAGATGCCCGGGCAGTATCCGTGTATTATCAGTTTCAATGGATTTGTGACATGTACAATTTTGCAAAACCGCGTGTTTTGCAACCAAACAGGTGAAGATGAATATGGCGAATTTGAAAGCGGTTATTCCGGTCGCAGGACTAGGCATGCATATGCTGCCGGCCACAAAGGCAATTCCAAAGGAGATGCTGCCGATCGTTGATAAGCCAATGATTCAGTACATCGTTGACGAAATCGTCGCCGCCGGGATCAAAGAGATTGTTCTGGTGACGCACTCCTCGAAGAACGCGGTGGAAAACCACTTCGACACCTCCTACGAGCTGGAAGCCCTGCTGGAACAGCGCGTGAAGCGCCAGCTGCTGGCGGAAGTGCAGGCCATTTGCCCGCCGGGCGTGACCATCATGAACGTGCGTCAGGCGCAGCCGCTGGGCCTGGGCCACTCCATCCTCTGCGCCCGGCCGGTAGTCGGCGACAACCCGTTTGTGGTGGTCCTGCCGGATATCATCCTTGACGGCGGCACCGCTGACCCGCTGCGCTATAACCTCGCCGCTATGATCGCCCGCTTTAACGAGACCGGCCGCAGCCAGGTGCTGGCGAAACGCATGCCGGGCGATCTTTCCGAATACTCCGTCATCCAGACCAAAGAGCCGATGGTGGCTGAAGGCCAGGTGGCGCGTATCGTTGAGTTTATTGAAAAACCGGACGAACCGCAGACCCTGGACTCCGATCTGATGGCGGTGGGGCGCTACGTGCTGTCGGCGGATATATGGGCCGAACTGGAACGTACCGAGCCGGGCGCCTGGGGCCGTATCCAACTGACCGACGCCATTGCCGAACTGGCGAAGAAGCAGTCCGTCGACGCGATGCTGATGACCGGCGAAAGCTACGACTGCGGGAAGAAAATGGGCTACATGCAAGCCTTCGTCACCTACGGCATGCGTAACCTGAAAGAAGGCGCCAAATTCCGCGAAAGCATTAAAAAACTGCTGGCCTGAGCGCCAGCGTAGTGCCGGGGGGCAGGGCGTGAACATTCGTCCTGCCGCTCATAACGTTATGCAGAAATTATTCATAACGTGAATGTTATAACGATTGTAAAGAAACGTATGGCTTCGGAGACTTCTGGTAGTTTGTCTCTGGCCTCTGTGGTGCAATGGTCGGAGTAGCGGCAATAATGCTTTATGAATAGTCACTTAGTGCGACAATTCCTAAAGCACAGGGAAAGCGGTCAACGTCAGCCAAAAATAAAACTTGACTGCGATCATGTTTCCGCTTTAAACATCTCACTTGCATGCATAAAAATGTGAAATGAATTGGCATGCGAGCTGGTACAGACATTACGGATAATCCCTGAGCACGGCAGTGGACATCATCGAAGGATCACAGGTATATGAACTGGCAACTCATCTCATTTTTTGGCGATAGCACCGTTTTGCTGCCCAGCGCAGCGGCGCTGTTTATTGTCCTGATGCTGCGTAAAACGTCGCGGTTGCTGGCGTGGCAGTGGAGTTTGCTGTTCGGCATCACCGGCGCCATCGTCTGCGCCTCCAAACTGGCCTTTATGGGCTGGGGTCTGGGTATTCGCGAGCTGGATTACACCGGCTTCAGCGGCCACTCAGCGCTCTCCGCAGCCTTCTGGCCTATCTTCCTGTGGCTGCTTAGCGCGCGTTTTTCCGCGGGGCTGCAAAAAGCAGCCGTCGCCACCGGCTATATTCTGGCCGCTGTGGTGGGGTATTCACGGCTGGTTATTAATGCACATTCCGTGTCGGAAGTAATCGCAGGCCTGTTGCTCGGCGCTGCTGGCAGCGCTTTGTTCCTGCTGCTGCAAAAACGTACCACCCATTCGGAAAGCGTGAGTATTTCGAAGGGGGGCGTCGCGTGTCTGGTGATGGTCCCGCTTATCCTGTTGCATAGCGGCAATAAAGCGCCGACTCAGTCCCTGCTGGGGCAAATTGCCACCGCAGTAGGACCGCTGGATAAACCCTTTACGCGTACCGATCTGCATAAGCAGGCCTGGTAATCGCCATTTGTTTTACAGGGGAAATTAAGTTTTCGCCGGTTAATTAGACAAATAAGAAAATAATCTACTATATGCCAGTCATTTGATAATTCATATTTATGAAATAATGCAGTGCTACTACATTGTTATTGCCAGTTTGCGTGGATATAGCCGTTGTCAGACGTTTCTTAAATGCGTTTAGAGAGTACCTGTTCCACGTTGGATGAATAATCCTGCATCGAGAAACTATTAGAAATTGTAGTTGACTGTAGCGTCATCATCTGATTTTGAAATGACGTAAGTGTGATGAAAAAGGTCTTTTTTTACAAAGAGTTATCTTTGCCTATGCCGGCATGGTGGCGCCAGGCAGATGTTAGGTAGTTAAGAGCAATAAATAATCTTTATTGGCGAACCGCTTATTTTTCGCCAATAAAACAGCGGATGGGATTAATTGGCAGATATTCGGCAGTAAGACTCCCAATTGTGACCGAAATCCCGTAGACTTAACGCCGCAAAAAATAAAGGGCCTGACCAATTTATCACCCAAAGGCCGATTAAATACGCCGTTCAGGTAGTCAGTGCGCTGGTAGCTGTTAAGCCAGGGGCGGTAGCGTCGCTGAAACCTCCTGCTGCTGCACAAAATACCTACTCTGAACGGCTATAAAAATCGATGCACTCTGGGTGATTAACGCCATAAGATATCTATCATGCTCATCAGGTATCCCTATAAAGAGGTCAGGCGCGGCTGCTGATATCGCCTTTACACCAACTTTCCAGTCTCATCGATAGCCTGTACGGTAAAATTCGCCTACATTGTGAGCTGGGTGGGTGTTATAAAGGGTAACAAGCAGCTTAGGGTAACTGTACTTGCCTCGCAGGTGTTGCACAGTGAAGTCAGCTGGTGCCGCGAGCGCTTTCTATCTTGGTATTCCCCTCATTCTCATTGAGATACGACAGCGGGGCTGAAAATGGATCTTGTTCAATGATAAAAATTGCGCGCATTGCCGTGACGTTGGGTTTGCTTTCCTCACTGGGAGCCCAGGCTTACGCGGCCGGGTTAGTCGTAAATGATAACGATCTGCGAAACGACCTTGCCTGGCTTTCCGATCGCGGGGTCATCCATCTGAGCCTGTCGACCTGGCCGCTGAGCCAGGAAGAGATCGCAAGGGCGCTAAAAAAAGCTAAACCGTCCTATTCTTCTGAGCAAGTCGTGTTGGCCCGTATCAACCAGCGACTGTCTGCTTTAAAAGCCGATTTCCGGGTCACCGGCTACACCTCAACTGACCAGCCTGGCACCCCGCAGGGGTTTGGCCAGACGCAGCCGGCGGATAACTCGTTAGGCCTGGCGTTTAACAACAGCGGCGAGTGGTGGGATGTACACCTCCAGGGCAATGTCGAAGGGGGCGAGCGGATCAGCAACGGCTCGCGCTTCAACGCCAACGGCGCCTACGGTGCGGTGAAGTTCTGGAACCAGTGGCTCTCTTTTGGTCAGGTACCGCAGTGGTGGGGACCCGGGTATGAAGGGAGCCTGATCCGCGGGGACGCGATGCGGCCGATGACCGGCTTCCTGATGCAGCGGGCAGAGCAGGCGGCGCCGGAAACCTGGTGGCTGCGCTGGGTAGGTCCATGGCAGTACCAGATCTCCGCCAGTCAGATGAATCAATATACCGCGGTACCCCATGCCAAAATTATCGGCGGTCGTTTCACTTTCACACCGTTCCAGTCTTTAGAATTAGGCGCGTCGCGCATTATGCAGTGGGGCGGGGAAGGGCGACCGCAATCCTTTAGCAGTTTCTGGGATGGTTTTACCGGAAAAGACAATACCGGGACAGATAACGAGCCGGGTAACCAACTGGCCGGATTTGACTTTAAGTTCAAACTTGAGCCGACCCTCGGTTGGCCGGTAAGTTTCTATGGGCAGATGATCGGCGAGGATGAGTCTGGTTACTTACCATCAGCCAATATGTTCCTCGGCGGCGTGGAAGGGCATCACGGTTGGGGTAAGGATGCGGTAAACTGGTATCTGGAAGCGCATGATACGCGGACAAATATGAATCGAACCGGATATAGCTATTGGCATCATACTTATACCGATGGTTATTACCAGCAAGGATATCCATTGGGTGATGCGATGGGGGGCGATGGCCAGTTATTGGCAGGGAAAGTTGAGCTAATTACTGAGGATAACCAGCGCTGGAGTACGCGTCTGGTTTACGCCAAAGTTAACCCTGAAAACCAGTCGATTAATAAAGCGTTCCCTCATGCAGATACCCTCAAAGGTGTGCAACTTGGTTGGAGCGGGGATGTTTATCGATCGGTCCGGTTGAATACTTCACTCTGGTACACCAACGCTAACAATAGCGACAGCGACGACGTTGGGGCCAGTGCAGGAATTGAAATACCGTTTAGTTTATAAGGCTGAATGCTGAAAACAGGGGAGAGGGAGTGGTAGCGCTGCAGGATGCAGTCAGCTTTTCTCTCTCCATAAGCCGCAAGGGAATCAACGGCTATGACAGCTGCTCAGGAATTGGCAAATTTTGATTTACTGATGATGTGACATTATGAAGAAAAAAATTGTTAGATTTTCGGCATTAGCACTGGCAATTGGGTTTTTATCGGGCTGTACAATTATTCCAGGTCAGGGGTTAAACAGTTTGCGGAAGAATGTAGTTGAACTCCCAGACAGTGATTACGATCTTGATAAATTGGTCAATGTATATCCGATGACACCGGGCCTAATTGATAAGCTTCGACCAGAAGCAGTATTAGCACGCCCTAACCCACAACTTGAAAACCTGATCAAAACTTACGAGTATCGCATAGGTATTGGTGATGTATTGATGGTTACCGTCTGGGACCATCCTGAACTGACCACACCTGCGGGTCAGTATCGTAGTGCGAGTGATACAGGTAACTGGGTTAACTCTGACGGTACTATATTTTACCCGTACATCGGTAAAGTACAAGTTGCCGGTAAGACACTTAGTCAAGTACGTCAGGATATAGCTAGCCGGTTAACAACATATATCGAGAGTCCCCAAGTAGATGTTAGTATAGCCGCATTTCGTTCACAAAAAGCATATGTAACTGGAGAAGTTGTCAATTCAGGAAAACAACCAATTACGAATATACCGTTAACAATTATGGATGCAATAAACGCCGCAGGTGGATTGGCCCCTGACGCTGACTGGCGGAATGTTGTATTAACACATAATGGAAAAGATACCAAAGTTTCATTATATGCATTGATGCAAAAAGGCGATTTAACGCAAAACCATTTATTATATCCAGGTGATATTTTATTTGTACCACGTAATGATGATCTAAAAGTTTTTGTGATGGGAGAGGTTGGGAAACAAAGCACTCTGAAAATGGATCGGAGCGGTATGACTTTGGCTGAAGCTATAGGTAATGCGGAAGGAATGTCTCAGGCATTTAGTGACGCTACAGGAATTTTTGTTATTAGACAACTGGTTGGTGATACGCAAGGTAAGATCGCTAATATCTATCAGTTAAATGCACAAGATGCATCAGCTATGGTTCTAGGTACGGAATTCCAACTACAACCCTACGATATCGTATACGTTACTACTGCCCCATTAGTTCGTTGGAATCGTGTCATATCTCAGCTTGTACCAACTATTACAGGCATACATGATATAACTGAAACTGGTAAATTTATTCGCACTTGGTGATATGTATGTTTGAATCAATTTTGGTTGTTTGTACAGGAAATATTTGCCGCTCTCCGTTAGGAGAACGATATCTTAAAAAATTACTTCCTTCAAAAAAAATAGAGTCCGCTGGTACTGGTGCATTGGTAGGATATGAAGCTGATGTAAATGCTATAAAGGTTGCTAGCCATAAAGGCATATCTCTGGATGGACATCAAGCTCGCCAATTGACACGAAATATGACGAGGGAATTTTCGCTTATATTAGCGATGGATAAATCGCATGTTGAATATATAGGGAAAATTGCGCCAGAAGCACGAGGAAAGACAATGTTATTTGGACATTGGTTAAATCAACGTGAGATCCCAGATCCTTATCGTAAGAGCGAAGAAGCTTTCAATTCAGTTTATGACCTCATTGAACAGGCGGGCCAAAAATGGGCTCGGACTTTGGCCGAGTAAATCAGGAAATTAAGCATGACATCCATTTCTAATAAAAATGTTACATCTGAGTCGGATGAAATTGACATTGGTCGATTAATCGGTGAGTTAATTGATCATCGTAAATTAATTATATCTATTACAGCATTATTTACATTAGCTGCAATTTTATATGCTGTTCTATCAACCCCTGTATATCAGGCAAATGCATTAATTCAAGTGGAACAAAAGCAGGGAAATGCTATTTTAAATAGTTTATCTCAAGTATTACCAGATGCACAGCCGCAATCAGCGCCAGAAATAGCGCTCTTGCAATCTAGGATGATACTAGGAAAAACTGTTGATGACTTGAATTTACAAATACAAGCACGTGAGAAACACTTACCGCTAATAGGGCGTGGATTAGCAAGACTTAGTAAAGATAAGGAAGGTGAAATATCTATTTCATCATTATATCTTCCACCCGACGGTTCAGATGTTCCTGAAATTGAATTGGTTGTAAAAGATAATAATCACTATACAATAAATACTGGAAGTGACTCTTTTACTGGTACTGTTGGTGAATTATTTGAAAAAAACAAGATAAAGATTAAAGTTGATAAGATTGATGCAGAACCTGGTACAACATTCAGAGTAAGATATCTTACTAAACTGAAAGCAATTACAGATTTGCAAGATAGGTTTTCAGTTTCAGATCAGGGTAAAGATACAGGTATGTTGAATTTATCTCTGACAGGGGAAGACCCCGATTTAATCGCAAAAATTTTGGATGATATTAGTAATAATTATTTAGCACAGAATATCGCTAGACAAGCAGCGCAGGATGCGAAAAGTCTTGAATTCCTGAATAAGCAACTTCCTCAAGTGCGTACAGATCTTGATTCAGCGGAAGGGAAGTTAAATGAATATCGTAAACAAAAAGATTCTGTAGACCTTTCTTTAGAAGCTAAATCGGTCTTAGATCAGATTGTGAATGTAGATAATCAACTAAACGAACTAACTTTTAGAGAATCAGAGATCTCACAATTATATACTAAAGAACATCCAACTTATAAGGCACTCATGGAGAAACAGAAGACTCTTCAAGAGGAAAAAGGGCGTTTGAACAAAAAAATATCATCGATGCCTGCAACACAACAGGAAGTATTAAGACTTAGCAGAGATGTGGAATCTGATCGCGCAGTATATATGCAACTTCTTAACAGGCAGCAAGAATTAAATATTGCTAAGTCTAGTGCAATTGGGAATGTTCGCATTATTGATGAAGCAGTCACTCAGCCCATTCCCGTAAAGCCCAAGAAAGTACTTACTGTTCTAATAGGATTTATCCTTGGTGCAATAATATCTATCGGCGCAGTACTTATTCAGATATTCTTGCGTAGAGGCATTGAATCTCCTGAGCAGCTTGAAGAGTTAGGAATAAATGTGTATGCCACAATTCCTGTTTCTGAGTATCTCTCTAAGAAACGAGTGAAAGGTATTAAACAGAGTAAGCTTGATGGTAGTGAAGTTTTCTTAATTCTAGAAAACCCAGCAGATATAGCCATAGAAGCCCTGCGCGGTTTACGTACAAGCCTTCATTTCGCCATGATGGAAGCTAGAAACAATGTGTTAATGATTTCTGGTGCTAGTCCGAATGCAGGTAAGACATTTATTAGTACTAACCTGGCTGCTATAATTGCGCAAACTGGAAAGTCTGTATTATTCATTGACACTGATATGAGGAAAGGTTATGTCCACAAACCTTTCAATAGTAGCAATGAAAATGGCTTGTCTGATGTACTCGTTGGAAAAACTAGTCCTTCAGACGCAGTTAGGAAACTGACAGATGCAGGTTTCGATTTTATAGCAAGGGGCATGGTGCCACCGAATCCAGCAGAGTTGTTAATGCACCACAGGTTCGATTCATTAATAAAATGGGCAAGCGCTAATTATGATCTTGTAATAATTGACACGCCACCTATTTTAGCAGTAACAGATGCTGCAATAATAGGTAACTATGCAGGAACTACCTTACTTGTTGCTCGTTTTGAAGAAAACACAGCAAAAGAAATAGAAGTCAGTATCAAAAGATTTGAAAATAGCGGCGTAACTGTGAAAGGTTGCATACTTAATGGGGCAATGAAGAAAGCTAGTAACTATTATGGTTATGGTTATAGCCATTATGGATATCAGTACAACGAAAAATCGTAAATAAATAAAGGCACACAATTATTATATTGTGTGCCGTAAAATTAAACTAGTCCCGCGAGTTAATATGAAAGGAATTGCGTATAATGTCGCAGCGCTAATAATTGAGAAATTTGTAGTCACGATAATTCTTATGACATCGAATGTTGTTGTCATTAGATATTTAGGGGCTAAAGATTTCGGTGAGTTAGCATTATTTCAAGTGTATCTAGCATTAGCAACGGTTGTGACTGAATTTGGAGTAAGGCGAGTATATACATCTCAAAAAAGTATAAAAAGTGAAAAGATTATTTTTCGTGAGGTTGTTTTTGTTAAATATATTATAGCTGCATTATTTTTTTCTTTGTTTATTCTATTTTTATTCTCATTTGATATTAATAAAAATTATATACTTATAGCAATAATATTTGTAGTATCTCCTTGGGAAGCATATTCTTATCATTTTGAAGCTAATTTAAAAAATGATTTGTTAGTCAAACTCCGCGTTACTGTAACATTGTCACTTGCCTTAATAAGAATTTATTTATGTTACATCAAAGCAGATATCACTTTGTTAATGTTGAGTTTTGTTCTTAATTATGCATTAACAAATTTTATTTGTATTGTTATAGCAAAAAGAAATAATTTTAATTATGTTGCATTAAACAAAAAGACTAACAGGCGTAAAGTTAGAAAATATATTCTCAGTAGATCCTTCTTTTTTTGGGTCTCTGTATTGGCAGTCCAGTTAAACATGCGTACAGACCAATTAATGCTCTCTGCATTAGCAGGTACAGCGAGTGTCGGTATTTATGCAGGTGCATATAAGCTAGTGGAACAGTTGATGAGCATTCCCAGTATATTAGCGAATGTTTTGCTGCCGCATATTAGTCGTAATGTACAATCAAATAAAGAAAAGTACCTTTTAGAAGTTTATAAAATTAGCATGTTAGCATCGTTACCGATATGTATTATTTTACTATTCATTGCTCCATTATTATTGCCTTTATTATTAGGAAGAGAATTTATTGATTCGGTTCCAATCTTTCAAATTCTAATCTCCGCATTACCTATTTTAGTGATAGTGAATGTTAGTGGCCTTTACTATAGTATATTTAAGTTAGAAAAATACGCTGTATATCGAAATGTTTTTGGGTTGTGCCTAAGTTTGGTATTAAACTATGTATTTATCAAATATTTTGGTGCAATTGGTGCAGCAATATCAGTTTTTATAAGTTATACATTACTTGCATATTTATTTGAGTGGATATTACCGCTTACTCGAAAAAATGCGCATTTGAAATTACAAGCATTAGTTTCAGTGTTCAATATTAAAACCTATCAGGAAATATTTGCATATGCTCTTCAAAAAATTAAAAAATAGTAACATTAAAAAGTGTTTATATTGGTGGGAACCTGCCGGGGGTAAATATCATAATGCCGGCGATCATCTTTCGAAGATAATTGTTCAGAGAATGCTTGATCTTTATGATAAAGAAATTGAAGATAAGTTAAGTAAAAAGAATAAAATGCTTGCAATTGGTTCAGTTATGCATTTTGCAAAAAATATGGATACTATATGGGGAACAGGTATAAATGGTAAAGTATCTGAAGATTTACCCCCGGCAGGTTCCCACCAATATAAACACTTTTTA
>ERZ809074.4198-NODE-4198-length-12294-cov-48.337691_pt1 | contig 12294 bp, 7 predicted proteins | sample MGYA00520795_ERZ809074 | MGnify/ENA primary metagenome ERZ809074 (study PRJEB31570, sample SAMEA3212989) | Homo sapiens | biome: human-gut; feature: human gut; material: fecal | place: Sweden | collected 2011 ...
TTTGTGAGACTACCAACTTTTTTATGAACTATTTCTTATCCCGAACTGGGGTATGGGAAGAGACAACACCAAAGGCAAAATACAGAGGACAATCCTCCACTATTTGTCATGGAGAGGGATGGCCGCCAGCCTCGCCATGGCCGCCCTTCCAGCCGCAGCAGCTGAACCCGACTCGCTGGCCATCAACACGATGTCCTACGACCTGGGAGACGTCACGGTAACGGCCCAGCGCAAACTCGTCAAGAACGACATTGACAAGCTGACCTACGACGTGGCCAACGACGAGACGGCACGCACCAAGAATACCCTCGACATGCTCCGTTCCGTGCCCCTCGTGACCATAGACGGTCAAGAAAACATCAGCATCAAGGGATCGCCCTCGTTCAAGGTCTATCGCAACGGTCACCCCGACCCCACCCTCTCCTCACAAAACCTCAAGGACGTGCTCAAGTCGATCCCTGCCTCACAGATCAAGAAGGTGGAGGTCATCACCGACCCAGGCGCCAAAGAAGATGCCGAGGGCACACAATATATCCTCAACCTCGTCATGCAAAGCAACTCCCACCTGGCAGGCGTGACGGGCACGGTGTCGGCCAACTACAACCCCTTGCGCCAAGGGCCAGGCATGGGTACTATGCTGACGATACAGAAAGGCAAGTTTGCCACGTCCATCAACTATGGATACCAGCACGACAAGAAAGACCAAGGCAACGACGCGACCCGCCAGTACCTGAAGACGGACCAGACGATGGAGTCGCGCTCACGCAATACCGTGATGACAAACGTCCACTACGGCAACCTCAGCGCAAGCTACGAGGTCGATTCGCTCAACCTTCTGACTCTCAACTTTGGTGGCTACTACTACAATGCAGGCATCGGAAGCGTGAACGGATACGAGCGGATGACCAATAGCGACGGACAGTTGGCCTACTTCTACAATGTCAACGCCCAGCTCCCGACCTACTACGCCTACAACTTCGGAGGACGACTGGACTACCAGCACAAGACCCGCAAGGAGGGAGAGGTGTTCACCGCGTCCTATCAGTTGCAGACCACCCGCTCCCACCAGGACAAGACCGAGCAATATCTAGACATCTTCAACCTGCCCGTCAGCTACACAGGCTACGAAAACAACAGCCGCACGCAGTTTGACGAGCATACCTTTCAGCTCGACTACGTACGCCCGCTGGGAAAGTGGTTCAAGTGGAATGCGGGTGCGAAATACATCTTCCGCACGAGTGAGTCGGACGTATGGCTGACCTATACGGGCGCTGAGGAGATGAACCAGCACTCCCTCTTCCAGCACAACACCCAGATAGCAGCAGCCTACACGGAGTGGCTCTACTCGGGCAGCAAGATCCAGGCACGAGTAGGCTTGCGCTATGAATATAGTTTCTTGAAGGCAGAATACCCCGACGGATCGCAGTCTGACTTCCACAAGCGGCTCAACGACTGGGTCCCCTCGGCCTCCGTGCGCTACGCCCTGACGGACGCACAGTCGCTGAAGCTCTCGTTCTCATCCAACATCAACCGCCCGGGCATCGACTACCTCAACCCCGCCGAAGAAAGGAGCCCCAACTCCCTGAGTTATGGCAACCCGGGGCTGAACAGCTCGCGCAACTACAACCTGCAACTGGAGTACAACTACATCACGACCAAGGCTACCTGGATGGGTGGCGTCAGCCATACGTTCTGCAACAACCAGATCGGACAGTTGTGGTTTGACCAAAACGGCCTCTCCGTCACGACCTATGGCGACCTTCTCCACAGCCGTAGCTGGATGCTCTGGGCCTACGTGCAGACCGCCCTTTGGCGAGGCGCCAACCTGGGTGGAGGTCCCAACATTTTCTATCTCACCAAGAAGGACAGCCAGACGGGGCTTGAGCATAGCAGATGGAGCAGCTGGAACACCATCAACTTCACCCAGAAGCTGCCCTGGAAACTCACCTTCGGCCTCAACGGAGGTTTCAATATCGGCAACGAGGTGGAGAGCGTCTATTCCTACTCCGAACCTTCGTACTACTGGAGCGCCTCGCTCAGCCGTTCCTTCCTCAAGGAAGACCGTCTGTCGGTACGCCTGTCGGCAGGCAACCTCTTTGGCCCAGACCTGCGCTCCTATCCCTCCCACACCGTCCAGGGCGACTTCCGTGGCACCCAGACATGGCTGGGCTCACAACGACATGTGGGCATCAGCATCTCGTGGCGCTTTGGTTCGCTCCGTGGAGGTGTGAAGTCCGTGGACCGCACCATCGAGAACGACGATATAGTGGGCGGCATCTCGACAGGAGGCGGCAACAAGCAATAGTTTAGTCGATTACCCTAACGACCGCGCACGCATTGGAATGGTCAAACTATGGCACGACATTCCGATGGGTGCGCTTTTTTATGCTCATTCGGCTGGGGTGGTTAGCGTTCTTTCAATACAGCCTACTTATGAAGAGAAACAACAAGTACAGTATATCCGCCCCGCAAGGATTGGAAATACTATCACAAAAAAGGCACCCTGCCCTCGATGAAGAGGACCGGATGCCAAAAACTTCACATTATGAAAATTTAAAACACTTAGCCTGGCTTAAGCCTCGCCCTTCGGCGTACCGAACGGGGCGACGGTGCGAGCACCACCCTGCTGCGGCAATTCAATTTTGCCAAACTCCTTCTCGTAGCGAGTGATGTTGTCGTTGAGGGCTGCGAGCAGACGCTTGGCGTGCTCCGGAGCGAGGATCACGCGCGAACCGACCTGTGCCTTCGGCATGCCGGGAAGCAACATGGCGAAATCAGCTACAAACTCGTTCTTCGAGTGAGAGATGATGGCGAAGTTAGAATATATGCCCTTGGATACCTCGGGGCTGAGGTCGATCTGCAAGCCTTGCTGCTGCGGCTTCTGGTTGTTGTCCATTGTCTTGTTATTTTTTCGTTAGTATTGATATGTTCTGGTATGCAAAGTTAAGGAAAAAAATGGGGAGTACCAAACAAAAAGGCAGAAAAAGCCCACAAAAATTTATGCTGGGCCAGCTTACCCCCTGCTCCAGGGCCACCCGAAAGAAACCAAGGCCGACGTGGCTCCCTCAAGGAAGTCCGTCAGCCTTGGCCTTTTCCTATATTGCTGCGCACCCTCGTCAGCCCCAGACAGGCTGCGATTTGAGCGGGCGCACATACCCTTTTACTCAATAGTTAGAACTCGGCGTTCTTCGGCGTGCGTGCGAAGGGGATGACGTCGCGGATGTTCTGCATACCCGTGACGAAGAGGATGAGGCGCTCGAAGCCCAGTCCGAAACCGCCGTGGGGGCAGGAGCCATAGCGACGCGTGTCGAGATACCAGTCGTAGGAGCTGGCCTTCATGCCGCGGGCCTCAATCTCGGCCACGAGCTTGTCGTAGTTCTCCTCGCGCACGGATCCACCGATGATCTCGCCGATGCGCGGGAAGAGGACATCCGTGCCCTGCATGGTCTTGTCGTCGGCATTCTTCTTCATATAGAAGGCCTTGATCTCCTTCGGATAGTCGGTCATGATGACGGGGCGCTTGAAGTGCTCCTCCACGAGGTAGCGCTCGTGCTCGCTCGACAGGTCCATACCCCAACCCGTGATGGGGAACTCAAACTTGCGACCGTTCTTGACCGCCTCCTCCAGGATGTTGATACCCTCGGTGTAGGTCAGTCGGACGAAGTCCTCCTTGACTACCGACTCAAGCGTGGCGATGAGCTGCTTATCGATCATCTTGTTGAGGAACTCCAGGTCGTCACGGCAGTTGTCCAGGGCCCAGTTGACGCAATACTTGATGAAGTCCTCCTCGAGGTCCATCAGTCCCTCCTGGTCGAGGAAGGCTACCTCCGGCTCCACCATCCAGAACTCAGCCAGGTGGCGCGGCGTGTTGCTGTTCTCGGCACGGAAGGTCGGTCCGAAAGTATAGATAGCGCCGAGGGCCGTGGCTCCAAGCTCACCCTCGAGCTGGCCGCTCACGGTGAGGTTGGTCTTCGTTCCAAAGAAGTCCTTGGAGTAGTCCACCTCTCCCGCCTTGGCGACACGGTCGAGGTCGAGCGTCGTCACCTGGAACATGTTGCCCGCGCCCTCGCAGTCGCTGGCCGTCACGATCGGCGTGTGGAAATAGTAGAATCCGTGATCGTGGAAGTACTTATGGATGGCGATGGCCATGTTGTGGCGGATGCGGAAGACGGCGCCAAAGGTGTTGGTGCGCAGGCGCAAATGGGCATACTTGCGCATGTACTCGAAGCTCTGACCCTTCTTCTGCATGGGGTAGTCGGCCGGGCAAAGACCATAGACCTCGATCTCCTTACATTGGATCTCGCTGGTCTGTCCCTTGCCCTGACTCTCCACGAGCGTGCCGACCACGCTGAGGCAGGCTCCCGTGGTGATGCTCTTGAGCGTCTCGGCATCCACCGTGGCCGGATCTACCACCACCTGGATGTTGTTGATCGTCGAGCCATCGTTGAGGGCAATGAAATCTACAGCCTTGCTGCTGCGATGCGAGCGCACCCAGCCCTTCACATTTATGTCTTTTCCGAAGTCGGTACACTTGAGTGCATCGACCACTTTTGTTCTTTTCATCTCTTGTGTTGTTTGAAGATTGTTGCTCTCTACAAGCATCCCCATCCCCTATTCTCCACAGAGCGCTGGTAGTGTTCATGCGGAACTACAATCCGCACGGCTCCCCGAGGCCCTATATATAATATATAAGGAGAAGACGGGATGAGGGTGTTGTGAGATGAGTACTTATTCGAATGCGCCCATACGCAGCATCTCCACCTCCTTCTGGGTGAGGAAACGCCAGTCGCCGCGGCGCAAATTCTTCTTCGTCAAACCGGCAAACTGCACGCGGTCGAGCTTCACCACACGATAGCCAAGGCTCTCGAAGATGCGGCGCACGATGCGGTTCTTGCCGCTATGGATCTCGATGCCGACCTGCTTCTCGTCCGTCGGGCTGGCATACTCGATAGCGTCAGCATGCACCTCGCCGTCCTCCAGCTCGATGCCCTCGGCGATCTTCTGCAGGTCCGTGGCCGTGACGGGCTTGTCGAGATAGACGTGATAGACCTTCTTCTTGAGGAACTTCGGATGGGTCAGCTTGCTGGCCAAGTCACCATCGTTGGTCAGAAGCAGCACACCCGTGGTGTTGCGGTCGAGACGTCCTACGGGGTAGATACGCTCCTCGCAAGCGTTCTTCACGAGGTCCATGACGGTCTTGCGCTGCTGCGGATCGTCGCTCGTGGTGACATAGTCCTTCGGCTTGTTGAGCAGCACATAGACCTTCTTCTCCATCGTGACGGGCTGGTCGCGGAACTTCACCTCGTCGGAGCGCAAGACCTTCGTGCCAAGCTCTGTGACTACCGTGCCATTGACCAGCACGGCACCAGCCTGGATATATTCGTCGGCCTCACGGCGAGAGCAAACTCCGGCGTTGGCCAGATACTTGTTCAGGCGAATCGGCTCGTTGGGATCGATGTTCTCCTCCTTATATTCGATACGCTTCTTGAGCGAATACTTCGCGTTGGGATTGTAGCCCGGCGTATGCTGCCTGCGGGGCTGTCCGTAGCCGCCACGCTGCTGGTAGCCGCCCTGCTGGAAGCCCTCCTGCTGATAGCCGCCCTGCTGGTAGCCCCGCTGCTGATAGCCGCGCTGCTGATAGCCACCCTGCTGGCGCTGCTGGTAGCCGCCCTGCTGGCGCTGCTGGTAGCCGCCCTGCTGACGCTGCTGGTAGCCACCCTGCTGACGCGGCTGATAGCCGCCCTGCTGCTGACGCGGCTGATAGCCCTCCTGCTGCTGACGCGGCTGATAACCACCCTGCTGCTGACGCTGCTGGTAGCCGCCCTGCTGACGCTGCTGGTAGCCACCCTGCTGGCGCTGCTGATAGCCGCCCTGCTGACGCTGACGGGGCTGATAGCCACCCTGCTGACGCTGCTGGTAGCCACCCTGATAATTGTTTCTCGGGCGATAGCCGCCCTGATACTGTCCGCCCTGCGCGCCCTGGAGTCCTGCTCCGAAGCCTTCTGGACGGAAGCCGCCCTCGCCACCTTGGTTGCTGCGGTCGCTGCTGTAAGCGCGCTGCGAATGGATGCGCGGACGCTGAGGCCGCGATGAGCGATAATCCTTCTGCTCACTATTACCCTGACTCTCAGAAGAGTTGGCCTCGCGGCCACGCTCATCCTGTCCGTAAACGGGTTCCTGCTTGTTCTCTAATTCTTCTGCCATAACAGTATTGTTTTGAATGATAGATATGGCCTCACGGCCAAGTAATATATAAAATTGTCTTGATTAGATACCTGTGTAGTTGTGCGGCGTGATGGCGAGCAGTTCCTTGCGCACCTCGTCGCTGACGTTGAGCGTGGCGATGAAGTCGTGGATGGTCTGCTCCGTCACCTTCTCGTTGCCGCGGGTAAGCTGCTTCAGGGCCTCGTAGGGATGCGGGTAAGCCTCGCGACGCAAGATGGTCTGGATGGCCTCAGCCACGACGGGCCACATATTGTCGAGGTCCTGTGCGATTTTCTCCTTATTTAATATAAGTTTGCGAAGTCCCTTGAGGGTGCTCTGGATGGCGATGATGCTGTGGGCCACGGGCACGCCTACGTTGCGCAGCACGGTGCTGTCGGTCAGGTCGCGCTGCAGACGGCTCACGGGCAGCTTGGCGGCGAGGAACTGCAGCACGGCGTTGGCCACGCCGAGGTTGCCCTCGCTGTTCTCGAAGTCGATGGGGTTGACCTTGTGGGGCATGGCGCTCGAGCCGACCTCACCCTTCTTGATCTTCTGGTGGAAATACTCCATCGAGATATACATCCAGACGTCGCGGTCGAGATCGATCATGATGGTGTTGATGCGGCGGATGGCATCGAAGATGCTGCCCAGGTGGTCGTAGTTGCTGATCTGCGTGGTCCATTGCTCGCGCTCCAGTCCGAGTTTCTCGGAGACGAAGCGGTTGGCGAAGGCGCGCCAGTCACACTCGGGGTAGGCGACGTGGTGGGCGTTGAAATTGCCCGTGGCGCCACCAAACTTTGCCGTGAACTTGCAGGCCTTGAGGGCGTCGAGCTGCTCGCGCAGGCGATAGACATAGACCTCGATTTCCTTGCCCAGGCGCGTCGGCGAGGCAGGCTGGCCATGGGTCTTGGCGAGCATCGGCACGTCCTTCCACTCCTCGGCATAAGCCTGGAGCTGGTCGATGAGCTCCTCGACCTGGGGATAATAGACCTCCAGGAGCGACTCCTTGATAGACAGGGGTACGCTCGTGTTGTTGATGTCCTGCGAGGTGAGTCCGAAATGGATAAACTCCTTGTAGGCATCCAGTCCGCCGATGGCGTCAAACTGCTCCTTGATGAAATACTCCACGGCCTTGACGTCATGGTTGGTCACCTTCTCGATGTCCTTCACGCGGGCGGCATCCTCCTCCGTGAAGTCGCGGTAGATGCTGCGAAGACGGTCGAAGAGGGCCGTATCGAAGCCCTTGAGCTGCGGCAGGGGGAGCTCCACGAGCGTGATAAAGTATTCGATTTCCACGCGGACGCGATAACGTATCAGCGCAAACTCTGAGTAATAGTCGGCCAGGGGCTCGGTCTTGCCTCTGTAGCGTCCGTCAATAGGAGAAATGGCGGTCAATGTATCCAGCTTCATCATTATATATATTAAACGCTGCAAAATTACGAAATTTATTCCGTTCCGCTGCCAAACGGGTGGCTAAAAGTCCTTAAAATCTCACCTCTTTTCGTCAACGCCTCCTTTCTCCCCAAAAAAATCTTTAATTTTGCAAGCATCTGTACCAAGCTTCACCACGAGCCCAACACAGACGACAAAACAACAAAGCAAGATGAAGAAAACTACTCGATTATTAAAATGGCATTTTGAACTTTTGTGGCAAAATATAAAATGCCATTTTAATAATACAGGATAGACAACGGCTATATAGCTCGTTATGAAAATGAGGCTTGGAGAACCATCACGACCTCAATTGCATGATATCATAAAAAAGACTTTGTTGGCTTTGTTTACCACAAAGACCCATCTAAAGCCACGTATTATGACAACACGCAGAAGACGGACGAAGCGGCCTTTTCATTGACAGAAATGCGGGAAAGGGCGAAGAAGATGGGTGCAGCGAGGGATTTTTGCCTGATTCTGATTTTGTTAAATGAATACGGAGAAATAGTTAATGGGGCGTTAATTCATGCTAATCGGCTTGCACTTGGCTGGACGGAAGGCTATTTTTGTATAGTGGCTGCGCCATGGCAATTTGCAAGCCAGCCATCAATCACATGAATTGCAGGACGCGTCGAGTGGTTAAAATGTAAAATATAATCAAAAGAAACAATAATGAAAAAGTTAAATTTCTTATCAATATCTTTGGTTGGGAGTCGGAAAAGACCGTTCTCGTATCGGTCTCGTATCAATCACGTATTGATCACGTATTGATCCCGTATCGATCCCGTATCGTTCTCCTATCGTTCTCCTATCGTTCTCGCTTCCGGAAGCGGAAACAATACGGAAACAATACGGAAACAATATGAGGTCGATATATGCTGGAAGGGAGGACGATACGTGGTGGGTAGATGGAGGAAGCGTGGCGGAGACTTGGAGGAAGCGTGGCGGAGAAAGCCATGGCCTCTGCCAGACCTTCCGACGCAGCACCAGGGCAAGGCTTGGCACGGCGACTGCCAGCAAGGAGACGCAGATCGCCTCGCCTTAGCCTCTACCGCTGCTCACACTTCCGATGGAAGACCAGCAGACAGAGGGCGCCAGCCAACGCCATCGGCACGCCAATAAGGGCAGGAAAGTTGTATCCCAACCCCATCGCCACGGGGATTCCGCCCAGGAAAGCGCCTACGGCATTGCCCAGGTTGAAGGCGGCCTGGATGCAGCAGCCACCCAGCATTTCGCCACCCTCGGCATGCTTCACGATCAGAAACTGCTCAGGCGAACCGATGCCGAAAAGACAGACGCAGCAAACGAACATCAGCACCACCGAGACCCAACCAATGGGGGCGAGGAAGAAGGTGAGCAGGAGGGCGGCGGCGGCCAAGAACTGGAGGTAGCAGGTGAAACGGCCCGGCATGAGGCGGTCGGCAAGCAGGGCGCTCACCTGATTGCCCACGACCATACCGCCACCAGCAAGAATCATCAGGAGCGAGATGCTGGCAGGGCTGAATCCGCCCTCCGTCTGCAGCAGCGGCGAGATGTAGCTAAACCAGCAGAGGATGCCGCCATTGCCCAGGAAGGTGGCCGCAATGATGAGCCAGGGCGCCAGGTTGCGCAGGAAGCGAAACTGCGCCTTCATGCCATGGTTGGGCAAAGCCTCGACGTCGGGCACCCATCGGTGGATCATATACAGGGTGAGGAGTCCGAGGACGATGCAGCTGGCGAAAGGCACGCGCCAACTGAATGTATGGCTGAGAAACGTACCAAGGGGAACGCCCAGCAAATTGGCTACCGGCATGCCTGCGCACATCATCGCCACGGCATTGGTCCCCTTGCCCTCCCGTGCTATCTTCACCGCCACGATAGTGGCCGTGCCGAAGTAGGCGCCATGGGGCAGTCCCGCGACAAACCGGGCGCAGAGCAGGATCCAGTAGGTGGGCGCCACAGAGGCAGCCATGGCGCCGAAGGTGATGAGCGAGGCCAGGAACATCAGTATATGCTTGGGCCGATACTTGTGCATGAGGATCAGCGAGAAGGCTCCGGCACAAACGCCGAGCGCATAGACTGAGATGAGGTGGCCTGCTTCTGGGATGGAAACATGCATGTTGTGGGCAATGTCGGTAATGATGCCCTCGATGATAAATTCGGCGATGCCCAGGGTGAACGTGCCCAGGGCAAGGGCAAATAGTCCTTTCTTCATTTGTGCTTGTGCAGTCTATGTTATCCTAAAAAATCGTCTGCAGAGAGGCCTTTTGAGGGAAACTGTCAGGGGGGGGGGAAAAAAGAAAATTCCCGCAGCCCCACGAATGAAGCCACGGGAACCACCCCTGTGGGCGTTGACGGATTCGAACCGCCGACCCTCTGCTTGTAAGGCAGATGCTCTAAACCAACTGAGCTAAACGCCCTTCTTCCGAAATGCGGGTGCAAAGGTACGCCTTATTTCCGACACCTGCAAATTTAGAGGGAAATTTTTCGCCAATCACGACTTTTCTGTTGCACACGCTACGCTGAGGAGCCATGACAGAAACGTGGACCGAGAGCTCACACGCAGATCCAAGGACCCGCGTCTTTTCTCAGGGCCATATAGAAAAACCATATGGACAGCAAGGTTGTTTGGACTGACTACCCTTGCCTGTTTCCCGAAACCATCCCGAAACCATCCCGAAGCTTTGCTAACTGCCTTGAAGAGAAAAAGCGGACACCGTCCCACAGAGCAGCAGGACCAGACAAAGACAAAGCCACAGGAGCGAGCCACAAAGCCAAGCGTTTCTGCGTTTCAGTGTTTCAGCGTTTCAATCAAAAAAAAGCATGCCCCACTACTCCCTCCTCCCTATCAGTCCATACCTTAATTTTACCATTTACACTTATTACGGAGACTAATTGTTATAACATATTATATATTACATATTATATATTATATATAATAATAAACAATACAACAATAGGAGAAAGGAAAGGAAAAACTACACCTAGGTTATATTTGCATTGAAACGCTGAAACACTGAAACATTTCGAGTAAACTAATCTCACAAAACACTAATAACCAACCACTTACACCAACTACAAGGACAATATCATCAAACCAACAAGCGTATCAAAGCCCGCTATCGCAGTCTTTTCTTCGCCAAAAGACTGATAAAAATATCGTTTTCCTCTCCTCATAGGCCCGTCACCCACACTTCGACCCGCTTTTCGACTCGGCAGACGAAGCAGAGTTTGGGCGGCAAACTCTCAAAAAGGACTGCCGATACCACGGAAGCCTTCCGCGATCCCACTTTGCGAGAGCCATTTTGCCTTTCTGCGACGCAATAAAACCCACCTTGAGACCGTTTATAAGAATGATATGCAATGGACGGACAGGATACGGCAGGTGAAGATTCTCCTCGTGGCCGCGGCAGTACTGATAGCCGTGGCCTCGCTGATTGTGTCCCACTTCCTGACGCGCGACCTCTCCAAAGAGGAGCGGGCACGCATGGAGGTGTGGGCGCAGGCCATGAAGTCGCTCTCGCAGGCCGACGAGAACACGGACCTGAGCCTCGTGCTGCGCGTGCTCAACGACAACAACACCATCCCCGTGGTGGTGACGGACCGCGACGGCGTCGTGACCGACTTCCGCAACGTACGCGTGAGCGGCAAGGACTACGCCGACTCGCTGCGCTACCTGACCCACATGGCCGAGCGGCTGCAGGCCTCGGGGCGCTGCATACGCATCTCGCTGAGCGAACAGGTGAAGAGCGACTACATGAACGTCTGCTACGACGACTCGCTGATGCTCAAGCGCCTGGCCTGGTACCCGTTTATCCAGCTGGGCGTGGTGATGATCTTCGTCGTCGTGGCCATCTTCGCCCTGCTCACCTCCAAGCGGGCCGAGCAGAACAAGGTGTGGGTGGGACTCTCCAAGGAGACGGCCCACCAGCTCGGCACGCCCATCTCCTCGCTCATGGCCTGGCAGGAGATACTCAAGGAGAGCTACCCCGAAGACCCGCTCGTGGCCGAGATGGGCAAGGACGTGGAGCGACTGCAGCTCATCGCCGACCGATTCTCCAAGATCGGATCGCTCCCCGAGCCCGTGCCCTCCAGCCTCAACGACGTCATCGACCACGTCATCGACTACATGGACCGAAGGACCTCGCGCAAGGTAAGCATGGTCAAGGAGCTGCCCAAGGAGGACATCGTCGTCAACCTCAACGCATCGCTCTTCGAGTGGGTGATAGAGAACCTGTGCAAGAACGCCGTCGATGCCATGGGCGGCGGGCAGGGCACCATCACGATCCACGTGGAGGAGACGGAGACGAAGGCCATCCTCGACGTCACGGACACGGGCAAGGGCATCCGCAAGAAAGACATCGGCAACGTCTTCCGGCCCGGCTTCACGACCAAGAAGCGAGGCTGGGGACTGGGACTGAGTCTGGCGAAGCGCATCGTGGAGGAATATCACCACGGACGCATCTACGTGCGCAGCTCGGAGGTGGGCAAGGGCACGACCTTCCGTATCGAGCTGCGGAAGTAGGAAGCAGCCGCGAAAAAGGCCCACAGATGCGCCACAAGCCCCCCAAGCCGCCCCAAGGAGCCGCACTATGGCCCCCACGGAGTGAAGAAATACCATTTTTTACCTCAGTTCGGGATAAAATAGCGATTAGTTGCATGTGAAGACAGATACGC
>ERZ809074.4209-NODE-4209-length-12264-cov-10.255303_pt1 | contig 12264 bp, 15 predicted proteins | sample MGYA00520795_ERZ809074 | MGnify/ENA primary metagenome ERZ809074 (study PRJEB31570, sample SAMEA3212989) | Homo sapiens | biome: human-gut; feature: human gut; material: fecal | place: Sweden | collected 2011 ...
GGGGTAGAGGATTTATTAAAGTACATAAGACAGCGCCGGTATTAAGATTTGGAGGAGGTGCAGATTATGAAATTGAAACCGTGTCGTTACTGCAGAGGAACGAATATAAAACTTGAAGCATGGCAAAGCGGCGGTTATATGTGTATGGTCAAATGCAATAATCCAGATTGTCCTGTTCCTCCGGAAGGATATCCGACAGGTAGAGACCCTGAGAAAGTAAAAGAAGAGTGGAACAGAAGACAGGGAACAAGGGACACTAATTATTTAAATTAAGATTTTAGAGAGGAGATTTTAGGTGGATAGCAGACCAGAGACAACAGCAATGTTGTCACTTGCGATTCAGCGGCACATTTGCCCGAACAATGATCCGAGAATTTATTGGGCCAGAGAAGTGACGTTTGATTACTCAACTACAAATGCGGTTCGCGTGGATTTTATGAAATTCAAGCCGGTAAACAATACTGTGTCTGGCATAGAGAAGGGAGATTTCTATTGTTATGAGGTTAAGTCATCAGTAGAGGATTTCCATTCAAAAAACGGTCATAACTTCTTAGGAGACTACAACTATTATGTAATGCCAGAGGAAGTGTATGAGCAGATCAAGAAAGAGATTCCTTACCAGGTAGGCGTGTACGTTCCGGACGGAATGGATTATCGTGGCGGGTGGTACAACCTTAAAGCGATCAAGAAAGCAAAGAGAAAAGATAGAAGCAAGCCAGTGGCTGAAATGTTGTTGATGATGTTTCGTTCTGCGGCAAGAGATAGAAAAAAAGTTGTTACCCAAACTGAAATTTGAGAAAGGAGAACCCATATGGAAAAATGGAAATATAAAGGAACGTGGTGTGATACAGTAGCGTACGAAAGAGGAAATGTCGCAAATCGCATAACTGCCGGATTTAACGTGAAGACAAGGGAGATAGATATCTTCGCGGACCGATGGGTAAGTAACGGCCTTGAAACATTGCTGAATCCGTACGCTCCAGACCGATGGGCGAGCAAATATGGGCATTTTGAGAGATGCACTCCCATATTGACAGCGGAGGACAGTTATTGGATTGCAGCCAAAGCCAGAGAACTGTTTGGAGACGAGAAGGAAACGCCACGCGAGATCAAAGAGATCAAAAGACAAGTCGAGAATGCAAAACATGACTTATGTGGCATGGCACGTCGCAGCGATATGGCACTGATGCTGTATGGATTAGATACAGCATTTGATGCCGCGCTAGATATTATTAAGTGTGTAGGGGAGGGCAATAATGTTACAGATTAGAGCAAAAAAACTGGCAGAGGGATATGCAGTTAATGTAGACTACATCGACACAGACTCATACAGTGATGTCCTGAACATGTTGTTTGCAATTAACGAGGAGATCGTCACCACGATGCAGAGCAAGCAGCCCCAGGGGACACAGCTACACAAGTCAGATTATTATGGGGCGATCATAGCAGTGATGGACAAGCTCAGGCAGCAGGATGAGTCAGACCGGCAGCAGAACGGGGAGGCGATGGAAGCCGATGGGGTACAAGTACAATGATATTGCAATTAAGTGTCCGTTCTTTAGGCGAGTGGTAAAGACTCGCAAGGGGCAGTTTATTGGGATTGAGTGTGAGCCGATCCCGAATATGGGATTTGATGTGGGGCAGATGATCCGCTTACATACTTCCGCAGATCTTAAAGATTATACGGATATCTTCTGCAAGGATCGTTACACGGAGTGTCCTTATTATAAGATTCATAGCAAATAGCATCAAGCCGCCGGATTTGTTTTCTTCGGCGGCTTGATGCTATTTAAGCCAATCCACATGTAAAATTTAAGCCCTACCATTAGTCCCATCAGAATTTTTAATTATATTCTTTACCTCCTGCGTTTTGTTTACCTTTATCTTATGTCTATATTATAGTGCTGAATAGGCACTTTTTTAAAGAAAATAGGGCGGTATTCTTGTACCTTTACGCTCAGCTATACTCACACGCAGGAGGGATGCACTATGGAGACAGTAAGCAAATCGCCAGAGCTACGGAAGCTTGGCAGAGAGACTATTAAAAGTCATGAGGATCTGCACTGGATCAGGGAGTTTAAGATCCGTATAGGCTACTGTGAGAGCGACTACGATAAGATCTCAAACGGCAAGATCGTATATGCTGAGTGCGTAAAAGTTAAGGCCTTATACCAGGCGTACATCCCATACGACTTTATTATCGTGTTTTATACGCCAAATTCCGATCTCATGACGGATGAGCAGCGCAGTATTTTGATGTATCACGAGCTTTTGCATGTGGACATGGACGCAAGCGGCAAGCTGAAGCTGAGGCCGCATGATGTAGAGGATTTTCTTCCGATCCTTAAAGAGCATGGAATGCTGTGGAATGAGATCATAGAGCCGGAAGGCGGTGATCTTGATGGCACGTAATCCTAAACAGGACGCCAACCTAAAAAAGATTGATAGCACGAGCCGAGCGAGAGAATTGGGCAGTAAGGGAGGTAAAGCTGCTGCTGCCAGTAAAAAGGCCATGAAGACGTTTAAACAGGCACTTATCGATGGCCTGACGGCGGAAGAACAGGAAATTATGCTCAAGGCCCTTAAACGGAATGCTATGCGCGGCAATTTGGCTGCTCTGGAATTTTTACTCAAGGTAGAGGGACAGCATCCAGATCAGGAGCAGACTGCCGACAACTCCATCAACATCACGATCAGTGGAGGTGACGAGTATGCAGATTGATCTTGGCACACCAAACGTCAAACAGCAGGCATTTTTAAGGGATACACACAAGCATGTGTGCTTTGGTGGCGCACGAGGCGGCGGTAAGTCCTGGGCGATCCGGGCAAAGGCCACGATCCTCTGCACAAAGCACCCCGGTATCAGCATACTTATCATCCGTAAAACGTATCCTGAGCTACTCGCCAATCATATCAAGCCGTTTAAGCAGCTACTCCATATCGGTTTACAGGGCAATCCAATCCGATTTAACGAGAGCAAAAAGGAGATCAGCTTCCCCAACGGCAGCACAATCCGTTTTGGATACTGCAATCACGAGGCAGATGTGGACAGATATCAGGGTACAGAGTGCGATATTCTCTTTTTAGACGAGGCCACACAGCTCTCAGAGGATCAGATCAAGGCACTGGTGGCATGTGTGCGTGGTGCCAACTCCTTCCCAAAGCGGATCTACTACACCTGCAACCCCGGCGGCAAGGGGCACGGCTACATCAAGCGCCTTTTTATTGATAAGGAGTATCTGGATGGCGAGTACGCAGAGGAGTATAGCTTTATCCAGAGCCTTGTGTATGATAATGCGGCATTGATGGAGAGCAACCCAGACTATGTGAGACAGCTTGAGGCACTGCCAGAGGCAAAGCGAAAGGCATGGCTTGAGGGAGATTGGGACAGCTTTGTGGGACAGGTATTTACGGAGTGGCGCAACGACCCGGCACACTATCAAGATCGCTTATGGACACACGTCATTGATGATTTTGAGATCCCGCGCGATTGGAAAATCTACCGCGGATTTGACTGGGGATACAGCAAACCATTCTCCGTCGGCTGGTTTGCAGTCGATCACAGTGGCAGGATTTATCGCTTTAAGGAGTGGTATGGCTGCGCAAAAGAGGCCAACACCGGCTTACAGCTCACTGTGCAGGAGGTAGCGGCTAAGATTGCGGAGATGGAGCGCACTGATCCAGCATTAAAAGGCCGCAAGATCATCGGTATCGCTGATCCGGCCATCTGGGGCAGTACCACAGGAGAGAGTATCGAGGATATGATGGAGCGATGCGGCGTGTTTTTTAACAAGGGCGATCACACAAGGCTTGCCGGGCTGATGCAGTTCCACTATCGTCTGGCGTTTGACGCATATGGACTGCCGATGTTCTACTGCTTTCGCTCATGTAAGCAGTTCGTTCGTACGATCCCGCTGCTGATCTACGACGAGAAGCATGTGGAGGATATCGACACGGAGCTTGAGGATCACATCTACGATGAGACGCGGTATGTTTTCATGGATCACCCGCTTAATCCACGCAAAAACGTCAAGCGGTATACGGCAAGTGATCCACTTCCGCCGGATGATCCGCTCAACATCATAAAGCCAGTAGGCAGATAAGGAGGATATTATGGTAAAGGTAGACGGACAGACGATCCCTGACAGCGCAGGAGACGCACAGAGCGCCACAAGCAACGGCGGTGCGGTGATTGATGTAGTAGCAATCCGCACGGCGCAGGAGACGCTTCAGAAGTACATGGCAGGCAAGGAGAAGTTGGACAAGCGCACCATAGATAACGAGGACTGGTGGAAGCTGCAGCATTGGCGTAACTTTCATGATGACGAGAGCAACAGAGAAGAGCATAGGGCGTCCGCCTGGCTGTTTAATTCTATCATCAATAAGCACGCAGATGCTATGGATAGTTATCCAGAACCAGCTATCCTGCCGCGATCAAGAGATGACGAGGCTACTGCCAAAACACTATCTTCGGTCCTCCCGGCAATCTTCGAGAACTGCGACTTTGAGACTAACTACAGCGATAACTGGTGGGACAAGTTAAAAAACGGAAGTGCGATTTACGCAGTAATGTGGGATAAGGACGCCGCGCGCGGACAGGGAGATATTAGTATTAAGCCGGTGGACATGCTTTCCTTCTATTGGCAGCCGGGAATAGAGGATATACAGGAATCCCGTAACATTTTTGTACTTGCACTAGCTGATAATGACAGTCTCGAGGCACAGTATCCGCAGTTACGAGGCAAATTATCCGGCTCAGCCATCACCATGAAACAGTATCATTATGATGATGATGTGGACACCACAGGGAAATCTATTGTGGTGGATTGGTATTATAAGGTGCAAACGAGTTCTGGCCCGATTGTGCACTATGTCAAGTATGTGGACGAGACGGTTCTTTTTGCTAGCGAGAATGAGAAAGGATATGAGAATGGTCTCTACGATCATGGCAAGTATCCCTTTGTCATGGATACGCTGTATAAGGAAAAGGGGACTCCGGCAGGATTTGGCTACATTGATATTTTCCGCTCACCGCAGGAATACATTGACCGACTCGGGAATGCTATCCTTCTCAATGCGGAGGAGGCGGCAAAGCGTAGATATATGGTGAAAGATGGCTGCCAGATAAACGAAGACGAGTTTTCAGACATCCATAAACGAGTAATTCATGTTGCAGGGTCTCCGAATGATGATAATGTTCGCTCGCTTGAGACGCCGGTATTATCTACTGTATATTTGTCTGTTCTCCAGGACAAGGTCAACGAACTGAAAGAGACATCTGCAAACCGCGACTTTAACCAGGGCGGCACGACATCCGGTGTCACAGCGGCGAGTGCAATCCAGGCGTTGCAGGAGGTTGGCAACAAAACATCCAGGGACATTATCAAGGGATCCTATCGCGCATACCAGGATATCTGCATCATGGTGATTGATCTCATGCGGCAGTTTTACGATATCAGCCGCACATTCCGTATCACAGGCAAACAGGGTACCCCGGAGTATGTGCAGTTTAACAACGGCGGCTTAAAGGGCGGAGAGCAGAGCGTGGCCGGTCAGGACTTCCGGACAAAGGAGCCGATCTTTGACGTTATCCCGCGCGCCCAGAAGCAGAACCCGTATAGCAAGCTCAGCCAGAATGAGATGGCGTTACAGTTCTACAATGCCGGGTTCTTCAATCCGCAGCTGGCAGATCAGGTCCTTCAGTGCATCGACATGATGGATTTTGACGGTAAGGAGAAGGTGCGACAGGGAATCCAGCAGAACAGCACGATGTATCAGCAGATGCAGCAGCTTACCCAGATCGCTACAATGGCGGCGCAGGCACTCGCCCAGAAGGGTGACTCCCGTGTATTGATGGCAATGCAGCAGATGGGGCTTGGAGCGGATCAGACACAGCAGATGGCACAGGGACAGCAGACGCAGGAGGAGGTGGATATCAATGACAACAGTCAGAATCAAAATTAAGAGCAAATTGACCGTAGAGGTCTCAGTCAAAGGCCACGCAGACTACAATCCGGGCAACGATATTGTGTGCGCCGGAATCTCCACATTATCGTACACACTGCTCAATTATCTCCGGCAGGCAGAAAAAGAGCATTTGGTCAGTGACTACTCGTACACAGAGGAGCCAGGAGATATCCACATGGAGTTTAAGGTGCACTGGATGTTTGGCAGAGAGATCGGCACAGCGATTGATGTATTCCGTACAGGCATGGAGATGCTGGAGTCGCAGTACCCGGACAATATCAGAGTGGAGGTGGAGCCATGACATTAGGTACATTGATTAGTAAGGTCACGCTTCTGCGTCCGAGCGAGTACGACAAGGACGAGCTGACACAGTGGGTCAACGAGGTAGAGTTTATGGCATACGATCAGGTGATCGGCATGGCTGAGCCGCCGTTCCCGCCGGGAATGATGGCGGCAAAGGACCCGGTTACCGTATATCCGGTTAAGCTAGGGGACGAAACATCCCCTAAGCCGCCGCCAGAACCGCCTAAACCGCAGGAGTATGAGCCGTATGAGTACAGCAGAGACGCGGACAAGACTCTTCTGATCCCGGATCAGTTCAACGGTGTGTATACGTCCTATCTATTCTCTAAGATTGATTTCAATAACGCAGAGATTGACCGGTACAACCTGGACGCGGCGATGTTTTCCAGTGAGTGGGCGGCATACGCCGGATGGTATCGCCGCACACACAGACCGAAGGAGGTGCGACATGAAGCTCCCTATCATCAATTCCAGCCTTTCTAAACGCATTTCCATCATCAGTACGTTTAAAGGGCTCAACCAGAACCTCATCACATCGGACGGCGAGTGGGCGGACATGAAAAATATCTCTGATCGCTTCTATCCAGCCGCCGCCACACGCCCTTCGAGAGGTACGGCAGAACGCGCATTCGCCAATCCAAAGGGCATTCTCTATAAAAACGGTCTGTTTTACATTGACGGTACAAAAGCCTGCTACAAGGGCACTGAGGTGTTCACGGTGACAGATTCCGACAAGCTTATTGCGGGTATGGGTGCGTATATCTGTGTATTCCCGGACGGAATCATTTACAACACCCATACTGGAGAGCGCACCAACATGGTATCCACCTTTACTCCGTCCGGCACAGTGACGTTTGCTCCGCTGTCCGATAAGTCCGTGTTTACAAAGATCACAGCAACCGGAATCCACAATTACTTCTCAAAAAACGATAACGTCACGATCTCCGGTTGCACCAACTCCGCATACAATGCCACTAAGGTTATCACGGAGTCCGGCACAGACTACATCGTGGTCACTGGATCACTGGACAAGTCCTTTACACAATCTTCCGGGCTGACATTCGCACGAAAGATCCCGGAGCTGGATCATGTGTCAGAGCGCGACAACCGTCTGTGGGGATGCAGCAGTAAAAACCACGAGGTGTACTGCTGTAAGGTGGGAGATCCAAAGAACTGGTACAACTACGAGAGCGGCGCGGACAACGCATGGGCGGCAACCGTAGGATCAGACGGGGATTTCACGGCCTGCACAAAGTTCTCCACCTACATGCTGTTCTTTAAAGAAAATGCTATCCACATCCTTCGAGGCGATAAGCCGTCCAATTTCTCTCTCACGGAGAAAGAGCTTCCAGGCGTACGGTCTGGGTGCAGTAGGTCGGTTAAGATTATTGACGAAACGCTGTATTATGTTGGCAGGAACGGTGTGTATGCGTTCGATGGCTCCGTCCCGCAGAAGATCAGCAATAATATCACTGAGGATATCTCTGAGGCCGTGAGCGGCACATACCAGTCAAAGCTTTATATCTCCTGCCTGTTAGGAGGCAAGCGGACTCTGCTTGTGTATGATCCACGCACTGGCATCTGGGATAAAGAGGACGATGCGACATTCCTGTATACGGCGTACTCTGACGGACAGTTACATTTTGTTGACGCCAACAAGACGTTACGGACCATCTCCGGCAGTGAGAAGGAGATAATTGATTGGTATCTGGAGTCAGGAGACATCGAGGAAGGGTCCTTAGATCAAAAATATATCTCAAAACTCAAATTAAATTTGTGGTTGGAGATCAATTCGGAAGTGACGGTGAAGCTGAAATTCGATGACGAACCGTTATGGCAGAAGAAAGGCTACATCCGCAGCACACGCAACAAGACATATATTCTCCCGATCATGCCGCGGAGAACAGGAAAGTACCGGATTCGGCTGGAAGGACGAGGACAGTTCAAGCTACTTGGCATGTCGAAGGAAGTAGAGCAGGGAAGTGAAGTAAATGGCAGTATTCACGTCGGATTCCGTCGATAGATTAAATTCGATTGAGGATCGGAAGATCCGTTCATACCTTTACAAACTGAATGAAGATCTCACTTATATGTTCAACAATCTCACGCCAGAAGACAACTATTCCGAGCTTGCGAGGCTTGTGTATGTTGCAGACAGGGAGAATGTTGCGCGTTTAGAAGTGCGTGCGGACGGGATCGAGCTGGAAGTATCGAAGAACTCTTCGCAGATCGCTAACCTGTCCATTCAGGCGGATCAGATCAGTGCAACCGTAAAGAACAACACCGGGAAAATCTCACAGGTTTCGCAGACGGTAAACGGAGTAAGTGCGAGGGTGACGGACGTTGCGAATAACTACAATTCGTCAATGAATCTCCTTGCGAATATGTTTTCCCTCAGCGTCAATACGCCGTCTGGCTCATCCAGTGCGGTACTCACAGGTGACAGGATCGCACTCACCACAGGACATTTTACCATTGATGCAAAGAATCTTAAGGTGGATGCATCCGGCAATGCCACATTCGCCGGTGATCTTGAGGGCGCAACATTGACAGGCTGTGATATTGTCGGCGGATCGCTCAGCATAGCGAACGGAACTCTTTATGCAGATTCGGGATGGGTAAAGTTCGGAGATTTCACGGTATCGACGAACAATGCCTACAAAATGTATTCTGGAGATGGTAGCTTTGAAATCACTACGGCGAAAAGCCCTGGCGGCTCCGTTGCCACAGTGATTGTCGGCAAGAGTGCCAACCAGACAGAAATTGAGGGCGGCAACATTACGTCTACGGGAGCGCTGAATATTCCTGTTGTTTACGCCACCACAGGAAAACATATATCAGAATTTTACGATATCCAATTAAGTAAGTCATGGTGGAAGGGCTGGACGATCACGGAAACCGTACAGGACTTATGGGATCAGGTCGATTCACTGTCTGATGCAACGGCAAAAGAGAACATCTACAATATTGATGCTGATGAGGCATTACAGTTCCTTCTTGATACAAGGACGGTCACATTCCAGTACAAAAGCGATGGGAAATGGTCCGCCGGAGTAATTGCACAGGAAGTAGATGCGCTGCAAGACCGGCTTGAGATCTATTATCCACTGGTAAGACTGGACAAAAGGTCCCAGAAATACCGGGTTGATTATAAAAATTACATTCCCCTGCTGATCGCCGCTGTCCAGAATCTCCAACGGCAGATCACGGCGTTGAAAGGAGTGAACTAAATGAGTAAAGTGATGTATGAGAAAGAACAGATTGATAAGGTTCTGGTGCTTTTAGATCAGGTGAGGGTTGAGGGGTTGCAGAGTTTCCGAAACATGACGCTTGCGGAAATGACTCTTCGTGATTTCAAACTGGTACAGGAGCCGGAAGGAGCCGGAAGAAGCCGGAAGAAGCCGGAAGGAACCGGAAAGGAGGCCGACGATGGCAGCAACAAGCATAGTTGACTATCTCAAAAAGAACAATCAGGACAGCTCATACAACGCCAGAAAGACACTGGCGGCGAACAATGGGATTTCTGACTATAAGGGAACGGCGGCGCAGAATACGAAGCTCTTGCAGATTTTACAGAGCGGATCACAGGGGCAGACACCATCGGCGGCGGTGACTGCCGGGAACAATGCCACTACGGCAAACAGCCCGACAACGACCGCCACAAAGTCTTATCAGAGTACATTTAAGCCCACGGAGCTGACGGATCGCTACAAGAATCTCATGACTACCAATGAGAACAACTTCAAGGCCAGTGACCAGACCAACAGCTATCAGAATAAGATGCAGAGTGCGGAGAAGCCGTTTAAGGCATCCAGCTACACGAAGAGATATAAGAATAAGCTTTCACAGGTGGAGAACAGCAAGCCCGACGCATACCAGTCCGCATACGAGAGTACCATCAACGATATTCTGAATACGATCAATAACCGTGGACAGTTTGATGTCAAGAATGATGCAAATTACAATGCTCTGTACGATCAATACCGGGAGCAGTACGAAGCGCAGGCAAACAAGGCAATGAGAGATACTATCGCCAGTGCGAATGCGGCAACCGGCGGCTATGGGTCCACATACGGGCAGGCAGTAGCACAGCAGGCGTATGACGACACCATGCAGGGCTTGAACGGGCAGAATTTGAAGTTGCTCAATCTCGCTTATCAGATGTATTCTGACGATCGTGCCAATGATTACAACAAGCTGGCGGCATATCAGGGGCAGGACAATACCATGTATAACCGCTATCGTGATACCGTCTCTGACTGGCAGAACGATCGGAATTACTATGCGAACCAGTATCAGCAGAATTACTCGAACGATCGGAACGCATACGAAAATGATCGGAACTACTATTCCAACCAGTATTGGAACAGTTACAACAATGACAGGTCCGCATTCGAGAATGACAGAAACTACTTCTCCAACAGCTATTGGAACTCCTTCCAGAACGACCGGTCTGCGTATGAAAATGACCGTACCTTTGATTACAACATGGATCAGGACGCACTTAACCGCGATGATGCAAACTATCAGAATGCTTTGCAGACAGCTATGGGGCTGGCACAGAGTGGCCTTTCTGTTCCGGCATATCTTACGGAAGCGATTGACAGGTACAACGAGGCACATGGCCTCTCCGGTGGCTCAGCAGGACAGATGGCTTCTATTGCGGCACAGGCGCTGGCGGCTAAGAAGTCAAGTGCGAAGGGATCTTCTGGCGGATCGTCAAAGAAATCTGGAAGTTCCAAATCATCTGAAAAAGGTAAGATCACGGACAGCGAAGGTGTAAATAATAGCATGACAAATAATGGAAGCACAGGAACCAATAAGTCCAGTAATGCATATCTGACATGGAACCGCAACAAATTCAACATTGACGACAGTGATAATGCTGACGGATGGGTCGATGTTGACGGGCGAAACGGTAGAATGACATGGGACGAACTTTACAACGAGGTCAACAACGGTAGCGTTATTGAGAAGAAGATCAACGGCAAATACTATTACATCGATAAAGACAAATGGGATTCATCTGGAAACACCAATGCAGAGCGGCTTCGTGCGCTTGCAGCAGAGTACAGTAGCAAATAAGGAGAAACATAAATGATCATCTTAAGAAGCAGATCTCTTATCATTCCGAATGACGAGTACAATCTTGGCAATGACTATGACACTAATACAGCGACAAGAGTTTTTCAACTTGATCGTGTGATGGAAGGCATAGACCTTGCGAATCTCATGTTTAAGCTGGATCTCACCTACGCAGACGGTACAAGCGATACGCTTGCACTCGATAGCGAAGTCACAGACGATAAGATCAACCTTACATGGACCGTGACAAAGAATCAGCTTCATGTTCCGGGAACTGTCGTGGTACAGATCCGTGCGCTGAATGTGGACGGAAATATGAAGTGGACTTCCTACATCGGTGCGTTCTTTGTTGAAGCGTCTATGTTTGGCAGTGCTGATTATAGCGGAAAGCTCACCGAAGTCGAGCAGTTTGAGGTTGCGATTAAATCAGAAAAAGAACGTGTACAGAACGAAAAAGCCAGACAGGACGCAGAAGCAGAGAGAATACAGGCCGAAGCGGAGCGCAAGTCTGCCGAAGAAGAAAGGAAAACTGCCGAAGCGGAACGCAAATCTGCTGAGACAGTACGTTCCAATGCAGAGACAGCGCGAGAATCGGCGGAAACAGAACGTGAAGAGTGGTACAATTCAGCAAAGACAAACTTTGATGCGGCAATAGCTTCAGGCGATAAGGCAGAGCGGATTGCAAACTCATTGGAGACCAATGTGGAGGCCAACATGAAAGCGGCAGCGGCTTCTGCAACGGCAGCGGCTGGGTCTGCATCAGCGGCAGCAGGATCAGCGAACGAAGCGAAGGAGTATAGCCAGAACTGGTCGGCATTAGATCAGAGAGTGGAAAAAAACGCCGCCGACATCGTTACCACAAATAACAATTTGAGTAATGCTGGGATCCCAACTGTAAAAAAGATTACA
>ERZ809074.4222-NODE-4222-length-12219-cov-22.301463_pt1 | contig 12219 bp, 7 predicted proteins | sample MGYA00520795_ERZ809074 | MGnify/ENA primary metagenome ERZ809074 (study PRJEB31570, sample SAMEA3212989) | Homo sapiens | biome: human-gut; feature: human gut; material: fecal | place: Sweden | collected 2011 ...
CGGGCCACAGCCTCCTCCTGACGCTTTTTGGTGCGCAGCTTGATGCGGCAGACCGAGCAGATGCCGTCTGCGCAGTTGGGCGCAATGGGCTTGCCACATTCCTTGCAGAGGGTCTTGGTGCACTTATAGACACTGACGGGGCCAAGGCTGGTGAGCTGGCGCAGCTTCAGGCCGTCCAGACCGCCGTTGGAGCAGGCGGCAACGCAGACCCCGCACTCGCTGCACTTCCACGGCGTGATCACCGCGCGGGTCTGGCCGTCGGGCAGGTCCTCAAACTTGATGGCACCGCTGCGGCAGCTCTTCTCACACCGGCCGCAGGCAAAGCACTTCTGGGTGAAGTTGGGCAGGTGGTAGCCATAGCGCAGGGGCGTTTCGGACACTGCCTTGAGCTGCTTGGTGTACTGGTGGAGCAGCAGCCGGAAATCCTGGCTGCTCTCGTCCTCGCTGCGCAGGCCGGGCAGCATCCGCAGCAGCTGCTTGGTGCCCTTTTTGGAGCCGGAGGTCACCTGCTCCATCATCTCACGTCGGGAGTACTCCTTGACGTGGAAGGGGGCATCGTCCAGCTCGTATGCCAGCGTGAACCGGGCCTCGAACAGGGGCTGGCCGAAGAACTCCACCAGCCGGGTCAGAACGGCACGCAGATGCTCGGCGCAGACATCGTTCTCGCACTCGCCGCAGGGGGTCAGGTCGAGGACGATCTTCTTGTTCAGGGCAAGGTAGGCCAGCGCTTCCCACGAATAGGCCGAGACACAGGTGCGCACCACGGTGTTTTTCCGGGTGGATTTTTCGCAGCCGATCCAGATGGTGTCGCCATCGCTGTCGGCAGGGGAGATGTCCCGCTGCACCTGCTCCGGCGAGGGGGCAATGCAGCCCGACCGGCAGGCCGAGACGCACAGGCCGCAGTCGGTGCAGGGATCCCAGTCCTTGACGAGGTTGGGGCGGGTGAAGATCTCATCACCATAGGGGCAGATATCCTTGCAGGCTGTGCAGGGGGTGCGGTGGGGGTGCAGGTTCCAGCACTGCTTGCGGTTCACTTCAGGGTGGGTGGTCTTCATCAGCGCATCCATGGCGTAGCGCGTAAAGATACTCATAGGATCACTCCTTTTCAGGGTCCATCACCGTGGTGATGTCGGCGTTGTCCAGCAGGAAGCGCTGGACTTTCTGTGCAACCAGTGCGGCGGCAAGGGTGTCCGGGCTCAGCACCCGGCGGATATCGGCCTCCGGGGTGTCCTGCAGCTGGGACAGGCGGCGGTACTCGTTGTTGACCTCCAGCGTGCTCACGGTGATGTTCTCGGCCTCGGCAATGGAGCGGGAGGCCAGCATGGAGCGCAGGTTCCGCTCGGCAGCGTCACGGTAGCCTGCCCGCAGGGCGGCAGCGGTGGTGTGGCTGTTCTTGCAGTGCTTTTCCAGGGTGATGTTGCTGCGGGAAAGTCGCTGCTCCAGCATCCGCATCTCGTTGTCGGCGGTGCGGTCCAGCATGGCCTCGGGCAGGTCCACGGTCAGGTTGGCACCGGCCTTTGCCAGCAGCTCCTGCCCGGCGGCGCGGTCGGCGGCATCTTCGTGGATCTTCCGCTTTTTGGCCCGCACGGCCTCGCGCATGGCGGCAAGGTCTGCATAGCCCTGTGCCCGGGCAAATTCCTCGTTCAGCTCCGGGGTGGTCTTTTCGGCTACGGAGTGCAGCTTGATCTCAAACTGCGCGGTCTTGCCGGAGAGCTCCTCCACCCGGAACTGCTCCGGGTAAGTGAAATCGAAGCGGAAGGTCTCGCCAGCGGTGTGGCCGTAAATGGCATCTTCGGCGGCAGACATCAGCTTGCCGTCCCCCAGAACCACCATCACCTTTTCCATCCGGCTGTCGGGGATCTCCTCCCCGTCCATGAAGCCGACAAAATCCAGCAGGACCCGGCTGCCGCGCTTGGCGGGGGCGGTGGAGTTGTGGTAGACGGAGCGCATCCGGGTCTGGTGGACCATCTCCTGGTCAATGGTCTTTTCGGAAAGCGGCCGCACATGGCGGGTGACAGCCAGCCCCTTGTACTGGCCTAATTTTACTTCCGGTAGATTTTTTGCGTTGTTGGACATATCGTTTTACTCTCCTTTTATAAACCATGAACAGCCAGCCAGTTTTCCGCAACTGCGGAAAACATTTTTGGGTATTTGGCGTTTTCAGCATCAAATTCATGGAGATAGGTCTCCACTTCCTCACGTGTCACGGGAGTGGTGCGTTCCCAGATCGTGAACACCGTGCCGTTGCCCATATCGAAGGTCGCAACTTGCTGGTGGGTAGTCTCTCTCAGCTGAAGAAAAACGGCGTTGAACCGGTGGCCCAGTTCCGTGTCCGGAGCCAGTGAGAGGGGGAACGGGTCAGCGGTGATGACATACTTTGCGTCAAAGAAGCCAGTGGGGAAAGAGTGGGTGCCCGGCACCGAGAAGCTGTCCGGCAACTTGCCGTCCAGTGCATGGTTGGGCAGGTCACAGTTCCGCAGATGGCCGGGATTGTAGAGCATGTCATCCGGGATCATATAGGCGACCTCACCCTCCCCCAGATGTTCAACCAGCCATTGTGCCATGGCCTGGATCTGCGGTTTGTCCTTGCGGTCATAGGTCAACTCGTCCAGCCGCTGATACTCAGCAAGGTCTGCCGGGTGGAACGCATGGATAACGAACTCTGGCAAGGCCATGACAGTGAGCGGGGAGCACCGCACCGACACGGCGAACAACAGTGTAAAGACCCAGAAACAAAGCTTTGGTATTTTGAAATGCTCGATACTCTCTGCCAGACCCGCCGCACCGCAGAGAAACAGAATGACATAGGCGGGCACGTACAGCAGCATCTGATGGGAGCCGGAATTCTGCACTCGGGTAAACAAGAGCATACTGAGCATCAGCTCACACAGCGCCAACACAGGCAGGCTGGGCTTTTTCCGCTTGACGCAGAGCCACAAACCAAACAGGATCAAAATAAGGTTCAGCAGGCCGGTGCGCATGGCATGATAATAGAGCTCTACTGCAATGCCGCCGACATTATAGTACGAATAGCGGTCGGAGTAGTTAAAAGCCAGGATCTTACTGACCATGGGCCAGAGCAGAACCACCATTGCTGCCATGGCGCAGACACCAAACAGGATGAGGTTGCGTACTCGGCGCAGGGCAAGGCCCTTTTGGCCCTGTTTTGCGAGCTTTGCACTGCTTACAAAGAGCAGAAGCGCATAGGAAAAATAATAGCCCACCACAAAATATAAGTACCAGCGGCGGCTCAGGATAATCGCGGCCGTTGCCAGGAAGATGAGCACGAACCGCCCCGGCTCCAGCTTTTCAAAACGGTAGTCCAATGTAAGGAGCAGAATGGCAAAAGCGAAGATCAGACCGAACCAGTCCGGCTGTGCCAGCATAGCGCTCATTCGCAGGAACGGATAGGTCAGCACCCAGGAAAAGCCGATGATAAAATACCAGAACTTATTCTTGACCTCCAGAATCTGCCCGATTTTGATCGTGAGACCAGCCAGCATCAGCATAAGGCTGGGGAGCACACAGAAAACCTGCGCAAAAGCGTAGCTGTCACCCGTTTTTGCGGTGAGGCAGAACGGGAACTCAGTGAACAAGGTGATGAAATTGGTGTAGTCTTCAGAAAATGTGCTTATGATATACTTAAAACCGGCCACCGGCCCCAGCGCAAAAGCCGCTTCGGTATTGAACTGCTTCTGAATGTAGTTCACATAATCCCAGGCGTAGATGAACTGCCGCCGCCCCAGCGCCCAATAGAAGTAGAGCACAGCTCCGGCCCAGAAGGCGATGATGGCTGCGCGGTGGAAGAAGTCCAGCTCCACACCGGCAGTGTGCAGCACCCACAGCGCGCCGTAGAACAGCACACAGCTGCACCACAGGCTCACCAGCGGGAAGAACGCCGCCGCGGTGGGGAACAGCAGACCCACCAGCACCAGCAGGAGTGCTCCGGCACCCAGCCCGATGCCGCCTTTTGCCCAGGGTGAAAGGGTCTTTTTTTCAGAAAGTATCGTTGACATTGTACATGCTCCTCGGTTTTGAACCACAATATTACAGCTTACAGTATAATGGTTCCGGGCGGCACAGGCAAGAGGGCAGGCCCCCGGAAGATAAAATATCCCGTCTGTGTTTCAGCAGACGGGATATTTTGAATATGATATTACTTTTTGGAATTCTGCTTTGCCGCGATGGCGGCCTTGCGCTTCTGGGCGGCGGCCTTACGGGCAGAGGCCTGCGCGGCCTCCGGGTGGGGAGCCTCCGGCGTGATGCGGTACATCCGGCTGCCCATGGCGGGCAGATCCACGCTCAGGGTGTAGTCCCGGCCGTACACGCCGCCATCGGTGGTATGCAGGTGTCTGGTGCGGCTGCGGTCCGCGCCGTTCCAGCAGGCAGCCTCGCTGTTCAGCAGCTCATCGGCGGCACAAGGGTACTGGAAGTAGAGCGGGAACTTTTTGTGGGCGGTATTCTGGGTGTTCATCACGCAGAGGATGGTCTGGCCCGCGCCCTTCCGCAGCCAGGCGTACACGCCTTCGTCCCGGCTCTCGCAGGCGATCCACTCAAAGCAGTTCGGGTTGTATTCGCCATCGTAGAGGGCGGGTTCGGTGGCATACAGGCGGCCCAGCTCGGCAAAATATTTCTGGAAGCTGTCGTGGAAGGGATACTTCATCAGGCCCCAGTTCAGCTCCTTTTTCTCATCCCACTCCCGGAAATGCCCCAGCTCATTGCCCATAAAGTTCAGCTTTTTGCCCGGGTGGGTGTACATGTAGAAGTAAAGGGTGCGCAGCTGGGCACATTTTTCCTCGTAGGTGCCCCACAGCTTATCAATGATGGTCTTTTTGCCGTGCACCACCTCGTCGTGGCTGAGTGCCAGCAGATACAGCTCATTGTAGAAATACTGCATACTGAAGGTCAGCTTGTGGTAGGCATCGGGCCGCTCACCAAAGGGCGTGGCAAAATAATCCAGCGTGTCGTGCATCCAGCCCATGTCCCACTTGTAATCGAAACCGATGCCGTCGTAGCGGGTGGGGGCGGTGACCTTGAGGAAGTTGGTGGAGTCCTCAGCGGTGTAGATGCCGGTGGGCCAGCGCTCGTTCAGGCCGTGGTTCAGGTTCCGCAGGAAGGTAACAGCGCCCTCGTTCACGCCGCGGTTGGGGTCGCCCTGCCAATAAAGGGCGCGGGAGATGGCATCCATCCGGATGCCGTCGCAGTGGTAGACATCCATCCAGAGGGCAGCGGCGCTGTTCAGGAAGCTGCACACCTCCCGGCGGTAATAGTTGAAGTTGCAGGTGCCCCACTCGCTGTGGCCCACATCGCTGTCGTACTCGTAGAGGTGGGTGCCGTCAAAGTTGGCGAGCGCGTCGCCGTTGGCGGCAAAGTGGACGGGCACAAAGTCCATGATGACACCAATGCCCATCCGGTGGCAGGCGTTGACAAAGGCTGCAAAGTCGGCGGGGTCGCCGTAGCGGCTGGTGACAGAGAAATAACCGGTGGTCTGGTAGCCCCAGCTGCCGTCAAAGGGATGCTCTGCCAGCGGCAGCAGCTCTACATGGGTGAAGCGGTGATCCAGCAGCCAGGGGATCAGCTCCCGGGCCAGCTCCCGGTAATTGTACCAGCCGTCCGAGCCGTCCTCGCGGGTGGCGTTGGGCTTGTGCTTCCAGCTGCCTGCATGGAGCTCGTAGATGTTCAGGGGCAGGTTGCGGCACTTGTCCCGCCGCTCCATCCAGCTGGAATCGTCAAAGGCAAAGTCCATCCGGGCCAGTCTGCTGGCCGTGCCGGGCCGCAGCTCGGTGGAAAAGGCGTAGGGGTCAGCCCGCATCACGGTGCTGCCATCCTTGCCGTGGATGCGGTATTTGTACAGCTCTCCCTCGGCAAGGCCGGACACAAAGCCGCTCCACACGCCGGTGTCGGCCTTCTGCATGGGAACGCCCGGCCCCCAGCCGTCAAAGCCGCCGCAGATCTCCACAGCCACAGCCCCCGGGGCCCACACGGCAAACCGCCAGCCCTCCTGCCCAAAGTCATCCCGGCAGGGGTGCGCGCCCAGCACACGGTAGGCATCAAAGCATTCGCCCGCAAAGAACGAGCGGTCGATGGTGGGAAAATTCATGCAGATTTCTCCTTTTCTCAACGGGATACACCCGGTCATATTTACCAATAATTTTTAATCAAAATCGTCACACTTGCTGATTTTAACAGAGACTATGCGGAAAATTTATCAAACATCCACACAATTGGCGGAGTTTGTGGTATACTGAGCCTGCCGCTGCTGGGCGGCAGAAGAAATGATATGGGAGAGAGTAACTATGGCATGGTATGATACCGCAGTTTTTTATCACATTTATCCGCTGGGCCTGTGCGGCTGTGCGCACGAAAACGACGGCCAGCCCACACCGGGCGCGTTCGCAAAGCTGAACGCCTGGGCCGAGCACGCCTCCAAAGACCTGGGCTGCACGGCCATTTATATCGGCCCGCTGTTCGAGAGCGGCTCCCACGGCTATGATACCATCGATTACCGCCGGGTGGACCGCCGCCTGGGCACCAACGAGGAGTTCAGGGAGTTCGTGGCCAACTGCCACGCCCGGGGCCAGAAGGTCATTGTGGACGGTGTGTTCAACCATGTGGGCCGGGACTTCTTTGCCTTCAAAGACCTGCAGGCCAACCGCGAGAATTCCCGCTATAAGGACTGGTTCTGCGATGTGAACTTCTGGGGCAACAACGAGTACAACGACGGCTTTTCTTACGGCAACTGGGGCGGCTTCAACCTGCTGGTCAAGCTGAACCAGCGCAACCCCGAGGTGCAGAACTACCATTATGATACCATCCGCTTCTGGGTCGATGCATTCGACATTGACGGCATCCGGCTGGATGCAGCGGATGTGCTGGACTTCGACTTTATGAAGGGTCTGCGCCGCCTTGCCAACGAGGTCAAGCCTGAGTTCTGGCTGATGGGCGAGGTCATCCACGGCGATTACAGCCGCTGGGCCAACCCTGAAATGCTCCATTCCGTTACCAACTATGAGCTGCACAAGGGCCTGTGGAGCGGCCACAACGACCACAACTATTTTGAGATCGCACACACCATGCGCCGTCTGCAGGGGCTCTGCCACGACACCCGGCTCTATACCTTCTCGGACAACCACGATGTGGAGCGCCTGCCCAATAAACTGCGGAACAAGGCGCACATCCGGCACATTGCAATTCTAGTATACACGCTTTGGGGCATTCCGTCCATCTATTACGGCTCCGAATTTGGCATCGAGGGCAAAAAGGAGTGGGGCAGTGACTGGCCCCTGCGCCCCTGCTTGGAGCTGGACAAATTCCGGGATGACCTGACCACCAACCCCGTCACCAGTGTGTACGCCGCATTGGGCAGGCTGAAGGCCGAATACCCGGCCCTGAGCTGGGGCGAGGTGAAGGAGCTCCAGCTGACCACCCAGTGCTATGCCTTTGCCCGGGTGCTGGATGGAAAAGCCCTCGTGGCCGTATTCAATAACGGCGACGGCCCGGCGGAGATGGAGTTCCAGCTGCCGGTGGAGGCCAACGCTGCAACGGACCTGCTGGCCGATACCGTGGGCGCTGAGAATGTGATGGTCAGCCTTGCATCTGGCCGGATGAAGGTCCAGCTGCCATCCAATTACGCCACGGTCCTGCGTCTGGATTGACAGGACACCTGTCATGCACTATTATAATAGGGAAAAATGCTGACAGGGGGAACAACAATGAACGCAGCACAGCGCCGGGAAAAGATCTTGCAACAGCTCCATGGGGCCAGCGCACCCATCAGTGCCAGTGCACTGGCCGCAAAGCTGGGGGTCAGCCGCCAGATCGTGGTGGGGGACGTGGCCCTTCTGCGGGCAGGCGGGGCCGAAATCGAGGCCACCCCGCGCGGGTATCAGTTCCACCCGACCCCCGGCGGCTACACCGGCATCCTGGCTTGTGTGCACAGGACCGCCGATGAGATGCGCACCGAGCTTTACACGGTGGTGGATCAGGGAGGCGTGGTGGTCGATGTGGCGGTGGAAAACCCGCTTTACGGCGAGCTGCGGGGCAACCTGAACCTCGCCAGCCGATACGATGTGGACACCTTTATCACCCAGGCAGCCAATACCCCGGAGTGCCTGCTCAGCCGGATGACCGGCGGCGTGCACCTGCACACCCTCCGCTGCCCGGATGAAGAAACGTTCCAGAGGATCGAAGCCGCATTGAGAGAGAAAGGGATTCTCTATTGATATTGTAAGAAAACTCGAACAAACTGTCTATCCCCGAAAAACGAAAAGCGTTGGATATCCAACGAAACAATGAAAGTGGTGGATTATTTTGGACATCCGCATTGAAAAGACTGACCGCGCCATCGAAAAGGCATTCATGGAGCTGCGTGCCCGCCAGCCGCTGGAGAAGATCAGGATCAAAGACCTGTGCACACTGGCCAAGGTGAACAAATCCACCTTTTATGCCCACTATGAGGATATCTATGAGCTGTCCAGCCGGTTGGAGAACAAGCTCATCCATGTCATTCTGGACAGTGTGCCCAATGTGGGGCTTACCGCTGCACACACAGAGCAGTTGACCCGTGAACTGTTCCATGCCTTTGTTCAGAACCAGGAGGCGGTGAACATCCTTTTCTCCGGGGCAAGGCAGGGGATCTTTGCCAACTGCATTGAAAAGGGTCTGCGAGACCGTCTGGCGGCCAAAGACCCCACCTTTGCAGCGGACCCCGACCGGGGCATCCTGCTTTCCTTCTGCGTGCAGGGCTGCTTCTATGCCTTTGCCAACAACAGCGGCCAGATGGACGTGGAACATCTGGTCAATCTGCTGGCTGTGATTGCCAAAGCGGCGCAAAGCCTGAACCGATGACAGAATCGTAATAATGAGAAAGGCTCCTGCTTTTGCAGGAGCCTTTCTCATTGAAAATACATGGAAACCGGTTCTTTTTATTGTTTCAATTCATGGCTCCGGCCTTTGTGAACATCTGTTCGACCTGCGCGGCGAGCAGGCTGTGCTCCGGCGCTTCCAGCAGGGGGTCTGCGGCCAGCAGAGCGGCGGCCTCGGCCTGAGCGGCGTGAAGGGTGCGGGTGTCGTTCATCAGGTCGGCGATCTGCAGGGTGGGCAGGCCGTGCTGTCGGCTGCCGAAAAAGTCGCCGGGGCCGCGGGTCTCAAGGTCGAACTGCGCCACGGCAAAGCCGTCTGAGGTGGAGCAGAGGAACTTGAGCCGCTTCTGGACGCTCTCGGCGGTGTTGTCGCTGACAAGGAAGCACCAGCTCTCGGCGGCACCCCGGCCCACGCGGCCCCGCAGCTGGTGCAGGGCGCTCAGGCCGTAGCGCTCGGCATTCTCGATGACCATGACGGTGGCGTTGGGGACATCCACGCCCACCTCGATGACAGTGGTGGATACCAGTGCGTCCAGCTGACCGGCTTTGAAATCGTCCATTACAGCGGCTTTTTCCTTTGGCTTGAGCTTACCGTGCATCAGGCCGACCCGGCGGTCAGGGAGAAGGGCTTTGGCAATGTCCTCGTAGTAGCTCTTTACGGCGTTCAGCCCGCCGTCCGGCGTGTCCTCGATGGCGGGACAGACGATATATACCTGCCGTCCGGCTCCGATCTCCCGGTCAAGAAAGCCGTAGAGATCCCGCCGCTTTTTTCCGGTGATGCACCGGGTCTTGACGGGCTTGCGGCCCGGGGGCAGCTCATCAAGGATAGAGATGTCCAGATCACCGTAGATCAGCAGGCCCAGTGTGCGTGGAATGGGCGTGGCGCTCATCACCAGCAGATGGGGGTTCGCAGCCTTTTCGGCCAGCATTCCGCGCTGGCGCACGCCGAAGCGATGCTGCTCGTCCACCACAGCCAGACCCAGCCGGGCAAACTCCACGCCCTCACTCAGGATGGCGTGGGTGCCCACCACAAGGTCGGCCTCGTCACTGCGGATGGCAGCCAGCGTGGTGCGGCGGGCGGCGGCCTTCATGCCGCCGGTCAGCAGAGCCACACGCATTCCGAAGGGGGCCAGCATCCGGTTCAGATTCTCTGCGTGCTGGGCGGCAAGGATCTCGGTGGGGGCCAGCAGGGCCGCCTGGTATCCGCTGCGGATGCAGGCCCAGATGGCGGCGGCGGCAACCAGCGTCTTGCCGCTGCCCACATCGCCCTGCAAAAGGCGGTTCATGGAGGTGCTGCCGGACAGATCGGTCAGAATTTCGTCTACGGCCCGGCGCTGGGCACCGGTGGGGGAGAAGGGGAGCGATGCCCAGAAGGGGGCCGGGTCGAGCCGCTGCATGGGTGCACCGGTGGAGGCGCTGCCCCGGTTCTTCATTCGTCCAATGCCCAACTGGAGCACCAGCAGCTCGTCGTAGATGAGCCGCCGCCGGGCTGCAAAAGCCTCCTCTTCCGTGGCAGGGCAGTGGATGGCCCGCACAGCATCGGCCTTGGAGAGCAGGCGGTATTTTTTCAGCATCTCCTCTGGCAGCGGGTCGGGCAGGAGTTCCGCATGGGGGAGCAGCTGCCGGATGCATTTTGCGATCACGGTGCTGGAAAGCCCCTCGGTCTGGGGGTAAACGGCCTCGAAGGGAGCGGCGGTGATCTGTGCCGCCGTGCGCACCTGCGGGTTGACCATCTGACGGCGAAGCATCCCGCCGGTCACGATGCCCTCAAAATAGTATTCCTGCCCCAGCTCCAGCTTCTGGGTGGCATAGGGATTGTTGAACCAGGTGATCTCCAGGCTGGAAACATCGTCCCCGGCGGTGATGCGCTCCATCCGCCGCCCGCCCGGCAGGATGCGACCGGCAGGTTTGGCGAACACCTCGGCCTTCACCACGCACTCGGTGTCTGGCGGGGCCTCGGCAATGGAGTAGGGACGGGAAAAATCGATGTAACGCCGGGGATAGTGGCAGAGCAGGTCGGCCAGTGTCACGATGCCCAGTTTCTCAAACCGCTCGGCGGTCTTGGGCCCCACGCCCTTGAGGTAGCGCACCGGCGTGTCCGGGGTCAGGGTGGTGTGATGTTCAGCGGGCATGGCAGGAGACTCCTTTCCGCAAAAATAGTATCCCCATTGTAACACGGGAACGGGGAAAAATCTGCCTTACAAAATTCGCTTTTGAAGATCCTCAACAGAAGGCAGCTGTTTTTCAAACTCTTCCGGCAGGCAGCTTGTGATACGGTATGCGCTGACTCCGATGGGTTTGCTCATATCTTTAAGGGAGTACTCTGCAACCAGATCGTTCTTGCTTTTGCAGAGAAGAAGGCCGATGGAAGGGGAATCCTGCTCTTTTTTCAGTAATCCATCTACCGCAGAAAGATAGAAATTGAGCTGTCCGGCATACTCTGGTTTGAATTCACCGGTTTTCAATTCGATCACAACATAACAGCGCAGGCTCAGATTATAAAACAGCAGGTCGATATAAAAATCATCACCGCCGACATTCAGATGATACTGGTTGCCCAGAAAAGCAAAGCCAGTGCCCAGCTCCAGCAAAAGCTTGGTGACATCTTTGACAAGAGCCTGCTCGATATCCCGCTCAAGCATATTTTCTTTCAAAGGGATAAAATCAAAGAGATAGGGGTCTTTCATCGTTTGCAAGGCGAGCTCACTTTGCGAGGCGGGCAGACGAGCTTCAAAATTTGTGATTTTTGATGCAATGGCCTGACGTTGATATAATCCACCCTCGATCTGATGAATCAAAACATTCCGAGACCAACCGTTTTCAATAACTTTTTCAGCGTACCATAGGCGTTCTTCTGGTGAGGAAAGCTTATCCAGGAGAACGGTATTGTGTCCCCACGGAATTTGTGCAACAGGCTGTTGCACAAATTCCTCGTCAGGGTAAGCAAGTGCAAATTTTGCCATATACTTCAAGTTCCGAACGGAATAACCGGAAGCGTCCGGAAAAGCAAGTTTGATATCGGCAGAAAGGCTTTCAATGAATTTGCTGCCCCAGGTCTTATGTGCATTGATCGTATTGCCGATCGTATGATAGAGAAGCAGAAGCTCCCGGTTGACACTGACAGATGCGCGATACTGCGCCGCGCGAATTTCCTGCTTGATGGATTCAACGGTATTCAGATATTCGCTGGAATTCAAGAGCACTTTGCCGGCCCCTTTCGCAAAAATAGTGTCCCCATTGTAACACGGGAACGGGGAAAAGAAAAGCAAAACAAAAAATCCCGGAAGCCGCAGCTTCCGGGAACTTTTGGAGGTGACGACCAGATTTGAACTGGTGGATGAGGGTTTTGCAGACCCTT
>ERZ809074.4224-NODE-4224-length-12216-cov-4.237069_pt1 | contig 12216 bp, 9 predicted proteins | sample MGYA00520795_ERZ809074 | MGnify/ENA primary metagenome ERZ809074 (study PRJEB31570, sample SAMEA3212989) | Homo sapiens | biome: human-gut; feature: human gut; material: fecal | place: Sweden | collected 2011 ...
TTACGAGGGCATGATTGTCGGCAGGAACCCGAAGGGCGACGACATCGTCATCAACGTCTGCAAGAAGAAGCACGCGACAAACACCCGTGCTTCCGGCTCCGACGACGCACTGAAGCTGACCCCGCACACCGTGCTCTCTCTGGAGCAGTCCCTCGAGTTCATCGCGGACGACGAGCTTGTGGAGATCACGCCGAAGAGCATCCGCATGCGCAAAATGGTGCTGAGCAAAGAGCTGCGCATGAAGCAAGCTGCGAAAAAGAAGTAATTTATAAACCTGACCAACGGAAAAGACACACGGAGAGCCAATGAATATCGTTATTTTGGATCTGGAGTGGAACGGTGCGTACAGCCGCCGTCTCCACGGCTTTATCAATGAGATTATCGAGTTCGGCGCTGTCAAGCTCGATGCACAACTGAATATCACAGACCGGTTTTCCTGCTTTGTCAAACCGCAGGTGACAAAAAAGATCAGCGCGATTATCTCGGACCTCACCAACATTACGGATGCGAATCTTTTGGACGCACGCCCGTACATGCAGGTGATGAGCCGCTTCAAAAAATGGGCGGGCGACTGCGTGATTGCCACGTGGGGCACGTCGGACATTCTGGCGCTGATTGAAAACTGCCGCTATTTCGGCGGCGGGGAAACCGTTCCGTTTTTGCAGCGCTATGTCGATTTACAGCAGTACGTGGAAAAGCGCCTTGGCGAGGACGGCAAGGAGCAGCTTGGGCTTTCCAAAGCGGCAGAGCTGCTTTCCATTGATGACGGCGCGCTCGACCACCACCGCGCGCTCGACGACAGCGTGCTGTCCGCTATGGTGCTGGAGCGCATTTACACAAAGGATACGTTCCGCCCGTTTATTCAGGACTGCAAGGACCCGGAGTTTTACAGACGCATCACGTTTAAAACGACGTATATCTGTGACGTGAACAGCCCGTTGATCGAAAAGGAGCATCTGCATTTTACGTGCGAAAAATGCGGCGGCGAAGCAAAGCGCCGCGGCAAATGGACTGTAAAAAACAAGAGTCTGCGCAGCACATTTAAGTGCGAAAAGTGCGGCTACGAATTCTGCGGTCAGCTGCGCGTGAAGCAGAAGTATGAGGGTATTATCGTGAGCCGCAAATCCATTCCACTGCCGAAAATCGAAAAGCCGCGCCGCGCCGAAAACGCAGACATCGCCGATATGCGTCTGACAATCAAGGAAAACGGTGTGGGACTGCTGACGTTTAAGGCGTGGGAGAATATCCCGTACCTTACGCACTGCTTCTCCACGCGCATCGGCGGCGTGAGTGAAGAAGAGTTTGCTGCTATGAACCTCGGCTTCAACCGCGGCGACAGCGACGAAAATGTAAAAGAAAATTTCCGTCTCATCGCTCAAGCGGCGAATATCCCTGTAGAGAATATAACGGCGGGCGCGCAGGATCACCACACGAACGTGCGCCGTGTCACGATGAAAAACGCCGGCACAGGTATTTGGAAGCCGAAGGACATGGAAAGCGTGGACGGCCTTGTGACGGATGAGCCGAATCTGCCGCTGCTCATTTACGCGGCGGACTGTGTGCCGCTTTACTTCTACGACCCCATTCATCACGCCATTGGGCTTTCGCACGCCGGTTGGCGCGGCACGGTGAACGGCATGGCAAAAGCTACCGTAGAGAAAATGCAGGAGGAATTCGATACCCGCCCCGAGGATCTGCTCGCGGCTATCGGTCCGTCCATTGCAAAGGAGTGCTTTGAGGTGGACGCCCCGTGTGCGGAGGAATTCCTCGCGCTGCCCGACAGCGACAAATTCGTCACGGACGACGGCAACGGCAAATTCCACGTTGATCTTTGGGCGTGCAACCGTGCGTTCTTATTAGGTGCAGGCGTGCTGCCCGAGCACATCACAACGGGCGGCGTGTGCACCATGTGCAACAGCGACCTGCTGTTTTCACACCGCGTGACGCGCGGCAAGCGCGGCTCTAACGCCGGGTTCCTGATGCTCAGGGAACAAAACGCATGAGCGTTTGCACACTGTGCCCGCGAAAATGCGGTGTTGACCGTGAAATCATGCGCGGCTACTGCCAAAGCGGCGATAAAATGCACATTGCGCGCGCGAAGCTCCACTACTGGGAGGAGCCGCCCATCAGCGGTACGCGCGGCAGTGGCACGATCTTTTTTACCGGCTGCTCGCTGCGCTGCGCGTTTTGCCAGAACAGCGAGATCTCCGGTAAAAGCCTACACGGCAAGGATTTTACGGTTGAAGAATTTATCGAGACGATAAAAAAACTCGAAGCTATGGGTGCGCACAACATCAACCTTGTTACGCCGACGCACTTTGCATCTCAAATTGCCGAAGCGCTGCGCATCTATAAGCCGCGCGTGCCCGTTGTCTACAACTGCGGCGGGTATGAATCGGTCGAGACACTGCGCATGTTAGAGGGGCTCGTCGACATTTACCTGCCGGATTTCAAATATGCGGACGACGATCTCGCCGTGCGGCTTTCCAATGCGCCGCACTACTGTGAAACGGCGCTTGCTGCCATTCATGAGATGGTGCGACAGACGGGCGAAAATGTGTACGACGAAAACGGCATGCTGCAAAAGGGCATCATCATTCGGCAGCTCATTTTGCCCGGCCACACGCGCAATTCCATGCAGGCGCTGGAGCTCATCAAACAGCATTTCCCGGGCGTGCCCGTGAGCCTGATGAGCCAGTATACGCCGATGGGACGTGTTTTGCACGAGCCGGAATTTGCGGACATCAACCGCCGCATCACCCTGCGGGAGAGCCGCAAGGTACAAAATTATATGTTGGAACTGGGTTTGCCCGGCTTCTGCCAAAAGCGCAGCGCCGCCGGCGAACGTTATATACCGGATTTTACACAGTTTGACACGGTCAACTTAGGGGAGGAAAAATCCATGCAGACAACGATCCAGCTTCTTTCACCGATGGAAAAAGTCATGGCGCAGGAAGAAAAGACCTTTGCGCCGTACCCGAAGGCGAGCGCTCTGCGCGGAGAAGAGACCGCGTTTCAGGCCATCGTCACGGGCGAGGGCGAGCACTACATTGAGGTGCGCACCGATGCACCCGTTAAAGTGGCGGTGTACCGCGAGGGCTATGTGCCGTGCACGCTTTCCGCGTACCCGGACAGGTTCGATGATGACTACATCACAATAGAGCCGAGCACGTTCCCGGATGTGCTGTATCCCGTCACGGACGGCGCGGTGAACGTCAACGGCCGCGAGGTGCTGTGGGTGAGCCTCAAAGTGAACGACGATGCCGCGGGCGGCGATTACCCCGTGGAGATCAGCGCAAACGGCAAAAGCGAAATTTTCCGTTTGACGGTCGTGCCGGTCACTTTGCCGGAGCAGAAGCTCACGTTCACGCAGTGGTTCCATGGCGACTGCATCGCAGCGCGCTACGGCGTGGAGATTTACTCAAAAGAGCACTGGGCATTGTTAGACAAGTATATGCGTATGGCAGCGGAACACGGCATGAACATGATCCTGACGCCGGTGTTCACTCCCGCGCTCGATACCGAGATCGGTAAAGAACGCCCGTGCACGCAGCTTGTGGAGATTACAAAGAACGACGCGGGTTATCATTTTGATTTCGCAAGGCTTGCCCGCTGGGTAGAAACCGCAAAGGACTGCGGCATTTCTAAGTTTGAGATTTCCCACTTTTTCACACAGTGGGGTGCAAAATGTGCGCCGAATATCTACGTTACCGAAAACGGCGAACGCAAGCTGAAATTCGGTTGGCATACTGCGGCAACCGACCCGGAATACGCGGCATTACTGCATGCGCTGCTGCCGCAGCTGCTTACATTCTTTGAAGAAGTAGGCGTTGAAAAAAGTGACCTTATGTTCCACATTTCGGACGAGCCGAGCGAGGAGCACAAGGCGGACTACTTAAAGGCGAAAGCTGTTGTGGAGCCGTATTTGCCCGGCTGCATTCTGCGCGACGCACTCTCGTCGTACGATTACTACACGGAAGGGCTCGTCAAGCACCCCGTCGTCGCGACGAATCATATCACGCCGTTTATCGAAAATGATGTGCCGAATCTGTGGGCGTACACCTGTTGTAGCCAGTGCGTGGACGTGGGCAACCGTTTCCTTGCGATGCCCTCAAACCGCAATCGCATTTTGGGCGTGCAGATGTGGAAGTATCACATCACGGGCTTCCTGCACTGGGGCTATAACTTCTGGAACTCGCAGCTCTCCAAAGCTGTTATCGATCCGTTCAAGGTGACGGACGCAGGCGGCGCGTTCCCGGGCGGCGACGGATTTTCCGTCTATCCTGGCGAAAACGGCCCGCTGCCGTCGCTGCGGCAAAAGGTTTTCGCCATGGCGCTTTATGATATGCGCGCGTTGTCGCTCGCCGAAGAAAAGCTCGGGCGCGAAAGCGTCTTAAAACTGCTCGGAGACGGCGAAAGCATGACGTTTGCAAACTATCCGCGTACATCGTCCTATCTGCCTGATCTGCGCGAGCGCGTGAACGAAGCCATCGGAAATGCGTGCAAATGAATTCATTTTTTAAAGACTGTCGTACTGTTTCGGTGCGGCGGTCTTTTTTTCTGAAATTTGCTCTACCCATATTTGTTGTTTTGTGCTATGATGAATAGAAACAAGGAAAGGAATGACCGAAATGTTAAAGACTTCTGAAACCACCGAAAAGCTGCTGAAGTTTATCGACGCTTCTCCGTCGTGTTTTCATGCGGTGAAAAATATATGTGTAATGTTGGAAGATGCGGGCTGCATTCGCCTGCTTGAAAACGAAACCTGGACGCTCGAAAAGGGCAAGCGCTACTTTACAACGCGCAACGGCTCTTCTGTTTTGGCGTTCTCCGTGCCGGAAAACTATAACGGCATGCAGATTGTCTCCGCGCACAGCGATTCCCCGACGTTCCGCGTAAAGAGCGGCGCGGAGATCACCGTAGAGGGTCGCTACAAAAAACTCAACACCGAAGGCTACGGCGGCATGATCCTTTCCACGTGGTTTGATCGTCCGCTGTCGCTTGCCGGCCGCGCCGTGGTGCGTACCGAAAGCGGCGTAAAGAGCGTGCTTTTGAACATTGACCGCGACCTGTGCATCATCCCGAGCCTTGCCATTCACATGACGCGCGGCATGGCAGATCACAAGTTAAACCCGCAGGTCGATCTGCTGCCCTTGCTCGGCGGCGAAAACGCCGATTATAACGCGCTCATCGCGGAAGAGGCAGGCGTTAAAAAGGAAGACGTCATCTCGAGCGATATGTTCCTCTATCCGCGCCAGCACGGCGTTGTATTCGGCATGGAGAACGAATTTATTGCATCCCCGCGCCTCGACGACCTCCAGTGCGCGTTCTCCGCAACGGAAGCGTTTTTGAACGCGGAAAACAAAGAAAAGCTGCTCATCAGCGCTGTGTTCGATAACGAAGAAGTCGGCTCGCTGACAAAGCAGGGCGCAGATTCCACGTTCCTCACGGATACCGTGCGCCGCATCGCTTCCGCGCTCAATATCCCCGAAGCGGAATGGCTGCGCAAAATGCCGGATAGCTTCATGCTTTCCGCCGATAATGCCCATGCCGTGCACCCGAACTACACGGAAAAGTGTGACCAGACGAACCGTTGCTACTTAAACGGCGGCATCGTCATTAAGTACAGTGCAAACCAGAAGTATACGACGGATTCCGTTTCCGCCGCCGTGTTCGGCGAGATCTGCCGTAAGGCCGAGGTGCCGGTGATGATCTTCCACAATCGCTCCGATATGGCGGGCGGCTCTACGCTCGGCAATATCTCAAACGGTCATCTGTCGCTCAACACGGTCGATATCGGCATCCCGCAGCTCGCGATGCACTCCTGCGTGGAAACGGCGGGCGAAAAGGACACTGCGTACATGGTAAAGGCCATGACAGCGTTCTATAACGCGGATATCCGCCAGACGGCAGACGGCATGTACACGTTTTAAGTTGAAGTCAGTATAACTCTCTTGAAAGGAACGAATATAACAATGTGGGCAGATGAAACGGTGTTTTACCAGATCTATCCCTTGGGCTTTACCGGTGCGCCCATGCCGAACGACGGCGTGTGCGTGAACCGCATTCAAAAGGTCAAAGGGTGGATTCCGCACCTGAAAAAGCTGCATATCGGCGCGGTGTATTTTTCCCCGGTGTTTGAATCGGACAACCACGGCTACGATACGCGTGATTTTACAAAAATAGACTGCCGCCTTGGCACGAATGAAGACTTCAAAGCCGTGTGCGATGCGCTGCACGAAAACGGCATCAAAGTTGTGCTCGACGGCGTGTTCAACCACGTGGGCCGCGGCTTTTTTGCGTTCCGTGACGTGCAGGAGAAAAAGTGGAACTCTCCCTATAAAGACTGGTTTCACTTGAATTTCGACGGTAACAGCGCCTATAGCGACGGCTTTTGGTACGAGGGCTGGGAGGGACATTACGAGCTTGTCAAGCTCAATCTCTATAATCCCACCGTTGTCGAGTACCTTTTAAACTGCGTCGGCAGATGGATCGACGAATTCGGCATCGACGGCCTGCGTCTTGACGTGGCGTACATGTTGAATGAAGATTTCATGCGCCGCCTGCGCGCGTACTGCGACGGCAAAAAGCCGGAGTTTGTGCTCATCGGCGAGATGATCCACGGCGATTACAACCGCATCACCGCAGACGGCCTTCTGCACAGCGTGACGAACTACGAGTGCTACAAAGGGCTTTACTCTGCGTTCAATTCGATGAATCTCTTTGAGATTGCGCATTCGCTCGGGCGGCAGTTCGGCCCGGAGCCGTGGACGCTGTACCGCGGCAAGCACCTGATGAACTTCGCCGATAACCACGACGTAACGCGCATCGCGAGCATTTTAAACGACGAAAAGCAAATTTACCCGCTGTACGGCGTGCTGTTCGCCATGCCGGGCATTCCGTGCCTGTATTACGGCAGCGAGTGGGGCGCAAAGGGCGAAAAGCATGAGGGTGACAACGCCCTGCGCCCGTGCTTCGATGCACCCGTCGAAAACGAGCTGACCGCGTTCATCGAAAAACTCGCGAAGGTGAAGACCGAAAGCCGCGCATTAAATTACGGAGATTATAAGAACATCACCATTCAGAATAAAAATCTTCTGTTTGAGCGTCATTGTGATCATGAGACGGTGTTTGTTGCCGTCAATGCGGAAAACGCGCCGTGTTCCATAGACGCCCGCGGCGAGTACAAAGCGGTCGATTTTTTAACCGGCGAAACAATCGACATCTACGGCAGGGTGGAGCTGCCGCCGTATGGGGTCAAATATTTGAAGCTCGTATAAACCGAATACTTTAAAACCGGTGTATTTTTTAGAAAAAGCAGATGTGTCACCAAAATCGGTAGATACATCTGCTTTTTGTCGTGTTTATGGCGCGTTTATCCCGCCTTCTCCATTTCTGTCTTCAATCGGTGCAAAATGCGCTTTTCAAGCCTTGAGATGTACGACTGCGAAATGCCGAGTGCATCGGCAACTTCCTTTTGCGTGTGCTCCTTTTGCCGGTTCAGCCCAAACCGCAGCTCCATGATCTGCTTTTCGCGCGGGTCAAGCTTTTCAACGGCACGGAGCAGCGTTTGCTTTTCTGATTCCTGCTCGATGCCGCGATTCACAATGTCGGGGTCGCTGCCGAGTAGATCGGAGAGCAGAAGCTCGTTGCCGTCCCAATCCACATTCAGCGGGTCATCGAGCGAGATCTCGTTTTTCAGCTGCGCCGTTTTGCGCAGGTACATCAGAATCTCGTTTTCAATGCACCGCGAAGCATACGTCGCAAGCTTGATGTTGCGCTCCACGCTGAACGTATTTACCGCTTTGATGAGCCCGATGGTGCCGATGAAAATGAGGTCTTCCACGTTCACGGCAGGCGATTCAAATTTTTCGCAATGTACACGACAAGCCGCAGGTTATGCGTGATAAGAGGGTCGCGTGCGTCCGGTTTTCCGTCACGGATGTTCTGAAAAACCACCTGTTCTTCCGCTTTCGTCAGCGGTGGCGGAAGCGTTTCCGGGCCGTTTATGTAGTGGCAGGTGTCTTCGTTCAGTTTTGATAAAAAGTGAGCAAAAATTTCGCGCATGCGGGTGAGAAAATCGTGTTTCATGGGATGTCCTTTCCGGGTTTTAAACCCTGTATCTGCGCGGCGTCACACACGGCGGCGCCGACGAGCGCCTGAAAACTCCCTGCGGAAAGCGTGCGGTCGGTCACGGCCACCCAGCATTCGATTGATATGCCCGAAAGCGAAGCCGCATCCGGCCGAAACGCGGGCAAAACACCGTCCGCTCCGAGTGAAGAAAACGGGATGAGCCGCATAGAAACAACATTTTCCGTGCTTTGCATTCCGAAATTCGGCGGCAATATATCACCGAGCGCACGCCGATCCGCAACGATGGCAGGCGTGCCGGAAAAAGGCTCCGTCAGCGTCAGCCCCGTGTCAATTTTCGCCGGCAGCGTGACGGTTTTGCCCTGCCGTGTGATGGTCAGTTTTGCGAAAAACACGTCCGGCTCCTTTTTGCGAAACAGGCGGTCGAAGCCGTACAGCACGCCGTAAGAGACGCACGTGAGCAAAATGAGCGTTAATGCAGAAATGTTAAAATATACCGCGCCGTTTGCGAGCAAAATGCCGTGTATCGGCAGAAAATACGCCGCAGCCGTCAAAAGTCCGGAAAGCGCCGCGCCAAACAAAAACAGCAAAAAAGCGGCTTTTAAAAGCTGCGTCATCGGCTTTGGCGCAAACGCTGCCGCGCACAGCGCAAGCGATTCCAACAGCGCCAGCGGAAACAAAGCAACCCCCGGCAGCACGGGCAGCAGGGCAGAAAACCCAAACACCCCGCCGAGCACGGAAGCGAGCAAAAGCCTTTTTCCCGTAAGCGGCAGCCGCAAAAAACGCCGTACCGCGCTGAGCAAAAGCGCGTCTATGTAGAGGTTCACGATGAAAAGCAGGTCGGCATAAACGGTCACGCTTTCACCTCCCGACACCAGTATACATGTGGGACAAATTTTGATTCTGTCACATTGTGCCGCCGGGAAAAATTTTCGGAAAAGGCAGCGGAACGCGTGCTGCTTGCGGGTTTTGCATTGACAAAATCCGCATTGCCTGCTATGCTGAAAATACTTTTGGAGGTGGCGTTTACATGAACCGAATTTCTGTTTTTTACGAGCACATGGCAGAAGCCATGAAGCAGGAGAATATTACATTAGATGAAGTGTGCGCGGCGGCAAAACGCTTTGGCTTTGACGGCGTGGAGCTTGATGCGAACCGTATTAAAAATGAAGGCGATGTAATTTTGCCTGCGCTGCAAAAAGCCGGTCTTTGCGTGAACGGCATTTATAATTTTTTCGATTTCGGCAGCGAGACGGGTTCTCCGGAAAACGACCGTGCGGAATCTCTGCGCGTCATAGACTGCTGCGAAAAAGCAAACTGCAAGTTCCTGCTTGCCGTGGCGGGTTTTTTGACGGAGGACGAAATGGTGCGCGGCAGCGCAAAGTATGAAGCCCGCCGCCTGCGCATGGCGGCATCTTTAACGGAGCTTACAGCGGAAGCGGAAAAGCACGGCATCACGGTTGTCATGGAGGAGTTCGATAACCTTACGGCGCCGTACTCCCGCGCCGATGAGCTCATGTGGTTTATGCAGCATGTGCCCGGTCTGCGCTGCGGCTTTGATACCGGCAATTTCCTTTATAATGAGGAGGACGCGGTGAAGAGCTTTTCCCTGTTCCGTCCGTACATTGCGTCCGTGCACTGCAAAGACCGCGCGTTTACGGAAAACACCGGCAGTCCGTGCGTCACGGTCGCAAACCGCAAGCTGTATCCCGTGGCGGTAGGCGACGGCAATCTGCCCATTGAAAAAATGATGCGTGTTTTGCTTGACTCCGGTTACACCGGCAGCTTTGCGGCAGAACATTTCGGCTCCATAGAGCAGCTGAAATGCATGGAGCGCTCAGCGGCGTTTTTGAAGCGGGTACTCGGGGAGACGTGAGGCTAACAATTTGTAAATTGGAGATACTATGGAAAATCACAGAATTTTGATTGTTGAAGATGATGAGGCTATTGCGGGTGCGGTCAGCCGCATCATCGAATCTTGGGGGCTTACCCCGCGCTGTGTCCGCGATTTTCGCGATGTTCTGCGCGAATTTACGGATTTCGACCCGCATCTTGTCCTCATGGACATCACCCTGCCGTTTTTTAACGGCTACCACTGGTGCAGCGAGATCCGAAAAATATCCGCCGTGCCGATCATTTTCGTCTCCAGCGCGTCGGAAAATATGAATATTGTGATGGCGGTAGACATGGGCGGCGATGATTTTATCGCAAAGCCGTTCGACCCCTCCGTGCTTATGGCAAAAATTCGCGCCGTTTTGCGCCGTACCTACGACCTCGGCGACCGTGTGCCGGTCATTGAGCGTGGCGGCGCGGTCTTGAACCTGAACGATGAGACCGTGACGCACGACGGCCAAAAGGTGCAGCTCACGCGCAATGAGTTCCGCATTTTGCAGACGCTTATGGAAAGCCGCGGCAAGGTCGTCAGCCGCGAAACGCTCATGACACGCCTTTGGGAATACGACCTGTACATTGAAGAAAACACGCTGACCGTCAACATGACCCGCCTGCGTAAGAAGCTTTCCGGCATCGGCCTGACCGATTTCATCACGACGCGCGTCGGCAGCGGCTATGTCGTTTTGTGAGGTGACCCATGAAGAAAAAAGAAAGCGCGCTGTTTTTCTCATACCTGTGCGCACACATTTTGCAGATCGCGTTTTTGCTGCTGTGCTTTGCCATTTTTGCGGTGATCCTCTATTTATACGATTTGCCCGCCGATCCCGTTTTATACGCGGCGCTGCTGTGCGCGGCGATGGGGCTTTTAAGCTTTATTTTAAGCTATCTGCGGTTTCATAAGCAGTTTCGCCGGTTGGAATCGGCGCTTTTGAATCTGCCCGAATCGCGCGATGACCTCCCGGAGCCCTTGGGCAGCACGGCTGTGTGTTATGACGAAGCCGTGCGCATGCTGTGCACCAAGCTCGCCCAAAGTGAGACCGACCGCCGCCGTGGGCAGGAGGAGAACACCGATTATTTCACCATGTGGGTACACCAGATCAAAACGCCCATCTCCGCCATGCGGCTGATGCTCGGCGAAGAAGATACCCCGCGCAGCCGCGCACTTTCCGCAGAGCTGTTCCGCATAGACCGCTATGCCGAAATGGCCTTGAATTACGCGCGCCTAAACAGCACGTCAAACGACCTTGTGTTCGCCAAAGTCGAGGTCGAACCCGTCATAAAGCGCGTCGTGCGGCAGTACGCCGGGCAGTTTGTCCGCAAGCACATCGCGTTAAAGTGCGATATTGCCCCGGTGCAGGTCTTAACGGACGAAAAGTGGTTGGCGTTCATTTTGGGTCAGCTGCTCGCAAACGCCGTAAAATATACGGAAAGCGGCACCGTGACCGTCACCGTCACAAAGAATAAGGTCTTAAAGGTCAGCGATACTGGCATCGGCATCGCACCGGAAGACCTGCCGCGCATTTTTGAAAAGGGCTTCACGGGCTATAACGGCAGGGCAGAAAAGAAATCGACGGGTCTCGGCATGTATCTGAGCCGCCGCGCCGCCGATATGCTCGGCCACACGCTTTCCGTGCAGTCCGCCCCCGGCGCAGGCAGCACCTTTTCGCTCGATATGAAGGAAAGCAATTTGCAGGTGGAGTGACCTTACAAAAATGTAAGCTCCGCCTTTCATTTTGTAAGGTGAATCGATGTTCTGCGTCCGCTTTTTGCTGTATACTTTTGTCAACGAATTGAAAAAGGAGACTTATTTATGGCTGTTTTGGAAGTCAATGGATTGAAAAAGGTATACACCACGCGGTTCGGCGGCAGCCGCGTGCAGGCGCTCACGAATGTCACATTTGCCGTGGAGCGCGGCGAGTATGTCGCCATCATGGGCGAGTCCGGCTCCGGCAAAACGACGCTCTTAAATATCCTGGCGGCGCTTGACCGTCCCACGGAGGGTGAGGTGTTCTTAAACGGACGCGCACTCTCAACCATCGGAGAAAAAGAGATTGCTTCGTTCCGCCGCCAGAACCTCGGATTTGTTTTTCAGGATTTCAACCTGCTTGATACCTTCACCCTGCAGGATAATATTTTTCTGCCGCTCGTTTTGGCGGGCAAGCATTTCCCGGAGATGCAGGCGAAGCTTCTGCCGCTCGCGCAGCAGCTTGGCATTGCAGATCTGCTCCAGAA
>ERZ809074.4240-NODE-4240-length-12163-cov-11.116122_pt1 | contig 12163 bp, 8 predicted proteins | sample MGYA00520795_ERZ809074 | MGnify/ENA primary metagenome ERZ809074 (study PRJEB31570, sample SAMEA3212989) | Homo sapiens | biome: human-gut; feature: human gut; material: fecal | place: Sweden | collected 2011 ...
CCCATCCAGACAACAAGTAGTCGTAACCAAAAATTGCAGATCCGACATTGGCTTCAATTTGTATCTTTGTATTTCCTCCGTACTTGGGGGTAATAGTCATTTGTGCCGTGTATGACAATCTGTTGGCGGTGGCAACATCAGGATTAACAGACGAGGGTCTGAACCAAGCTCGGTTTTCGCCTATAACGGTCGAGTATATATATGCAGTGATTGTAGCACTGGTGCCATTAACGATATGATCAGGCCATTCTCCGATTTTTCCCCATCCTCTGATGATTGGGCCTGTGTATTTGCTAAAACTCCATTTTGAACCGCTGAGATTTTTATCTGTGGTCAATCGCAAGCTACCGCTTTCTGGCATGTACATGTAGTACGTTGTTCCATTGGATGTGCGAGAGATGTTATAAAAGCCATCAGCTGTAGCGGTAATTTTCCACGCCCTTTCCGGTGGAATGTCGGAATCATTTGCTCCTTCCATTTTTGCTGATATGGGTCCGTAGTCCGCGATGCTACAGTATATGATAACTTCACTGTTGACGAGACTTCGGATTACATAATCGTCTGTAGTGGAGCGATAAATAATCTTGAACATTGCATGTCGTTGCGCTTCGCTCGCCGGTGGAGAAGAGAACGTTTGTCGTGACATGTATGTTCCACCCTCCACTGTGTAGCAACGTGCATAGGTATTTGTGTTCTGCTGTGAAATGGCATATACTCCCGATTGAATACTGTCTGTTGATGCTTTGCTAATTTCGTGTTTGGGCAGGGGATCTTTTTTTGCATTGTCACTATTATCATGTGCTAACTCGCTATTATTAGTGGCGGGGGAGTCTGGAATCAATTCCTCACCGGATTCCTTAGCAATAGAGGATACAGATGTTAGCGAGAATAGTGTCACAATGATCAATAGAAGTGAGAACAGTTTGTTTGCAAAAGTTTGTGCATTCATACGCTTTTTCCTTCTTTTCATTTTGTAGAACATTAAAATTTGGTTTGCTATCTTTCACCATAGGAAATACGCCTATATGGTGTTATCACAGAAGAGCAGAGATATACGAGGAAAGGGAAAGGGGGTCGTTGGATGCTTCTATTTACAAGGAAAACGCAAAAAACAGCACACAAAAATGTTGGCAGACGCCGTCCTGACAATCTTGTGTGCTGTATGGTCTGTAATGCCGAAGGAACAACGAGCCGGCAATCATGAATATAGCAAGTATTGTCGTCGAACGGGCATCCTGCGTGCTTTTTTACAACTATTATCTACAGTCTACTATACGCTTGGATCTTTGTCAAGTGTTTTTTAAAACTTTTTAATCTGCCCTTTTCAAAAAAAGTTTAGAAAACACTTGACAGGCAGGAAAAAATCGTGTATAATAAGGCTTGTCATTGTGTAAAAGCGAAAATGGTTGTTGCGGTCGCGGACTGCGTACAACCCGCTTCCGAGCTATCAAGAGAAGGAGGTGCTACAATGCTCAGAACTTACCAGCCCAAGAAAAGACAGAGACAGAAGGAGCATGGGTTCAGAAAGAGAATGAAGACTGCGGACGGCAGAAACGTTCTCAAGAGACGCCGCGCGAAGGGCAGAAAGAGACTGTCTTACTGAGTCTAATCGAGTCTTACCGAAATGAATCAACGCCACAGGAATCCGTGGCATCCGGTATCGCACCGAGCGTTTGCCGGTTACAAGAACCGCCGATGACGCCGATGGCACTTGCTTTCCGGCATCGGGGGTTTTTGTGTATTACGAAAGAAAGGATTCCGACAGAGAGGGATAACACGACGGAAAAACGGGGAAAATATGCCCGGATTTCTTTGTCACCATGAAGCGGAAGCGGTATTAGCGAAACCATGAAGCTGTATGCAATCAGGGAAAATCATCTGTATCTCAAAACCTTCCGGAAGGGCGCACGGTATGTGGGACGGTATGCGGCGGTCTATGTGCTGCGGGATTACGCCGCCGAACGGTTGCGCCGTGCCAATCCGGAAAAGCAGTATCTGAACCGCGTGGGATTGTCTGTGACCAAAAAGGTCGGCGGTGCGGTCCGCCGGAGCAGGGCAAAGCGGCTCTTGCGGGAGGCTTACCGCGCAATCCGTGAAAAAGACGGACTACGCAGCGGTTATCTGATCGTCCTGAGCGCACGCCCCGAAATTACGGAGCGCAAAGAGCGGGAGGTCGAACGCGACCTGCGTATCGCTTTCCGAAAGCTGTCCATGCTGTCCGGGGACGGGAGCACCCCGTCATGAAGTATGTCTGTATCTGGCTGATACGGCTCTACCAGAAGTTCATTTCTCCCTTGCGGAGACGGCCGTGCTGCCGGTTTACGCCGAGCTGTTCGGCTTACGGCATCGAAGCATACCGGAAACGGGGCTTTTTTGCGGGAACGGTTCTGACGGTCTCCCGGATTGCCAGGTGCAACCCATTTTGCGCGGGCGGCTACGATCCGGTGCCCGAGAAGGGATTTTCTTCTAAGAAAGAGCGCGAAGCATATGCGGCATATCTGCGGGACACCTACGGAGACCTGTTTGACGAGTCCCTTCGCCGCGCCGAAAAAGACGCGTGTACATCCCGGAAACGAAAACGGAAGCGTTTGGAAAAACAGAAGAAGAAAAAGAACAGAAAACAGAAACGGAAATCGCGCTGAACAACATCATTCGAAAAGAGAGAGGATTCTTCACGCCATGTGACGGTGAAGAGAGGAAACGGTATGAAGCAAACAACCAAAAGCGTATGGAAGAGTGCAGGTCTGCGCCTGGTGGCAGGACTTGCGTTGCTTGTGATACTGGGCAGTCTGCTTGCCTCCTGCGGGGGCAGTGCCAACACCCGGACAATCGACAACTGCAATTACAATGAGGATAAGAACAACCTGACCAGGGACGAGCTGAACGAGCTGGCAACCCTGATCGTCAATAAATCCGACAAGAACGTCTCGCCCTTTACCCTGCGGGAGATGTTTACCGCCGCCTATCTGGGGTATGATCTGACCAATGCCTCCAGAGAAGACGACGCCGCGGGCAAGGTGCCGAAAATCGGGGCAGATACCGTCGCAGAAACCGCTACGGATGCCGCAACGGAAACCGATGTCGCAACCACCGATACGGACGCTGCAACGGAAACCGACGCTGCAACGGAAACCGACGCTGCAACGGAAACCGACGCTGCAACGGAAACCGATGCCGCATCGAACGCCGCGGAAACCACGACGGCCGCTGTCGCAAAGCGCACAAAGCCGGACGTCAGCCCCGAAATGGAAAAGGCAATGACGGCAACCGTTCTCAAGGCGCTGAAAAAATTCAGCATCGACACTGCAAAATACGAGAGCATGAACCTGACCGATATGTTCAGCATCATGGAAGCCATGGAGCAGAAGGTGGAGATCAACAGCGGACGCGGCTTTGTCGGCAGTATCATGTACTATATCGGCGTTGCCCTGCGTTGGGTCACCAATACCATCGGATTCGGCAGCTACATTGTAGGTCTTTTGTATTTTGCCATTGTCATTGAACTGCTGATGCTGCCGTTCAGCATCAAACAGCAGAAGAACAGCATCCGTCAGGCAAAGCTCCGTCCCAAGGAAATGGCAATCCGCAACAAGTACAAGGGAAGAAACGACGACGTCACGCGCAGAAAGATTCAGGAAGAGACCCAGGCGCTGTATCAGAAGGAGAATTTCAATCCGCTGAGCGGTTGTCTGCCGTTGCTTTTGCAGCTGCCGATCATCTATGTGCTGTACTATGTCGTTATTGACCCGCTGCAGTATATGCTCGGCGGTTCGTCCAACCTCTCAAGCGTGTTGTCCAGCTTCTATACCACCGCGAAGGCGGCGGGCGGTTACGGCGGAACGCTCCAGTCCTCCCGCGGTACCATTGAGGTGCTCTCCCAGTTGGATGTTTCCAACCTGGGCGGACTGAAGGATTTTCTGTATTTCAACCCGCAGACCTGTGCGGATGCGTCCGAGACGCTGGGCAAGATCTGCAAAGATGTGCCGAACTTCTCCGTTGGCGGTCTGAACTTCGGTATGACCCCCAGCTTTACCAACCCCAGCCTTTTGCTTATTGTTCCGGTTCTGACCTTTGCGGTCTACTTCCTGAGCATGAAGATCACCCGCAAGATGTCCTACCAGCCCATTGGAAACGACGATCCCGGTATGGGTTGCTCCGGCAAGATGATGGACTACACCATGCCGCTGATGAGCGTCTGGATTTCCTTCATCGTGCCTGCTGTTGTCGGCATTTACTGGATTTTCAAGAGCATTGTCGGAACGGTGAAGACCGTGATCCTTTCCAAAGTAATGCCGTTGCCCAAGTTCACGGAAGAGGACTATAAGGCGGCGGAACGTGCCCTTGCAGGAAAAGCGCCTGCCAAACGGGAAGACGGCGGCAGTACACGAAGCGACGGCGACCGTCCGCGCTCCCTGCACCATATTGACGACGACGATGACCTGCCCCCCACCGGTGCCCGCGAGCGCCGCAAGGAGCCCTACCGCGAGGAAGATGAGGAAACGGGCGAAACCGCAGGGGAGGCGTCCAAAGAGGAGCTGACCGCCGACGACAAGCGCGCCAAGGACATGATCGAGGGCGCAACCCTGAAGGACGACGGCGCCGATGCCGAAAAGAACGGCAAAAAAGAAAAGAAGAAAAAGAATCAGTGACACAGGTACAAATTTACGGATCTAAGGAGATATGATTGTGAAAAAACAAGCAGAAGCCCTCGGAAAGAGTGTAGAGGAAGCGAAACAGAAGGCACTGGAACAGCTCGGCGAGGTAGATGCCGAAAAGGTGGAGTACATCGTACTGGAAGAAGCGAAGAAGGGATTTCTGGGAATCGGCGCATCCCCTGCGCGCGTGCTTGCCACCTATACGGTGGAGGATGACGAGCCCGCAGTCAGATTCATCAAAACCATGATTGCCGATATGGGATTGCAGCTTTCCGTCCGCGTTGCCGACGGTGAGGGCGAGGACGACGGCAAGATCATCAACATCGAGGGCGAAGGTGCCGGCGTGCTGATCGGGCACCACGGAGATACGCTGGACGCCCTGCAGTATCTGGCAAGCCTTGCCGCAAACCGCAAGGAAAACGGGGAAAAGCGGGAATATGTCCGCGTTACCGTTGACGTGGAGGGCTACCGCGCAAAGCGTGCGGAAACCCTGTGCGCACTGGCAAGACGGATGGCGGAAAAGGTGCTTAAGTACAAGAAGAGCGTGATGCTGGAGCCGATGAACCCGTACGAGCGCCGGATCATCCACTCCGAAGTGCAGAAGATTGGGGGCGTTTCCACCAATTCCATCGGTTCGGAGAACAACCGCCGGATCGTGATTTATCTGGAAGAGGAGACCCCTTCCGGCAGCGCAAAGACGGATGCGGAACCCCGCAGATCGGGCAGACGCAGAGGCAAGCGCCAGAACGGCGGCGATATTTACAACGCGGAATCCGGCAAGGAGAACGACTTTGAGAGCGAATGGAGCCGTTCGGACAGTGACGCGGAGCCGGACACGGACAGCGAAGCAAACGAAACAGGCGAAACAGAAGAAGAAATCTGATCGAAATCGGATCAGCGGGCTGCCGCATCGCGCGGCGGCTCGCTTTTTCGGAATAGAGCCGTTCCGGAAAACGGAAACGGAGAACGGAAGAGAGGGAAGAATCATGATCGGAGATACCATTGCCGCCGTATCGACACCGCCCGGCAAGGGGGGCGTTGCGCTTTTGCGGGTCAGCGGTCCCGGAACCCTACAGGTGCTCGGCGCAGTCTTCCGGACGGGCGCCGGAAAAGCCCTGTCCGACCCGGAGCCGCGCCGTGCCTATTACGGTACGATCCGCACCCCGGGCGAGGAAGAAATGATCGACGACGGCATTGCGGTGTTTTATCCCGCGCCGCATTCCTTCACCGGAGAGGACGTTGCGGAAATTACCTGCCACGGCGGGGTCCTGGTGACGCGCACGGTGCTTTGCGCGCTGCTTTGCGCGGGGGCACGGCAGGCAGAGGCGGGCGAGTTCACCCGCCGCGCATTTCTCAACGGCAAACTGCGCCTTTCCGAGGCGGAGGCGTTGGGGACGCTTCTGGACGCGGCAACGGAGCAGCAGAGGCGCCTGGCACGTTCCGGGCTGAACGGCAACCTCAGCCGTGCGGTGCAGGCGCTCTATGACCGCCTCTGTACGGTGCTTGCCTCAATCTATGCGAAGATCGACTACCCGGATGAGGATCTTGCCGACCTTTCGGGGGCGCAGATCCGCACGATGCTTTCGGAGGTGTTGTGCGATGTGCAGCGCCTTGGCGCCACCTGGCAGACCGGCAGAGCCATTGCGGAAGGGATCCCGACCGTCATCTGCGGCGCAGCCAATGCGGGGAAAAGCTCGCTATATAACCGCCTGGTCGGGTACGACGCCGCCATTGTCACCGATATTGCGGGAACCACGCGCGATGTCCTGACCCAAACGGTGCCCCTCGGGCAGATGACCTTGCGGCTGTACGACACCGCCGGGTTGCGGGAATCGGACGACCCGGTCGAAAAGATCGGCGTCGCACGCGCGCGGGAAGCACTGGAGCAGGCGGAGCTGATTCTTGCCGTCTTTGACGCCTCCCGCCCGCTCGGACAGGAAGACCAGGGCGTTTTCTCCCTGCTTGCGGACCGGACGGAGCGGGTGATCGCCGTGCTGAACAAGACGGATTGCGGGCAGGATGCGGATACGGTGCGCGCTCTGCGGGCGCATTTTCCGGTCTGCATCCCGGTCAGCGCCGCACGGGGAGACGGAATGGAGGCGCTGGTGCAGTGCGTTCAGGCACGTTTTTTGGACGGAAATCTGGATATTTCCCAGGATGCGGTGATTGCCAATGCGCGTCAGCATGCCGCCCTGACGCGGTGCCGACAGGCGCTGGAGCAGGCAATCCGGGCAATTGACGACGGACTGCCGACGGATCTGTATTGTACGGACGCGGAGTACGCCATGCAGGCGGTTGCGGAGGTTGACAGCAGAACGGTCAGTGAGGATGTGGTCAGCGCGATCTTTTCGCATTTCTGCGTGGGAAAATAGGCGCCGCCCCTAAATCCGGGAACGCCCTTGACAAGGGTGGGAAAATCGGTTATAATAGGCGCGAGAGAGGACGGCGGTGCCGTCCGTGCTTGGGAGGCAAAAATGAGCAATTGCAATGAATTATTCGGGTCGATGGTGTTCAGCGACGCGGTCATGCGGGAGAAACTGCCGCGTGAGGTTTACGCCGCCATGCGCAACGCGATCAGCCGCGGCGAGCGACTGGACATCAATCTGGCAAACGTTGTGGCAACAGCCATGAAGGACTGGGCAATCAGCCGCGGTGCAACACATTTTACACATTGGTTTCAGCCCATGACCGGCATCACCGCCGGCAAACATGACAGCTTTCTGACGCCCCTTGCGGACGGCAGAGCCATTATGGAATTTTCCGGCAAGGAACTGGTGCGGGGAGAGTCCGACGCGTCCTCTTTCCCGTCCGGCGGTCTTCGTGCGACCTTTGAGGCGCGTGGCTATACCGCCTGGGACCCGACCTCCTATGCCTTTGTCAAGGATCGGACGCTGTATATTCCGACCGCCTTCTGCTCCTACGGCGGGGAAGCGCTGGATAAAAAGACGCCGCTTTTGCGCTCCATGGAGGCACTGCAAAAGCAGGCGCTGCGTGTGCTGCGCCTTATGGGACACAGCGATGTGCGCGCGGTGCGCACCACGGTCGGTGCAGAGCAGGAGTATTTTCTGATTGACCGTGCGCTGTACGAGCGGCGTCCCGACCTGATGTATACCGGCAGAACCCTGCTCGGTGCGCGCTCTCCCAAGGGGCAGGAGCTGGACGACCACTATTTCGGCAGTATCAAACCCCGCGTCAAGGCGTATATGGAGGAGCTGGACGAGGAGCTCTGGAAACTGGGGATTGCCGCCAAAACCGAACATAACGAGGCGGCGCCGGCACAGCATGAGCTTGCGCCCCTGTTCACCACCACCAACATTGCCGCGGATCACAATCAGCTGATGATGGAGCTGATGCAGCGCATTGCCGAAAAGCACGGGATGGTCTGCCTGCTCCACGAAAAGCCCTTTGCCGGGGTCAACGGCAGCGGCAAACACAATAACTGGTCTCTGTGCACCGACACGGGAATCAACCTTCTTGAGCCGGGCGAAACGCCGTTTGAAAACGCGCAGTTTCTGCTGTTTCTGTCCGCCGTCATCCGCGCAGTGGACGATTATCAGGCACTGCTCCGGATTTCGGTCGCGGGTGCCGGCAATGACCACCGACTGGGCGCGGATGAAGCGCCGCCCGCCATTCTTTCGGTCTACCTTGGCGAGGAGCTGATGGAAATTCTGGATGCCATCGAGCATGACGGCAGCTACGGCGGACGTGAGAAGCAGAATCTGCGCATCGGCGTGCACGTTCTGCCGCGCATCCCCTGCGACTCCACAGACCGCAACCGCACCTCCCCCTTTGCCTTTACCGGAAACAAGTTCGAATTCCGGATGCTGGGCTCTTCCGCCTCCATTTCGGACGCCAATACCATCCTCAATACAGCCGTCGCCGAGGAACTGCGCCGGTATGCGGATGCACTGGAAGCAAGCGATTACATCAAAGAGGATATTCACGAGATCATCAAGGCGGCAATCCGCGACCACAGACGGATTCTGTTCAACGGCAACGGCTATGACGGCAGTTGGGTGCGGGAAGCGGCAAGACGCGGACTGGACAATCTGCCCTCCACGCCGGACGCGCTTGCGCACCTGATGGATCGGAAAAACGTGGAACTGTTCACCCGCCATGGGGTATTCAGCGAGAGCGAAATGCATGCCCGCATGGAGATCATGGAGGAAAACTACGCCAAGGTGATCGCCATCGAAGCGCAGACCCTGACCGAAATGGTGCAGAAGGATATTCTGCCCGCGGTCTCCTCCTTCACCGACAGGCTTGCGAACAGCGTTATGCACCAGAGCGCCGTGTTCGGGCAGGAGAGCGCCGCCTATGAGCGCCGCACCGGGGAACGCCTGGTGGCGCTGAAAGCACAGATGCTGGAAGCATTGGATCATCTGTATGAGGAAGCCGCGGCTGCCGCCGCGCAGACCGACAACGCCGCCGCAGCGGCGGCATATCAGACGCATGTGCTGCCTGCCATGGAGGCACTGCGCGTTCCCGTCGACCAGGCGGAGGTCCTGGTCGCAACCGACTACTGGCCTTATCCCTCCTACGGCAGACTGCTGCAGGGGGCAAAATAAAAGGGTATCGCCGCGCATTGTGACGTGTGGCTGCACCGCGTTTTGCGCGGCGCAGCGTTGTACGGTTGGAATGGTGCGGTGAAGCCGAAAGAGAAAGGGGAACTTATATGAAGCGATTCGGAATCGGAACAGCACTCCTCTTGGCGCTTTTGCTCTTCTTGGCGGCGTTCTGTGCCTGCTCGGGAGGAAAGAAGGACGAGGAAACGACAGGGGAGAACACGACGGCTACGGAGACGGGCGGACAAGAGGTTACCACAGCTGCGGAAGAAACCACAGCCGCCGAGGAAACCACGGGCGGCACGGAGCCGGGAAAACTGGAGGATGAAGGAAACCTGTTTCTGTCTGCCTTCACCGTTTATTGCCCGGCGGATGCACCCGCATGGGAACGCAACGCCGCCAAAGCGCTGGTTGCGGCAATTGCCGACCGGCACGGCGTGACGCTTGCGCTGAATACCGATGCGGGGCAGCGCACCGAAGGTGAAATCCTTGTCGGGCGGTACGCCCTGGAGGAGTCTTTGCGGACCGCGGACTACGCAAAGCTCGGCTGTAACGGTTATGCCATCTTTACCGCCGGAACCAAGGTGATCGTCACCGCTACCATGGATGCAGGCTACACCGCCGCCGCTACGGCACTGGCGGAAAAGGCAGAAAAGGACGGGGAAATCCTCCGCCTTGCCAAAGACTGCGCCCTCACCGTCGAAGAGCATCTTTCGACCGTGACTCCCGACACAAACCGGCACCTGCGTGTCGACCTTGCGGATGTCAATACCGGCTATGACGTCTATCAGGTGCCCGCCTCCCATTCCTATGGCTACCGCTACGGACCGTCCGTCATTGTCAACCCGGACGGATCCATGGACGCGTGGTTTGCCACCACCGGACACGGCACGCAGTGGGACTGGATCAGCTACCGCCATTCCGAGGACGGCAAAACCTGGAGCGAGGAGAGGGTTGTCCTGCAGCCGACGCCGAACGGTCTGGACCATTGGTCCTGCTGTGACCCCGGCGTGATCTATTTCAACGGATATTACTACCTGGGCTATACCTCCACCGTCAACAAAAACCAGAAGGATAACTGCGTGTTTGTCGCGCGCTCCGAAAATCCGGACGGACCGTTCGAGAAGTGGAACGGCAACGGATGGGGCGGAGATCAGCCGCAGCCGATTGTCTACTTTGACGAAGAAACCGAACTGTGGGGCGCCGGAGAGCCGAGTTTTGTGGAACTCAACGGCACACTCTACATATACTATACATGGGACGGCTCCGACGGCAGAAAGACCTATGTTTCCACCGCCGATGCCACCGATGTCAACTGGCCCGCAACCATGACCCTCCGCGGGGAGGCGATCGGCACCGGCACCAACGATTCCATCGATGTCAAATATGTGGAAGAGTACGGCAAATTCCTTGCCATCTGCACCGATCAGCGCCTGGGCGCCAACAGCTACCTGCTGTTTTTGGAGTCGGACGACGGGCTGACATTTGTGCCGACGCAGATCTGCAAGAAGAACGTGATCTGGTATTGCCACAACTCCGGTATGTCGGGGACGCGGAACGGTCATATTGCCAAAGATACCCCCACCTTTGCCGGTTACGCGTACGGTGAGGGCTGGGGCATCTGGAATACACGCTTCCAGGACATCACGGTCAGCCTGGGCGATCAGCCCGATCTTTCCGAAAAGAACGGACAAAATCAGCACCTTGCCTCCGGGCGCGACGGGCGCGCCTCCGATCAGTTGGAGCCGATTGCCATCACCGCAAAGGACAACGAGATTCTGCGGGTGCCGGCTTCCAACGCAAGCGCGCGTCTCAAAATCTACAGATGTACGACCTTCCAGGACGCGTGGACGGCGCTTTCGTCCACGGAAATGAAGGACGTAACCTATACCGACTATGACCCGAACGTCGTGGAATGCGTGGACGGCACCGCAAAGATCCGTGTGGTCGGCGCGGGGCAGACGGTCGTCACCGTCCATTGGAAGGGAATGATTACTTATGTATGCGTTATCGTTGTGCCGGATCAGTCCACGGATCTGGAAAGCCTGACGCCTCTGATTCGTGACAGCTTTGTTTTGGACCGTGACATGACGGCAAGCTATCTGCCGCAGATCAAGGGCATCGCCCGCTATGCCAACGGCTCCTTTGCGGAGGTCTACGGGAATATGGCAACCTATACCGGATACGATTCGCAGGTGGTGCGCGTGGATGCAAAGGGCATTCTGCACGCGGTTGCCAACGGCGAAACGGATGTGACTGTCGCCATGGAAGGCAAATCCTTTACCGTTCACGTCAAAGTAATCGGCAAGGCAGCGCCGCGCGATTACACCGATCTGACCTTTGAGGACGGCAGCCATGCCATGGATATCATCAAGCCGGGGAACAATACCGAATTGTCCGTTGCGGACGGCGCTCTGAAATTGACCCCCACAAAGCCCTTGGATCCGTTTGTCTATCTGAACTACGGAACGGTGGGATATGACGCTGCGGACTATGTGTCCGTGACTCTGACCTATATGATTCCCAAAGAGGCTTCCGCCAGGAGCTTTACCGGTCAGATTTTCTTCTGCACCGGGGACTTCACGGAACCCGCTGAGTCGCGTTCACAGAAGTATACGCTGATTGCGGACGGGGAGTGGCATACCGTGACGGTCAGACTGGCAGATAAGCCGGGTTGGCAGGGTGTTATCAATCAGATCCGCCTGGATTACTTTGATTCCTGCAAGGAGGGAGACGTGATGTATATCCGCTCCATCGTCCTGGATTCTGCCGCGTAAATCAGGAGGGGTTCTGTCGACTCTGTAAAAATGAAGGCGATCGGTTTGTACAAAATGACGAAACGGGAAGCCGTGATTTGCGCAAGTACGAGCAATTTTTGAAATGTTTATAGTTTATTCATTTCTTTGCTTTATTGTGTTCATATAATGGGTGTACTATACACAT
>ERZ809074.4243-NODE-4243-length-12146-cov-4.339591_pt1 | contig 12146 bp, 6 predicted proteins | sample MGYA00520795_ERZ809074 | MGnify/ENA primary metagenome ERZ809074 (study PRJEB31570, sample SAMEA3212989) | Homo sapiens | biome: human-gut; feature: human gut; material: fecal | place: Sweden | collected 2011 ...
ATTGGTCAGTTCAATAGGAAGTGCAACTCCGTTATCGTCAGAGCAAGATGTCCAAGAAATTCCCATAAGAAGAGCACCGACGAGATACATCTTCCTAAAACTCAATATCTTTTTCATTGTATTTTTCATCATATAGTTAATAAATAGGATTACCATCCGGGATTATTTTTCTCAATATAAGGGTTACCGTTAATTTCATCGGGCGGAAGGGGCATCAGCCAGTGCTTCTCCTCACGTCTCTTCAAATTACCGTTTTCATCCATACCGATAGCATTCATTACCGATAAATAAATACCCCAACGAATCAAATCGGTACGACGATTCCCCTCAACTGCAAACTCTTTAGCACGCTCTTCCAAGATAAACGAACGGAAAGTTTCTTTCGTAAACGGAATCTTCTCATGACGCTTGCTTACCAGCGTACTATTGTTACGCTTATTCAACAATTCAATCTTAGAGAATGCATCTTGGGTAGGTCCATTCAATTCATTATCAGCTTCCGCATACAGTAACAGCACTTCTGCGTAACGCATAAAAGGCCAGTTAAAGTCTTTACGATTACCGTCAATTTCACCCGTCACTGCCGTAAACTTAGTAAAACGAGAACCGTAATAAGCACCATACGTAGGCTGGTCGGTCTTCTGATAAGCTCCAATACCCTGGTCGGCATACGGAGCCTCTTCACGGTTCACGTATACACTGTCACGCAACGGGTAGTAACGCCAGGTATAAATGCCCAGTTCTTCGTTATAAGAATCGGGGTAACGGTGCAGAATGCCCCATGTAATACGTTCATCTTTCCAATCATCGAACATCTGCAGCCAGTGATCGCGATAAGTATAATAACCAGAACCCAGAGTTCTATCCTCTTTCCAATAGCCGTAATACGATTCGCTGATATAGTTTCCGGCAAGATTATCCCCTTCGGGATAAGTCTGTAATGTAAACAGGAATTCCGGCCCGTTCTTATTGTCGATTTTCCATAATTCTTTCTGACTGGAAGCCAACACACACTCTCCTTCTGCAATCACTTCGGCTGCTTTCTCTTTGGCCAGTTTGTAATACTCCTGAGAATTGAACTCTTCATATCCCGGAAGACGAATCTTGTTATGCCAGATTTCCTGAGGCATCAATGCCGATTCTGTTCCATCCGGATTCGTAACCTTGCCGGGACCACCCTTTACCATGACTTTGCCACTCTCCATCGAAGCAGAACCAATCGTAGCATAGACTAAAGCCAACAGCGACTTGGCTGACGCACGAAATACATGCCCTTTCTTATAATCCGAGTCTGTACGAGGCATCAGCAACGTTTCAGCCTCCTTTAAATTGGCTATAATGTCCTCATACACTTCCTTGACGGAAGCTCTGGGCTGGTAACTGCTGTTACCTTCACCAATAGAAGTTTTAAACAAAGGAATACCACCAAAACGACGTACTAATTCAAACTCCGACCATGCCTTGAGAAAACGAAGTTCACCCAACGCATTATTCTTGGCTTTCTCAGGTACATTGGTCATCTTGTCAATCAGATAATAGTGGTAATTGGCACGATGAATGGCGGTTGAATAATATGCAAACACATTATTTATACTACCATTGTTATAAAAGTTACCGGTACCGGTTTCTTTAAAAGCCCAACCCGGCCCTGTCTGATAGTCATTATCATAATTAGTAGCAGAATCATAACTACCCCATTCAAACATCCAGGCCAACGGTTGGTAAGCGCCATTTACCAACAGTTCATACTCACCATCAGCAGACAAGTCTTCACCTGAAATAAATGTATATACTTCTTCATCCAACGTACAAGAAGTCATCAACATGGAGCCTAAGCCCAATGCCATTAATATATTCTTAAATTTCATAGTCATCATTATTTAAAATCCAATTTGAACACCAAAATTAAATGTACGGGCACTTGGATAAGAAGCCATATCCACACCTCTGCGTTTAGGGTCACTACCAAATGAATTCACATCAGGGTCCATCCAACTATAACCGGAAATTGTAAATAGATTGGAAACGCTGGCAACCAAATTAATACTCTCCACAAACTTCATCGGATGGCGGAAACGGTAGCTCAAGCTGACATTCTTGCAACGCAAGTAAGATCCATCCTCAATGTAACGGTCAGATGCCTTCATAGAACGTGTACTGGTTCTATTGGCACGCGGCCATTTGGCATTTGCCCTATTTTCGGCAGTCCAACGATTGTTATAAATAAAATAAGGCATATTATCCACGCTGGCCATATCAAATTTCTTAAGATTGACATTCAACACGTCATTACCTTGTGTACCCTGCAAGAAGAAACTGAATGTCCAGTTCTTCCATTCCAATGTATTGGTTATACCATATTGGTAATCCGGGTTGGTATTACCTATAATCTGACGGTCTCGATTATCAATTACAGGATCGTCATCAAGATTCTTGTATTTCACTTCACCTACCATGCTTTTAACCTTAGAGTCCGTCTCATTTCTATACAACGGATCTGCACGGACTTCGGCCTCATTGTCATAAAAGCCATCTTCCACATACCCATATAGAGTACCGATAGGCTCACCATTACGTACCAAGAACATGTTCTCAATACCCCAAGCCACATCAGAATATTGGTCGGCATCCAAACCACCCACCTTATTACGGTTGAATGAAATATTGGCATCTATAGACCACAAGAAATTACGTGCCTTTACAGGAATGAAATGACCGGAAATTTCCAACCCTTTATTTGTTACATTACCATAGTTTGCCTGAATACGGCTAAAACCGGAACTCATAGGAATAAGCTTATCCAACAATAGGTCTTTTGTCTTCTTATAATAGGCATCTACTGTCAAATTAACACGGTTATTCAAGAAAGCAATGTCCAAACCTATGTCAAACTGATTGGTTGTCTCCCATTTCAGAAGAGCTGCTGCAGGTCCTCCCCAGCGGGATTCTGCCATACCACTCTGCAATGAACCACCCATACCGTAGTTAGAAACAACAAAACGGGAACGGGTAGCATAGGCACTGACCCCCTGACCTCCGGTCTGTCCGGCACTGACACGCAATTTCAAGTCATCGAAGAAATTCAGCTGCTTTACAAAAGACTCATCAGACAAACGCCAAGCAACGGCTCCCGAATAGAAGTTATTCCAACGATTTAACTCTGACAATTTACTGGAACCGTCACGACGCATAGAAAAAGTGAATAAATAACGGTCCAGCAAATTATAATTGGCTCTGAACAGATAGGACATCAGCTGAGACTTTCCACGACTACTTTCCATACGACGGTCCTTAGTTCCTGCTTCAATGACGTTGTCTTCAGTCATATCGTTCGGGAAATTAGATGCAGCCATCCACTTACTATGCCACATGCTGTTTTCATAAGTCATACCAAGCACAGCATTAATGCCATGAACTCCAAACTTCTTGTTGAAAGTCAACAAAGACTCTGTCGAAATGCTTTCATAAGCATCATCTGACTTCGTTGCATAACCATTTGTAGGAGCTATACCCGCACCGGTCCAACGGTTATTATAGGTATTACGTTCATAATAGCTATAACCGTAACCAAAATTCTGACGGAATTTCAACCAGTCGGTAAACTTCAATTCACCAAAGCTTGAGATAAATACATTCAACGTCTCTTGGATATTCTTCTCCGTATGTACAGTCAAATAAGGATTAGCCAAACCGGTAGAGAAATCTTCCGAAAAGCCAGAGTCTTTATTGGGATCGAATACCGGACGAGTAGGATTAAACGAAATAGCTGCAGGAATTACACCATACGTTTCACTATTGGTACGTGCCAAACGATTATCGGAAGTTGCAAAACTGATGTTAGTACCTAACTCTAAAAAATCATTGATTTTACGGCTGTTGTTAGCTCTCGCTGTATAACGTCTATAATAAGAATTAACAATCACACCCTGCTGGTCAGTATAACCACCGGAATACATATAGTTACCTTTCTTATCACCACCCGATACTGTAACATTATAATCTTGGCTTATTGCTGTCTGAAAAATTTCATCCTGCCAATTTGTTCCATAACGTACCGGTCCTCCTTCTTTTTCGACAAAACCCTTCCGGTAATCCCATGGACTTGGCTTATACTCCTGACCTACTACAACCATTTCTCCTGTAATAGGATCCGGAGCTTTCACCGGAGCCCAATATCCCACCAAAGGATATTCCAATTGGCTGTCTGCCTCAGAGTAACCGTCATACAAGAGACCATTCGTGATACGTTCATTACGGTACAAAGCGTAATCACAAGCATCGAGCACATCAATACGTTTTACCGGATTAGAGATACTAAGGTTAGCAGAAAGCTGAACTTTTGCCTTTCCCTCAGCACCGGATTTAGTAGTAATAAGCACAACACCATTGGCAGCACGAGAACCATAAATAGCGGTAGCAGAAGCATCTTTTAAAACTTCAATAGATAATATATCTTGTGGACTAATGGTACTCAATGGATTATTACTCTGTTTCATACCATAATCCGTTGTACGTCCTTCACCCATAGAATACGGCATACCGTCGACTACATACAAAGGCTCTGTACTGGTAGTAAACGAATTGGCACCACGAATTTGGATATTTATACCGGCACCCGGGGCTCCGTCAGACTGGGACACATTTACACCTGCCATTTTGCCTTGCAAACCTTGATTCACACTCACAGGGTTTGTTTTCAGCAAATCTTCGCTCTTTAAAGAAGATACAGATCCCGTTAAATCTCTTTTAGGAACAGCACCATAACCAATAACAACTGTTTCTTCCAACATTTGGCTGTCCTCTTTCAAAGTTACATTAACAGTAGTCCTACCCTTAACAGCTACCTCTTGTGTTCTATAGCCAATAAAAGAAAAAACCAATGTCGCATTTTTAGGAGCATTTACAGAGTAACGTCCATTAACATCTGTTACAGCGCCATTCTGTGCATTCTTCACACGAACAGTAACACCGATTATCGGCTCGCCGAAATCGTCAATTACTACACCCGTAATTTTAGAAGTTTGAAGCATTTCTGTCGTCTCAGCTTTCAAACCACTTGGAACCATCATAAGTGCCATTAAAAGCACTCCGACAATTCGAGTCATAGCTTTGTGTAATCTTTTCATAGATTCATTTTTGGATTAATAAATTAAGATTTTTTTCATTGTATTGTTTTTTATATCGCACTTCATTGTATTAATGAAATGCGATAATTAACGTTTCTATTAGCCTGAAATCATACTTTTTCTACTTAGACATATCTGTTTAAGATGGCTGCATCTTCCATATCCGGGCGGCTTCATTCCCATATAATATCAATTCATCTCAAACTATATTTCATATTTTCCGGATGACCCTATTATTCCTTCATTATATTACCTGGTTAACGAATACTTGGATTTACAAAAATCTCATCCATATACACATTTTCCAAAGCGTCAAAAGCAACTTTCACATAACGTGTCTTTTCTTTTAAATTATCTATCAAGACTGCGTCAATCCAAGCATCATGCTTGTTGTTAGGAAAATACGGAGTATCCTTTATTGAAGCCAGATTATAAGTCTGGCCATCTTGAGAAGTGTAAACATAAACCTTCAAAGGAGCACCTATCTTTTCCTGATTATAGTTCAAAGTACGTACCAGCACCTTTTGAAGCGAAGTATTCTTTTGCAAATCAATCACTACCTCATGATGACCTTTTTCAAACCTTACCCAACGGCTGTCCCCACTATCCTCTTCGGCTACCCGGCCATCTGCCAGTGCCTTCATATCAACTTTACCAATCATTTCCGATTTGGCTGAATTGACCAACTTGTCAAGCAAAGTAGCTTCAAATAATTTCCAAAAACTGTCACCTTCTTTCCAAGCCATATAATTGTTGTATAAATTATTAGACCACACAGGTTGTCCCAATTGATAAGCAGACTTTGGGTCTTCGATAATTCCACCGAACATAAACGAAATTATTTTGTCGACACCAGCAACCGAAGCCGCTACCTGCTGTGACAGCAAACGGGAATAAGCAGCCGGAATCAAAGCAGATTGGCGGTCATTGGTTCCCTCTTCCCAAGTAAAGGTTTCGCAGTTCGCCCACATCTCAATATTCAGGCGATTGTGAATATCGCGCATCCTTTGCCAATTCTTTTTCAAGCGAGGAAGAGTAAATTTGTCACGTACACACCCCACCTCATCTTGATAAGCAATAATATCGACTTTCAATTTTGCCATCTGCTTCTCAAAATCAGGATGATCAAATTCGGACAGACCAATACCATACGGAGAAATCAAGGTCTTCTTTCCGGGAGTCAAAGAATGAGCCTTCTCTGTCAATGCATTTACTGACTGAACAGCATGCTCGGCAAAGATAGGGCAAAGACAATCTTCAACCGGAAGATACCAGCCATAGAAAGCTTTATGGTTTTTATAGAGAGATGCCAATTCCTCCATAATCTGAAGCTGACGCTCCTTAATCACTGGATCAAGCAGATTATCATCCTGATCTTTTGCCCAACCGGTACTCATAAAAACCTTCATGCCATGTTTGGCAGCTTCGTCAAGAATCGCATCAACGGGGCTTTGCAATTTATCATTATATAACCACGGCATCAACTTTGACGGATAATATGCTTTCCCTTCATTAGCAACCTCCATGAACACCAAATATTCAATCCCCATGTTAGCCAATTCACGCACTTTAGCAGTCCATAATTTAGGATCCATATTATCAAAATGTTGTGGATTAGTATACTTATTCCGCACATCCTTGTAGGCTAAATTAATCCATGTACCCGTAATAGGCTGTACCACAGAAACCGATTGGACCATTTTTTCTTTTCGAGATTCGTCAGAACCCTTATTTCCCGCACATGCAGAAATTATCGGTAATGCAGCCAACAATCCCAATAGTCCCAACATTTTCATTTGTTTTTTTTGTCTCATAGTATATTATTTAAAATAAAGAATTTAATTACCACCAGATATAATTATCAACCCCAAGCCTGAAAGGAAAAGTATCAGCATAAATACAAGCAGCATATTTATTGACTTAGATGCGCCCTTGAATTCTTTCCAGATAAATATTCCCCATAAGGCAGCAACCATAGTGGCACCTTGTCCCAAAGCATAGGAGATAGCTGCACCAGCTTTCCCTGCAGCAATATAACTACAAGCAGTCCCCAATGCCCAGATGGTTCCTCCCAGAATTCCAACAAGATGCGTCTTCACATTTCCACTGAAATAGTCACTATACGCAATCGGCTTGCCGACAAAGGGTTTCTTCATGACCAATGTATTGAAGAAAAAATTGCTGACAAAAATACCCACTGCAAATACAAACAATGCTGAATAAGGAGTCATCATACCCGCAGTCGGCGTTTCCAGATTCTCTAAATCCATAGCAGCCGCTACAAAACGATAGAAAAATGCCATCAATATACCTGCACACACAGCTATAATAATCCCTTTTTTCCTCATTGCCTGGTATGTTCCTCCTTTAGCAACTTTCCCAGAAGCTATACCATTAAAAATAATAGCAAGTACAATCAGAAATACTCCAGAAAACAAAACAGTTGCATCACCTTGAGGAGCACTAAAGTAATTTATAAATACACCCAATACCAGAGCTAACCCAACGCCTACGGGGAAAGCGACAGACATACCAGCCAATGACATGGAAGAAGATAACAAAATGTTGGATGCATTAAAAATGACACCTCCCAAAAACGTACTCACCAAATTAGAGATATCAACCTGAAGCAAATCATCGACAAAGCCTCTACCTGCTTCGCCCGTACTTCCTAAAGTAAATCCCCATATCAAAGAGAAGAGAAGAATTCCAACGACATAATCCCAATAAAAAAGTTCATATCGCCAAGTTTTCGCTGCCAGCTTTTGAGTATTCCCCCAAGAGCCCCAGCAAAGCATGGTAACCCAACAAAGAGCTACTGCCAATCCATAATTTTCAACTATATACATTACAATTAATTATTTATAGGTTAATTGATTGGGCTGGCTGGAATAAATAACCGCCTCACCTAAATAAACTTGTGCATCCGTACGAGGATTCAACCATTTCAAAACAACCGTGTGCGCTGCATCAGGCAACTGGTATTTATGAAACGAATCAACCCTTCTGTCATCTATAGAAGTAGATTTAGCAACGGGAAGATTGGCAGTTTCTGCTAAAGCGCCATCTATATACATCGCAACACTCGCAACATACGATTCATCAGCACACTTCACATATCCTTTCAAAACAAATCCGTTACCATCAAACATAAACTCTGTAGCATCCTGTAACAAAAGGTTAACAGCTTTCTTCTCTGCCGGATAATGACCTTCAAAAGCTTTCTCATACTTTACAGCAACCGGCTGTTGCGTTTTAATAACAACCTGCTCTCCCTGAACAGAACCTCCTTCTTGCTCTATCACCTGCAAAGCTTGTTTCAGACTTAACTCATAAAGCTTATTCAGCGAAACTTCCGTATAGGCAAATGGGATGTCCTCTACTTCGTAAAGACTTTCTTTCCATAATTCCGGAATATTACTATATCCAAGCATTGTACCCAATATACCGGCAGCAGTAGCCGCATTACAATCAGAATCTTGCCCACAACGTGCCGAAATATCAATAGTCTGATAAAAATCTTTCTTGCCATATAACAGACCTATAGCCACATAGGCACTATTTATCTTGGCATCAATATTAAACGGAACAAAAACGCCATCGGGACACCCCACTTCCGAAGTCCACTTCTTCTGGCATTCAAACCAAGTCTGTTTCCAGTCATCTGGATATTGCCGATACCAACCAATCACATCTTTTATGCAAGCATAAAAATCACTTTGCTCGGGAATTGTATTCAATGCCTCTTCTACCACATACTCCATATCATCTGAAACAAAAGCCATGGAATATAGAGCGCCCACATACACACCACCATACCAGCCGTCGCCATACGTAAAGATGTGACCGATTTTATCTGAAATTTCAGAAGCAGTATTAGGCATGCCCGGTGACATTAGACCTGCAAAATCTGCTTCTATCTGATAGTCAATATCATCTGCATGAGGATTATTCAACCAATGTCCGGACATGGGGGGCATAATGCCTTGCTTAATATTATATTTTGCAACTTGGTTGGCATGCCACAAAGGAAATCCGGCATCAGCAAACGAAACAGCAAAAGAATCGGCCGGTGCCTCTAAACCCAAACGGTCGAACACATTCACAAATACAATATCCACATATATATCATCATACAATCCGGGAAATGTATCATAATAATATTTCACTCTATCTTTGGACCATTTTATGGGAGTATAGTCTTGAATCATAGTACCATTATGCAGAAATTCAACCGGTCCTCCATAGGTACAACCAATGGTTTTCGCTGCCCAACCACCTTTCACTTTATCAGCCAATTGTTTTTTAGTCATAGAGACTTCATCTTGCACAACTGAAGTGGAAGAACTGCATCCTGCACACAGTACAACAAAAGCCCAAATAATAAAAGTTACATTCTTCATATTTATCAATTTTACAATTGTTATTCAGCTTTTACTTTAGCAGATTCTTTACCAATCACATTATAAACAGCTACTTCATAAACATTATCTACTGTACCTTCTGCATCAACAAAAGTTCTCGGAAGTTGTCCGTCACGTATTTGTAATTTCATAATCAACTGCCCATCACGATAGATACTATATCCGTCAACTGCTTTCATTTCATTCGGTATCCAAGAAACTTCAATTCCCTTAGCCACCTTTCGTACAGCAGCATTCTTCACTTTTTCAGGAATATCCATTATAGGCAAACATCCCGTCCGGCAATATTGAAGATATGCCTGATGATACGCCGGATTAACTACAAACGGGCTATTGTAATGATTGTATGCAAAACAAATCAAATTGCCAACATAGCCATTTACAATCTCTAACTGTTTTTGAACCCTTTCTAAAGGAGCGCTAGTCCAAAAGCGCTGATCGAATGTCTCTACATTTCCCCAAAACTTCAGCCCAGGTTTAGTATTGACAGCCTTCTTCAAATTAGAAAACCATTCCCACAAATTATCCAAATTCAGTCCACCTGCACCGACACAATCCTGAGGAGCGAATATATCTCCCGGACGGAAGTCGGTTTGCGCAAAGACGTTCGTCCACATCTTGCCACATTCTTCAGCATTTCCACCTACCTTGTAATTCATAAACGGAGACAACATAAGGGGCATTTCCGGAGCAATCTCAGAAAGATGATTCAAATTCGTATTCAATGCCTCTGCCAAAATTGATTGACGCTCAGAAGTCATACAGTTCAAGTTGTCTACCTCCCAAACCCAATACCAACCATACATGGCATCCGGATACTTTTCTTTATACAAAACAACAAGCTCATCTGCCACCTTATTACCCATTTCCATTTGCTCCAGTAACCAGCGAGCATCATAATCCACTTTCCACCAACGTTCATTAAAGTTTAATCCTACAAATACTTTAATGCCATTTTTTTGCGCACTTTGCAAACACTTTTCAAGCGTTCTATTGCCTTGCTTCTTCTTCGTCAGAGCAGACGGATAATTTGTAGTTGTTTTCCCCTTTTCATCTACCAGCAATGCAGGTGCATAGATCAAGTACTTCATGCCAGCTTCTTTCAGCATATCCATTTCCTGATTCCAACGTTCGTTGTCCCAATTTGCTACCAAAAACTCTTGCACAAAGGAACCACTGAAACGAGGAATATTACTGCCCTTATTTTTCTGCTCAAATTGATAATGAAAATAAGTTCCTTTCAAATCTCTTATATAAGTATCAAAAACCGATTCGTCTTCATGCAGATTAATGACACGTACCCCTCGGCTAAGCGTTTCATTATAGGCAGAAGGATAACCCGTCTTCCGACCATAGGCCAAAGTTATGTTACCGTCTAAATCAACCATATAGTCATTATTATGGTCATGACCTACAAACACCCCAATAACATCCCTCTTTTCTATAAACGAGGAGTACAATCCGGTATTTACACTTGGAGCACAAACACCCTCCTGCTTCTCGCCAAACTCCCGGCATGTCCACCTTGCCGTTTCATGCTCTGGCAGAGGAATATGGAAGAAAGCCAAGGAAGGCAATATGCGCTTGTTGCGAGCGGTAACCCGACTGCTACTTTTCCTATACCACTCTATCTGATCATGCTTAATCCAATCATAATAACCAAAAGAACGGTCTTTGGTATTATTGTGAGAATCGAAGAAATAGAGTACCCATTTTTCAGATGCAGCATCAGAAGAACGGATGGTCAACATGCAGTTGCCCGAGCCCGAAAGTCCTTTTTCAGCATCATAAGTCAGGTTATAAGGTCGTGTACACAGATAGTCCAATATCTGAGCATTGTTCATATCCGTTTCTTCATCATGATTACCAAAGGTCACAACAAAAGGAGTTTTGGTTTCCCCAAATATTTTGGTCAATTTCTCCCATCCTTTCTTAGCATTCCAGGAAACTACTACATCACCTGTAAGAACAACCAAATCGGGATCTTCTATACGAATAACTTCACGAATCAAATGACAAGTGCTGTCATTCTTCAATTTATAAGAATCACTCTCTACCCAATGCAGGTCTGTCAACTGAACAATCTTGAACTTCCCGTCACGAAACTTCAAATCAGAAGCTTGAGAAAAAGCAGAGAAGCAAATAAAACAACAAATTAAATATAATAAAGACTTTTTCATTTTTTACGATCTGTTCTAAATGGAGCCAAAGGCAATCCGTTACTATCAAATAAATTAGGCATAGCATCATTGGAAAAACAATAACGTACTCCTACCGGTTCCTTCACCTTATCGGCAATGACACTGATATCTCCATTCTTTAATATAGAAGCCTTAGCCGGATGCAAATTACCCTCTTTATCCACGACCTCAAAGTGACGAATGACCTTATCCTTGCAAGCAAGTTTGCCAATAGCGGTAGTTGTTACTATTACTTTACGACCATCTACTCTAAAGGATTTTAGCATAGGCGAATACGGTTGTATATCCTCTTTATGATAACTATTTTTCAAAGCCATATTAGCTAATCGTTCTCCTACTTGTCTCTTCAGACTCGGATGAATATCTGTTAGGTCGTTTACTAAGTCTCCCGCCAC
>ERZ809074.4248-NODE-4248-length-12137-cov-22.410445_pt1 | contig 12137 bp, 9 predicted proteins | sample MGYA00520795_ERZ809074 | MGnify/ENA primary metagenome ERZ809074 (study PRJEB31570, sample SAMEA3212989) | Homo sapiens | biome: human-gut; feature: human gut; material: fecal | place: Sweden | collected 2011 ...
TGCCGCACCTCGCTCGCCGTATCGGCACTTAGAATTATGCGGTATTGCCCTAAGAAAAAAGCGGTGCCCCGGCACCGCTTTTTTGTTTACAACCGTAGGGGCGGATTCCCTATCCGCCCGTCAAGCGGCGGCACGGCTCGGGCGGATAGGGAATCCGCCCCTACGATACAACGATGAAAATTTTAGTTGCAACTTTATTAGTCTACGCCCTCGGCCTGCTGTTTACAGCGGTGGGCAGTCGGCTGGCGGGGCGGTGCACTACCTGGTGCTGCGCCCTGCTTGGGCTGCCCATGTGGGTTGTGGGCGGCACGGTGGCACCGTTCTGCCTGGCGCTGCCGCAGCTGATGCTGGCATTTCTGGCGGCGGGCATGTCGGTCACGGCGCTGGCCGTCGGCACCGCACTGGCGGGCGCTGTCACGAATCTGGGGCTGGCGCTCTCCGTCTGTCTGCTGCGCAAGAGGCACTGCGCCGTGGCGGACCGGGACGAGTTCTGCCGCAAATGCCTGCTGCTGCTGGCGGCCTGCGGCGTGCTGGCCGTGTTTGTGCGGGACGGCGAATTGAGCTACACCGGCACCGGACTGCTGATGCTGCTGTTCGTGCTCTTTGTCATGATGAGCATTGTGTTCCAGCACAAATTCACCTACGGTGATACGATTAAGGCGGTCTCCACATCCGAAAAGCACCCCAGCCCGCAGCTGGCCGCGCAGGAATACGGCTACACCGCCCACACGATGGCCTTCCCGGTCATGAACGTCCGGAACGCACTGACAAATCTGGCGGGCGTCGTGGGCGGGCTGGCCCTGCTGGCGGGCGGTGCACAGGCGCTGCTCTACAGTGCCACGACGCTGGCAAACCTCACAGGCACGATCCAGGCCCTCTGGGCGGCGACGCTCATCAGTTTCGGGTTCTGTATCCCTCTGCTGGTCGAGGCGCTGAATCACCCGCTGGGCTCGGTCTGGAAGTGGTTCTCGGTTCGCTGCCGCTACTACCCGCCGGATTCGCTGCCCATCCAGCTTTTGAACAGCGCGATCCTGAACCTGACGCTGGCGCTGCCGATTTCCAGCCTGATGTACCGCCACAAGCTGCCCGTCGGCGCGCAGTTCCGCAGCTATGAAGTCCCCGTCTGCGCCGCCATGGCGCTGGTGCTGTTGCTCCCGCCGCTGTGCAGGCACAAGCTGAAGCGCGGGCAGGGGTGGATGTGTTTGGCGCTGTATTTTGCGTATCTGGCCGCTGCGTTGTTGCTGCCAAGAGCCGGGGCGTAAAAGCTGTATGCTTCTGCTGTCGAAAACTTGTGCGGAGGGGTCAAGACCCCTCCCTACGATACCGCTTTCCAGGGTTCTGTAGGGAGCGGTCTTGACCGCTCCGTGCCCGCTTACCATTGCGACGCACAATAAAAATCCCGCAACGCGGTAGGGGCCGCACATGTGCGGCCCGCAGCCTTCCGGCAGAACCCGTCCGCCGTACATACCGCGGGCCGGGCATGCCCGGCCCCTGCAACGCAGCAGCGGCCCACGCTTCGTATCTCCCGAAGTGTGGGCCGCTGTTTTATTTGCTTATCTCCGCGCAAGCCTCTTTAATGATCTCCCGCTCGACGAAATGCAGCTTTTTGCCGTTGATCAGCTGGTAATCCTCGTGCCCCTTGCCCGCGAACAGCACAATGTCGCCGGGCTCGGCCATTTTCACCGCGGCATAAATCGCCTCATGGCGGTCCGTGATGCAGGTGTAGGGTGCGCCGGGAGCCATGTGGCCCGCAATGTCGCGGATAACGTCCTCGGGCGGCTCGTTGTCGGGATTGTCACTCGTGATGATCGTATAGTCAGCGTAGGCGCTCGATGCGTCGGCCAGTTCCTTGCGGCGCACCTGCGTGCGGCCACCCACCGACCCAAATACACAAAGTAAACGGTGCGGATTGTACGCCCGCAGCGTTTTCAGCGCACTGGTCAGGGCCAGCCCGTTGTGGCTGTAGTCCACAATGAAGGTGCGCCCGGGCAGACCCTCGACGACTTCAAAGCGGCCCTGCACGGGGGTGTGGACCAGCGTGGCGGCGGCTTGGGCAGGCGTCACGCCGAACGCGCCGCACAGTGCGACGGCGCACAGCGCATCCGAAGCGCTGAACGCGCCGGGGGACATGACCTCGATGTGGGTCGTCTCGCCCGCGTGTACGCAGTCAAAGTCAACGCCGAGGGCGGTCTGGCTGCGGTACTGTGCCAGATTCTGCCCGTGATAGTCGGCGGTATTCTGGATGCCAAAGCTGATCTGTTCGCCTTTAAAGCCCTCGCGCATGAAAGCGCTGTAGGGGTCATCCACATTGTAAACCATCGTGCGGGCGTTGTATTCTGCAAACAGGCGGCGCTTGGCGCACTTGTAGTCCTCAAAATCGGGGTGCTCGCCGGGTCCGATGTGATCCTCCGACAGGTTCGTGAAGGCCACGACCTCAAACGGCACGCCGTCCACGCGGTGGTGGCGCAGCGCCTGGCTGCTGACCTCCAGTACGCAGTGGCGCACGCCCGCATCCAGCATCTTGCGGAACAGCCGGTGCAGCTCGAGACTCTCGGGCGTTGTGTTGGCGGTGGCCTCGTGTACGCCCGCAATGTCGACACCGTTGGAGCCGATGTAGGCGCAGGGCAGACCGGCCTCGGTCATGATGGCCGCGGTCAGCAGGGCGGTGGTCGTCTTGCCCTTTGTGCCCGTAATGCCGATGAGGTGCAGCTCGTCGGCGGGGTTGCCGTAGAAATCCGCACCGATGACGGCCAGCGCCGCGCGGGTGTCGTCGGTGACGATCTGCACAGCGTCCGCGGGCAGGTCGACCCTATGCTCCACCAAAAACGCACGACAGCCGTTTTGGTAGGCGCTTTCGGCGTAGGTATGCCCATCCAGCCACGCACCGACAAGGCAGACGAACAGCGAACCGGCGCAAGCCTTGCGGGAGTCGTAGGTGATGGCGGTGATGTCCGTTTCGGAGGCACCCGTGTGGGAGATATGTTGGACAAGGTCGTTTAGCTTCATGATAACGTCCTTTTTAAATAAGAAAGAATAAATAATAAATAATAAAGAATGTGGAGTTTTCTCCCTTTGGTCGAAAACGAAATCCGTAGGGGCGCATTCTATATGCGCCCGCGGAAGTTTGCCTTGCCGCAAGCGGGCACGGGCGGATATGGAATCCGCCCCTACGTTTTTTGAGCGGAGCGCCAGCGACGCGATTCACCACATTTATTATTTCTTATTTTTTATTTATTATTTGTGTACCGGGTAATACGTCTTAAACTTCTTGAACTGCCTTCTCAGCTGCTCCAGCACGCAGGCATAGCGCACGGGGTTCCACCGCAGGTCGGGCTTGTACAGCAGACTGCACGCCTCCTTGCCCTGTGCTTTCAGCGCCTTGGCGCGGGCGACGAGGTCCTTGTCCTCGGTGTAGGTGAAGGCCACCTGCGCGGGGACGTGGTGCCAGAACACCTCGTTCTTGTTCAGCACACAGTCGGTGCCGCCGTCGTTCCACTTTTCCACAACCAGCCTGGCAATGTTCATGCCGGTGGCGGTCACATAGTAGTTGCTGCGGCCCTGGCGCAGGTTGATCTCAAACACGCGGTAGTCGCCGGGGGTGCCGCTGTACTTGATGTCAAAGTTGGAAAAACCGGTGTAGCGGCAGGCCTCCAGCATCTTGCGGATGTTCTCCACCAGCGGCAGGGAGGTCGTGTCCTCACTGACGATGGCGGCATGGTTGCCCAGGCCGTGGGGGGTGTGCTCCTCGACCATCGTATGGCCAAGGCACATGGCGCGGACCTTACCGTTCTCGTCGGAGAACGCCGTCAGCACGCGCATGTGGTCGTCGCCGCCCGGCACCATCTTCTGCAGGACCATGCGGTCCGGGTAGCCGCTGGCATAGATCGTTTTGACGATCTCGGCGGCCTCGGCGGGGGTGGCGGCGGTGTAGACCTTCTTCATCGTGTCAAACGGATGCTTCCAGTAATCAACGCTGGACGACGGCTTGACGATGATGGGGTAGGCAAAGCCCAATTTATCCTCGGTCAGCTCGGCGGCATCGACAGGTGCGGTCAGAATTTTCGAGTCGGGGTAGGGGATGCCGAACTTCTCGCAGACCTCGTAGAACTCAGCCTTTTTCTGGATGGAGCCGTACAGGTCGGCGGCAGGGCCGGGGGCGATATACTCGGTCAGCTCGGCCTTGCGGCGGATGATCATCGCGGCGTAATCGTCGGTGCAGCCGAACAGGTAGAGCCGCTTGCCCTTATGCTGTGCCGCAAACTCGTGCAGAATGCGCAGCATCGTGTCCTCGTTGTCCATATCGGGCACGGTGGTAAAGTGGATGATTTTGGAATACTTGGTCGGAGCCATCGGGTAGCGGCCATAGGCGTAGCTCTCGACGCCGTAAGCCTCATGGAACGCCCGGGCAAAGTTATAGCAGTTCAGGTCTGCACCAAGGAATACAGGGATAATGTCGGACATGGGAAAGTACATCTCCAATTTTTCAAATTAGGCTTCCCCTGAGGGGGAAGCTGTCCGCGCAGCGGACTGATGAGGGGCAGCCTTGCGGCGGCAATCCGTTTGCGGGCAATTAGCGCAAACGCGCCCCTCATCCGGCCTCGGGCGGGGCCTCGGCCACCTTCCCCCTTGGGGGAAGGCTCATAAGATTCACGCATCAAACTTCTCAAAGAACTGCTCATGCCACGTCAGGAAGGTGTAGGCAGTCCAGATCTTGCGGCGCTCGTGCTTGGGGTCGGCCAGCATGGCGACGAGCTTGTCCTGGTCGAAGTACTCCGCCGCCACATCGCTCATGAAGCTCTTGCGCACCTTGGCGGAAAACGCCGGGTCCTCGAGCCACTTGGCAATCGGCACGGGGAAGCCCTTCTTCGTGCGGTTGGCCCAGGCGTCGGGCAGGGTCTTGTTGGCGGCGGTGCGCAGCACGGCCTTCGTGTCGCCGCGCAGCTTATAGCTGTCGGGGTAGGTCTGGGCCTCGCGCAGGACCTCGCGGTCCAGATAGGGCACGCGCAGCTCAAGGCTGTGTGCCATGCTCATCTTGTCGGCCTTCAGCAGAATGTCCCCGGGCAGCCACAGGTTCAGGTCAAGGTACTGCTTCTTTTCCAGCTCGCTCAAGTCCTTGACGCGGTCATAGATCGGCGCGGCGACCTCGCGGGCCGTGGGGCCGACGCGGTACTTAGGCTTCAGAATGTCGTAGGCATCCTTCTCCTCAAAGACGTGCGCCTGGCCGATGAACCAGTCCTCGGGGCGGCCGCTGCCCTTGATGATGAAGTCGTGCCCCTTGAAGTAGGGCAGGTGCTGGCTGGCATCGCTGGCCAGATGGCGCAGCGGTGCGGGGATGTGCTTGTACTTCTGCATCAGCGGGGTGTCGGCGTACCACTCGTAACCGGCGTAGATCTCGTCCGCGCCCTCGCCGGACAGCACCACCGTGACATGCTGGCGCGCCAGCTGGCACAGGAAGTAGAGCGGCACGCTGGACGGGTTGGACTGGGGCTCGTCCATGTGGTACTGGATGTCGGCGAAGGCGTCGAGGCACTGCTCTTTCGTCAGCATCTCGCGGTAGTTCTTGATGCCGAGCTTTTGGCTCAGCTCGCCCGCCTCGGTGGTCTCGTCAAATTTATGCGTGCCGTCGGGGCTTGCAAAGCCGACGGAGAAGGTCTCGTCGGGCATCAGGCAGGCCGTGATATAGCTGGAATCGACACCGCCGGACAGGAACGCGCCCAGCTTGACGTCGCTGATGCGGTGGGCGGCCACGCTCTCCCGCACGCGGGCATCAATCTCATCGGCGGCGGCCTCGTAGGAGAGCGCCGTGGGGTGGCGGAAATCGACATCCCAGTAGCGCTCGATCTGCATCTTGCCGTCCCTGTAGGTGAACCAGTGGGCCGGAGGCAGCTTGTAGGTCCCCTTGAAGAACGTCTCGTTCATGGCGCTGTACTGGAAGGTCAGATAGGGGCGCAGGGCCTCTGCGTTGACCTCGCGGCGGAAGCCGGGGTGCTCAAGCAGGCTCTTGATCTCGGAGCCGAACAGCAGCTCGCCCACGTCGGTCTGGGTATAATAGAACGGCTTGATGCCGAAAATATCGCGCGCGCCGTACATCTCGTTCGTTTTCGTGTCCCATACGACGAAGGCAAACATGCCGCGCAGCTTGGCGGCCAGCGCCGTGCCGTACTCCTCATAGCCGTGGATGATGACCTCGGTGTCGCAGTGGGTCTTGAAGATGTGCCCCTTGGCCTGCAGCTCAGTACGCAGGTCCATGAAGTTGTAAATTTCACCGTTGAACACGCAGACGACGGTGCCATCCTCATTGTACATGGGCTGCTTGCCTGCGGCCAGGTCGATGATGCTCAAACGGCGGAAGCCCAGCGCAATGGCCGTGCGCGGGTCGTCGCCGCTGATATGGTAGCCTTCCATATCGGGGCCGCGGTGGATGATGCGGTCCGCCATTCTGTGCAGGATGGCCTCGCGCTGTTCACGCAGACCGGTAAAGCCAACAAAACCACACATGGTACATTCCCTTTCTCTCTATAGGCGCAATCATAGGATTTTAACTTATATATTTGTATATTGTACCACAGATGAGGTGAAAAGAAAAGTAGACGGGGAAAATATGTGAAGAAAAGTGAAGCGCAAAATGGCTTCCCCCGAAGGGGAAGGCCTGACAAACAAAAGCGGCAGGATGCCGAAACATCCTGCCACAGAAATATAACGTTACGCTTCCTCTTCCGTCGTCACCTTATCGGTTTTCCCCTCGCCGTCCAGCGCTTCCTCCAGCGTGTGCCAGGCCAGCACGGCGCACTTGACGCGGGCAGGAACGTGGGCAATGCCCTGCAAAGCGGCTACGTCCTCCAGGTCGTCCAGCTCCTCGGGCGTGATCTTGCCCTTGATCATCTGGAAGTACAGGCTGATGAGGCGGTGCGCGTCCTCGACGGTGCGGCCCTTCACAAGGTCGATCATCAGCGAAGCCGACGCCTGCGAGATGGCGCAGCCGCTGCCGATAAATCCGGCGTCCTCGATTTTGCCGTCTTTTACGCGCAATTGCAGCGTGATGTCGTCACCGCAGCTGGGGTTGACACCCTCCAGGCTGTGGGTCGCCCCCTCGACGGGGTGGCGGTTTTCTTTGCTGCGGCTGTTCTCGGTAATGATCTGGGTATACAGTTCGTTCAGGTTCACAGGCCCATCACCTTTCTGACATTTTCAAGATTTTCCAGCAGGGCGTCCACGTCCTCGGGTGTGTTGTAGATCGCCACGCTGGCGCGGCAGCAGCTGCCGATGCCCAGGAACTCCATCAGGGGCTGGGCGCAGTGATGCCCGGCGCGCACGGCCACGCCGCCCGCGTCCAGAATTGTCGCTACATCGTGGGGGTGTACGTCGTTGACATTGAAGCTGACAACGCCGTAGCGGCCCTCGGCCACAGGCTCACCGTAGACGGTCAGCCACGGCATGGCGCGCATACCGGCCAACATACGGTCCAGCAGCGCATGCTCATGGGTCTCCATGGCCTCCCAGCCGATGCCCTTCATATAGTCGATGGCGGCGGCAAAGCCGACCTCGCCGCCGACGTTGCGGGTGCCGGCCTCAAACTTGCGGGGGCCGTCGGCCCAGGTCGCGCCGCTTTCATGCACAGCGCCGATCATATCGCCGCCGCTCATGAACGGGGGCATCTTTTCCAGCAGTCCGGCGCGTGCGTACAGCGCACCGACGCCCATGGGGGCGTACAGCTTGTGGGCAGAGCAGGCCGCAAAATCCACGTCCAGCTTCTTGACGTCCACGGGGGTGTGGGGCGCGCTCTGGGCGCAGTCCAGCACGACCACAGCGCCCACGGCGTGGGCACGCTTCACAATTTCTTCCACAGGCGCGCGCAGACCCAGCACGTTCGAGACCATCGCCACGGCGACGACCTTCGTCTTGGGAGTGATTTTTTTGTCCAGCTCCTCGGTGGTCAGGCGGCCGTTCTCGCCGGGATACATATAAACCAGCTTCGCGCCGGTGGCCTTGGCCACGCGCTGCCACGGCACCATGTTGGAGTGGTGCTCGGCCACGGAGATGACGATCTCATCGCCCTCATGCAGAAAATTCATGCCGTAGCTGTAGGCGACGAGGTTCAGGCTCTCCGTCGTGTTCTGGGTGAACACGATCTCGTCGTCCTCTGCGTTAAAAAACTGCGCTACGGTGTGGCGGGCTCCCTCGTGGGCGTCGGTGGCGCGCATGGCCAGCTCGTAAACGCCGCGGTGGGGGTTCGCGTTCTCTTTCGTATAGTAATCGACCACCGCGTTCAGGACCTGCATGGGGTGCTGGGTCGTGGCGGCGCTGTCCAGATAGACAAGGCGATTGCCGTTTTCGTCGGCAGCCAGAATCGGAAAATCAGCCGTCCAGTTCATCATTCAGCCTCCGTGCAACATTTTCACGTACTTCATCCTGCAAAGAATCCAACGGGATCTTATCAATGGCCGGGGCAAAGCGGGCGTCCACCATCAGGCGGCGGGCCTGTGCTTCGCTCAGGCCGCGGGAGCGCAGATAGTAGAGCTTGTTCTCGTCGAGACGGCCTACGCTGGCGGCGTGCTGGCCCTCGACCTCCTCCTCACCGCAGAGGATGAGGGGGGCGGTACGGTTGCGGGCGCTGGGGCTGAACAGCAGCACGTCCTCGCTCTCATGGCCGACGCCGCGCTTGGCACCGCGCTGGAAATCGACAGTACCGCGCAGAATTTTATCGGCACTGCCGGTCAGCACACCGGCGGTGTGCATCTCGCACAGGGTATCCCTGCCGGTGTGGACGGACACATCGTTGAAGTCCAGCACGTCATTGCTGTGGCCGAAGTAGACGGCATCGAGATCGTACTCGCACTTGTTGTGGTTCAGCAGCGTGCGGGCACCGCAGGCGACGACGGAGCCGCCCAGCTCAATGCGGACCTGCTCCACGCGGGCGGAGGTACCCTGCTCAATGGCAACGGCGTTCCAGCGGCGGGCACGGTTGCCCAGCAGCTGCACCTGCACCAAAACTACATGCGCGCCCTCGGCGGCGCGAATGCGGGTCAGGTTGGCGGAGACGCCGCCCTCGGCATCGCCGCGCACGACCTGCACGACGGTCAGGCTGCTGCCCGCCGCCGCGTCGATGGTCAGATAGGTCAGCGCGTGGGGGTGGTCGGCGTCGAGAGCCGTCTCAAACACGACGGGCGCGTCGGCGGTGCCGGTCACGGCCAGATGGTTGACAAGGTTGGCGTTTGCGGCCAGCCAGGCGTCGGTCTCAGCACCCATGCCGCTGACGGCAAAGCTGCCGAAGTCAGCCGCGGCGGGGGCCGTCACACCGGCGGGCAGGGCAGGGGACAGCGCCTCGGCCTTAGCCCAGCCCGCGGCGGGTACGGCAGGCAGTGCCGCCGACGCCGGGGCATAATTTACGCCCAGCGGATTCCAGGTGGAAACCGGGAGGCGGTTCATGGTTGTAGTCATAGCAATATCACCTAAATATTATCTATTGCAAATAATAAATAAAAAATAATAAATAATAAATGTGGTGGAGCGCGGTGCTGGCGCACCGCTCGAAATTCCTCTGCCGCCGTAGGGGCGCATTCTATATGCGCCCGCCCTGCCGTTGGCAAGGTGCCACGGGCGGATATGGAATCCGCCCCTATGGTTTTGTTTTCGACCATAGGGAGAAAACTCCACATTCTTTATTATTTCTTATTTATTATTTTTTATTTCTGACGCATTGCGTCAGCCAATGCTTCCCTTCATCTCCAGATGAATCAGGTTGTTCATCTCCACCGCATATTCCAGCGGCAGCTCCTTGGCGATGGGCTCGGCAAAGCCGCCGACGATCAGGGCGCGGGCGTCCTCCTCGGTCATGCCGCGGCTCATCAGGTAGAAGATGGCCTCCTCGCTGATGCGCCCGATCTTGGCCTCGTGGCCGACATCCACGGCATCACAGCGGATGTCCATGGCCGGGATCGTGTCGGAGCGGCTGCGGTCATCCAGCATCAGGGATTCGCAGCTCACGCTGGACTTGCTGCCCTTGGCGTTCGGCAGCACAACGACGGACGAGCGGAAGTTCGACACGCCGCCGTCGCGGGCAATGCTCTTGGTGGAAATATGGCTCGTCGTGTTCGGCGCGGCGTGCACGACCTTGGCACCGGTGTCCAGATCCTGCCCGGCACCGGCAAACGTGATGCCGGTGAACTCCATGCGGGCACCCTCGCCCTGCAGGACGCTCATCGGGTACAGGCAGCCCGTGTGGGAGCCGAACGAGCCGGAGACCCACTCGATCGTGCCGCCCTTTTCGACCCGCGCACGCTTGGTGTTCAGGTTGTACATATTCTTGGACCAGTTTTCAATCGTGGAGTAGCGCACGCGCGCACCCTCACCGACGAAAATCTCGACGCAGCCTGCGTGCAGGTTGGCGACGTTGTACTTCGGGGCCGAGCAGCCCTCGATAAAGTGCAGGTATGCGCCCTTGTCCACGATAATCAGGGTGTGCTCGAACTGGCCCGCGCCGGGGGCGTTCAGGCGGAAGTAGGACTGCAGGGGAATGTCCACATGCACGCCCGCCGGGACGTAGACGAAGGAACCGCCGCTCCACACAGCGCCGTGCAGCGCCGCAAACTTGTGGTCCGTGGGGGGCACGCACTTCATGAAGTGCTCCTTCACCATGTCGGCGTAGGGGCCGGTCAGGGCGCTCTCCATATCGGTGTAGACGACGCCCTGTGCTGCGACCTCCTCCTTGACGTTGTGGTAAACGACCTCGGAGTCGTACTGTGCGCCGACGCCCGCCAGGCTCGAGCGCTCGGCCTGCGGAATGCCCAGACGCTCAAACGTGTTCTTGATGTCATCGGGCACTTCGCTCCACTTGCCGCGCATCTCGGTGTTGGGGCGCACGTATGTGACGATATTGCGCATGTCCAGCCCCTCCAGGGACGGGCCCCAGTTGGGAATGGACGCCTTGTTGTAAATGTCCAGCGCCTTCAGGCGGAATTCACGCATCCAGTCGGGATCGTGCTTTTCTTTAGAGATCTGCTCCACGATCTCTGCCGTCAGGCCGGAGTTGACCTCAAACGCCGCGTTGACCTTGTCCTTGATGTCGTAGACACTGCGGTCAATCTCGGCGACCTCGGTCTTTTCAGTCTCGAAGGCTCTCATTTGGCTTCGTCCTCCTTCAGCGCGGTGAAGCCTTCCTCAATGATCTCATTGACGAGACTGCCGTCGCCGGTGCGGACAATGCGGGCGTCGTCCAGCACATGGACGTAATCGACCTGCAGACCCTCCAGGATCTTGGCGTTGTGGGTGATGATGATGAGGGCGTTGTCCGCGTTGTGGTACGCCTTGATGCCGCTGGCAACGGTCTTGACCGCGTCAACGTCGAGGCCGGAGTCGGTCTCATCCAGCAGGGCCAGCGCGGGCTTGAGCATGAGCAGCTGCAAAATCTCAGCCTTCTTCTTCTCACCGCCGGAGAAGCCGACGTTCAGATAGCGGTCCGCGTAGGACGGGTCCATGTTCAGGGCCTCCATCTGGGCGGCCATCTCGCGGCGGAACTTCATGACCTTGACGGGCTTGCCGGTCACAGCACCGGCAGCCGTGCGCAGAAAGCTCTCCAGCGTGATGCCGGGGATCTCCTCCGGCGTCTGGAAGGACAGGAACATACCCGCGCGGGCGCGCACGTCGGCGGTCTCGTGGGTGATGTCCTGCCCGCGGAAGATGATCTGACCGCGGGTGACGGTGTAGCGGGGATCGCCCATCAGGGCGCTCATCAGGGTGGACTTGCCGGCACCGTTGTGACCCATCAGAACGTGGGTCTCACCGGCGTTCACCGTCAGGTTCAATCCGTCGAGAAGGATCTTATTTTCCTCACCGACGACGACCTGTAAATCTTTGACTTCCAGCAGCGGGCTGCTCATGGAAAAAACACCTCCAAGTGGTATAACCGGGTTTTTGGGCACAAGTGTCCCCCGGATAGTTTTGCTCTACCGAACTATACTATACTATTTTTATAGGGATTGCAAGAGGGGAACGCAAGAAATTGACACAGAACGATGAAATCGGCCAATTTTCAGCCGATTCGGGGCAAAACAAAAAGGCTCGAAGCGAATGCTTCAAGCCTTGATGGCTGCCCCAGTCCGACTTGAACGGACGACACCCTGATTAACAGTCAGGTGCTC
>ERZ809074.4250-NODE-4250-length-12135-cov-16.820447_pt1 | contig 12135 bp, 1 predicted proteins | sample MGYA00520795_ERZ809074 | MGnify/ENA primary metagenome ERZ809074 (study PRJEB31570, sample SAMEA3212989) | Homo sapiens | biome: human-gut; feature: human gut; material: fecal | place: Sweden | collected 2011 ...
GGCCGGCGATGTCCGGAGCGGAACCGTGGATCGGCTCGAACATGGACGGATACTCGTTGGACGCGTTGATGCAGCCCGAAGCGGAGTAGCCGACGCCACCGACCACGGCACCGGCCTCGTCGGTGATGATGTCGCCGAAGAGGTTGTCGGTCAGGATCACGTCGAAGCGGGACGGGTTGGACACCATGAAGATGGTGGTCGCGTCAATGTGCAGGTAGTCGTGGGAGACCTCCGGGTATTCCTCGGCCACCTTGTCGACGATGCGCTGCCACATGTCGCCGGCGTTGACCAGCACGTTCTTCTTGTGCACAAGGGTCACATGCTTCCTGCGCTTCATGGCCAGCTGGAAGGCGTAACGCACCACGCGCTCCACACCGTAGGCGGTGTTGATGGACACTTCGGTGGCCACCTCGTTCGGGGTGCCACGGCGCACCGCGCCGCCGGCACCGCAGTACAGGCCTTCGGTGCCTTCACGCACGACCACGAAGTCGATGTCACCCGGGTTGGCGAGCGGCGAGGTAACGCCCTTGTACAGCTTGGACGGACGCAGGTTCACGTACTGGTCCAGGTCGAAGCGGAGCTTGAGCAGCAGGCCGCGTTCCAGGATGCCGGCCTTGATACGCGGGTCGCCGACGGCGCCCAGCAGAATCGCATCGGTCTTCTTGATACGGTCCTCTTCCTCCTCGGGGAGGATCGCGCCGTCACGCAGATAGCGCTCGGCACCGAGATCGAAATGCTCGTACTCGAATTCGGCGACGCCTTCGGCCGCCTTCTCCAGAGCCTTCTGGGCCCACGGAGTCACTTCCTTGCCAATGCCATCGCCCGGAATGACGGCGATGGTGTACTTCTTTGCAGAATCACTCATAGCTCGCGACTCTAGTCAGTGATTCATCAGGCGGACCAAAACCGCTCAGCAAATGGACACCCGTTCCATGCCCCACGTACGGCGGGCGGATATCCGTTTGTTTCGATAGGCACAAAGAACGCAATGGGCGCAATGCCCAACAAAGCGATGGACAGACATGAATGTGCATATATATATGGACGTACGCACCGCCCACATACGCACGTTGGCGCCGTGGACGGATGGTCCGCGACGCCAACGTGTATGGCGAATCGGCTGATTCAGTTAACCCAAGGAGTGGATTCCTCGGTGATTGACCCGAAATCGGTGTTCGGGAACTTGCCTGGCTGACGGACCACCGCTTCGAACATGGCCAGTCCGTTGAGTCCGGTTTCGGTATTGGAATACGCGCCGATCTGCGATTGGGTTGTGGAGTCGGAAGTGGAGACCACTGTGCCCATCTTCGCCCACAACGCATATACCGTGCCATCGCGGTCGATCGGCATCAGCGACTTGCCGTTCTCGTCGAACGAGAGGACGCTCTTGGCGAGCGCGTCGTTGCGGACGGTGCTCCAGCCTTGGAATTCGTAGCCGTCGAGCACCGGCACGTTCGTCTGGTCCACGGTTGGGGAGATCAGCGGGTCGCCGTCGTAGACCTTCTGGTCCGCGTACAGTTTCGTGGCTTCCTTTCCTTCCGGAGCGGCACCGCCGTTGAGGTTGAACTTGATGGTCCACTGGTGTGCGGTGCGTGCCCATTGCGCGTACAGCGTCACGTCGCCGGTCACCGGAGTGGCGTTGAAATCGTAGGCGGCGCCACCGGTCGCATCGGTGCTCCAGCCGGTGAGTTTGTATTCGTCGCGGGCGGGCGCAGGATTGGGTTCCGTGGCATGGCTGTTGTCATCCACGATTTGCGTTGTAACAGGCGTGCCGTCTTGGGTGTCGAAGGTCACGGTCCAGGTCTTGACCCATTTGGCGTAGAGCGTCAGGTCGTCGGTTACCGGAGCGTCGGCCGTGTAGTCGGTCTGCCGTGCCTCATCGGTGGTCCAACCGGCCAGACGGTACCCGTCACGGGTGGGTGCGGGATCCGGAATCGCCAGTTTCTCACCGTCCTTGACGAACAGCGTCATGCTTTGCAATGCGGTCGATGGATAGTCCGTGCCTTCTTTCAGGTTCAACGTCACGGTATGGTACGTATCGCCGACACCGGCCCACTTGGCGTACAGGGTCAGATTGCCGGTCACCGGGGTGTCGAAGCCGTACGGCTTGGTGCCGGCCTCATCGGTGGTCCAGCCGACGAACACCTTGCCGTTAAGGGTTGGATCGGTCGGTTTCGTCACGGTTTGCCCGTATTTCACGGTTGTCGAAGTGACGGGCGTTTCTCCGTTCGTATTGAAGGTCACGGTGTATGTGTTCGGAGTCCACTGCGCGTACAGCGTCACATCCTTGGTCACCGGTGTGCTGAAAACGTAAGCGTTGCCATCGGACTTGCTCGCGCTCCACCCCGCGAACGTGTATCCTTCGCGGGTCGGCTCGGCCGGCATCGAGGCCGCTTCGCCGTCACCGACGAGCTGCGTGTCGACCGCGCTGCCGCCGGTCGTGTCGAACGTGACTTTGTGGGCTTTGGCCCACTTCGCGTACAGCGTCACCGGAGCGTTGACCGGAGTGTCGAACAAGTACGGCTTGGTGCCGGCCGCGTCGGTGGTCCAGCCGACGAACTTGTAGCCGTCTTTCGTCGGCGCGGCCGGCTTGCTCGCCATACCGCCCACTTTCACGGTCTGCGCGCCCACCGACGAGCCGCCCCGCGTATCGAAGGTCACGCCGGTCGCGGCCACGGGATGCGCGTACACGGTCGGGTCGCCGCTTAAGATCCAGAATTCCGCCGTGCCGGCAGCAAGGTCACCGGCCTGCACGTTGATTACGGATTCAGGAATCTGGCGATCGTTGTCATCGCAGTCCTTGCCCGTCCATGACGAGCCGCCGTTACGGATGATGAACCACGGGTCACGCACGCCCTTGCCGGGCTGCGACAGCCTGTATTCCGCCACCTCGCCGAAATCGTCGTGCCCGTTGAACGGCGTGGCCACACCACTGGTGCTTTCCTTGTACCAGCTCCACAGATCCCAGCCCTTCCAGGTGTCGGACTCCATGTCGTAATCCTGGTATCTGCCGTCGGCACGGTAATAGTGCAGTTTGACGGTCAGGGTTTCCGGGTTCTTGATGTCGTTCGGCTGCGGCGTGGCGGCCGGCGACGCCTTCTCTGGAGACCTGTCGGAGACGGTCTGCGGCTGGTTGCCGTCCACCCATGCCTCGATGGCGCCGTCAACGTACGCGTCGGCGAACTTGTCGAGGTTCCATACGTCTGCCGTATAGCTGTCTTCCGTTCCGTTGGATGCGGCCGTGGCGGTTTTGACATCCACGATGCGGAACTTCACCTGGCTTTGCGTGCCGTCCACATAGCCTTGCGCGATCTTGCCGAAACCGTTGGTCGCGTCGAACGGAAGATACGTGGGCTCCGTCTGACCATCCGTCCACACCTGCACGCCGGCGGCGTTCGTGCCGACCGAACTGGTCGGCTTGAAGTTGATCGTCACCTTGGTCTGGTTGGCATAGGTGCGTGTGAAGGGCACGCCACGGCTTACGGTGCCGTCCTGCACGTTGACCATGGTGTCGCCGACCTGTGACTGATACCACCCGTTAGTGTCCGGCCGGTCCGTACCCGTGCCGTCGATGAAGTAGAACTTCGCCGTCTCGAGGTTCGCGCCTTCCGGCAGATTCACGCTGTACCAGCCGTTCGCATCGGTGGAATTGGAAGCGTCCACGGCCTTCATAGCAAGGTTTTGCTCGGAACCGTCGGCCTTCTGATAGTGCAGTGTCGGCGCTGAGCCGCTCTGTTTCGGCTTGTAGTACACGGTCAGCGTTTTGTCCGCGATCAATGTGCTGTTGGGCGAATCGCTGTACTGCGGATCGTATTTGCCTTTGTCGAAGTCGCTTTCCGCCACAGCGCCCTGATACAGCGCGATCGCGCTACGCTTGCCGATGGTGGTCTTGATATGCCTGCCGGACACTTTCACCTTTTTCGAACAGTCGCGTGACGCGTACACGTCACAGTATTCCCCATCGGGCAGCGTCGTCGTGTAATCCACGTCATGATCCTGCAGGGTGTTGTTGATGGCCATGAAGCCTTTCGCCGGCGAGGAACCGTCGGCGGCCCTGTCGAATGCGATGTTGTTGTTGCCGTTTTCCTGCCAATTCGTCACCTTCGTGCCGTTGACGGCGTTGTGGAAGCGGATCATGCCTCGGATCGACGTCCAACGCTGCTGGCAGTTCCAGTCGCCGTAGGTCATCTGCGTCGGATCGTTCGAAATGGCGCATGCCTCGTCCATGTTCACGTATGGCACCTTGGTGTCGGACGTGTCCTTCACGCCATCGTCGTACTGCGTGGATTTGACGAAGTAGTAGTCGGACAGGATCTTCGGATGCCCGTAGTCGTAACCAAGCATGAACGCGTTCGCCAGCTCGTAGCGGGCGCCGGAGGTCGGGCTTAACGTTTCGGAACCACGTGCGCTATCCCAATTCGCCACGAACACCGTGGCATCGTTGGAATTCTTCAACAGGTCGGACTTGATGTTCTTCAGATCCGTGATGGAGCCGTTGAAGTCCTTGAGTAGCGAATACGCATACGAGAACTGGGTTACTTCGCCGTTCTTCTCATACCGTTCGGGAGCGAACTTGCTCGATTCGCCCTGATGGTAGATCACTTCCTGCGACCACGGGAACGACCAGCCGTTGATGCCGGCCTTGTCCATGAACTTGCGTTTGATGGCCGCGATGTCGTTCGGATCCATATGCTTGGCGGAATCAATGCGGAAGCCGCGCACGCCGTCCTGCCACAACTGGTTCAGATAGTCGGCCTGCATGTTCTGCACACGTTCGCTGCCCGTGTTGATGTCCCACATGGTGGACAGTCGGCAGTTCCATACCTCGTCGGCGTTGGAGTAGTCGGAGATGTTGTCGGAGACGTTGGACTTGCAGGTGTGGAAGTCGCCGCTCGGCAGACCGAATTGGTGGTTGTTGCCGCTTTCCTGGTACTGGTAGAGGCCTTGCGTGCCACCTTCCGCATACGGGTCCATGCTTGGATAGCGTCCGTAGGATCCGTTGTATGCGGTGCCGTCCACGCCATACTGGTCATCCACCCAGGACACGTCATGGCCGGTGGTGTGGTTGAGCACCACGTCGGCTATCACGTCCACGCCGACCGCGTTGCACTGTTTGATCATGTTTTTTAGCTCGTCCTCAGTGCCGAAGCGCGAGTTGAGCTTGTAGCTGACCGGCTGGTAGACGGTCCACCATTGCGTGCCCTGCACGGATTCCTGCGGCGGGGAGATCTGCACGTATTTCACGCCTTCCGGACCGTATGTGTTCGTGCATTCCTCGCCCACGGTCTTCCAGTTCTGCTGGAATGCGATCACCGTCACGTCGGTGGCCGCCGGCTGTGTGGCGTATGCGACGGCTTGCGAGCCAAGCCCCGCGCAGGAAAGCGCCAGTCCGATTGCAGCGGCCGTGATGCGGCGTGCAGTGTGGTGCGCATGCTGGTTCATCGTCAGTCCCTTTCCTTACGACGCAGCGCCATGGCCAGGCATAGCGTGCCGACGAGCAGTACAATCAGTCCCACTCGCATGGTGTTTCCGTTGCCTTCGCCACCGGTGGAGGGCAGTTTGACCGCCGTGTACTTGTTGGTCAGCTGGTAGTTCCACGATTCGGCGGTTGCGTTCGTTCCGTCAGTCGAATCCTGTGATTCGTCCGTTGCCGTATTCGGATCAGCCGCTGCGGTTTGGGCGTTGCTTTCGTCAGCGCCGGTTTCCGATTGATTCGGCTGTTGCGGCACGGTCTTGCCGCCGGTGAGCGAAACCGGCTTGTAGCCGTTCACGGCTTCTTCGGTTACGGAATAGTGGATTTCCTTGCCCTTGTAATACTTGGGCAGGTTGGTGAACGCGTAGGCCCATTCGTTGGAGGCGACGTTCGTCGTATCCAAGCCGGACGAACCAGCCGTCTCCTTCGCGCCATCCGAGGATGCCTCGGTGGTGGTCACGGCTTTCTTGGCATTGTCTTTGGTAAGCACCGCGCAGCTGACGCCGACGGGGTTCTTGGCCTTCGTACCCGGATCCGAACACATGCTGTTATTCTGCGGCGTCGGCCATCCCGGCAGAGGCTGGTCGTTCTTGCCGTTCCAGATGCTGGACAGCACCCAGATCGTCAGATTGTTCGGCCTGCCATTGTCGGAATCGGAATCGTCGTCCCAATATTTGGTGACGTTCAGCGTAGTCGTTTCCGGCGTATGCGTGTTCGTCACCTGGAAGTCGTTCTCCTTGTCGGTGGAGGAGCCTGTCGGCTTGAACACGCATCCGGTCCGTTGTTCCGCGGCTTTCGCGTCCGAACCATTCGTACCATCCGCATCTGTGGAGCATCCGCTTGTCGTATAGCCGTCGACGCTTTCCTCGGTTACGGTGTACGTGTACGGCTTGCCGTAGATGTTCTTTTTCGGCAGGCCCTCAAAGGTCCAGAATTGCTTGTCGGCGTCACTGGACACGTTCACGTCCTGCACGATCATCTGTTCGGTTCTGGCTTCGAAATCTCCCGTCGGATTCGTCGGATCCTTCGGCTGGTCGCTGGTACCCCACACGTGGAAGGTAAGTTTCGTCGGGCGTTTGCCGTCATTGTTGGCGTTGTCTTCCCATGTCTTGGTTACCTTGGCGTTGATGGCGTCCGGCTCGCGCGTGTTCAGCACCGTGTATTCGGCACCATCCTCGTACGGCCTCTTGGTGATGGACACACGGTAGGCACCATCCTTGAGTCCTTGGGTGATCTCCTCATCCACGGTGTAGTTGTAGCGTTCGCCGTTTTCATCATATCGAGGCAAATCGGTCCATGTATGCGTCCACGAACTACTATTGTCAACGTTCACCGTGTACTGTTTGTCGGTCAGTTCCTTGGCATCACGCAACAGGTGGAAGGTGACGCTCGACGGACGTCCACTGTAGTTCGAGTCGGACCATACCTTGCGTACGCGCACCATGGTGGTGTCGATACGGTCTTCGACATGTACGGTACGGTCGCTTTGCAGCACGTCGTCGATGTACACCTTGCCTCCACTTACGGTGAATCTGAACGGTTTGACCGCTTCGTATCCGGTTGGCGCTTTGGTTTCGGTGAGCATGTAGACGCCGTCCTCAAGCATGAACTGCCTCATCGTTGCGCCGCTGTTCCATGTGATCGGATTGATTTCCTTGCCCTCAAAGGTGCTGCCCGTCACACTGAATCCGGCTCCGGCAAGTTCGGCTCCTCCACCGACTGCGGTCTTGGAGAAGAAGATACCGTTGGTGTCCGGCTTGTCTTTCATGGTGAGCGTCGCGTCCTGCTGCGGTTTGCCATCCACGATGACGTTGCCGTTGATGTCGACGGTGAACGCGATATCGTCGGCCATCGTATAGCCGGTCGGCGGCTGGGTTTCGGACAGGGTGTAGTTGCCCGGCTGCAGGTCAAGCTGCTGCGGTTTGCCTTGTTCGGTGACCCACTCAATCGAGTCGATGGTCTTACCGGCAAGCGTGCGACCGGTGACGCTCATGTGCGCGCCGGCGATGTTCGTGACGCCATTCGTCTGACTGTTCTTGTTGATGGTGACGCGGTGCGGCTTATAGACGTCGATCATGGTGATCAGGTCGTCGGCAACGGGAGCGTAGCTGCCGTCGGACTGCCGCACTTGGACTTGCAGGTTGCCCTCATCGTCCGCTTTCACCTGGAAAACGATGTCGTCGGCTTCCGTATAGCCGGCCGGAGCAGCGGTTTCCGTCAGCGTATAGGTACCGGGTTTCAGCTGGGAACTATGCAGCGTACCGTCGGATACCCATATCTCGGAGAAGGTCTTCGTCTCATCATCCAGCTTTCCGGTGAGTTTCATCGTTGCGCCGGAAATCTCCTCCTTGCCGAGGTTCTGCTTGGAGAACCATACCTCCTGATTGTTGGGGTGGTGCGTATTGGTCAAGGTGATGTCATGGTCTCGGTCGATACCGCTGATGGTAACGGTGTAGCCCGATGGCACAACTTCCTCAACACCGTATGCGACTTTCACACCGTTCTCATAAACAGGCAGGTTCGGGAACGCATTGGCGTTCTTCCAATCGTCATCCGCATTCAGAGTGACGGACTTGTCGGTTTTCACACCATTCTTCACCAAATACACGGTGATGGATCTCGGACGGCGATCATCTTGGTTGTTGGCATCGTCCCACTTCTTGTACACGCCGAGATTGATGGTTTTGGGCGTGTACGTGTTGGTGCAGGTCATCGTCGTGGCACTGCCGTCAGCCGATACGGTCGGGGCTGTGCAAGACGACTCGTATCCGTCGGGTTTGGTAGATTCGACAGCCTTGTATTCGGCTTTTCTGCCTTTCACCATGACGGGCAGGTCCTGCCAATATGCGGTGGAGTCGCCGACGGTGACGTTCACGTCACGGCTTTGTCCTTCCACTTTCGTGAAGTTGGATTCCCCGGCAAGCTTACGGTGTAGGTCGAAGGTCACAGTACGGCGTTTGCCGTCCTGGTTGTTGTTATCGTTCCATTCCTTGGTCACGGTAAGCGTGGTGGTTTTTGGCACGTCCAAAGCCTGCACTTGGCCGACACCATTCGTGTCGCGCACATCATGGCCGTTCACCGTTACGGTGCCGTCTGCACTCACGTTGATGGTGATCGGATCCATAATCTTATAACCAGTAGGAGCTTCGGTCTCCTCCAGCTTGTAGCGGCCTGGCAGCAGATCGAAATCCTGCTTGCCGGTATTGGTTATCCAAGTCAGACCAAGGCCGTCTTCACTCTTGTTAACGCTCGGCATGGAGTCGCTCGTCCAATTCGACCAGATATCCGGAGTTTCGGACGAGCCCCACTTGGAAAGCCGCAACGTGGCGCCAGCCACCGGAACGCTGACGTCGGTAGCATCCAGTTTGGCGATGCTGATACTGGTCTTCTTCTTGTGGTCGTTGTTGACGTACCACAGGTAGTTGCCCAACGTGGCGTTGTTGGCCATGGCCACTTTCAGGAGGCCCGAGTCTTTACCATCGGTGATGGTCAGATTGTCGTACCTGTGGTCATAAGTTTTCCCATCAGGTATCGCATCCTGACCAGGAAACACCACATACAAAGGCTTGGCTTTCTCGTACGCGCTGTCCTCACCGGCTTTCTCGCCTGGCGCAACGAGTTCCGTGACTTTGTAGATGTGGTCCGCATTCAGCTGCACTTGGCTGGAGTAGCCGGTCGTGCCAGTGGTGAGGTTGTTCATCACGGGCTCGTCCACAGTGCCGGAGCAGGTCTTCTTGCCTGCGGTTTCAGCTGCCGTGCTGCACTTGGTCAGGTCCACGTTCACTTCCTGCACTTCGAACATCGCGTTGGCGCCCGGCCGGCCGGTATCGCCATCAATGTACTTGTAGATTTGCAGGGTGTTGCTGTCGAATGTCATGCCACCTTGGGCCGTTTTCACCGTTCCGGTGACAGTGTATTCACCACTGCCCTTGCTTGTATCTACGCCTTCAAGCGAAATCTCATTGCGGCCCACGGCTCCCTCGATGGTCTCTCTGGCTTTGAGCTGCACGGTCGCCTTGTATGTGATGGTGACGGCCTGCTTGTCCGGAATGAAGAAGACCAGTTTCTTGGAATTCGGCTCATATGACCATGTCGCACCATTGATCTGCTTTCCCGAGGCGGAATCGGCGATGAGGATGCTGTCCATGCGCAGATCAAGCGCGCTGCCCAACGTATCGGTCAGGGTCAGGGCCTTGCCGTTGTTCAGCGTCTGTGCGCCCGGATTGATCTTCACCGTGTAGTTGACGTTCGGCGCCGTGGACTCGTTGTATGTTCCCTGTTTGCTCACCAGCTTCGGCGTGTTCATGCCGAGTTTGTAGGACTGGTCCGTCTGGTCATTGCCGTCTACGCTGATATGCGCTTTGTTGGTGTATTCGTGGTATCCTTCCTGCGCTTTCAACGCGTCGACGCGCGTGTCATAGACGATTTGCAGGCCTTCTGAGGTGGTGGCCTGTTTGAATGCGGCCGTACCCGGCGATATGGTGAACGTTACTGTGCCGTTGCCGTTGTCCTTGGCTGATACGCCGCTCAATGTGGTGGTTTTGGCATTGGGACTCACCGCTTTGACGGAGCCAGGTACGAACATGGTGTTCTCAGGCAATGTATCGCTGATCGTCACCGATTGGGCCTTTTCCGGCAGATCGTGCACGGTCAGCAGCCAACGTAGCACTCCGGCTGCGTTGGCGGTCTGGCCGTATCCGTATTGGTCCCAATACTGGTTCACTGCATTCTTTTCCAGATTGTCGACTTGGTGGGTGTGGCTTGCCGTTGCCGTCTTATGTTTCGATTCGGCGGTGTTGTACACCGTTTCGGCGGTCACACCATCCTTGACGGTGGACTGGTAGGCCACGTACACGGTCTGGTTGGCATTGAGATGCTTGAATGTGATGGTGAAGCCATGGTCCGTGATGGAGGAAACCTGATAGTTCCTTCCATCAATCGGCTGCGTCATAGCCTCATCCACATACACTTTGATGCTGCTCTGATCCAAGGTCTGCTTGAATCCTGCCGAAGTGCCATCTGACTTCAGATCAAGGGTGTCTGTAAGCTCCGCATTATCCAATGCGGTCAGCGCCTTCAGCGAAGTCACCCACTTGAGGTTCTTGCTTTCGGCGCCGGATGAGGTGCACTTCTTATTGAGATCCACCGCATCTTTGCCAATATCGACCGTGCCGGTATCGTTTTTGCTGGGATGATGATCCGGCGGTGTGACTATCACATCGTTCGTATACGTCTTATGCTCACCACTGTCCGCCGCGGGAGGATTCTTCACTTTTGTGGTGTATGTAATGATGAAATGATGAAGACCATTTTGTGTCGACGGCAACTCGTACGTACCATTCACCAATTCCTCCCATGGAACGTGAATGACCGTCTGAGTCGGATCCCAATTGACAGAATAAGTGTTGGGACCGGCGGGGCAGTAAGACTTATACTCTCCGGCCTTCACACATTGCATGACCACATCGCCAGTTGGGGCCTCCACATCTTTGCCCAATGCGTCCTTGATGGCAGCACCGGAAAGGTCCGCATCGGCGCCAGTGTAAATGTCGATGGTCCACTGGGCTGCCGGAACATTCTCCTTCTTGTTCGGGTTATGCGGATCCGCCACTGAATCCGTCGTCGGATCGCCTTTTTTGGTCACCGACCAATCTTTGTAATCGACCCAGATGGAGTTGCCTCCATATTTATGGTTCTGGTTGTCGTCGCTGTGGTATTCCACGGAATTCGTCAGACCAGGAACATTTTGGCAACCATTCGCCGCCTTGCACGCCGCCACAAGTTCGGAACGGTCGGCGCTCACGGTATAACTCACATACAGCGTCTCGCCGTCCGTCATGGATGCGATTGTGGAGTTGAATCCGGAATTGTCCCCTGATGGCGCGGCGTTCCACGTTCCGGTGTACTCATGCGTACGTTCCGCATCGGTGTAGATGTGGATGCTACCCGGAACAAGCTTCATCAGATTGCCCATGGTATCGGTCAATTGCACATTCTTATTGGGACCGACGGAATCAACCTTGATAACGAAATCCCATTTTGAAGGATCCGAAGTGGAAATAGGGGCCAGTTTAGCGGCATTCACTTCGTGCTTTGGGTTCACCTTCACCGTCACGTCACCGTAACCGGGATAGGTGAACGTCTTATCGCCACCGTTGTTGCCACCGTTCTTATTAGAGTCGATGGAGCCATCGACCGTCACATACGCGGTGACGTTCGACCCCGCGGGTTCGCTGCGAGTATATGTTGCCACCATGCGGTTTCCATCAATCACGTAATAACCGACCACATCGCCGCTTCCATTGGTGATGTCGTATTTCATTCCGGATTGGAACGTCAGGTTCTCAGGCAAGTTGTAAACGAAGGTGTCGCCTTCATTTATCCTAATGTAGTTCGGCACTTTCCAATGCAGCTGCATGTTGAGCTTATCGCCGTAATTGACGTTGGTGCCGGACATGAATGGCTTCTTCTGCCCGCCGGATTCGACCCACAGCTCTGATTTGTCCTTTTCCACCCAACCGAGGGCGCCGATATCGTATTCCGCAGCCTGCGCTCTGGCAGGTCCAATCAATACACACGCCAGCAAAGTCGCCAACGCCACCAGCACGGCGGCAAACGTTTTCATATAACGCCCTGCCGGTAACTCCTTGCGCTTATGCATA
>ERZ809074.4256-NODE-4256-length-12124-cov-15.547933_pt1 | contig 12124 bp, 11 predicted proteins | sample MGYA00520795_ERZ809074 | MGnify/ENA primary metagenome ERZ809074 (study PRJEB31570, sample SAMEA3212989) | Homo sapiens | biome: human-gut; feature: human gut; material: fecal | place: Sweden | collected 2011 ...
CGGACAATATTTTTTCAACATCTCAATTACTTTTGGACTACCCATTAAATATATAGTCGCTTTACTTAACCTACACCTTGAAATCCCCCAATTTCCCAAAGATTTTTTGGAAATAAATATCCACCCAGCAATTGGATTCTTTATTCTGATCTCTTTGACTTCTTTCCATGCAATAAATCGTTTTTTGATTCCAAACAGCCTCCTTGTAATTCCAATTTCATTAATGGTTATTTTACATGCCATGGTGCAAATGCCCCATATAAACATACATATCGGTAAAAGCACAAGCATTGCTAATAAGATATAGGGGAATATTTCATTCCAATGATACTCATTCAAAAAAATGACAAACATCACTATGCCTATGATGAGAATTATTGCCATATAAATAACCAATGGTAAAAAAACATAAAATTCATTTTCTTTCTCTTTTTTCATTTTCATCTATTCCTACTATACTTCCTAAAATCAGCCCCAAGATTATGCTTTGTCCAGATCCGTCGGTATACATGATAGGGTTATTACTGCAATACGAATACAGATTCAGCTCTCCCAACGATTTGCTTAATATCCCGACTAACTCATACTGATCCGCGCTGATAAACCTGCAAATGCTCGGGTCGTAATATCGGCTTTGCAGATAATAAAAACTTGTTTCCCCGTCATAATAATATCCGCGGTATCTAAATTTCACTTTATCCGCCATACTTCCGCTTTCGCTCAAAGTATTTCCATACGAATCGTATTGGAAGCTCGCCACACTTGTCCCGCTTGCGTTGTACGCTTTTAAGACGTCTCCGAACAGATTTTTCTCGAAATAGTAGTACGCTCCGTTATAGATCATCCCTATGATCCCGCTTGCGTCGTACAGATACTGCGTATAATTCGTCCCTGTCTTTTCTCCGACCAATACGTCCCCGTCCCAATAATACAGCGTTTCTTCGCCGTTCACCGTTTTGCTGTATCTTAAATTATCCGCTCCGTATTGATAATTGAAGCTCTTATCCGATTGTATATTGCCGCTACTCAGCATATTTCCCCGCGTCCAATACAGATTTTGCGACGGGGTAGACGTAGCGCCTTTATACGCTGTCATATTCCCTATTGCGTCATACAGAAAATATTTTGTAGCACCGTTTTCAACGACCAAACTTACAGACTGCGAAAAAATACAGAATTTAATAAAAAAAAATTAATGTATATTAAAATATGCTGTTTTTAATGGCTTTTAAACAGTTTGTCCATTTAATAATTTTTTTTCCCGCAGTCTGCTGTCCCCGAGTGTCATTTACTTATCTGAAAAATAGTACTTTTGAAAGTGTAATTATAACTGTTCTTCTCTTTATCTTCAAGAGATGAGAACAAACTATCCAGAAATTGCTCTCTATTCGTAATTTTAAAACAAAAATCCTCTTTGCAATGTACTGAATAAAGTGAATCGGAAAGCCAAACCTCAATTATTTCTATGTTATATTGGAATATAATCGTATGTGTGTTTTATTAAAAACGGAAAAATCGTCGTTCGTACTCATGAAAATTACGCAAGCTATTACAGGCGGTACATTTCACCCGAACTCGGTCAAAATCCGATTGTCACTATCCGAACGATTGATATTGATAAAGTCATGTCGAACTTTTCAGACAGGCTGTACGAGGACTTACGGACGGTTTTCAATTCCATTTTCAAATACGCCATAAACAGCGGCATTCTTACTTACAATCCCGTTGCCCTTATTCCGTTCAAAAAGGCAGAGCGCAACACCCGCAGAGCCTTAACGAAAGAAGAATTGATACGCTTGTTAAACAACCTTGAAAAGCCCGAATACGCGCCGTATAAACAATGCTTTCTCATTATGCTGTATTTCGGATTAAGACCTTGCGAACTTCAAGACGCACGCTTCGAGGGCAATTTTTTAATTGCACGGAACGCCAAACGCAAGGGCGGCAAAATCGAATACAAGAAAATCCCTATTTGTAAACAGGCAAGGGAAAAGCTCAATATTCAAGATACCGTGATAATGCCGCATAGGACGGACGTACTCAATCGGATTTTTAAGCGCATAATCGGGGACGAAACCGCAACGCAATACTATTTGCGCCATACATTCGCAACCAAATGCCAAGAGTACGTGCGCCCCGATATTGTCGATATATGGATGGGAGATAGCTCCGAAAGGCTTGTCGGCAGAGTTTACACACACTTTTCCGACGAGTTTATGCAAGAGCAAATGGACAAGGTTATTTTCGATATTTAAGCCCTATTTGTTCCCCAAAACGTTCCCCAAACGTGCCAATTTACACGCTTTTCCATACAATTTCTATGCAAAAACGGCACAAAAAAAGCAGATTACCGATTTTTTATTCGATAATCTGCATAAATGGTGCGGTCGACAGGAGTTGAACCTGCATGGTGTTAGCCACAAGATCCTTAGGAATTTCGAAAACAAAAAATTCCCTTATTTCTCATACCTTCTATATACCCCTACCCAAATTCTATCCAAAACTTAGAAATCCGTTTTCACTAAACAGGCAGCTTTTAGCTGCCCAATTTTATTTAGATTTCCTTTTTCTTCAACATTCGTAAAATATCCCGCCGTGCATAAATCACACGGGAAACAGTAATTTTCTTTTCCGTTTCATTTATGTAGTATAATACGTGATAATTTTCAACAAGTACTTTTCTGTATTCCTGTTTCAAAGAAGATAAGGGAATATAAACCTGATAGACATACGGATTTTTTGCGAGCTTCTCTATCTCGTCCCAAATCTTGTCCGTAATTCGTTCCGCTGCCATAGGGCTTTGCAGCTCCCCGGAAATATATTTTCCAAGCAGCCGCATATCCTCATCGGCTTTCTCTAAAACCTCAATCTCATACGTTGCCATTGATAGCCTCTTTGGTTCTTTTGCGAGCTTCTTTCAGCGTGTACCTCTTACAGCCGTTTTCCTCCGCCTGCTCGGCTTCAAGCAACTTAAAATATACCTCACTTTCAAATTGCAGATTTTCATACGCTTCCATACTCAAAACCACCATATCTCCGAATCCGTTTTTTGTAAGAAAAACGGGTTTTTTCGTTTCATGGACAGTTTTGGAAATATCGGCAAAATTGTTTCTTAAATCGGATACCGGGCGTATCATTTGAGCCATCTTTTTCACTCCTTTTCTTTTAGTATGTCTATTTTAGCATAATTACGCTAATTTGTCAAGACTTTTTTAGAAATTTCTGCTCTGATCCAGACCGCTGGGCGGGGATTCGTTATTTATCAGCTTTCCCGGGCAGCTTCACCGTGGCGGCAGCTCTCCCCCGTCGGCAAGCTCCAATACCGAGAAAGCCGCCCGCAGCTTTCCGTTTTCCTTCAAGCCATATCCAGGAAGCCCAGCGGGCTTCCCCGTATCGATCCCAGCCTTCTCGCCCTTCCCGCGGCTTTGGCGCCCGTTATTCGGCGCCGCCGCGTATTCCTTCTATAACAATCTTTTGAAAGATACTATTATATATAGGTATTACTGTCCCAAAAATGTCATGGGCTGCCGTTCGCTTTTTGTCACCTTTTCCGTTTCTTTTTCGTCACCTGCAAACTGCCTTTTTTAATACGCTGCGAAACGCACGAAAAAAGCGCTCGGCGGATCGGTCGCCAAACGCTTTTTTTATCACGACGATAAGCGCGGATCTCTCCACGCTTTTATTTTTTATCCGATTCGCCTACGCCTACCGCCTTTCCCGTCATCTTGTTCGCCCTCCTTTTAAGGGGTAACAGTCGCATTGATGACCGTCCGGCTTAAATCCTGTATCTGAACACTTCGAGCACCTATATCTCGGTTTCAAATCTTCCGAGGTAATATTCAATGCCTTCATGCGTTCTATCAACACCGCTTTCCAACTCGTCCGCTCTTTTCCGATCCGTTTAAGCTCCGCCGCGTCGTTGGTTATCTCCGCTCGCGCCTGGGGGATCTTCAAAGCATTTAACGCTTTTTCCGCGGCTTTATACCTCTCATCTGCCCGCAAGCGTTCTTTCGCCTGTTCTGCCGGTGCCTCCGCCTGACGTCTGGCGACGGAATAGAAATGCTCCCGCTCTGCCTTCGCGTCCGCTGCCGCGATCTTCGGATCCACGTAACTTTCTTTTTTGACGGTTTTCTTATATTCCCGCTCCGCCGTTTTCAAATGTTCTTCATTGATTCGATACGCGCTCCAACGGCTGCCGTTCGGCGCCTTGGCTTCGCAAATAATCAGATTCGCGCGTTTAAGTACGTCAATACACCTCTGCGCCGTGGACGGAGAAAGCCCTAATAGCTTCGCCATGCTGCGGATCGAGCCTGTGTATTTTCCCGTTTCCGGGTTGTTACAATGTGTCCGGATCAAGGACAACACCAGGATTTCCGAAAGCGTTAAATAGCGCTTGCCTTCTCCATGTATTTCAAATTCTTTTTGATACAGATACAATTCCGAACGTATAAAACTTTTTCCGCACTTCTCCCCCGCGTAAGTATAAGCCGCGCAGGTGTTCAGACTTTTGTCCTGCACAACTACTTTTTCACCTTTCAGCTCTTTCACCTTCCGCGCGATCTGGCGTTCGGACAGGCGGAAGTCCTGTGCGAATCTCCGGAAGCTCGAACGGCAAACGCCGTCCTGCTTATTCGAAATATTCGAGAACGTGAAAATTTTGCCGAGGATCAGAAGCGCCGCGGCGGTAAGACCCTTTGACAAAAACTCATACGGGATTCGTATATAATTGTTGTTTTCCTTTACCGCTTCCGCCATTTCTTAACCTTCCTTTTTTAGTTCCTTCCGCGTCCGACAACCCTTTACCCGTTCGCCTGCTTCTCCGGCTTCTCCTGCGTTCTCGGCTTCCGTGACCGCACTCGAAACCCGCCCGCCTTCTCGGCGTTTTCTAACGCCGCTTTCAGCTCCGTCCTCTGTATCATCACCCGCGACGGATCCTCCGCCGGCTCCCGCACAAATTCGCTTGCCTTTCGGCGCAGCTCTTTATATGCCGGGTACTTCTCCGGCTCGTCCGGAGATGACGCATACTCCGAAAGCCGCGTCAATACATTTTTTACCCACCAGCGGAAAAACTCTATTTCTTCCTTCACCACTGCCTGATAGCAATATATCTTTACAATCCGCGCAAGTTCTTCGTAACAGTCTTTTTCCGTCAGTGCCTTGCTTTTCGGCTTCAATATCTCTTTCATCTTCTTCCCCCTTTAATTTACCAAGACGGCGTTCTGGATCGAGAGTTTCCCGTCCGTCTTTTTCAAAACCCCGTTCTTAATCATGCGATTGACGGCGCAGCGCACCGCGTCGCGGTCTATGTTCAAAGATTTTGCAATCAGACTATAATCGACAAAGGCGGCTTCGTCGGCTCCGAGGTGCAGAGAAATGACGCGCAGGATCTGCGCGGACGTTTTATCTATTTCCGTCAGTTTCTCGATTTTCAATGCCCTCGTCATTCTTTTTGCCTCGATTTTTTGAGAAAATTTTTTTCAACTGCGAGTCGCCCTCCAACGTCGGGACGCTTCGCGCCACTCCGTTGTCGGGAATGGGGTACGGCGCGCCGCGGCTTGATTTTAGCGCCCCCGTCGCTCACCCGTCTGTCCCCCGATTGCGTTGCCCTATGTCCAGCCCGTCGCGCGGGGGACGTTCCGCGGATTTTCTCCGGGCGCGTGGTCGGGACGCGGTTCGGCTTCCGGCTCGGCTTCGGCGCGGGTGGGCGGCACTGCCGCTCTCACCCCCGCATCCATTTTTCCGTTCTCGGACTTCCGTTCCCGCGCTTGCCCGTTCTCACTTGCGCTTCCGGTTATTCTTCTCCGCGGCTCTTTCCCCCGTCGCTCTTTCGGGCTTGACATTTCACGGGCAACGCCGTTTCTCGCTTTTCCGGATTTCCCCCTGCCGCTCTGCGGCTGCTTCTCTCTTTGCGCCTTCGGCGCCACTGGATAAGCGTGTATGTCCGCTGCCACGGCTCCGCGGGTTTATTCCTGCTCCGTCGTACCCCAGCGCCGCCGCTCGGGCTTGGTCGATTTATCCCTGCCCCGCTCGTTTATCCTACTTTCTTTTCCGCTTCGGCGGTGCTTTCTCCTCCGTTTCTTCCTCCTGTTCTATCCCATAGAACATCCGATCCAGACGCCGCACGTTATAACTGCCCTGGCGTCTTAATTCATCGATCGTCGGGCGGATTGTGCTGAACTGCGGCATTTGTGAGATCCCGCCTGCTTCCGAATGCCGCCACTTTTCGTCATAGTACGCTCCGAAGCTCGTCGTGTCGTATCGATCCGAGCACGTCTTTTTTGTATTGATATAATATATATCTTCTTCCCCTTCCGAGTCTGTTTGCCCTGCCGAGCAGTCCTTGATCCGCACTTTCAGCCTATACTGCGAATACGTATTGAATATCCGCGTGTAGTGGTTATAGATCGGCACATACAGCCGCGTCAACAGATATATTCTTAAACTCATTCCGCCGTGCCGGTTCATATACGTTTCGCTGTATTCTCTGTATTTCTCCGTCGCCCACAAATACAGCCCTTCCTCGATCGCAAAACCCGGCATTACGATTTTCGGCTTGCTTTTCGAACGCAGCGTTATCACCTGTCCTAATTCCGTAATGTCCGCCATGATCGACGCTGCTCTTTGTTCGTCCATGATGATACGGAAATACGTATAATAGTCTATCGTCGCGCCGTGCGAATGCATTTTCATGTCCGTCGTCAGAAGGTCGTTTTTTACGTTCGCCGTCTTTGCCTTCGCTTCGAGTCCTTGATTCGTGTTCTGATTCCCGAACTCTTTTCCCGCTTCCGTGATCCCGATACAACCGATCTCCAAGGCGTTTTGGTACGGCTCCTCCGGATCTATTTTCTTGCCAAGTCGCAGCGCGTCGAAAATCAGATTATGGCTGTATTGACTCCGCGCGAACGAGTCCCGCGGGCGGCTTCGGAAAAAGTCCCACACCAATAGCGGATGATTCCCGTAGTCGATCCACTCTATATCTTCACGCATTGAGAAATTCCCGATATTCAACGGCGTCGGGCAGGTATAAATATAATACTCCTCCGCGTACTTCTTTATCGTGTCCCAGATACCCACGATCCGTAAATTGTCATCGTATTCCATGGGATAACGCAGGACGTCGTAATCGAATATAAAATCATTCCCGATATATCCCAGCTTTTGCACGCTTTTCAAAAACTTTTCCTGTTCCTCCGGCGTTATTATCGCCCTGCCTTCGTAATGCTCGCGCATTTTCGCAACGAACCCACGCAGCTTCGGGAGGTTGAAATTGCCGATATTCTTCCGAAAATTTTTTAACGTCTGTTCCAACACGTCCCACTTGAAAAACGGGAACTCCATGCGACGCTCGAACATTTTTTCGTGCGCTTTCTCACGGAAGATGATATTCTGCGACAAATTCATGTCCGCGTTCGCCTGCGTTTTCCCCACTCGCGGTTTGCCTTCTATCACTAAATTTCCCGGGTGGTTTTCCAAAAAATCCTGGTTTCGAGCTTCCGTTTCGTCTAATATTTCATAACCGATTTTTCGACGGATATGGTTAAACACCAGATAGGCAACAATCACCCACACGAATTTAGGCAGAAACGTCAGCGCCGGCGTTAAATCTATCGCTAATTTTGCTATTTGCGTATAGATTTTTAAGTCCCCGCCCGCGGCGGAAAAATAAAACAGATACGCAAACGCTTCCGTCAGGATCGTCAGCGCGTTCAGGTTATACGCCCAGAGCAACCCCAGCAGCAGCACGATTTTCCGATGTTCGTTCAGCCACCCGATATATCCCTTAAAAAAATTAATAACCGGGAAAATAACTTTATCCTCTATCTTCACCCACGCCCGAAACGGCTTCGTCATGCCGCCATGGTTGTTGTCGATTTTCGGCTGACGCATGAGCTTCAACAGGACAATGCAGAGTACCGGAAGAATCAAAAGGATCAATATTTGCAACAGCGGTTTCAGCATTCCCGCGATCCCGCCGAAAAAGACTTGCAAATTCTCTTTCGAAATCAGCAGTTTCCCGAACTCGATGAGCTTTTCCTTAAAGCCCGCGTATTCTCCCGGCAAAACCTGCGTCACCCCCGAAGGGATATTCTGCACCGTCGGCGTGATCGTACCCGACAGCCATTCGCCTAAAAACAACTCCGTCACATAGTACGCCGCCGATAGTCCCAAATCCTTCATAGACTGCCACATGCGCAACGCTACCCCGCGGAAATACAATACCGCATACAATACGGACACGAGCACCAGAGTCACGCTTAAAAGAATGTATTTGATTTTTCCTTTCGCCTTCCCCGCTTCTTCGTCCATTCAAAACACCTTCCGCCACGTATAGAGCACGTAGATCCCTATTACAATTATCACTATCATCAACAGGATCCGCAAGCCCAAAATCAGCTTCTCTTTTCGTTTCCGCCTCATTTCCTCGCCCTACCTTTGCGGGATCAGACTTTTTACATCTACGCCCAGAAACCGCAGCAACAAGCCCAGGAGCACGAGCACAATGACAAGTTTAATTATTAATTTCAGGATTTTCAACATTTTTCCTTGACTTCCTCCTCGCGGTTAGGTATAATAGATACTAGTAACGACGATCCTTTATCGGATCCGGCTAATGCTCTTTACGGAGATGTTTGGCACTTCGTTACTTTTTTTTGTCTTTTTCGGCTATATATTTTTGTTTTGCCCGCTCCCCGTATTCTTTCGCTTTTGCATAATCTTTTTTTGTCATTGTGCCATGCCTCGCGTTGTAATATTCTTTTTTAGGGTACACACTTCCCTGTCGGCGCATAAAAGATTGCTTTCCGTCTTGCAACGGACTTTTTTCAAGTTTATAATTCGGAGCATTTTTGCCCTTTTTTGCTTTTGTCGTCAATCCCACTGAAACATGGCGATCATCGACGTTTCCAACGATAACGTGATTGTGTCCGCCGTTTTTATCGTCATGCCGTTTTATTTGTACTTGAATATCATTCGGCTTCGCTGCGGTTTGACGCTGCGGTTTTACGGATTTTTTCTTTCCCGCCGTTTTGTTTACGGCGGGCTTTTTCGCGTTCTTCTGCTTGCTCATTTTTTCGCCTTCGTGCGTGTTTTCTTCTTCCGCTTCGGTTTCGGATTCTTTACGGCTGCCGTTTTCCGTTTCGGCTTGATGATCCCCGACCATTTCAAAATTTTATATACGCCCGCTATAAGCGCCGTCAACGCTAAAATTCCCAACGCCACGCCTCCCAGGATCTTCAACCATTTCATGGCATTCGAGCCGTTCAGCTTATCCCACGTATTTTTAAACCATTCCTTTGCGTCGTTCAATGCGTTTTTAATCGCGCTGTCCGTGTCGTCCGCATTGTCCGCCCCGCCGTTCGACAGATACGGGTTTTCGCTCGTCCCGTCCAGGTAAAAGAAATAACTGTAATACATCGCGTTATCGTCGTCCACAAGCTCGCATAAATTCATGCACATCGTCGAGATCAACGGCGTACCAAGCAAGACCCCCATGAATCCGCCTTTCGTCGCCAAGCGGCTGAAAAATTTATACACCCCCGACCCGCGCACTTCGCTTTGGGAAAAGATCGTCATGCAGCCGTCGCCCGTGTTATTCTTGAAATAAAAATTCAGATCCGATACTTTCTCCTTAAATACCGCTACCGAGAAAAAGCCGTACAAATTTTCCCGCGTCACGTCGTTAGAATATTTGAAAAAATGACGATCCGTCCGATTCAGGAACAAAATAGACCAATCTTTCCCGTATTCCTCGCACCAATCCGCATAGCTCGTCAACGGGATTTTGATTTCTTTCGCGTTCCCGTTATAATCGATCTGCTTCAACGCCGCATACGAATACGAAAGCTTCGCCGTATAGGTCGATACTCCGTCAAAGGTTACGCTGATACTCTCCGCCGTCGCCAAGCCCAGAATATCCAAATTTTCAAGACCGAGGATTTTTGACATTTCCGCATTTGTCGGGTGGTAAATGTCCGCGACGTCCTTGACCTTCACCGACCCCGAAAATACCTTCTTTTCCGCGAAACACGCTTTTACCGGCTTTCCGTCTTTATCCTTCTCGCCCTGCTTCATTCCGTAATCGATATAGTTTTCCAGATATGTGACGACCATTTTCCAGCTGTCTGTAAATACGACCTCTACCGGCAGCACCTCTTTCGCCGTCGTGCTCGTCCGTACTTCTATTGTCGCGTTTCGGTAATCCTCCGCGTTCGTGATCGTCAGCTTATCGGGCTTGGAGGTCGAAAGCTCTTTCACACGGTACCCGTCCGGGATACTGTCCACGAAATACTCTCCCCCGTAATTCAGGCTGCTGTGATCCAGCGCTTTGAATATAATGCTCTCGTCATAGTTATTCGTGATTCCGAAAAGCGTATTATACGAATACTCTACCGTGATTTTGCAGGTATGCGTTTCCGAATCATATGCGCTGTATTCCTTCTTGATCGAAATCGGGATATAATACTCCGCTCCGTCCAAAAACTCCGGATTCACCGCAGCTCTCACCGCGTCCCCATAATCCAGCATGAAATTCGTATAGTTGCACGTCACGATCTCACTATACATTTTCACGATCGGCGCCGACGTTTTCCACGTTTCCGAAATCTTTGTTCCGTTCAATGTCAGCTCCGCGTAGTCGTATGTCAGCGTGTATTCCACGTCCTCGATAATCTCCGCCACGCCGATTAAAGAAAGATTCACAAGCTCGCTTTCTTTGGCGTTCGGGAAGGTCACGATCAGCGCCTCCTCCGTCAGCTGCGTCGTCACGCCCTCCGGTTTGCCGCTGATCCGGATATTGTCTTTTCCGAAATCGAAAAGCCAATTGCAGGAATTGTGCAGCTGCTCCTCGATGTCTGCAAATCTGAACGTCAGCGTCGTGCTCGACGCACCCGCTGCCGCTTCCGCCGTGTAATAGTCTATCGTCAGATTGTTCGCCGGATCGTTATTCGTCACCCGCAAGGACAGATCCTTGTACTGAAAATCGTTGTATTTTACTTCCAGCGTCCCTTTTTCCGTCGTCGGGTTATAGCTGTACTCGAAATCCCGTGCCTGTAAGATGATCCGCTGCTCCGTCGTGTATTTATACCCGTCCCGCCAGAAATCCCCCGTATAGACCGCGTTGAAATCCGCGATATTGCTAAAATCCGTCAGGCTATACAGCGTCGTTACCGCAAGCGTTTTATTTTGCGCATACGCGCTTTTCAGTTGAAACGTATAACTCTTTTCCGTCAGCGTCGCATAATCCGTCAATTCTTTGTATTTCAACGTCACGGAAATCTCGGCTGCCGAGGGCTTGATTCCCAATATCTCCTGGATCCCCGAACGCTCCGCGTCCGTCAAAGGCTCGCTGCCTTCCAGCTGCGTCATTCCGATGTTCCAAATCGAATTTTTGTAATACCCCGAGGATTCCGCTACCGTTTCCGACTGTTCGTTCGCAATTCCCGAACTCCCCGCATAATCCCGGTCAAATTCTACCGTGTACGTAGCCTTTATCACTTTCGCACGGTAATAATATTCCGTCTGCAAATCGGAAGGAATCGCTATCGACAGCACGCCCTGCCCGCTGCTTAAAAATCCGCTGCCGAACGTATAGTCATAACTATACGGCGAATATAACGGATCGTTATTGGACGGGAACGACGCGCCCGGTGTGTCCGGCAGATAATCCGATTGCTCGATATGGTAATTTACCGCCTCACCGCTTCCCGCCGCGCTCGTCGAATACGTAATCTCTAAAAGATAATCCGTATAGGATCGGCTGCTCGCCGTTCTGCCCTGCTTCAAATTATTCAACGCCGTGCTTCCCACTCGCACCGAAAAAGAGATCGTCGGATCCTCGTATTCCGACGCGCCCGGAGAGATTTTGTCAAAGCTGAATCCGATTGTTTCCGCTGCCTTCGCCTTTATAGGCTTATACGCGCAGAAAAGCCCGATCACGAACATCGCGCAGGCTGTCAAAATCGTCAGTATTAGCTTTCGTTGTCTATGCAGCGTTTTCATCTCCGTCACCTTCTCTAAAATACGATCTCGCCAGGGTTAAGCTCCACGCCCTGCACCCCGACGCTTTCCGGCTCTTTTACCGAAAAACTAACCGTCAGCGTTGTTTTCCCGCTTCGTATTTCCAGCC
>ERZ809074.4269-NODE-4269-length-12098-cov-5.627086_pt1 | contig 12098 bp, 7 predicted proteins | sample MGYA00520795_ERZ809074 | MGnify/ENA primary metagenome ERZ809074 (study PRJEB31570, sample SAMEA3212989) | Homo sapiens | biome: human-gut; feature: human gut; material: fecal | place: Sweden | collected 2011 ...
TTTCATCTTTACCACGAGTACCCCTGTCATTGAAATCGCTTTCACCATGATACCCAACCCTCGCCCGAAAAATATTCGACCGGAAAGGTCTCAGCGGATCATTTCAACCGCCCAGGTTGAGCAAACGCCAGCGATCCACCGCCGCGCGCATGTTTATGTCAAACGTAATGCGCACGGTACCTTCGTCCATCACCCACGGCTCACGCTCATAGTCCACGATGGCCCACGGGCGCATCATGTTGCAGATGCACTCGATGTAGAACTCGCGACGGAGCGGATAGGGAAAAGCCCAATTCCGGTCAATCCCTTACCGGCAACCACAGCGAATTAAGACTGAGCAACAACACGTCAGTAAAGATACATACGAGCAGAAAATCGCACGCAATTTCGCCTTTTCTTTATTGAGATGTAAATTTTGACAGGCCGAATCTTACATCCATACAAATGATGAAAAGGGGCGGCAATTCAAAAGAAAAGCCACCCCCGCAGGACGCAGGCCCGTAGGTTGACTGCGTCAATACCGCTAGATTCGGCCTAGTATCCTATCGGGTCCCAAAAGGTCAATCCAGTTAAAGACGGCAGGCAGCCCGAAACAACATCTTTCATGAATCTCCAGTCCCATCAAGCCCGATCGAACTTGACCGTCAAACCAGATACGGCCCAATCACATCAAATATCTCGCCAACCTTAGTTAAAGGGTTTTGCGCAGATGGCTTAATGTTACCCAGTTCCCTATGGTACGCGACGAGGCGCCCAGCACGCTGCAATGCTTCGCCTCGCCTATCATCCACTGCCCCAAACATCCCGTCAAGGTTCTTGCGGTACTCGATGCCCAAATTCTTCGACATCTCCTGCGCGAGGGCATGCTGGCAGTCGGACGCGGACATATGCGCGGTCGAGTAGCGAAAGTGCAGAAGCGGCCACAGCTCGAAACAGGGGTTGGACCACAACGCGTGGAAGGTCCTCGAACCATCGGAGAACTCGGTGCACTTACGCTCCATCGCGTCGAAGTCGGACGCAGGGAAGTCATCCTTGTCATACACGAGCCACACATGGTCGAACGTCTCGGGCGCATAGCGGCAGTGTTCGACAGCGAAGTCAAGCAGGTCGAGCGTGTGTTTGCCCGTTCCCTTAACGATAACGGCAACCTTGCGTTCGTTTGCCGCGCACAAAGCAGCACGCACGCCCTCGAAGTAGCGAGGCTCAGTCTCCTTGCCCTCGGTCACCACGAGGTGGCGCGTCATCTGCACCATGCGCGGGCGAACCTCGCGTTTGCCACTACGCCAGCCCTTCGACTTCTTCGCTGCCATGTTAATCCCACTCCTCGATGCGGGTGAGATACGGGTCGGCACCGTAACGACCAGACAGGTACTGCTTATCGAAAGCAGCATTCTTGCTAACCAAGTTGCCATTAGCCTCGTGGATGTCGGCGAGCGACCACAGTTGGCTCGCCTCCCCCTCGCCGCGTGCGGCGAACCATATCTCGTCGCGGCGGAACACGTCGTTTCGCATTGTGGACACGTCCTGGGACGAGAAGATGAGCTGCGCGCCGCTCTTGTTGACCTCGGGATCCTTAAACAACAGAATCACGTAGCGCAGGAGCTTCGGGTGAAGCTTGGCGTCAAGTTCGTCGACCACAACGGTAGCGCCGCGCTCGAGCGCAGTCATCAGATATGCAGCTAGCCCCATGAGCTTCTGTGTGCCGGCTGACTCCTCAGAAAGGCGCAGCTCATAGCCCTTGCCGTCCACCTCATGCCTCACAAAGACGCGCTGGCCGCGCCATTCCGGGGCCTTCTCCACCCTAAAGCCATCGATGCGTACGTCGACGGCGCGCAGAAAACGCGTGACCTCGGGCGACTCCGCCTCGTCTAGCAATTGCTCGAGCATCCGCTCCAGGTAAGAGCTGTTGTAGTTCAGGAACACGCCATCAAGAAACCAGCTGGCAGCCTCCTTGACCACCGGCGCGTCAAAGTTAATGCAGAGGAACGACAGGTACGGCAGGCTCGGGTTGAATCTCGCAGCCGTCACAAGTTTGCGCAGCGTGGGACCGAGCTCGACCTCAGCACCCTCGCGCTCGAACAACATCGCCGTACGCGAAGCTCCCAATTTGCGCCGCCACAGTCCCTCGGACACGATCTCGTCGGCATGCACGGACAGGGCATAACGGTACTCATGCTCGCCCGCGCGGTAGTAAAGCTCGAACTCGGTAGGCTCGAGAGCAGACACATCATCGAACTCGAACGCTGAACAACGGGGTATCGAAGGACGATCGCCCTCTGGCGCATCAGAGCTAGATGACAGCAATCTGATCGGTCTGGCCACAGCCGAACGAACGTAGTCAAGAGCTTCGAGTAGGTTGGACTTGCCGCCAGCGTTGGGTCCGTACACCGCAGCCACCGGCAGAAAGCTCTGCCCATCGGGACACTCGATAAGGGAGCGCTCAAACTCCCTCATCGGCGTCGCTTGCATGGAAAGCTCCGCCTCGTCGCGATAGGACCTATAGTTCCTGAAGGAAAACTGACAAAGCATCGTCCTCAACTTTCCTTTCATTGTTTTGAAAAGGTATTTCAGAGCTTTTCTTTGATTATAGGATTTAAGTAGGCAAAATCAAGTGCTTAAGGCACCTGAAGGCCTAAGGTGCAAAGAACAGACTGAACCACATAACACGGTAAAACATAGAAGAAATGCAGATAGCGTAGGATGGACTACTCGAGTTAATTTCGATTTCGTTCCGAACATCAACCATGTTGATACCGGAAAATGGCGAGAATCATATTTGTATTATGTTCTAACGCATATCAATATAAGCAAGGAAGAAAAGCAAGCAATCCCGAAAGCATGTGAACGAACCCAGGCGCGCGACGAAATCCCAACCGCTTACCTTCCACAGCACTTTTTATATTTTTTCCCACTTCCACATGGGCAAAGCTCATTCCTGCCAATTTTTCTTCCGACCTGTTTCTTAATACAGTACTTTCGCGTCCTGTCTAATGCCGGAATGAACCCTGCTGCATACGCCTTATCCTCCTCGGATAGATTATCGAGTCTATACTCATTGATACATAGTGACTTAACTTTTCCATCTGAAGCGTTGATATCGAGACGAACAATGTTCGGAGCGGCATCATGCATTAAAACCGCCAAGCATTTTCCCCTACAAGTCTCATCATCATTCGGCATATTGTCACGATTGACAAAGATACACAGCGGTACATCGGCAGCCTCTTGAGCAGGCAAATCAAGCCTTAAATCAGAAGGCACTCCGGGCTTGAGTCTCGTTGCAATTCCATTAGAGATCACTTTCCTTGTATCGGATCCGCAATTTAATAAAGTGCTTGCAATAGCCCTTCTCCAATAACCAAGGCTGGAGTCATCTAGCATTTCGACTATTTGATCGAACAACTTCGGCGAGGTTTGAACGGGCTTTTCAACCACATCTCCTATATATAAACTATTAAACCAGTCGTCAATCTTATCCCTATATCCAAAGAAGCCTTGAATCCTAAAATTCAAGTCATTATTAATATCGGGACCTGAATCTCTAGCCTGTCTTTCCAGCGTCTGGGTATAGCAATTGTTATCTATATACATACCGAGATGATCAAGTTCATCATTCATGTATAACGCCGGCATTGACGCCGCTGAACGCCTCTGAGCCAGGTAATGAAGAAAAACCAAAGGGTTATTAAAATAACGGGTATAAACGAGAAGATCATCAAGAGAAAGTGCGATTGTACCTTTTGACATCTTTATAAATTCGAGCTTGTCGGCTTTAGAAGCGAATTCATTAAAATCATCTACTGTCACGCAAATTTTAAAAATAGTTCGTATCGCGGCAGAAGAAAACTCCTCCTTAACTTTACCACCCGCATCGTAAAAACGACAAGGACCTCCGCAGCAACTGCGAATATATGCGACAGTTGATTCTGCCTGTCGCGAAGCCTTTTCCAACAACCCCTGGAATGATTTAATGTGTCCCTTTGAGTCGTCAACCGGATCCGTCGGGCAGAATGCTCCCGCCTTGACTTCAACCGCAAGCAAGGCATCTTCATACAGGATTACCAAATCGCTTTCTTGAACATCACGCTTATTCCATTTGGCACCATTACGTGGATGATATCCATTTATGCAGATGGTCGAGCCTGGTAATAACTTCTTAAATAACGCGGCAACCCCATCCTCTGAAGCAGATGCCTGACTTTCCTTCCAGCGCAAGGTAAATTCATTACTAGATCCAACTTCTGAAGCTATGAATCGACTGCGGATGGCACGATAAAAAGACCTATAAAAGTGATCCAAAAAGTTTGCAGCGCAGAAGCAGTAGCTAATGCCGTTAATTCTGATAAATGGCTTGTCAACAATCGGCATAATCCCAAGGGGGTCAATTGAGTTGACTTTTTCGAAATCAGTAACTGACGCAGCCGAAAGAGAGAGGTCCTCAATTAACGACTCAGGCCATTGCGTCACTGCGGCAACGTCATGAAGCGCAGTGCCAAATACCGAGTTGGCAATACGAGCCGCCTCATCTTTAGAAATGCCGTCAAATGAATGCAGGGGCTCCTTTTGCCAATTTTCGTATTGTTTTCCAAGCTCATTGAAAGCGGCTGACCAACCAAGAGTAAGGGATGTCATCAACGCAACTAACCCATTAATTACACCTATAGCCCCAACTCCGTATACCTCTTTAATTAAAGCGTCTTGTTTACTAAGCAGTAGAATTAAATAGTCCTCTTCAATAGCCTGATAACGCCTACCCCGCAAGGATTGATATGTCTTAGACTCTATTTGATATCTAATTACATCATCGGACAATCCGGCATTCTTGCCAGCAATATGCACATCGGAATATCGGACAAGGAATGCCCGATTCAAAACTTCAATGATGGACTCTGCACAGGCCATCGTTTCCTCTAACCGAGATGTTGCCGAGCTATCCACATTAGAAAACTTGCCCCGTGCCGAAACAAAAAGAAGGCAAGACTGCAGGTACTCTGGAACAAGGTTAGCATTATTAAAGTAAAGCTCATCAAAGGCATCATGCTCATCTTTATCGAACATATCGGTGAATCGCATATGGGCTAAAAAACGCGAGTACCAAGCTGACCTAAGCATAATCTCTAAAGGATCAAGCGTCTCAATTAGGGCCACCAACCGACTTCTGCGCTCAAAAATATCAACTTGCAGCTCCTCGCGCGCACTTTTTAAGGCATCTACATCGGTTTTGATTGCGTTCCCCTTCATCTACAACACTCCCGAGCAAGCAAGTGATTAAAACAAGATCATGCTAGCGAATCACTGGGACATAAAACATCTTACTTGTTGCACAATTGACCGTTTGATAAGCAAAAGCAAAAAGCAGAAGCAATCTACCGCCCGCAAACTTCACTCCACTTCATATGTACTATCGAGAAAAGGAGCGTCGACGACCGCTGAAGACCCCCTCCCAACCTTGACAAACCTTCTGTGCTATAAGCCTAACTGTCCGCAACAGCTTGCCGCTCAAGCTGCACCTTAAACCCGGCAATCAGCTTGTCACAGGTTTCGATGATTCCTGCCGGAACCGTATTGAACTTGACGGGATCAAACTGATACGCCATGAGGTTTTCGATATGGAAGTATTCGTTTGCAAATTTGAACACCGTCTCATCGATATTGGCACGATTGCAGACCTGACTCATTTCACCAGCATTGTTGTCAGCGAGTAATCTAAACGCGCAGATTTTCTCAACGGGTGAAGGCGCTTGATCATAAACGGACAGCAGCTCCGCATTTCCAAGCTGGCTCAATAAGTCTTGGTAGCTAAAGTCCTTTAAACCGATATCCTCAAGCTGCTTTTTTGCTTCCTTCCACTCTTCGTCAGTAAGCTCTTGCTCACGCATCGTCGCAACTTCCCGACGATGCATCAAACTTGATAAAACATGCCAGGCAGGCGACTTTCCGTACGCAATTTCAACCGCTCTCCTAGCGAGCGCAATTCTATAAGGCAAGGATGCATCGCTCGCTACGATTGCCTTAAAGCACTGTACGGCACTATTAAAATCATTATCCTCAACAGGTATTAGAGACAGCACTCCGCCATCGTTGCGCACATAGAAACAAGACGTATCGCACAGAAGGGACCTATGAACTTTGCCGATCATAATGAGCGTTTCAAAGTCATGGGTTAACAGCGTTGTAATCCCACGACAGACACCCTTTAATTTCGAGAACAGCCTTTGGAGAATCGCGTACTTCTTGTTTTGATCAAAGGAAGAAATCGGGTCGTCGAGCACGACCATGTCCGGCTTTTCGCTTTTAACCTGAGCGGAAAACAATGCAATCGCAAACGAATTACGCTCGCCAAAGCTTAGATGCGACTTTAAATCCTCGACTTTCATCTCGAGCCCGCGAGGCTTCAGCGAGACGGCACAGCGAGTCCCATCTGGCGAAGCGATTGAGATCTCGTAGGGAAATCCTGCGGACTCCAGAAAAGCATTCATATCAGCCATCGACGCCTTGATGGATTTTCTTAACGCTGCGCTTTGACGACCGATGGCAATTTGGATGTCCCTCACTTTGGATGAAAGCTCGTCCAGCACAGCATTAATGCTATTGATGCGTTCAATCGCGAATTGCGAATTCATCTTTTCGAGAAGCTCGACATGGATTTTTAAGCCTTCAAAATAGTCGGCATCTTTTTCTTCATCCTTCAAGAACGAATAATTTAATTGCTGAATTTTCTCGAGCTTAGCCTTAAGACCCTCCGCATCTGCCTTGATGCAGGCAAGAAAGGCTTTATTCTCGGGATTGGGCTCTTCTTCTAGCTTCCCGTGTAAAATCGCGTCAACCTGCGCACGGGCGTTTTCGCTAAGAAGCACCTCTGCTTCCCCAAAGGACTCAATCGTTTTTGTACAGCTATCAATATATTTTCCACCGTACACAGTCTGCATTTCGTTACATATTTCCAGATCAGACTGCTCGAGAGTCTTGCCGCAATATGGGCATACGCCCCGCGAGTTATATTTACTGCCTTTGTCACGCCACTGCAGCCAATCCTTGGCATTATCTCCTTGAATTAGTGGGCTAAACGACTCAAACTTTGGAGAAACATGCTCAATAAGGTTTCCCGTTGTCACGATGCCTTTCGCAATTGGGCTAACCTTCGAATAGGTCTGCTTAGAAACCTTCCCAAAGCAAGACAGTAAGTTATTAACTGTAGAGAGTAACTCAGCCACCTTGCCCTCATCCCGCAACCTTTTGACGGCATCCGCCAGCAACTCATCTGTCACTTTTGCAGCCTTACGATACTCGGGGGTATCGACAAAGATCTTGTATCCGTTTTCGATTAGCTCCATGTCGCCCTTAAACAGCGTGCTATCGACATAGTCTTCATTAAATACGAGGATATTCGCATCCGACGGCAAGCCCTCGACAGATGGCAGAGATTCTGAGGCATAGGGTTTCAACACTTCTAACGTCTGCCAGTCATCGCCGTTATATAGCTGGATCGCTTTTGCAACAGAGCTCTTACCGGAGCCATTCATTCCGTGCAGAACAGTGGTTGCATTGGTTTTTAGCGTAATAGTTGCGCAGTCAATGTTGTTACAACAGGCAAGCTTTACGACAATCGGTTCAGACATTTGATCTCCATGGAAGAGGCGTTTGCGTCTTATTGATTATGAATCCGCAAGCAAACAAACTGCCCACCAACTCCGCGAGCCACGTTTTTTAATGGACGAATGGCTGTAAGCAGGACAGTCTGGGTCGGCATTAGAAAGACCAACACGCGGCAGCGCTGCGAAATCAGCCACCAGCAACAAATTGGCACCGGGATATGTCCGGACTAATCAGACGATGGCAAGAAGGCGCCGAGATCCACGTTGTCCCGGCGCCAAACCTACGCCTAGTCATTCGCAACATGCCAGCGAATAAACCAGTTGGAATCACTCGAGAGCTCACCAAGTAACTTCTGCTCGAGAGTAGCATCATCGAATTTCCCCTCCTTGCATAAGCGCACAAGCTTAAATGCAACATTAGGGGAAACATCGTGTAACGATTGAAACGCCAAATCGCTAAAAGAGCTCGCTTCCCATCTACGATAGCCTGCAGCAACGCTATCAAGCAATATTGCACGCACAGCAGAGTCCTCACTAAGCATAACGCTCGAACAGATTGCAGAAACGACGCCACGGTATTGATCGCAGATAGCATTACAAACAATCAGCTGCTCAAGTACTTCTAAAAACGCACGCTGACCGGCGGCAGTAAGGGCATCAAATTTAATACCAAATGTCAGGAACTCTATGTCTGTTGCAAAGCCGGTAGCAACTTTTAGAGCTAAGCATCTTACAGACCATGCACATGAGTCCATTGATATAGGCTCTCTAAATACCGGGTCTTCGGGCCACTCATCCGGAAGTTCAGAAATTAAATCCGTCCAACCGACGGGAAGTGCCTTTCCATCACGCACGCAACGACATACAAACTTATTTAATACGGACATAGCCTCTCCTGCAGAGCAGGGTGATCCTTGATATGTCGGAAGCCCTTTAAGACAATGCTCCAGCACGCCAGCCAAGGATGCGTTAAATGACTCAGAAGGGACATCATCGAGTGAACGACATAGCAAAGAAGAGGGGCGAATGGAAAACCCTGAGTGAAAATCAGAACGATTATTCGAATCAAATTGCCTGCGCAATTCATCGATGCAAGCCATCTCCGTATTATATGCAAGAGATTTATTGTCTAAATAACAACCCCGTTCAACAGTGGAAAGGCGCTCCACTTGCTCTTCACTCAAAATAGAAAAGCCACAACACTTCTCAACACATCCGAATACGCCAGCAGAAAAATTGTTTTTAAGCAGTTCATCGGAATTCGATTTAAGGCTACTGCCCAGTTGATCAACGAGCCCATTGTCGATTTTGTCTAAATCCATTCCGGCAATAACGTTCGACACATCAGAAGCGACGGTATATAAATGTTGATCGACAATCCGACAAAGTAGGCTTACAAGCGACTTCTCATCAACCCGCATCTTGATCATGCCGATGGCTTTGATCCATTTTGATTCGCATTGCCGAAAATCATCTGCAACATTCAACGTGTTCCAAGCATCGCAAATAGTATCATCCGAAAAATAAGGCGCACACTCCTTAATGACGACGGAGCTCGTACTCGGACGATATGCCTGCGCCGTTAAAGAAGTCAGATGCCACAGTTCCTCGGCACACGACGGAAGATACGACCTCAAACCATCGCTCTTATAAGCAAACCTATTCTCGAAGCCCTTAGCATCCCCCTGAAGAACAAGCAGTTTAATTCCCTCAAGCTCAAGATCGGGCCGATTGTAAATAGAGGAGTAGTCGATAAGCGAATTAGCAAGCAGGATGCGAGAGTATAAGGCGCTCGATATACTCCCGCATAATATTGAACTAAATAACAAACACGATATATTCGACATGACGGAAGCAAGGCTAGCGTCATGTCGAATCGTTGTGTAAGGATTAACCGCCCTCGCCTCTCTCGAAGCGTTTAAGACAGCAGTCCCCACCTCCTCTTCGAACTTAAGCGCAAGGGGAATATAGGCTGGAGCGGAGAGTGCATCGATTTGTTTCTGAATTGACCACTGGGTGCCAAATCCATATTCGGAAAGCATGCCAGCGACAGTCCGCTTGTCAATTAAACAATTTCCATAAGCCCAACAGTCTTTCGATTCAATTGAGTCACAGGCACGTTGGAGAAGTTCATAGCACTTGGAATAGCGACCTTCAATAGAAGCATCGAGGGCGTCAAGCCTTAGTGAAAGAGTATCTCTGGGAATGCCGCTGTCTTTCATAATTTCTAGAATGCCAGCCTTGAATGCAGCGACCGAAAAGGGGGTGCCATATAGAAGCCAATTGACCGCTTTCTCGCCAAGAAAGAAGAGATAAGGATTGTCAGACTTTCTCTCAAGCCAATCAGCATGGTAGTTAAATTTTTTTGAAATCAAGGCAACCGAAGAACCGAAAGCATCGAGAACATCTTCGGGAATAGAGACAGGAGCAATATCAGTAAAAACCGTCGATCCACCATCTTCAATTTCAAATCGTCGATTGTGAAACAAATCGACCATCACGTTGTTAAGTTGGTCCATCAGATAAGGAACAAGGCCTGAATCATTCGGCCGCCCTACATACGTGCACGCATCCATTTCTCTGGCATAACGAAGCAGAGACTCGATTTCCGGCGACGTCCCAGACTCAAGCTTAACAAGTAAGAGTGGCTTTCTGAGCCTGATAGCATGATAAAGCTCTCTGCTAGTCCCTGGCCTCAACTCTGATCGTATAATTCCAATTACTATATCGCTTTGCGCCAAGCGATTAAGATAATAAGAGGATGATGGCTCAATGCTCGCATGAAACTCGATGGCAAAGGGCTTAAAGATATCCGATTTCAGCAAAGCGCAATTAAGCTCGTTCCTCAGCTGCTGCCAGCTAAAATCGTCTTCATCGCGCATCGAAGAGCTAACAAACACCTCAATACGGTCACGATCAATAACCTCAGCGTCCATCTTGTTAGCACCCATATAACCTCCTAATGATCGAGTAGATCCATAGAATAACAAGCGGCGCGGACCAATTGTGCTGACGAGAAAACGGTCGCTACAGCGCTCGATTCAATAGTTTATATCGCCAACGTCTTACAACTGAACTGGCCTGGACCGCTCGATGCGCGCGAAACAGCAAGTCGGCCATTCTTGAACTATTCTCAGTCGCTACTCGTGGAGGGTTGCACCTCATCATCACTCCCCCTCTTCTTGCACAGCACATCTATCGCGTGTTCACCCAAGATCGCCGTGGACAGCTTCAGCGCCGCACCCTTAACGGTGTTGAAGAAGTTCTCAAGAAACGGTGCGTTCATGTCGTAGTAGTTCATGTTCCTAAACAGTGCATAAATCGCGAGGAACGTTTGGGCAATGACCGCTACGACAGTCATTGCAAGTGCGTTATACGGAGACTGGGAAATCCAGATCAAGGGCCTTAAGCAAAGTTGAGCAAACCATTCTCCGACGAACAGCGATCCATCTTGGGCAGTCTCGATAAACCCATAGGGCAAATAGTTGCGCGTGAGGAATTCGATAACAGATAGGTAAAAATCAGAACAGACAAGCGAGGCGACCAATGCAACGCACTCAACAATAATCAAAACAATTGAAACAGTGAAAACCATGCTAAGAACACCCTTGTTGGGCACACAATCAGCCAAAGAAAACAGTACAAAACTTAATCCCAAGGAGAAAAAAGAATAATAGCAAGGAAGAAGCCAAATGGAGAACCAGTGCAAAAGAAGGATCGCAAGCAATGCTGTCCAGTTCCAAGGCTCAATCAAGCTCCACCGCACCCGCAACGGGTAAAGGTCACACGCTCTCGAACCTAGTCGATAGCCAAGATACGCGATATGGGGCTTTTTGAATTCAACTTCATGAGGTTGCTTGATAGACGGCCAAATAACCCCTTTAACATCTTTCTTTGCTTGCAGGCAGCTCATAGCAGAAGCCCTCTTGGCCGCAGACGCCTCATAGCTCCAGGTTATATAAACAAAAGCACAACCATACAAGGCGCAGGCAACAATCAAGAGAAGCAGCATGCCTACCCTATAAGGAAACTCCGAAATTCCACCGGACACGAGTCCGAATAAATACGGGTCAAATGCAAAAAGACCAACGCAAAAACGTAACGGATATCCATAAAGAACAATCCTAAGAGTACCAAAGCACAGGTTTTTGTAGAGGCGTATGGAGATGCACCCATTCGCGGCGCATTTTGTGCAATCTGGGAAAACGCGAGCAGTTTGCTTGTATAATGAACTCCGTTGAAAGATACAAAAACCTGTACCTTTTTGCACAACAAAAAAGCCGCTCTAACCAGCGGCTTTTCTTCTATAGACAACAAAAAAGGCGACCGCCCGCGAGGACGATCGCCTTTATTAATTCTTGTATTGTTTGTGCTAGGCGCGAGTCTTGATCTCCTCGAGCACCTTGGCCACAAACTCGTCAACGCCCATCTGAACGGTCTCATTGGAGCGATCGCGGACGGAGATGTTGCCGGCCTCGACCTCCTTCTCGCCCAGGATGAGCA
>ERZ809074.4271-NODE-4271-length-12091-cov-19.418827_pt1 | contig 12091 bp, 7 predicted proteins | sample MGYA00520795_ERZ809074 | MGnify/ENA primary metagenome ERZ809074 (study PRJEB31570, sample SAMEA3212989) | Homo sapiens | biome: human-gut; feature: human gut; material: fecal | place: Sweden | collected 2011 ...
AGTCGTCCACCCATACGAAGCAGAACGATATCGATCGTGATCGGACTTTTTTGACACGCTGTACGGAAATTCGGCGTGCTGCAATGACAACTGACGCTAAAACAAGTCCAGCATCGCATCCAGATAGATCTCCTCGCGCACGCGCAGCTGATAGTCCGGTTTTGTCAGATAGTAGAGCAGAAACTCGAGAATCATGGCGCTGCCAAGACCGCGGCCTTCCAGCTTGAAGTTGGAAAAACCCAGGGGAAGATAGACTGTTTGAATATCGCGGACGCTGAGAAAGCCGGGGTTTTCCATTGCCCGGGAAAAACGGTAGCCATTCGCTGAACCCGGCGCAGTACAGCGGTGCGGTGCATGCTCTCCGAGATTTTTTCGGCTGACAGCCTCGTAACAGGCCTTCCGGTCCTTGCAGCCGAACCAGCAGCATTCGTTGCACAGAAATTCCACCTTGCCCTTCAGCGGCTGCGGCAGTGTAAGAAGCTGGTCAAACGCCTTGTTCAACCGGAAATCCGGCACGACGAAACGGAAGGCTTCGCGCTCCAACTCCTGACGAAGCTGGGAAAAATCGGTCAGCACTTTGGTCGTGGAAGAAATGAAGTAGAACTGCGGATAGGCGGCGCGCAGATAGTCCAGCAGCAGGTCGGAATGGACGATCACACCGTTCTGCGGACCGTCTGCCTCCGAAAACAGGCGGCAGAGTGCATTGCAGACCGAATCTGCGAGATGCGCCTTGGTCAAAAGAGAATTGCTGAACGTCAGGCGGGCGGAAAGACCGTATTCCTGCGTCAGCGCCAGAACTGCGTGCGGATCCTGATTGCCGCAGCCTACGCGCCCGCCGCCCCAAAGGCAGCCTTCCGGCGCACCGTAAATCGAGGCAATCTCGCACCAGTCGTAAAAATACTCCCGATGCGTCCGGTAAAGCGGCAGAAAGACGCGATAAAAGTCATAAAATTCAAACAGGCCGGGAAGATGAAACTGTGCGCGCTTCGCTTCGTTCATAGGTCTGGCCTCCTGTACTTAAGAAGCCCCGGTTTCCATGTGGAAACCGGGGCATTGTGCATAATGGGATAGGGGAGCGATTAAGCCTCTTCCTCTTCCTTCTTGGCGTCTTCGATGATCTTGGCCTGGTTCATCTGCGGGACTTCCTCGTAGCGGACGAACTTCAGCGTGTAGCTGCCGCGGCCCTGGCTCATGGCGCGCAGGTCGATGGAATAGGTGGTCATTTCGCCGACGGGAACTTCCGCCTCGACGATCTGATAGCCAGGGTTCTCAGGATCGGGGTTCATGCCCATGACGCGGCCGCGGCGCTTGTTGAGGTCGCCGATGACGTCGCCCATGTTGCTGTCGGGGATGAGGACCTTCAGCTCGCCGATCGGCTCGAGCAGAGTCGGGCCGGCGGTGGGCAGGCCTTCCTTGTAGGCGATGCCGGCAGCGGTCTGGAACGCCATATCGGAGGAGTCGACGGGGTGATAGGAACCGAAGTACAGCGTGGCCTTCAGGAACACGACCGGGTAGCCGGCCAGAACGCCCTTGCCGACGCAGTTGCGCAGGCCCTTTTCAACGGACGGGATGAAGTTCTTCGGCACGCAGCCGCCGACGGTCTCATCCGCGAAGATCATCTCTTCGGACTCGGACTGCGGCTCGAAGCGGATATAGACGTCGCCGAACTGGCCGTGGCCGCCGGACTGCTTCTTGTGACGGCCGTGGATCTCGACCTTCTTCTTGATGGTCTCGCGGTAAGCGATCTTGGCGGGCTTCAGGACAGCCTCGACCTTGTACTTGCTCTGGAGCTTGGCCATGAGGACGGACAGCTGCATATCGCCGACACCGGCAATGATGAGTTCCTTGGTCTCGGGGTCGTTGCCGTAGGTGAAGGACTCGTCTTCTTCCTTCAGCTTGACGAGGCCGTTGGCGATCTTGTCTTCGGTGCCCTTGACCTTGGCGTAGACGGCCATCTTGTACATCGGCTCGTCATAGGTCATGCCCTTGATGCGGACGGTCTTACCCGGCAGGCCGAGGGTGTCGCCGGTCTTGACGGAAGCGAGCTTGGTGAAGACGCCAATGTCGCCGCAGCAGACCTTGGAGGTCTTGGTGTTGTCCTTGCCCTTCGGGAAGAACATGTTGCCGAGCTTTTCGGAATCGCCGGTGCGGACGTTGGCGACGGTGAGGGTGTCTTCCATGTCGCCGGAGATGACCTTGAAGTAGGAGTTCTTGCCGTACTGGTCAGCCAGCGTGTTGAACACAAACGCCATCGGGCTGCCGTTCGGGTCAAGCTTGAACTCGGACTCGGTGCCGTCCTCGTCAACCTGCGTCATGGGCTTGCCCTCGAGAGGATTCGGTGCATACTTGACGAGGTTCGCCAGCAGGTTGGTGGTGCCGAGGCCGGTGTAGGCGCAGCCGCAGAAGACCGGGGTCACGCTGCGCTCACAGATGCCGGCCTTGATGCCGGTTTGGAGTTCTTCGGCGGTAAACGGCTCTTCCATGAAGAACTTCTCCATGAGGGCCTCGTCAGTCTCTGCAACCTGCTCGTTGAGCTCGGCCATGTATTCTTCAATCTTATCGTTGGCGTCTGCGGGCAGGGGGATTTCCTTGCCGTTTGCGTCATAGGCTTTTTTCTCAATCAAGTCAACCAGACCGACAGCCGTTTCACCCTGCATAATGGGGAAGGTAAACGGAATGACGGAAGCGCCGAACATCTCGCGCAGGGAATCGAGAACGTTGAAGAAGTTGGCATGCTCTTCATCCAGCTTGGAGACATAGAACATGGCGGGAAGATTGGCCTTGGCAAGATACTTCCAGCCCTTTTCAGTACCGACGCCGATGCCGCTCTTTGCGGTCAGGCAGATGAGGCCCGCGTCAACTACGCGCAGGGACTGCACGATCTGACCGGCAAAGTCAAAATAACCCGGGTTGTCGATCACGTTGAGTTTGCATTTGTTATATTCAACGGGAATGACGGAAGAAGAAATGGAATACTGTCTCTTCTTCTCTTCGTCGTCAAAGTCAGAAACAGTGGTGCCATCGGCACGCTTGCCCAGACGGGTGATCGCCTTGGTGGTGAACAGCATGCTCTCGCAAAGAGCGGATTTGCCGTCGCCGCCATGGCCAAGCAGGCAGATGTTGCGAATGTCATTGGCAGTATAGCCCATAGTAAAAAATACTCCTTTCTCCAGACGGAACGCAAGACGGCGCGCTCCGCCCCTCGGCAGTTCTCATTTCGCCGACTCTTAAATTCCATTATATACGAATCTCCATAGGATTGCAATTAGAATCTTGTCAAATCCCATGAAAATCTGCGATTTTTCATGCGCACCTATGCGCGGCCCGCTAAAAGACCGGCCAGAAGCCCCGGAAGGAGCCACAAAACCGTGTACAGAAACAGGTTCCAGCACGACGCGGCGAGATCTGCGCCGAGGAACGTCAGCACAAACATCAGGCTCACGCCGAGCACGCTTCCCGCGATGGCGACGCAGATGGACAAAATCGCCGTGCCGCGCAGACCACGCGCCGCGACGACGCTTCCTGCGAAGCTTGCGAAGCTGCTGCGGGCCATGAGCGCACCCTGTTTTCCGGCGCGCACGGCACCGGGTTCGGAGAGGGCTGCACGCTCTTCTACAATGGGGAATTCGATATGCTCGGGCGGGATTTTATAGCGCTGCTTTAAAAATTGCGGCGTGATCATAAAATCGCGCGTGGCCAGCACCGGCACAAGCGCGCCTGCGCGCAGAACGGAGGCAAGTCCTGCCCGAACGGATTCTGCCGGGGCATAATTGAGCGCAAAGACGGCGGCAAGTTCGCCGTTAACGGACAGATAGACCGCCTGCTTGAGCCGCGTTCCCTCCGGGACGCGTACGCGCATCAGCTTCATAAACGCGATCGAGCCCATCAGAACGACATCTCCCCGGATCGTCGCGCCGAGACCGCCGCTTTCATACCGGCGGAAGGTATCGACGGAATAGCGTCTGCCGTTCTGGTCGTGCATCATCTGTTCAAACAGCGGAGCAAGACCGCTGCCTGCCGTCTGCACGACGGCGTTGGCATAGCCGATGACCATGGGCGCGGGGCGGCTGCCGTAAAGCTTCATGCCGCCCTGTGTCACATTCTGCGGCGGGAACAGATCTGCATCTTCAATGATCAGGCCGGCCTCGCCGGACAGAATCCGCGCGCCCTGCCAGCCTGCGACGGCTGCGCCGATGCGGTACAGTTTTTTGGCAAACGTGGAAAACGGTTTTGCGTAGGCGATGAGGATGCCGGCGGGGAAACCAGCCAGCAGCATGGCTGTCCACGACCAGAGAAAACTCTTGCCGCCGCGCATCGCGGTCAGGACGGATAACACGAGCGTTACCGCCGTCATAACAGGCGTGTAGAAGCGCATGATGCGGCTGCCTGCGTCCGGCATTTCCAGCTGGACGGCAAACTGCTCGGCGTCGCCCGGAGCGCGGAAGATGCAGTCGTAGCCGTGCCACGCCTTTTCCTCCCGCACGGCGGCGACCGGATCTTCCATATTGCCTGCCGCGCGCAGCGATCTGCGCCGTGCCTCATACAGTAAACTCCGCCCCCACAGGGCGAGCAGCAGCAGAATCGACGCGACCGTGCAGAACGGTGTCCGGCCCTGCAGGACGGCAAAAAATGCGTCAACGATCACGGCGCAGAGCACCACGAACAGCATGCTGGTTTGATCGAACCGCAGGCGCAGCGCCTGCACCACGCCGGACAGGCAGATATCATAGCTTAAAAGTGCCTGCGCAAGCAGAAGTCCCAGCATAATCGCGGAAAACACCTGTGAATAACTGCTGAAATCCCCCACAATGGCGGAGGTCGATAAGACCAGCAGCAAAATCGACGCCAGACAGGTCAGCACGCTCAGCAGCAGGCGCAGCCGCACGCTGGAGGCGGCAGAATAGAACTGATACGCGGCTTCCAGCGAGGGAAAAACGTGCTCAGGCTGCTCGGCGGCGCGCTTTTTCCGGGCCTCTTTTTTTTGAAAGCGTTCAAGCTGCCGGCGGCGTTTTTCGGCCTGCCGTTTTTCGCGGCGCTCGGCACGGGCGCGCTCCCGCGCTTCCTTGGGATCTGCTGCGGCAGGCTCCGGATCCGGTTCACCCTGGTAGGTCCAGACGGTAGGGCGCTCCGGCTCAGGCTCCTTTTGCGTATGGACGGGCGCAAAGCGAATGGTGTCAGCCGCTTCCTCGTCAGACGGTGTCTGCGCATCGGGCGGGCGGGCGGCAGGTGTGGCAAGCCGGACAGTCTCACCCGGCTCGGTCTTCGGTTCCTCACGCTTTGTCCAGCCGCCGAATTCGTTCATAATTTCCTCGAGCGAGTATTCCGGCTCCTCTTGCTCCGCGGGCGTCTTGTTCAGTTGTGCTTCGTCCTCAGGACGCCTGGTTGGTTCCATAGTGTGCTCCATGTTTTGTGAATCTACCATACTCGCTTTGTAGGGGCCGATGCCCACGTCGGCCCGGCAGGATGGGCCGCTTTTACGGAACTCTTCGGCAAAGTCGTGGCTGCCTCACGGGCCGATGTAGGCATCGGTCCCTACAACGAAACAGAAGGGTGCTTGCGGATTTGCTATGAGGGTCCAAAAGCTGCCTGCTGTGCGGGCGGACAGAGTCGTCCGTTCGGAAAGATGGCTTTATCCCCGCTGCCGGACAGCCTCGTACAATAAAATTGCGGCGGCGTTCGACGCGTTGAGGGATGAAATGCGGCCGCGCATGGGAATACTGACTTTAAAGTCGCACGCTTCGGCGACAAGGCGGCTCATGCCGTCGCCCTCGTTGCCGATGACGATAGCGGCCGGGCCCTTGAGATCGGCCTGATAGAGCGCCGTATCGCCGTCTGCCGCCGTGCCGAAGACCCAAACGCCGGCTTTCTGCAACTCGCGGATGGCACTGACCAGATTGGCCACACGCGCCACCGGCAGATATTCCAGTGCACCAGCCGAGGCCTTGCCCACAACGGCGGTCAGGCCGACGCTGCGGCGCTTCGGGATGATCACGCCGTGCGCGCCTGCGCATTCCGCCGTGCGGATGATCGCGCCCAGATTGTGCGGGTCGGAAAGTTCGTCGCAGATGACGATCAGCGGGGCCTCGCCCCTGTTTTTCGCGTTTTCGAGGATCTCCTCGACCGTCGCGTAGGCATGCGCCGCGACCATGGCGATCACGCCCTGATGCGCGCCCGTGGCGGAAAGCTGGTCGAGCTTGCGCCGGTCTGTTTCAACGACGGCGGCGCCGGCTTCTCTCGCCATGGCGGCCAGCCGGGAAAGCGCGCGGTCTGTTTCTCCGGCAGCGATGTAAAGCTTGTCGATGGGGCGGCCTGCGGCAAGCGCCTCCTGTACGGCGTTGCGGCCCTCCAGCATATTTTCTGCATTCTCCGCAGGCTCCTGCGCACGGCGGACGGGCGGGCGGCGGTCGTTCCGGTTCCATTTTTTCTGTTCCATAGTTTCTCCAGCTTCCGATGTCATAATAATTCACAATATAGTATAACAGCTTCTTTCGGAAACCTCAATCCCAATCTCACAATTCACAGAAAATTTACCTGCCCGCCGCAGGTTCTTTCTTGTAAATGGGGAATGGGTGTGATAAGATTTGTAACAGAAAATTCCCTACTAAAATTTCCCACGTTTTCACAGAAAGAAGGTGCTTTTTTTGAATAACGACCCAAAAAACAAAAAGCCGCAGGACAATAAGCCGCAGAACGGCGACGATGGACGGCAGGGGCGCCGGATCGTATTCCTGATGGTCGCGGCGCTGATCGCGACGCTGCTTATCAATTCGCTCTATACGACCATTGCCAACGCGTATCTGTCGGAGATCACCTATAACGAGTTCCAGACGTATCTCGACAAGGATGAGATCGCCGAGCTGGAGTTCCAGTCCGACCGCATGGTCATCCTGACGCGCGACGAGGCCAAAAAGCCGTCGGCGCAGCAGCGGCTGTACTACACTGGCTATATCCCCAACGTCTCAAACGACGAGCTGAAGGCGCGGCTCGACGCGCAGGGCGTGGAATACAACACCGAGATCGTCGAGCAGGCCAGCCCCATCGTGACCTTTGTCGTCACATGGCTGCTGCCGGTCATCATCATGTACGCCCTGTTCAGCCTGCTGATGCGCAGCATGTCCAAGCGCATGGGCGGCGGCATCGGCGGCATCGGCGAGAGCAAGGCCAAGGTCTACATGGAAAAGTCCACCGGCGTCACGTTTGCCGACGTCGCCGGTCAGGATGAGGCCAAGGAATCGCTCGTCGAGATCATCGACTTCCTGCATAACCCGCAGAAATATGCCGCCATCGGCGCAAAGCTTCCCAAGGGCGCGCTGCTCGTCGGCCCTCCGGGCACCGGCAAGACGCTGCTGGCCAAGGCCGTCGCGGGCGAGGCGAACGTTCCGTTCTTCTCCATCTCCGGCTCTGATTTCGTGGAGATGTTCGTCGGCGTCGGCGCCAGCCGCGTGCGCGATCTGTTCCAGCAGGCGGCGAAGGTCGCCCCGGCTATCATTTTTATTGATGAAATTGACGCCATCGGCCGCACGAGAGATTCCAAATTCGGCGGCAACGACGAGCGCGAGCAGACACTTAACCAGCTGCTGGCCGAGATCGACGGCTTCGATTCAAGCAAGGGCGTCGTGATCCTGGCGGTGACAAACCGGCCTGAGATTCTCGACAAGGCACTGCTGCGTGCGGGCCGCTTTGACCGCCGCATCATCGTTGACCGGCCCAATCTCGCCGGACGTTACCAGACGCTGCGCGTCCACACGAAAAATATCAAGCTGGCCGAGGATGTCGATCTGCACAAGATTGCGCAGGCGACTGCAGGCGCGGTCGGCGCGGATCTGGCAAACCTCGTCAACGAGGCGGCGCTGCGCGCCGTGCGCATGGGGCGCAAGGCTGTCAACCAGCAGGATCTGCTGACGTCCTTTGAACTTGTCATCGCGGGCACGGAGAAGAAGGGTACCGTTCTGACCGACACCGAAAAGCGCATCGTGTCCTATCATGAGGTTGGCCATGCACTGGTTGCCGCGCTGCAGAAGCATTCGCAGCCTGTCTCCAAGATCACGATTGTCCCGCACACCTCCGGCGCGCTGGGCTATACCATGCAGATGCCGGAAGAAGAAAAATTCCTGTCCAGTAAGGAAGAACTCATCGTCGAACTCCAGACCATGCTGGGCGGCCGCGCTGCAGAACAGGTCGTCTTCGGTATTGCCACGACCGGTGCGTCGAACGACATTGAGCGCGCGACAGAACTGGCCCGTAAGATGGTCACGCAGTACGGCATGAGCGACCGGCTTGGCCTTATGGCGCTGTCCACCGTCTCAAATCCGTACCTCGACGGCAGCACGATGATGAACTGTGCCGATTCCACCTCCTCTGCAGCGGACGAAGAAATCCACAAGCTGCTCATGGACTGCTACGCGGATGCGAAAAACATCCTTGTCGAGCACCGTGCGCTGCTGGATGAGATTGCAATGTACCTGCTGAGCAAGGAGACCATCACGGGCGACGAATTCATGGCCTACGTCAATGCTGACAGCAAAAAACTGACGGACGGCAGTGAGGCAGAGGAAGCGCCCGAGCAGGATGAAGCACCGTCGGAAACCGATTGAACCAATCGCGCCCCTGTTTCCCCGAACAGGGGCGCAGCATGTTTTTCAGAGCGGCCTGTAGGGGCCGATGCCCACATCGGCCCGGCAGGAGGTACCGATTTTATGAGAATCTTCGGCGAATTCGCAACATTTTTCGGGCCGACAGAGCCGCCGGCCCCTACATCAAAGGTTCAATCTTCTCATCCCCTGTAGAGGCGGACGACTCTGTCCGCCCGCGGAATATACTGTTTTTACAGAATTCTTCGGCGAATTCGTAACTTCCCAGCGGGCCGATGTGGGCATCGGCCCCTACAGGGGTTTACCGAAAGCGCGAGATAGGGATATATTCCGGAGGCTATTATGTTCATCTCATCCGTTCTTGACACAACTGCCATTGACGAAAAACAGGTGCAGTCGTTTTTCTCGAAGCTGACGCTTGAAAAGCTGCTGTATGCGGCGGTGCTGCTGGTTCTGTGCGCAGTGCTCATCAAGCTGATTCTGAAGGCGGCGGACAAGCTGTTTTCCCATTCCAAGCTGGATCACACTATTTTCGGCTTTCTGCGCACGACAGCCAAGGCAATTTTGATTTTTATTGCAGTCATGCTCGTCGCAGGGACGCTCGGCGTGGATACCAGTTCGCTGCTGGCAATTTTGAGCGTTGCCGGTCTTGCCGTTTCGCTCTCGATGCAGGCCGCGCTGTCCAATGTCGCGGGCGCGCTGATGATTCTGACAGCCAAACCCTTCCGGGCGGGCGATTATGTCCAGATCGGCGACAAGGCCGGAACTGTCCTGACTATCGGCGCGGTATACACAAGCCTGCGCACCTATGACAACCAGATCATCTATTTGCCCAACAGTCAGATCACGGCAGGCAGCATCATCAATGTGACAAGCGAGGCGGTACGCCGTGTTGACGTGAACGTTTCGGCGTCCTATGACGATGCGGTAGATACCGTCCGCGCGGCGCTCTGCGCCGCTGCCGCAGCGCACGAAAAGACACTCCGCGACCGGCCTGTCGAGGCACACGTCGTCTCCTATGGCGACAATTCGATCCAGTATGTCTTGCGCTTCTGGGCGCGTACGGAGGACTATTGGGCCTGCTATAACGACGTGCTGGACGGACTTCAGGAAACCTTTTCCTCCGCGGGCATCACGATGTCCTATCCGCATATCAATGTTCATATGGAATCATAAAAAAAGGAATATCGGGATATCACATATCATTTTCTATATAAAGTCAGAATTATCGAAAATAATGTCGATAGTTCTGGCTTTTTATATTATCAAAGTTCTGATATAACCGTAAATTTGGATTTCCAAAGAACCCCCGCAGGGGGTTCGCATCGGTTGACTTTCTTCAGGCTGCTTGGTAAAATAGACGCAAGCTATAAGAGGCGTATTCTGCCGCTTTTTGGTTTCAGAGCGCAGGTACGCCTGCTCGGTCTGTCCATACGGGCTGACCGCCGACCCCCTTCCGGTGCTGCGTCCGGTGTACGCAGGCCGGCCCAGAACATATTTTAGGAGGATACATCATCGATGGATTGGGATCGCTTAATCACAGTTGAACAGATGGAAGCAGCGACCAACGAATTGCTCGAAACCGGCAAAAAAGTTGGCGCAGATTCCTGGCAGCAGCGCGTCAAGAATCAGACGCCGCACTGCGGCTTCGGCGAAGCCGGCACCTGCTGCCGCATTTGCTCCATGGGCCCCTGCCGCATCACGCCGAAGGCCCCGCGCGGCATCTGCGGCTGCGACGTGCACGGCATCGTCGGCCGTAACTACCTGCGCTTCACCGCAGGCGGCGCAGCCACGCACTCCGACCATGGCCGTCAGATCTGCCACACGCTCTATCAGGCGAAAGAGGGCGGCTCCTACCAGGTCAAGGATCCGGAAAAGCTGAAGAAGATCGCCGCCGAGTGGGGCATCGAGACCGAGGGCAAGGATATCTACGATCTGGCCCACGAGGTCGCCGAGACGGGTCTTCTCGAGTACGGCAAGCCGTTCGGCGTGCAGCGCTACCTCAAGCGCGCACCGGAGCACACCCAGAAGCTGTGGCATGACGCCGGCATCGAGCCGCGCGCGATCGACCGTGAGGTCTCGCAGTCGCTGCACATGACGCATATGGGCTGTTCCTCGCTGCCGGAGGCTCTGATCAAGCAGTCCCTGCGCGCCGGTCTGTCCGACGGCTGGGGCGGCTCCATGATGGGCACCGAGTTCTCCGACATTCTGTTCGGCACCCCGCGTCCCGTTGACACCACCGCCAACATCGGCGTCATGGAAAAGGACATGGTCAACATCATCGTCCACGGCCACGATCCTTCCCTGTCCGAGATGATCGTCATGTACTCGCAGGATCCCGAGATGGTTGCGCTTGCCAAGTCCGTCGGCGCCAAGGGCATCAACATTGCCGGCGTCTGCTGCACGGGCAACGAAGTCGCCATGCGTCAGGGTATCCCGATGGCCGGTAACTTCCTGCAGCAGGAAAACGTCGTTCTGACGGGCGCCTGCGAAGCTATCGTCGTCGACGTGCAGTGCATCTTCCCGGCACTCGGCCCGCTGTCCAAGTGTTTCCATACCAAGTTCATCACCACCTCCCCCATCGCCCGCATGCCGGACTCCGATTTCATCGAGTTCCATGAGGATACCGCGGCGGACAACGCCAAGGCGATCATCAAGATGGCGGTCGAGAACTTCAAGAACCGCAAGCCCGAGCTCGTCAACATCCCGAACCTCAAGACCAAGGCCCGTGTCGGCTACTCGGTCGAGGCCATCAAGAAAGAGCTCGACGGCGTCTGCAACACCCACGTCGACGCGTTCGGCACGCTGAAGCCTCTGGCGGATGTCGTCAAGGCGGGCGTCCTGCGCGGCGCAGTGGCGATGGTCGGCTGCAACAACCCCAAGGTCCGTCCCGACACCGCCCATATCGAGCTTATGAAGAAGCTCCTCAAGAACGATATCATCGTCATCGTCTCCGGCTGCTCGGCACAGGCTGCCGCCAAGGCAGGTCTCATGGATCTCGACGCCGCCGAATACTGCGGCGAGGGTCTGCGCCGCGTGTGCAAGCTGGTCGGCATCCCGCCCATCCTGCATATGGGCTCCTGCGTGGATATCTCCCGTATGATGATCCTGGCTTCCGATCTTGCAAAGGATTGGGGCATCAACATTTCCCAGATTCCGCTCTGCGGCTGCGCGCCGGAATGGATGTCTGAAAAGGCAGTTTCCATCGGCAACTACGTCGTGGCGACCGGTATCGACACCTACCTCGGCGTTGATCCGTACTCCAAGGGCTCCAGCGAGATCACTGAACTGCTTCAGGGTGACGCAAGAGGCTGCAAGGAGTGGGTCGAGGCGCATTTCGTCGTTGACACCAACATTGAGAGCCTCGGCGACAAGATGATCGCCGCAATCGAAGCCAAGCGCACGGCTCTCGGCATCTAAGATCTTCCCGGAGGGTCTTTACCGTTATGAAAGTAGCTATCACCGGCAAGGGCGGCGTCGGCAAGACGACGCTGGCCTCC
>ERZ809074.4276-NODE-4276-length-12072-cov-26.267371_pt1 | contig 12072 bp, 9 predicted proteins | sample MGYA00520795_ERZ809074 | MGnify/ENA primary metagenome ERZ809074 (study PRJEB31570, sample SAMEA3212989) | Homo sapiens | biome: human-gut; feature: human gut; material: fecal | place: Sweden | collected 2011 ...
GGGAGCGGTCTTGACCGCTCCGCGGGGCGTCGGGGACGCCGCCCCCTACAGCGGCAATCCGTAAACCTTCAGCTGCCGCCAACCCTGCGCACAAACAAAAGCCGCTGCCCATGTGTAACCACAGGCAGCGGCTTTCTATTTTTCAATCAAGGCTTATTCATACAGCGGGAACTTCTTCGTCAACTCCTCGACCTTGCTGGCGACCTCGTCCTTCTTGTTCGCAAAGTCAAACACGCAGTCTGCAATGCAGTCGGCGATCACCTTCATCTCGTCGGGACCCATGCCGCGGGTCGTGACGGCGGGGGTGCCGATGCGCACGCCGCTCGTCACAAACGGGCTGCGCTTCTCGCCGGGGACGGTGTTCTTGTTCGCGGTGATGTGCACCTCGTCCAGATTGTGCTCCAGCTCCTTGCCGGTGCAATCCTCGTCGGTCAGGTCGATCAGCAGCAGGTGGTTGTCCGTGCCGCCGGAGACCAGCTTCACGCCGCGGGCGGTCAGCTCGGCTTCAAGAGCCTTCGCGTTCTCAACGATTTTGCGGGCGTACTCCTTGAACTCCGGCTTCAGCGCCTCGCCAAAGCAGACGGCCTTCGCGGCGATGACGTGCTCCAGCGGGCCGCCCTGCGTGCCGGGGAAGATGGCGGAGTTGATGCGCTTGATGATATACTCGTTGTTGGTCAAAATCAGGCCGCCGCGGGGGCCGCGCAGCGTCTTGTGGGTCGTGGTGGTGACCACGTCGGCGTAGGGCACGGGGCTCTGGTGCTGGCCGCCTGCGACAAGACCCGCAATGTGCGCTATATCGACCATCAGCATCGCGCCGTAGCCGTGGGCGATCTCGGCCAGCTTCTCAAAGTCGATGGCGCGGGGATAGGCCGATGCACCGGCGACCAGCAGCTTGGGGCGGACCTTCGCGACCTGCTTGGCCAGTGCGGCGTAGTCGATGCGGCCATCCTCGGCGGAGACGCCGTAGGAGACAAAGTTGTAGTTCTTGCCGCTCATGTTCACGGGGGAGCCGTGGGTCAGGTGGCCGCCCTGGGACAGATCCATGCCCATGACGGTGTCGCCGACGTTCAGCAGCGCAAAGTAGACGGCCAGGTTGGCCTGTGCGCCGGAGTGCGGCTGAACGTTGGCATACTTCGCACCGAACAGCTTGCAGGCGCGGTCAATGGCGATCTGCTCGACCTGATCGACGTACTGGCAGCCGCCGTAATAACGGTGGCCGGGGTACCCTTCCGCGTACTTGTTCGTCAGCACGCTGCCCATGGCCGCCATGACGGCGGGGGAAACGATATTCTCGCTGGCGATCAGCTCAATGTTCTGCCGCTGGCGGCCCAGCTCACGCTGCATAGCCGCGCCCAGCTCGGGGTCGTAGCGCTCCACAAAGCCGATGGTGTCGATGATGTCCTTGTACATACTGCTTTCCCTCCTAATGTATATGCTGTCCACGGCGGGAAACGGCCGCGGGCGCATTCTATAGGCGCCCGTCGTTCCCGCCGCCGAGCATCACCCTTACAGCGTCCCCTTGGTGGACAAAACGCCGTCGATCCGCGCATCTCTGCGCGTCGCGGCGTCCAGCGCCTTGGCAAACGCCTTGAACATGGCCTCCAGCTTATGGTGGTCATTCTCCCCGTAGAGCACCTTCAGATGCAGATTCATCATGGAGCTGTACGATACGGCGTAGAAAAACTCCCGCGCCATCTGGGTGTCCATGCCGCCGCAGCTCTGGCCTGCAAAGCTGGCGTCGTACACAAAGTAGGGCCGCCCGCCCAGATCGACGGCGCAGAGTGCCAGCGTCTCATCCATCGGCAGCATGCAGCTGCCGTACCGCACCAGCCCGGCCTTGTCGCCCAGCGCTTCTTTTATGGCCGTGCCCAGCGCAATGCCGATGTCCTCAATTGTGTGGTGGCAGTCTACGTCCAGGTCGCCGCGGCAGGTGACGCTTACATCAAACAGGCCGTGGCGGGCGAAGCCGTCCAGCATGTGGTCAAAAAAGCCGATGCCCGTGTGCAGGTCGGCCCTGCCGGTGCCGTCCAGGTCAATCGTCAGCGTGATCTGTGTCTCCCGCGTATTGCGGGTGACCGTTGCGGTGCGTGCCATAGGAATCCCCCTCTTTAGTGCTTTAAACTAACTATAGCACGTTGGGGTGTGTGCGTCAACATTTTCTTAGCCTTCCCCCTGGTGGGAAGGTGGCTCCGCAGGTTTATAAAATTCGCCCCAATTTATTTACGAAATCGCAACACTTTTCCCGGCGGCAGGCGCTACAATAGAATTATGATTCAAAAGTGTCTTTTTTGAAAGGACAAGCACCACCATGGCAAAAATAATCGGAATTGACCTGGGGACTACCAACAGCTGTGTGGCGGTGGTCGAGGGCGGCAAGCCCGTCGTCATCCCCAACGCCGAGGGGCAGCGCACGACGCCCTCTGTCGTCGCGTTCACCAAGGTGGGAGAACGGCTGGTGGGCGAGCCCGCCAAGCGCCAGGCCGTGACGAACGCCCCCCGCACCGTGTCCAGCGTCAAGCGGCTGATGGGCAGCGAGACCCGCGTGCCCATCGACGGAAAATGCTACACGCCGCAGGAGCTGAGCGCCCTCATCCTGCAAAAACTGAAGGCCGATGCCGAGGCGTATCTCGGTGAGCCTGTCACCGAGGCGGTCATCACCGTGCCCGCCTACTTTAACGATGCCCAGCGCCAGGCCACGAAGGATGCCGGGCGCATTGCCGGGCTGGACGTGCGCCGCATCATCAACGAGCCGACAGCCGCGGCGCTGGCCTACGGGCTGGACAATGGCCGCACCCAGACCGTCATGGTCTACGACCTCGGCGGCGGCACATTTGACGTGTCGCTCATCCGCATCGGCGACGGCATTGTGCAGGTGCTCTCGACCTGCGGCGATAACTTTCTGGGCGGCGACGACTTTGACGAGCGCATCGTCAACTGGCTGGCAGACCGGTGCAGGGCCGAACACGGCGTGGACCTGACGAATGACCGCGTGGCGATGCAGCGCCTGCGCGAGGAGGCCGAAAAGGCGAAAAAAGAGCTTTCCAGCGCGAAGCAGACTGACATCAATCTGCCGTTTCTCACGATGGCGGCAGACGGTGCGCTGCACCTGCAAACTACGCTGACACGCGCTAAATTTGAGGAACTCTGCGCCGATTTGATCGAGCGCACCGCCCTGCCCGTGCGCAACGCCCTGAGCGACGCACGCCTTTCGGCCAGCGACCTGGATCAGGTTTTGCTGGTCGGCGGCTCGACCCGCATCCCGGCGGTGCAGGCCAAAGTCGTGCGGATGACCGGTCTGGAGCCGTCCAAATCGCTGAACCCCGACGAGTGCGTTGCACTGGGCGCAGCGGTGCAGGCCGGACGTCTGGGCGGCGAGATGCTCTCCGGCCCCGGCGAGGATCTGCTGCTGATGGACGTGACCCCGCTGACCCTTTCCATCGAGACAGTCGGCGGCGTGGCAACGCATTTGATCGAGCGCAACTCCACGATCCCGACGCGGTTCAGCAAGGTATTCACCACCGCCGCGCCGTTCCAGAAAACGGTGCAAATTAAAGTGCTGCAGGGCGAGCGCGAGTTTGCCAGGGACAATAAGCTGCTGGGCACCTTCACGCTGCGCGGCATCAAGCGCGCCTGGGCGGGCGTGCCGAAGATCGAGGTCACGTTTGACATCGACGCCAACGGCATTGTCAAGGTCAAGGCGCGCGACATGGACACCGGCAAGCAGCAGAGCATCACGATCTCGGGCACATCGAACCTGACCGAGGACGAGATCAAACGCGCCAAGGAGAACGCCGCCGCCTTTGCCGGGCAGGACAAGGAGCGCAAGGCCGCGCTGGAGGCGCTGAACGCCGGCGAGGCCGCGCTTTACCGCGTGAACACCGCGCTGGGCAGCAAGGCCGGCAAGGCGCTGGACCGCGAGACCCGTACTAAAATCAAAGAAGCAGAAAGAACGCTGGAGCGCGTTCTGAAGCACAAAAAGGCCGACAAGCTGACCCCCGTGGACGTGAATGCCATCAACAACGCACGGGAGGCGCTTTCCGCTGTGGCCGCCCCGCTGGTGGCCCGGTGGGAGAGCGAGAAGGCGTAAAACGAGGCGGCAGCCGCAGGGCCCCCGGGGCGGTGCAAGCATCCGTCCGTGCCCGTTTGCGGTACTATTGAACAATGCCTTTTCCCCGCTTGCGCGGGGAATTTTTTTGTGCTATACTACCCAACATAGCACTTTAATGGATTAAAGAGGAAAAGAAAAGTGAAAACGATTCGTTACGTCTTTGTGCGGTCCCTGCCCATCATGGCGGGGTATATCGTGCTGGGGCTGGGCTTTGGTGTGCTCTTGCAAAGCAAGGGCTACGGCGCGGGGTGGGCGCTGGTCATGAGCGGGCTGATCTACGCGGGCAGCATGCAGTATGTCGCAATTGACCTGCTGGCGGGCGGCGCGTCGCTGATCTCGGCGGCAATCATGACACTGATGGTCAACGCGCGGCATCTGTTTTACGGAATTTCGATGCTGGAACGCTATAAAGACACCGGCGCGGCCAAGCCGTACCTGATTTTTGCGCTGACCGATGAGACCTATTCCGTCGTGTGCAGCGGCGGCGTGCCCGAGGGCGTGGACCGGAAAAAATACTATTTCTGGGTGTCGCTGCTGAACCAGCTTTACTGGATCGCGGGCGGCGTGGCGGGCGCACTGCTGGGCAGTGTGCTGCCGTTTGACACGACGGGCATCGACTTTTCGATGACCGCGCTGTTCCTCGTCGTTATGACCGAGCAGTGGAAGGCCAGCCGCGACCATACCCCCGCGCTGGTGGGGCTGGGTGTGTCGCTGGTCTGTCTGCTGATTTTCGGCAGCAGCGATTTCCTGATCCCGTCCATGGTGGGCATCACGGCAGCTTTGACGGTGCTGCGCGGTTTTATGCAGAAAAAGGAGGCCGACCATGCCGTTTGATGTACACGGTGCGTTGCTTGTGGCCGTTGTGGCGGGCGTGACAGCGCTGATCCGGTTCCTGCCGTTTGTGGTGTTCGGCGGCGGGCGGCCCACGCCGAAATTTGTGGTGTATCTGGCCGGGGTGCTGCCCTGCGCCATCATGGCGATGCTCGTCGTCTACTGCCTGCGCGGCGTGGACCTGCTCGGCCCCGCCCACGGCCTGCCGGAGCTGCTTGCCGGGGCCGCCGTGGTGGGGCTGCACCTGTGGAAGAAGAACACGCTGCTCAGCATTGCCGTGGGCACCGCCCTGTATATGGTGCTGGTGCAGGCGGTGTTTGTGTAACCAGAAAAAATGCGCGTCCCCAAAACCTCTTGGCCCCCTCTGCGAGGGGGCTCCGCCCGCAGGCGGTGGGGGAGAGAACCTAGCGGCAATCCGAAACATTTCGGGCTGTGGCAAGGTTCTCTCCCTCCGGCCCTACGGGCCACCGCTCCCCCTCTGGCGCAAGCGCCACCTCCCCCGTATCGGGGGAGTCTGTCTCGCAGAGGGAGGCAAGAAAAAAAGCCGGAGCTTACGCTCCGGCCTTTTGGGTATGCCTGTTTTTGACCTCATGTGCCCACGCGATGAATTTTGTGCGGTTGAAGAACAGAATCCCCACAAAGCTGAACAGCACAATGCCGGTCAGCACGGTGAACAGCCAGTTGCCCTCCAGCATAAAGCTGCCTGCCGCGCAGGTCAGCAGGGTGGGGAAGGGCAGACTGATGAAGATGGCCGCTAAAAACTGCTTCGGGCGCATCCCCGCGTTGGCGGCGGCATAGGGAATGATGCCGTTGGGCAGCCCCGGCGTGATGAACGCCAGAATTGTGTAAAACCAGGGGTCCTTGCTGCTGCGCACGCTGTCCAGCAGCTTCGCAGCCTTGGGGGTGTCGGCGACAAGGCGGCGGATGACCGGCACGAGCCGCCGTGCAATGAGGTAGACGCTCATGTTGGCGACGGCGGAGGCCGAGAAGCTCGTCAGAAAGCCCATCCACGGGCCGTAGGCCAGCCCTGCCGCCAGCTGCACCGGCATGGCCGGAATGACGAGCGACAGCACCTGCACGACGGCCAGGAACCACAGCGTCAGAAAGCTGCGCAGCCGCCCCTGGCTGGCCAGGTATTCGCTCAGCGCCTGCTCATCCCCGGCAGAAAACGCGGACCAGAGCCCGGGCAGCAGCAGGCGGAACGTCTCCACGATGAGCAGCACCGTGAACAGCACCACCGCCGCCACGACCAGCATCGCCAGCCGCTTTTCTCTTTTATTGGCATGTTCGGACATGAAATAGTATCTCCTTGTGGTTAAAAAACAGAGAATACTATACCAAAAACAGCGGAGAAAAGCAAGAAAATTTTGGGGCCCCTTCGCTGGTCATGTGTAGGGGCGGGATTCATCCCTCCCGTGAACGCTGCGGCAGCCGTGAACGACCCGGGAGAGTCAAGATCCTCCTCTACAAACCGACACTCACGGCTGCTTTGTAGGGAGCGGTCTTGACCGCTCCGGGGCGATTACGGCGGACGGGTGTTTGTGGGTAGGCCCCGGTCCGGGCATGCCCGGACCCTACTGTGCGCAAAAAAATCCCGGTGCACACTTGCACCGGGAAAATACCGATCTTATCGCTTCTCCAGCGGAACGTACTCCTGCGGCTTGCCGAGGTACTTGTAGGCGGGGCGGATGATGCGGTTCGCGAATTCGACCTCCTCGACGCGGTGGGCACACCAGCCGGGCACACGGGCAATCGCAAACAGCGGGGTGTACAGGTCCTCGCTGATGCCGAGCATACGGTAGATCAGGCCGCTGAACAGGTCCACGTTGGCGCAGACCTTCTTCGGGCCGTGCTTTTCCTCGGCAAAGACCTGCGGGGCCAGGCGCTCAATGCTGCACAGCAGCTCGTACTCCTCGTCGTAGCCCTTCTTGTAGGCCAGGCTCTTGGCGTGGGTTTTCAAAATCTGCGCACGGGGGTCGCTCATCGTGTAGACGGCGTGGCCCATGCCGTAGATCAGGCCGCTGCCGTCGCCGCGCTCCTTGCGGAGGATCTTGCGCAGGAACTCGCGGACCTCGTCGTCGTTGGACGGATCCTCGACATTTTCCAGAATGTAATCCAGCTGGTGCATGACCTTCAGGTTCGCGCCGCCGTGCTTGGGGCCTTTCAGCGCGCCGATGGCCGAGCTGATGGCCGCATAGGTGTCCGTGCCGGAGCTGGACAGCACGCGGCAGGTGAAGGTCGAGCAGTTGCCGCCGCCGTGGTCCGCGTGGACGAGCAGGCAGAGGTCGAGCAGACGCGCTTCCTCGTGGGTGAACTTCTGGTCGGCGCGGTAGGTGCTCAAAATATGCTCCGCCGTGCTCTGGCCCTCGGTGGGCAGGTGGAAGTACATGCTGGACCGGTCATAGACGCGGCGCTTGATCTGGTAGGCGTTCACCATCATCGTGGGCAGCTCGGCAATCAGGTTGATGCTCTGGCGCAGGATGTTGGGCAGACTGTTGTCCTCGGCGTGCTCGTCGTAGCTGTACATGGCCAGCACGCTTCGTGCCATCTTGTTCATCAGGTTCGGCGACGGCGAATTTAAGATCATGTCGTCGGCAAAGCCCTGGGGCAGCTCGCGGTGGTGCTCCAGCAGCTTGCGGAACTTGGCGTACTGCTCCTGCGTGGGCAGGGAGCCGAACAGCAATAGCCAGATGACCTCCTCAAACATGAAGCGGTCATGGGCGTCGGCCTCGGCGGCCAGCGTGTCAATGTCGATGCCGCGGTAGACCAGGCGGCCCGGAATGGGCACGATGGTGCCGTCCTCCTTCTTGTCATAGCCGATAACGTTGGAAACGTTCGTGATGCCGGCCAGCACTCCGGTGCCGTCCAGATTGCGCAGGCCGCGCTTGACGCCCATCTGATCCGCCAGATGCGGGTCAAGGGTGGCGTTGTGTTCCAGATATTCGTGGCAGAGCAGCTCAAGCTCATCCGGCTCCAGGGCCGGGACGTCCGGGTAATACATCATGCGTACCCCTCTCTTTGACCAATTTTATATACTTTGCATACTTATACAGGCGCATATCACTGCTGGCTTCCCTTACCAATATGCCTGATAGATTGATTTTATAGCATTTCCGCAAATTCGTCAAGAAAAACTTAAAATTTTTCTAAATTTTTCAGAAAAATGCTTTAAAAAATTAAGCTAGCGGCCCAAAATGTGCCTATTGTGTAAAAATGCGGATTGACAACCGGCCCTAAACCGGGTAGTATGTTAGGTATACCGCAGAAAATGCAGAGTAAGACAGGGAAAGGGGAAAAGTATTATTTATGAAAGCAGTTCTGATTCCGGGCGACGGCATTGGCCGTGAAATTGCCGAGAGCGTCCGCGAGGTATCCGCCGCACTGAACACCGGCATTGAATGGCAGGAGTTTGCTGCCGGTGCCGAGTACGCTGCCGAGAGCGGCGAGCTGATCGCCCCCGGCACGCTGGATGCGATCGAAGCGTGCGGCTGGGCACTCAAGGGCCCCACCGCCACCCCCATCGGCAAGGGATTCCGCAGCATCAATGTGCAGCTGCGCCAGCGCTTTTCCACCTATGCAAACCTGCGCCCGGTGCACACGCTGCCGGGCGTACCGACCCGCTTTGACAATGTGGACCTTGTCATCGTGCGCGAGAACACCGAGGATCTCTACAAGGGCATCGAGTATATGCTGAACGACGAGATCGCCAACGGCGTCAAGCTCATCACCCGCCCCGCGTGCGAGAAGATCTGCCGCTTTGCATTTGATTATGCCCGCAAAAACGGCCGCAAAAAGGTCACGGCAGTCCACAAGGCCAACATCATGAAGCTGACCGACGGCCTGTTCCTGCGCACCTTCCGCGAGGTCGCCGCGGAGTACCCCGAGATCGCCGCGGACGACTGCATCATCGACGCTTTGTGCATGAAGCTGGTGCAGAAGCCCGAGCAGTTCGACGTGCTCGTCGCACCGAACCTCTACGGCGATATTATCAGTGACCTGTGCGCCGGTCTCGTCGGCGGCCTGGGCTTTGCGCCCAGCGCCAACATCGGCGACAGCACCCGCATCTATGAGGCCGTCCACGGCTCTGCCCCCGACATTGCCGGGCAGGACAAGGCCAACCCCAGCGCCATCCTGATGGCCTTTGCCATGATGCTGAACGACCTTGGCGAGACCGACAAGGCCGCCAAGCTCAATGCCGCCATCCTGGCCCAGGTCGAGGAGGGCAAGGTCGTCACTGCCGACATCGGCGGCACCGCGGGAACGAAGGAGTTTACCCAGGCAATCATCAGCCGACTGGCAGAGTGAGCGGTGCTCAAATAATAAAGAATAAATAAAAAATAATAAATGCGGTGGATCGCGTCGCTGCGCTCCGCTCAAAAAAATGTGCATCGTAGGGGCGCATTCTATATGCGCCCGCAAGGCGGCTGCCTGTGTCCGGGCGGATATGGAATCCGCCCCTACGTTTTTGTTTTCGACCAACGGGAGAAAACTCCACAATCTTTATTATTTATTATTTTTTATTTCTTATTTGCAAAAACGGAGGTTTTCCCATGAAGCTGCACGACACCGGCGTATACCTTGTAAACGGTGTGCCTCAGACTTCCGCCCCGGCGGGCGTCACCGAGGCAGACGCCAAAAAAGGCACCATCGCCTACGGCATTTTGAAGGCCCATAATACCGGTGACTCCATGCAGGACCTGCGCATGAAGTTCGACTCGATGACCAGCCACGACATCACCTATGTCGGCATCATCCAGACGGCCCGCGCGTCCGGCATGACGGAGTTCCCGCTGCCCTACGTCATGACGAACTGCCACAACAGCCTCTGCGCTGTCGGCGGCACCATCAACGAGGACGACCACCAGTTTGCCCTGTCCGCCGCCCACAAATACGGCGGCATCTATGTTCCGCCGAACATGGCCGTCATCCACAGTTACAACCGCGAGATGATGTCCGGCTGCGGGCGGATGATCCTGGGCTCTGACTCCCACACCCGCTACGGCGCCCTCGGCACGATGGCCGTCGGCGAGGGCGGCGGCGAGCTGGCCAAGCAGCTCGTGGGCCGCACCTACGATATGAGCTATCCCGGGGTCGTTGCCATCTACCTGACCGGCAAACCCGCTCCGGGCGTCGGCCCGCACGATGTCGCGCTGGCGCTGGTTGCCGCGACCTACGCCAACGGCTATGTGAAGAACAAGGTCATGGAGTTCGTCGGCCCCGGCGTGGCAAACCTGAGTGCCGACTACCGCAACGGCATCGACGTCATGACCACCGAGACGACCTGCTGGTCCTCCATCTGGCAGACCGACGATACCACGAAGGAATATTTTGTGCAGCATGGCCGCCCCGAGGCTTATAAGGAATTGAAGCCCGCCGACGTGGCCTACTACGACGGCTGCATTGAGCTGGACCTCTCCACCGTCGAGTGCATGATCGCGCTGCCGATGCACCCCAGCTATGCCTACCCGATCCGCGAGCTGAAGGCCAACGCCAAAGAGATCCTGCAGGCGGCGCAGGACCAGGCCAACAGGCAGTTGGGCGGCAAGGTCGAGATGGACCTCGTCGGCAAGATCTGCGACGATGGCCGCATCTACGTTGACCAGGGCGTTGTGGCCGGCTGCTCCGGCGGCACGTATGAAAATATCTGCGCCGTGGCGGACATCATCAAAGGCAAGAGCTGCGGCAACGGTGAGTTCAAGTTCAGCGTCTACCCCGACAGCATGCCGACTTATCTGGAGCTGGTCAAAAACGGCGCTGTGGCGGACATTGTCTCCGCCGGCGGCATCTTCCGCGAGTGCTTCTGCGGCCCCTGCTTCGGCGCGGGCGACACCCCGGCCAACGGCGAATTCTCCATCCGCCACACGACCCGCAACTTCCCGAACCGCGAGGGCTCCAAGCCCGGCGAGGGCCAGATCAGCGCCGTCGCCCTGATGGACGCCCGCTCCATTGCGGCCACCGCGGCCAACGGCGGCTACCTGACCGCCGCCAGCGAGCTGACCGACGTGGAGTACACCGTGCCCGACTACCACTTTGAGCAGGGTGTCTACGACAAGCGTGTCTACAACGGCTGGGGTCATCCGGAGCCGGACTACGCGCTGAAATTCGGCCCGAACATCAAGGACTGGCCCGAGCAGCCCGCCCTGACCGACGACCTGCTGGTCAAAATTGTCAGCTACATCACCGACCCCGTCACGACCACCGACGAGCTGATCCCGTCGGGCGAGACGTCGTCCTTCCGCTCCAACCCGCTGCGGCTGGCGGAGTTCACCCTCTCCCGCAAGGACCCGGCCTACGTGCCGAACGCCAAGGCCGTGAAGGCGCTGGACGAACAGCGCAAGGCAGGTGAGCTGCCCGCCGAGGTTGCGCGTGTCTACGACGATTTGAAGAAGCTGGGCTACGCGCCCGACGCGGCCAACACCAACATTGGCTCGGCCATTTTTGCCAACAAGCCCGGCGACGGCTCCGCCCGTGAGCAGGCCGCCAGCTGCCAGCGCGTGCTGGGCGGCGCAGCCAACTTTGCCTGCGAGTATGCCACAAAGCGCTACCGCTCCAACTGCATCAACTGGGGCATGCTGCCGTTCCTGGTGGAGAACCCCGGCGCGCTGGACAACGGCGATTACGTCTACCTGCCCGGCGTCCGCAAGGCTCTGCTGGAGGCCGCGGACGAGCTGGACGCCGTGGCCGTCAAGCCGGACGGCGGTCTGGTGAAGTTCACCGTCAAGCTCGGCGCGATGACCGACGCCGAGCGCCGGATCCTGGCGGACGGCTGCCTGATCAATTATTACAAGAATAACTAAAGAAAAACAGCCCGCTGGGAAAAAAATCCCGGCGGGCCGTTTCTGTAGGGGCCGATGCTTGCATCGGCCCGCGGAGGGGTCAAGACCCCTCCCTACAATGCAATTCAAAAGGGGTGCTGTAGGGGCGAACATTGTTCGCCCGCGGCACATGGCGGCGGTCACAACGCTTCCGGGGCGATGACGAGCATCGCCCCCTACACCGTAGGGGCGGATTCCATATCCGCCCGTAGTGTCCGGCGGATCGCTGCAAAAATTCTTGCATACCGTCGAAATTTCTGCTATAATACAAAAGCCGCCTGTTTCACAACAGACGGCAAGGCGCTGCACACAACGGCA
>ERZ809074.4277-NODE-4277-length-12072-cov-11.835733_pt1 | contig 12072 bp, 10 predicted proteins | sample MGYA00520795_ERZ809074 | MGnify/ENA primary metagenome ERZ809074 (study PRJEB31570, sample SAMEA3212989) | Homo sapiens | biome: human-gut; feature: human gut; material: fecal | place: Sweden | collected 2011 ...
TGCGACCTCCTGGTCCCAAACCAGGCGCTCTAGCCAAGCTGAGCCACACCCCGTTTTTTGTTTCCGTGTCGTTATCTCCGTGACACAAATAGTATTATACATAAGCCCCCTCTATATGTCAACAACTTTTTTAAACTTTTTTCAAAAAAATTCTTCAAAGTATCTTCCATACTTCGGAAAGCCCGTAAAATCGGGCTTTCCAGACTTATTGAGTTCATATCTTTACACAGTTTTAAGCTCTACTTCAGGCTGTTTTCCTTTTTCTAATTTCATCACCATGTAGGTAGCTTGTCGTCCCTGCTGCCTCGGATAAGTCAGGCTGCCCGGATTCAGCGTCACAAGATCAGCGTCTATTGTAAGTGCCGGCACATGTGTGTGCCCATACATTACAATATCCGCACCTCTGCGGCGTGCTTCTTCCTGCAAATGCGCCTCTCCCATGCTGACATAATATGCATGTCCATGCGTAATAAAGATATGATGTCCTTCCAGATTAAATTCTTCCTCTCTCGGAAGTCTTGAAAAGAAATCATTGTTTCCCCCCACAATATGCGTTGGACACTCAAAAATAGCTTCTATGTAATCTGCATCATCTTCCACATCACCAAGATGGATCAGCATATCCGCATCCGGATTACACTCACAAACATTTTCAATATTCTTTCTGGAACCATGTGTATCACTTACTATCACAATTTTCATATTTCTTTTGTCTTCCTGTCTTTTCTTTTACTGTATTCTTCTAGCTGCCTTTTCTTTCGTCTGGTTATATCTTCTATTTGCTTTCCAGCTTTTCTTCCAATACTTTGCGCATTTTACGAAGTCCTTCTCCGCGATGGCTCAGTTCATTTTTCTTCTCCGGTTCAAGTTCCGCACTGCTGCAGCCAAACTGCGGCAGATAAAAGATCGGATCATATCCGAATCCATTTTCCCCTGTGATCTCATAACCAATACGACCTTCCATCGTTCCTCGTACAACTTCCGTACTTCCGTCTGGAAGCGCCGCCGCTATCGCACATACAAATCTTGCTGTACGCTTCTCATCCGGCACTCCCTCAAGCCGGTCTATCAACGCCTGGTTCTTAATATCATAAGACGTATCCTCACCCATATAGCGTGCCGAATAGATTCCCGGTTCTTTATTCAGCGCATCGATTTCCAACCCGGAATCATCTGCCAGAACAACTGCATTTTTATACTCTGGCATCTTCCGTGCAATATCCGCGATCGTCGTCGCCTTAATTAACGCATTTTCTTCAAATGTCTGTCCATCCTCTACTACATCCGCCTGAATTCCGGCTTCTTTCTGGGACAAGATCCTGCAGCCAAGATCTGCTAGAATCATACGGATCTCTATCATTTTATTTTTGTTACCTGTCGCAAATATAATTGTGTCCATCTTCAATTCTCCTCTGGCTTTTCCTACTTTTCCCTCGGCTTCTTTGGCGGTTTCGGTCCAAGAAACTGATAGAAATAGGTCTTCAACATTCCATTATAAATCTTACGATTCTTATCCGCCTTGCGTCCGAAATAGCGCTCAGCATCTTCATAAGAAGTTATCATATAGGCAGACCAGCTGTCCAGGCGCTTAAAACTCTCGCCAAATGCTCTGTAAAGGGCCGGAAGATCCTTTTTATCCTCCAATCGCTCACCATACGGTGGATTGGTAATCACAAAACCATATTTTTTCGGGTGATGCAGATCTTTAACGTCTCTTTCCTGAAAATGTATCAGATGATCCACTCCCGCCTCTCTGGCATTGCGTCTTGCGATCTTAATTACAGAACTGTCCAGATCGTATCCCTGAATGTCCACCTCGACATCATCCTGAATCAAATCATTTGCCTCATCAATCGTGTCATACCAGACCTTTTTCGGTATAATATTCATCCAAGATTCAGCTGTAAAAGAACGATTCATTCCCGGAGCAATATTGGCCGCCATCATTGCCGCTTCAATCGGAAATGTTCCACTTCCACAAAATGGATCCACCAAGATCCGGTCTTTATTCCAAGGTGTCAGCATAATAAGTGATGCCGCCAACGTTTCTGTAATCGGCGCTTTTCCAGACACTTCTCGATATCCACGTTTATGTAAAGATACCCCTGAAGTATCAATTCCAATTGTCACAATGTCTTTCATTAAAAATACACGTACCGGGTAAGATGCTCCATCCTCCGGGAACCATTCGATGCCATAATACTCCTGAAGTCTGCGTACCATCGCTTTTTTCATAATAGACTGAATATCTGACGGGCTGAACAGCTTACTTTTTATCGAAGCAGCTTTCGCAACCCAGAATTTTCCGTTTCTCGGAATATATTCTTCCCAGCGAAGGCTCTTCGTTGCCTCAAACAGCTCTTCAAAGCTTGTTGCTTTAAAGCTCCCCACCTTAATGAGAATACGCTCTGCCGTACGCAGGAACACATTTGCACGACATATAGCCTCCTCATCTCCGATAAATGTGACTCTTCCGTCTTCCACTTCCGAAATCTCATATCCAAGGTCTATAATTTCACGTTTTAGCACTGCTTCCAGTCCAAAATGGCACGGAGCAATCAATTCCATTCTTCTCATATATCTCTCCAAATCATCATTTGCATTAAAAAAGTTTTTCTTTCATATTACTTTTATTACCGGGCACTGTCAATCATTTCCGTAAGTCAGACTCAACAAAAATTATTTTTAAATATCTCAGGCAGTTTCTCGATCATTATCACTTCATATGCCCGGCAACACAGACAGGGACATGCCTTGTGGCATGCCCCCGGTCGCCAGCAAAATTCACAGTATACCTGCAAACCACGCTGATCATCAGCTCTGATTAGTATCTGTCACTCTCATCATGACAATTGCGGTCAGATGCGTTAGATGCATTCTTGTTCGAAGTCTTGTTAGATGCGTTTTTATCCCCCATACTTGAATTTGTTTTGTTCTTGTTTGTTGAATTGTAACCATCCTCGCCGTAACTGTTTTTGTTTGATGAACTGTAATTCTTAGCCATATTAATTCCTCCTAATCTTTTTTGCTGCAAAATTAGTATGTCCCGGCATCCGAATTTTATGTGATGTAAAATAATTTTATTTTTATATTTTTGCTATATTTTTGCTTTTAAATATATTATAATATCCTCATATAATATATTTAACCAGGAAACTGGAGGACGTGCTGCACCTGTTCCGAGCCTGTCGGAGGTGGTGCTACATGAGTACATATGAAGAATTACAGCTTATTGTATCCATAGCGATGCTTATTGTTGCAATACTTAGTTTTACCCATAAAAAATAGCCGTCCTGACTTTGGCGAGTTGACGACTATTCTTTATAACAAATAAATTTATTCGCCGGAACGGGTGAGCTGCATTCACCTTCCAGCTTTCCTGTTAAGTATATTATATGTTAACATTTCTATTTTGTCAAACCAGCCGCCTCAACCAAAGCATTACTTTCCCATGCACGAAACTATTATCTTGCATCTTAATCTCACCTTAAGGTTTTTTTAAGATTTTTCATTTTTATCTTGCTTTTTAGAAATTCCTATATTATACTTGAATTCGTAGGAAGCACAACTTTCTACAACCCCTTATTAATTATTTATACTCCCCTCAAAAGACTGATAGCTCCCCTATCAGTCTTTTATTTTGCCCTATTTTTCCAAACAAAAACAGACATTCTGGCAGGCTTGATTTTAACCCCGTCGGAATATCTGTTTCTTATTTCATATATTTTCTATATATAAATCATATTTATATGGCTACCTGTCTCGCTTACCATCGTCGGCCACTTCCGCCGATCAATCTAATAATCAGCATAATGATCACAAGCGGAATTAATATCGGTGCCAGAAGGCTTATAATTCCTCCTACAATTGAAACTACAAGCACGATGATTCCAATAATTCCAAGCACTAACAGAAGCTTCTTCCACCATGTATCAAAGCCAAATGCATGTACATGTGTCTGGTATTCCTGATTCTGGCTTGCGTAATCTTCTTTCGTATAATCTCCACCATCACCATAGACTGGATCGCTATATACGCTGCCCGAAGATGTATAGGCGCTGCCATCTTTGCTCATTCCGCGCTTTGCTTCCTCTGCATCAATCACCGTCTGTGCAATCACCCACGGATCACCAAGCTCCGCCGTCACCTCTTCCTCGGTTTTGCCTTTACTTACTTCATCACTAATATATCCATCATAATAATTCACATTCTCCTGCACCGTCGCACGATCCAGATCATTTCCCAGGGCCTTCCTCAGTCCCTCCAAAAATTCCATCTTCGTCATATCTCGCATCTCCTTCCTTAATCACTTATATCTATTCTACTATGTATCACGAGCGGACCAGACACCTTCACACTTTATTATTTAAAGATCCACAATGCATCTCTACTCCATACAACATTACTCTTCAAGTTTCTATCATTTGAGCAATTCACTATTTACTCAAATACCATAGAAAAAGACCTTGAGCCTAGAATAGCACAAAGATGTGTCCATTCCAAGTCCAAGGTCCTTATAACTTTCTTAATTCTTTCTAAAGTTGTTTATTGATTATACTTCAAACATCAAATCTCCGTAGGAAGGCATTGGCCATGCTTCTTTATCTACGATCATCTCAAGTTTGTCAACTGGTGAACGAAGCGCAGCCATAGCCTGCACAACTGTGAAGTGATAGTATCTAGCCTGCTCTTCTCCTTCTTCCATCTCTGCAGCTTTCTCTGTAACTTCTGTTAAAGCTTTCAGAGCGCTCTTGCTCTCTACAAGAAGAGCCGAAATCTCTGTCAGAAGCTCAGACTGTACAGAAACGTCTGCACCTGCTGCCTTTACAGCATTGATTGTATCTGCAAGTTCTTTTGTATATTTGATAACTGCAGGAATGATCTGTTTTGTAGCCATATCGATCATTGTGCGAGCTTCAATATTGATTGCCTTTGAGTAGTTCTCGTATTTGATCTCGGCACGAGACTCAAGCTCTGCCTTTGTAAATACCTTATATTTCTCAAAGAGGTTAATTGCTTTATCTGTTGTCAGTGCCGGAATAGCTTCTACCATAGACTTAATGTTTGGAAGTCCACGTCTTTCAGCTTCAGCTACCCACTCGTCAGAGTATCCATTTCCACCGAATACGATTCTCTGATGCTCTGTCGCATATTTCTTAATCAGATCATGTACTGCAAGATCAAAGTCATCCGCTTTCTCCAGTACATCACATGCCTCTGCAAATGCATCTGCTACGATTGTGTTAAGTACAACGTTCGGTCCGGCAATGGAATCACGGGATCCTACCATACGGAACTCGAATTTGTTGCCTGTAAATGCAAATGGTGATGTTCTGTTACGGTCTGTAGCATCTTTTGTGAAGTCTGGAAGTGTATCTACACCTGTCTTAAGGATTCCCTCTGCAAGACTGTGTGTAGCCTCTCCTGTGCTGATCAGCTGATTCAATACATCCTCAAGCTGTTCTCCAAGAAAGACAGATACGATTGCCGGTGGAGCCTCATTTGCTCCGAGTCTGTGATCATTTCCCGGATCTGCTGCTGACTCACGGAGAAGATCTGCATGATTATCAACAGCTTTCAAAATACATGTAAGTACAAGTAAGAACTGAACATTCTCGTGCGGTGTATCACCTGGATCCAGAAGGTTCTTTCCGTCATCTGTTGTCAGTGACCAGTTGTCATGCTTACCAGAACCATTGACTCCTGCAAATGGTTTCTCGTGAAGCAGACACTTCATGCCATGCTGACACGCAACTCTCTTTAACGTCTGCATTACGAGGTGATTATGATCCAACGCTACATTTGCCTCCTCGTAAATCGGTGCGAGCTCATGCTGTGCAGGCGCAACCTCGTTGTGCTGTGTCTTAGAAGAAACACCGACTTTCCACAACTCCTCATTCACATTTTTCATAAATCCTGCAATTCTCTGACGGATTGTTCCAAAATAATGATCATCCAACTCCTGACCTTTTGGTGGCATTGCTCCGAAAAGCGTGCGTCCTGTGTAAATCAAGTCTTTTCTCTGCATAAACTTCTCAGCATCTACCAGGAAATATTCCTGTTCTGCTCCAACAGATGGTACGACTTTCTTGGATGTAGTATTTCCAAAGAGGCGAAGCAGTCTCAATGACTGTTCATTGATTACCTGCATAGAACGAAGAAGTGGTGTCTTCTGATCCAGCGCCTCTCCTGTATAAGAGCAGAAAGCAGTTGGGATACAAAGCGTAGCACCTGCTGCATCATGTCTTACAAATGCCGGTGATGTACAATCCCATGCTGTATATCCACGTGCTTCAAATGTTGCACGAAGTCCTCCGGACGGGAATGAAGATGCATCCGGCTCTCCTTTGATCAGTTCTTTTCCCGAAAAGCTCATAAGAACCTTTCCACTCGGAAGCGGTGCGGAAATGAATGAATCATGCTTCTCAGCAGTTACACCTGTCAGCGGCTGGAACCAGTGCGTATAATGTGTAGCTCCCTTCTCAATTGCCCACTCTTTCATCTCATGTGCGATGACATCAGCTGTGGCAAGGTCTAATTCTTTTCCTTCCTCAATCGTCTTCTTCAAATCCTTGTATACTTTTTTCGGAAGGCGCTCCTGCATAACAGTGTCATTAAATACATCTTCTCCAAAGATGTCTGCTACATTAAAACGCTCGCTCATATCCTGCTTTCCTCTCTTTCACTTATTTTAAATTGTAATCATTCAATACCATATTCTTTCTTATACTCGCCGTTTGTCAAATACTAAACAATTACTATTTTTATATATACAGAAAAGGCACTCCAATTCAACATTGGAACGCCTTTGTTCTGTCTATGTCAGTTAGTATAACCCAATCGTCTGAAAAAGGCAAGTATAAATTAAATCTTTATTCAGCCTTACCAACTGAGCCAAATAATTCCATCTTTTCTTTGACAGTTTCAATAATTGCATCTGCACCTGGTTTGAGAAGTTTACGTGGATCGTATCCTTTTCCTTCCAGATCCTTTCCTGCCTCAATGTATTTACGTGTAGCTTCTGCAAATGAAAGCTGGCACTCTGTATTTACATTGATCTTAGCAACACCGAGACTGATTGCCTTTTTAATCATATCATCCGGAATACCTGTACCACCGTGAAGAACGAGTGGGAGTTTTCCAGTTAACTGCTGAACTGCATCAAGGGTCTCAAAGCTGAGTCCCTGCCAGTTTGCAGGATATTTTCCATGAATATTACCGATTCCTGCTGCCAGCATTGTAACACCGAGATCAGCAATCATCTTGCATTCCTTAGGATCTGCGCACTCGCCCATTCCGACTACGCCATCCTCTTCTCCACCGATAGAACCAACCTCTGCTTCAAGAGAAATTCCTTTCTCATTGCAGACTTTCACAAGTTCACGCGTCTTCTCAATGTTCTCCTCGATCGGATAGTGTGATCCGTCGAACATAATAGAGGAGAATCCTGCCTCTATACACTTATAACATCCTTCGTATGTACCATGGTCAAGATGTAATGCTACCGGAACTGTGATATTCAGTTCTTCGATCATGGCCTGTACCATAGCGGAAACTGTCTTGAATCCTGTCATCCATTTTCCTGCACCCTCAGATACACCAAGGATAATTGGAGATTTTACCTCTTCTGCTGCAAGAAGCGCACTTCTTGTCCACTCCAGATTGTTGATGTTAAACTGCCCTACTGCATAGTGGCCTTCTACTGCTTTTTCAAGCATTTCTTTTGCTGATACTAACATGTTAAATTCCTCCATTTAAATTGTTACCTTTGCTTTCCTCATTATAGACCATAACATTCTAAATGACAAGTATCTGGAGACATGTGATTTTGTCAAAAAATTCGGCCAATCCGGAGGTATTTTCGTCATATTTTTAACGATTAAATTCTACACCTTCAAGGGTTCTGCACGGCACATCACAAGTAATGCTAACTCCACATAAATTTTTCATTCCATTTTCTCTGTCTTAATTCTAGTACACAAGCGCAAGCATCAGAATCTTCAAATAGCACATTCTAGCGCCTGCGGTGGTCGCTTGCGACATCTTCAGTATACGCCGCAGTGCGCATCCTGCCGGAGGCTTTTTGTATAATAGAAAATGCAATTTCCTATTATATAAAAAAAGTGCTGAGTCATAGGTTTTAATCTATGGCTTAGCACTATAATTTTCACCTCAACTCCGAAAGACAGGTACCATGTTTTCATTCACATCTTTCTTAGTATAACGCAAATCAGTGCTTTTTCCTAGGGATAAATCCAAAAATAATCAATACTCCGATCAGACCGATTCCAGCATAACCGGCTTTCCTCCATAACGTATCTCTCTCGATCAGACGCTGATCTTCCGCTATCGCTTCCGTTCTGTTCTGCTCGGAAGTAACATTCTCTTGCCGGCTGCTACCCACACCCTCTGCTGTATCCGCTGTTGTATCCGCCGTTTTCTCCGGCTGTGTTCCTACCTCATCACAATACACCACATATCTTCTGGAATTCTGTGTATAAGGATGACATGTCATCAAAGTCACCATATTCCGTCCCGGCCGGATCATGATCTTATCACTCTCATCCGGCAGGATGATCTCAATCTCCGACACACGATACGTCAATGTTTCCTGACAGTTTTGTATCGTCAGCTCATCTCCGATCTCCAGCCGCTCAATCTCGCGGAACATCGGAATTCCCTTCCATCCTCGATGCGCTGCGATCACACAATTGCTGTCTGTCCCCTGCACCGGAAATGATGTCTGCCCAAGCATGACTGCACCTTTCGTCATCTTCTCCTGCGTTGCGCCAAGATACAACGGCAATGTCACATCCATCTTTGGAATATCAAGAATCCCGATCATCCCGTCATCGATTCCATATTTGGACAAATCCAATGTCTCCTGTTCATAAGCCCATGGATCAGTCAGACCTGACTGACCATTTGAAAAGATCTGCTGATTATATGCCTGCATCTCCTGGTAGAGCTGGGCGTTCTTTGGAATCTGGTTTGATGTGGCGGAGGTGGAGTCTGTCTGCTCACCGCTTCTATCCTGCTGACTATCTTCCACCGCTTCTTGAAAATGTGCTACTGCTTTCTCGTTTTCCTTTTGTAATGCTACCTTTTGCAAATCTGGAATTGCATACACAAACAGCCCTCCAAGATACACCATGATCAGAACAATCACCATCCATGTTCTGTTCTTTTGCTTTTTCTTCTCCTTCTTTTTCCTGCTTTTTTGCATGATTTCTTTTCCTTCTTATCTTTCTTATCATAAATCGCAGCTTCTGATTTATTCTTTTTCCCAGATTTACGCACAATCACATTGATCAGAACAACCAGAATCACTGCAAAAAGAATGCCTTCTATAATGGCTTTTTCGTACATTGCTTTCCAGCCACCGCCATCCGGACCTTCCTCTGCCTGTCCTGCTGCCTCATCACTCACATCCTGCGTATATTCTGTTCGAATGCCTCTTACCAAAAGACGATGTGAATTAATCCCATAAGGTGTACATGTCACCAATGTTGCATAATCATACCCCGGAACGATTTTCAAATCATCTGTTTCCGATGGCTCAACAACCTTAATCTGATCCACCTTATATGCCAATGTCTCATTCAGCACATGAATGAGAAAAATATCCCCTTCTTTTACAGATTCCAGCTTTGTAAATATTTCCGCTTCCGGAAGTCCCGTATGTCCGGAAAGAACTGTATGCGTACTCTCTCCGCCGATTGGAAGAGAGGTTCCTTCCAGATGACCAACACCTTTTGCCAATACTTCTTCTGATGTGCCATGGTACACCGGCTCATACACATCAATCCTTGGAATCTCAATATACGCCATAATTCCATTTTTCTCAAGATTCAATGCTGAAATATAATCTGCTGACATATCATCTGCCGCATCCGGATCAAATGGATCCGATATAACAACTGTATTGCTCAAACTGTCATTGTACTGCTTTGCTTTTTCTTTCGCATCCTCAATCTCTGCATCTGACAGCTTCTCCATCTCTTCATTATATTCTGTAAGAATCTGATCCTGCTTTCTATCCTGTAATATATTACTGATAAACGGATAACTCAAAACGCCGATTCCACAGAGCAGAATCAGCACAAGAAAGATATTAATTATTCTATTTTTCATTTTCCTGCTCCTTCCCTGCATTTGAAATCAAGAAATGTGCTTTCTTATTTTCAAATACAGGGAAACAGTCATGACTGTTTCCCTGTGTAGTATTACTCATGTATGTAAAAGGCTCTAACTAATTATTTAGATCTTTTTCTCATGAATAAGAGTGATCCTGCTGCTGCAACAATCGCGATACCTGCGATTGTGAAGAGTGCAATACCTCTTCCACCTGTAGCCGGAAGGTCAAATCCCTTGCTGTTGACTACAGTGAGTGGAACCTTAGCTGTAAGGCTTCCATCATCTTCAATCATTGTAACGTTTTTACTACCTACCTTTGCTGTTGCTTCTCCTGTTGTAGCGTTAGTCTGAGTAATCACAATCTCTACTGGATCTTTCAGAAGTACATAGCCGTCATTTGTCTTTGTCTCTGTCAGTTTGTATGTACCTGGTTTTAAACCTCTGATGTGAATTTCTCCTTTATTGTCTGTTGTTATTTCATTTGAAGTTCCGCCTGGTGTATAGAAATTATTAGTTCCATTTTTCAGAACATTAACAGGCTGATTTTCACTATTTGTTAATTCAAATTTTACTCCTTCAAGTACATCTGTACCTTCACCTTTTTTCGTAAGGTCAATTCCGTATGTAAATACTTTAACCTCTTTATCTGGATCTGGACTTATTGTTTTTTCATCTTCACCCTTATTTGTATATTTCAACTGAACTTTGTTTGTGTTTCCTGTCTGTCCAAGAACTGCCTTCTCGTTTAATGTTGCTGTATATGTAATTGTAAATTCCTGTGTTGAATCTTTAGGTAATGACTGACAATACTCTGAAGTAAATGTAATTGTAATAATTTGCTCTCCAGTTGAACTATCAACACGTTTTTCTACACTATAATTTTTACTATCTACCTTTGTGTCTCCATTATATACTGTAACGCTATCTGAACTCTCATTAAATGTTAACCCTTTACTCATTGTATCTGTTATAACTAAAGATTCTAATCCATTCTCTGTTACTGGCACACTATAAGTAACTTTGTAATTAACTGTATCTCCGATATTAGCAGCTGTTGTTACTTTTTCTGTTTCGCCTTCCACAATCTTCTTATCAATTGAATCTTCACCTGTTGAGTTCTTTGGATATACCTTTAAATTTGTCACTGTTGTTCCATCACTTCCAGTAAATGGTAAAGAAACGAGGAATGGAACAGAAACTTTTGTTACGTTAACTTTGCTTCCATCACTTGCTAGCGCTGCATTTGTAGCATCTGTTTCTGCAAATACATATAATGCATTAAGATCTAGCTCCGTAAAAGATGCTGTACCATTTTCATCTGTAGATGTTTTATTAGCTCCTTTATATGTATTTACAAAATTTATCACCTTAGTTTTATTAGCACTACTACTTACTTTTTCATTTAATGTTTTTTGTGTAAAATTTTTATTTACCTCTGCTTTTTTAATCCCTATTGCGTCCAAAAAATTTTCATCTGTCACCGTATACTGTATCTCTGTTTGTGAAGAATCCGATGTAGCAGTATCAACCTGCACTCTCTCACCAACTTTTACATAAGCAAACTCAACATTTTTTAATAATTTATACTCTTCTCCTGTTGGTGCAGCACCTGTATAATTCTCTGTTGACAATGTATCCCCAGTTCCTGAAGTACTCATATACTTCGTAATCGTAACACTACCTGTGCTTGCTTCTGCCGCAAATGCCATCACTGACATACTACTCATTACAATTGCCGCCGCAAGTGCTGCAGCTGCAAATTTTTTCAAAACATTTTTCTTCATTGCTCTCTTCTCCTTTTTTTTCTTTTTGTTAATAAGTAACCGCCTACCAGAACTGTTGTAATTCCGATTACGATAAATTTATAAATTCCTTTATTACCACTTGCCGGAAGATCGAATGCTTTATCATTAATGATAGTGTAAGTAAGGTTCC
>ERZ809074.4298-NODE-4298-length-12014-cov-4.125596_pt1 | contig 12014 bp, 9 predicted proteins | sample MGYA00520795_ERZ809074 | MGnify/ENA primary metagenome ERZ809074 (study PRJEB31570, sample SAMEA3212989) | Homo sapiens | biome: human-gut; feature: human gut; material: fecal | place: Sweden | collected 2011 ...
CTTCCAGGCGGACAACAGCGTTCTGCTGGTCCGGCCCGGCAGCCAGCTGCAAAATACCGGCTGCGGTATTCAGGCAGCAATCTGCTGCGTGAGTGCCTTCCTCGCGCAGCAGGTTCCAATACTCGTTCACGCGGGCAGCAACCACGCTGACCGGCTTGCCTGCGCAGGCAGCAGCCGCCACTTTTTTGCGGTAAGTGGAATCCAGGAACGCACGGTTATATACACCGGTCACATAATCGCGGCGCATCTCCTCGCGGTACTGGCCCAGCAGGCGCAGCAGGGCGTTTGCCTCGCGGTCATTGGCGGGCAGATCTGCCGTAAGGAAATAGGTGGCAGCCAGCACAAACGGGCGGTGCTCCACCTGGATGTTCTGGTAAAACACAAAACCGGTATCCTCACCCAAAATCGGCTGCCAGCCACGGCCATCTGCATTCAGCACAGGCACAGCATCGGCATGGCCGGTGGCCTGCAGGGTGGCGGGGTTCACCTCGGCCTGGGCCAGCGGGTCAATCAAAGTAACCTGGTCAAAAAAATTCTGCAATGCGGTAACCTGCATGCCAATTTGTTCCAGAGTAAATTCCTGCATGACGCGTCTTCCTCCATGTAAAACATACAAGATCCAACAAAGCGTTTTTCGGTTCTTTATGTTGTCCTAATGCTGTAATGCTACAACTTGACATAAAATCTTTGTATATTTTACCATACCGTGCATGCTTTTCCCATACCCGCATTACACAAAGAATTGCTTAATAATAAAAGTATTACTGTTCAAAAAATCACTTTGCACTTTTTGCTGCTTTTTTCGCCGGTGCTGTCGTTTTTTCCTCTTTTGCGTCAGCCGCCTTGGCCTTGGGCTGCGGGGCGGGCGCTTTTTCCTTTTTCGGCTCCGCTTCCGGCAGGGGTTCCGCGCGGAAATACCGTGCGCTCATCTCGTGGATCTTCCGCGCCAGCGCGGGGGTCAGGTCCTTAGCGGCAACGCGCCACTGCCAGTTGCCCGCCGGGTTGCCGGGGGTGTTCATGCGGGCTTCGCTGCCTTTTTCCAGCCAGTCGGCCATCGTCACAATAGCCAGCTCCGCCGGGCTTGCCAGCACACCGCGCAGCAGGCCGGTGATCTCGCCCTCCTGCTCGGTCAGGGCAAAATATGCCTTGGCCTGTTTGCGCTGGGCGGGGGTGGTTTCGTTTTCCAGCCAGCCGCGCAGGGTGTTATTGTCATGGGTGCCGGGGTAAGCCACGCAGTGGGCCGGGTAGTTATGCGGCAGGTCCAAGCTATCGGTGCCGTTCAGACTGAACTGCAGCACCTTCATGCCGGGGAATCCGCTTTCCGCCAGCAGCACACGGACGGAATCAAAAATTTCACCCAGATCCTCGGCCACAATGGGCAGGTCGCCCAGAGCGGTGCGCAGAGCACGGAACAGGTCCATGCCGGGGCCCTGTTCCCACTTGCCGCCGCGAGCGTTTTTGTCCCCCGCCGGGATAGCCCAATAGGTATCAAAGCCGCGGAAGTGGTCAATACGCAGGATATCATAAATGCTCAGCGCATGGCGCACGCGGCGCACCCACCAGGCATAGTTGGTACGCTTGTGGTAGGCCCAGTCATACAGCGGGTTGCCCCACAGCTGGCCATCCTCGGCAAAATAGTCCGGCGGGCAGCCAGCCACGCGGCGGGGGTGGCCCTCGCTGTCCATCTCAAACAGCTCACGGCCTGCCCACGCATCGGCAGAATCCGCCGCCACATAGATGGGAATATCGCCCATGATCTTGATGCCCTTGCTGTTGGCATATGCTTTCAGGGCCTGCCACTGCTTGGCGAACTCATACTGCACAAAGGCCCAGAAGCCCAGTTCATCGGCATGGCCGGTGCGGAACTCTTCCAGCGCCTTGGGGTCGCGCAGGCGCAGCGGGGCAGGCCAGGTCTGCCAGTCGCACATCTTGTTTTCTTCTTTGATTGCCATGTACAGGCAGTAATCCGGCAGCCAGGCATCGCTCAAAAAGGTAAAACGGTACCAGTCATCGCTGTAGGGGGTATCGTACCCCGGCACCGGGCGCTGCTGCAAAAATGCGGCGTATGCCTTGCGCAGCACCTTGTAGCGCTTTTGGTACAGCAGGGCATAGTCACAGTAATTGGGGTTGGTGCCCCAATTTTCTTTGGCGTAATCCTCCGGCTTCAGCAGGCCATCCGCAGCCAGCTGATCCAGGTCAATAAAATACGGGTTGCCCGCAAAAGCCGAGCAGCTCTGGTACGGGCTGTCGCCATACGAAGTCGGGCCAACGGGCAGGATCTGCCACACGCTCTGTCCGGCCAGCACCAGAAAATCCACAAAATCTCTGGCAGCCTGGCCCATGGAGCCAATGCCATACCCGCCCGGCAGGCTGGAAACCGGCATCAGGATACCGCTGCAACGCTTCTTCATTTTTTCTCTTCTCCTTAAAACCTTTTGTATTCCGCAAAGCCCATCTAGGGTGCGCCTGTTTTTCAGGTACACCCCGGGGCATCAGTTATCGTCTGCTTCGGCGCTTTCTGCGCCAAGGGCCGCCATCACGGCGCTGCGCCAGGCAGCGGCGGCATCTTCATCCCACAGGCCATCCCGCAGGGTAATGCCGTCCGCTTCATAATACAGCCCGCGCTGGGCCTGCTGCAATGCGGCGGCCTGGGTTTGGTCCAGCGCTGCGCCAGGCAGAATACCGGCTGTCACCTGCGCCGCCTGCATGGCCGCGGCGGCGTTCTGGTTGCTGCCGGTACCCCAGGGGGTGATCAGGTCCAGGGTGTCGATCAACGCGCTCTCCCCCGCCTTGCTGGTGTACAGCCACAAAATAGCGGCGGCTGCGGCGCGGGCGCTCTCCTCATCGGCATCCGCCGGGATAGCCAGCCAGGCACGGTTGGCCAAAATGGGGTAATTCATCAGCCCGGCCAGGTTGAACCGCTGGTTGGCAATGTCGGCTTCGGTCAGGTTATTTTTGATGGGCAGCCACACCAGCGCGTCTTTCTGGGCGCTGCTCAACGCTGCGCCGCTGTCACTGATCAGGTCGGCCAGGTAGCCGCGGTAGAACAGGGCATTGCCCTGCTGGAACAGATACTTGCTGGTCCATAGGTCTGCAATGCCGGCCTGCCAGGCGCTGTTGGCATCTTCCAGCCGCAGCTCCTGCTCCAGCGCGTTCAGCGGACCGGTCAGGTTTTCTTCGGTCAGCGGCTCCCCCGCCGCCAGCAGGGCGGTGGTGTACAGCGCAGGGGTATTTTCCGCCACGCCGCCATCCCCGCTGTTGCCGCTAACCTCCGGTCCCTGGGCGGCAAACACGCCGTTCAGGTTTGCCAGTGTCTCCCGCCGCTCAGCGGGCAGGGTGTAAACATTGCCGTTCAGCGTTACCTGCACAGCGCCGGGTTCCGCGCACCAATGGGTCACAGCTGTTACGAAATCGAACCATTCCTCCCAGGTCGCAGCGCGCAGGTCGTCCAGCGCGGCATCGCTCTGCAAAAGCTCGGTCAGCACACGGTTATCCGCCCAATAGGCATACAGGCTCTGGCCCACCGGCAGGGCGGTGACGGTGCTTTCCGTATCCAGTCCGGCACGCTGCGCGGCGGCGGCCAGCAGCTCGTTCTCCGCCAGATTCTTCCAGGTTCCATCATCCTGCGGCGGGGCATCCAGAATGACCAGGTCCGCCGTTTCGGTCTCAAAGCTGTTTTGCAGCGTCACATTCTGCGCCTGGGCATACAGCTCCAGCGCGCCAACAGCAGCGCTGGTGTCCAGCAGGCCGTTCACCGTCAGGCTTTGGGGTGCCGCGGTGGGCACGGCCTGGCTGGGTGCTGCGGTTTCGCCGGTAGCAGCCGCCCCTTGGCCCGCGCAGCCCGCCAGCAGGCAGCTGCTCAAAACCAGTGCTGAGATTCGTTTTTTCATATGGTTCCCGCCCCCTTTCCGGCTCCCACCTTGCCGGGGAGCCGCCGGAATTATAACTGATTTTTATTATAACGGATTTGAACTGTTTTTTCCACTGCCGTTTTATGCTATAATGTAAAAATATTCCGAAAGGGGGATGACCTTGCATGCCCGCAACGGCAAAACTATACGAAACAGACCCATATGTTCAAACTTTTACCGCCACGGTGCTTGTCTGCACCCCGGCCGGGGAACAGTTTGCCGTGCAGCTGGACCGGACCGCCTTTTACCCGGAGGGCGGCGGCCAGCCCTGCGATACCGGTGCGCTGGGAACCGCCCTTGTAACGGATGTGCAGGAGCATGGCGGCGTGATCACCCACACTGTCAGCGCAGCGCTGCCGGTTGGGCAGACGGTGGAAGGCCGCATTGATTGGGCGCGCCGCCGCGACCATATGGAGCAGCACACTGGTGAACACATTTTAAGCGGCACTTTGCACCGCCTGTTTGGGGCGGAGAATGTGGGCTTTCACATCGGTTCCCCCGCGGTGCGGATGGATATGAGCGTTCCGCTGACCGCCGGCCAGCTGGCCGAAGCAGAAGCCCAGGCCAACGCGGTGATCCGTGCGGACGCCCCGGTGCGCTGCTGGTACCCCGCGCCGGAAGACCTTGCAAAACTGACCTACCGCAGCAAAAAGGAAATTGACGGTGCGGTGCGGCTGGTAGATGCCGGCGGGGCCGACCTGTGCGCCTGCTGCGGCACCCATGTTTCCACCACCGGCCAGGTGGGGGCCATCAAAATTTTGAGCGCCCAAAGCTACAAGGGCGGCACCCGGCTGGCGGTTGTGTGCGGGGAGCGTGCGCATCAGTCCATTGCTGCTGCCTGGCAGGATGCCGCCGCGGTGGGCACCCTGTTAAGCTCCGCCCCCGGTCGCCTGCTGCCCGCCGTGCAAAACCTGCAAACGGCGGAAGCTGCCCTCAAGCAGCGCCTTGCCGCCATGCAGAACGCATTGTCCGAAGCACTGGCCCAAGCCGCCGTGCCCGGCCAGCCTGCTGTGCTGCACTGTGACGGTGCGGACGGCGACGGACTGCGGCGGATCTGTTTGGCGGTATCAGCCCGCACCAACGCGCTGACGGCGGTGCTGGCCTCCGGCGGGCAGGGCCTCGCCTATGCGCTCTGCCTGCCCGGCGGGGATGTGCGCCCGGTGTGCAAGGCGCTGAATGAAGCGTTCGGCGGGCGGGGCGGCGGCAAGCCCGGCTTTTGCCAGGGCAGCCTTGCCTGCACTGATTTTGCCGATGTCCAGAATTTTTTAGTGAATTATCATGAGTGAGGTATTGTTGTATGCGTATGCGTTTTAAGCCCTATGCCAGACCGGAACTGCTGGCCTGCGATTTCCATGTTCACGAACCGCTGACCCATGCCGGGCACTGGCATGAGCTGTATGCCCGGCCGGAGCAGCCCCTGCACCTGGAGCTTGGCTGCGGCAAGGGCGGCTTTTTGAGCCAGCTGGCCCCCCTGCACCCTGATATCAACTACCTTGGCATTGATATCACGGATAAGGTTCTGATTTTGGCCAAGCGCAAGGTGGAAGCCGCTTACGCCGCCGCTCAGCTGCCGCCGGATAATGTCAAGATCGCCTCGCTGGATATCGAGCGGCTTTCCGGCGTGTTTAGCCCGGCGGATACCGTGCAGCGCATCTACATCAACTTCTGCAACCCGTGGAGCAAAAACGCTGGCAGCAACAAGCACCGCCTGACCCACCCGCGCCAGCTGCTGCAGTACCGCGCTTTGATGTCGGAGGGTTCCGAAATCTACTTCAAGACCGATGACGATGACCTGTTCCGGGACAGCCTGGGTTACTTTCCCGCTGCCGGGTTCGAGATTACCTGGCAGACCTTTGATCTGCACAAGAATGAGCCGGACTGGAACCTGCGCACCGAGCACGAGGGCATGTTCAGCGAACAGGGCATTCCCATCAAGGCGCTGATTGCCCGCAAGGGGCCGGATTCCAGCGTGACCTGGGTGGAACCCAAAGAGCTGGCCCGCCGCCTGGAACCGGAAGAAGAAGCCGACCCCGCCGGGGAGGTACAGGAATGACCACTTATGCCCTGCTGCATACGATATTTTTCTTTTTCGTCTATGCGTTCCTGGGCTGGTGCGTGGAGGTTGCCTATGCAGCCATCACCACGCGGGAGCTGGTCAACCGCGGATTCTTGAACGGCCCGATCTGCCCCATTTACGGCTGCGGCATGACGGTAATGATCGCCGTTCTCGGCCGTTTTACCATGCCAAGCAGCGATATGGCATGGTACCAGAACGTACTGGTTGCCTTTTTCGGCGGCATGGTCATCACCACGCTGGTGGAGCTGGTTGGCGGGTACATCCTGTACAAGATGTTCCACACCCGCTGGTGGGACTATTCCATGTATCGCTTTAACCTGGGCGGGTTCATCTGCCCGCAGTTCTCCTTGCTGTGGGGGCTGGGCAGCGTGCTGCTGATGGTGGTGGTTCACCCGCTGCTCAGCAAGCCGAGCGCCGCTATCCCCACCCTTGTGCTGATCTGGCTGGATGTTATTTTCGGCGGCCTGTTCCTGGCGGATCTGATCGTATCCGCCATTCAGGCTGTCGGCTTCAGCAAACAGCTGGCCCGCATTGATGAGCTGCGCAAAGCCATGCGCACCACCAGCGATGCCCTGACCGAAGTGATCGGCACCAGCGCCATGACGATGGACACCCTGCTGGATGAGCAGAAACTGCAGCTGACCCTGGCCGCCATGGAGGGTGCCACCAACGCCGCCGAGCTGCGTGACCAGCTGCGCGAACTGGCAGGCAAAGCCGGCACCCTGCGCGATACCACCATCCGCCTGAGCAAGCAGCGGTTCTTTGGCACCGGCCGTTTGCTGCGGGCCTTCCCGGACATGGTCCCCGACCGCCGCGAAGCACTGGCCTCCCTGCGCGTTGGCCTGACCAAAGCCACCGCCCGCGCCAAAGCCGCCGCCAAACAGGCCGTAAAAACCGGCAAGAACGCCATGAAAAAAGAAGACAAGTAAATATCTCCCTATACCAAAAGCCGCCGGGCAGCAAGCAAAGCACTTGCCGCCCGGCGGTTTTGTTGTTTTTGTTTGTAGTTTGGGATTTTTAAAACCACCCCTCACCGGCTTTCGCCGGAGCTCCCCTCCAGAGGAGCCAATCTCTTACTTTAGGTATGCGATGGCTCCCCTAGAGGGAAGCTGGACGCGAAGCGGCCTGAGGGGCGGTTTCCCGCTGCCAGGCTAAAAATTTGCAGGGAACGACACCTGCATCGGCCCGCATGACGGGCCTTGCCAAATATTTTGCCCCTGAATACCGCAAACACCCGCGGGCGCACAATCTGCGCCCCTACGGGTGGGCAGCCATTAAAACCTGATGATTTCATTCCAAATGTGTGGTAGGGTTGGGTGACCCTATCCTACCGTGAAAAAAATGCCGATTGTGCTGTACCGATTATCCCTTTTTCCGATTGAACCCAATATACAGCACCAGCCATGCCGCCGCCACGCACACCAGGGTAATCAACCCCAGCATCTGCCAGCTGTGCACCAGGTTGGGCACGGTGGCATCGTACATCGGGCTGTCCAGCCCTGCTTTCAGCCAGGAAAGGCGGTCGTTCAAATCGGTGGAAGCGCCCAGCGCCCCCATGCCCCAGCGGCAGACAATGATATAGCTGATGGCCGTCAGCGCGCCGGTCATACTGAACATAACGCCGCTGAACACCACCTGCCCGATGATGAGCACCAGCACCAGCAGCACCGCGGCTTCGCTGCTTTTCAGGCTGGCAGATACCAGCAGGCCCATGGCACTGGATGCTGCCATGAGCAGGAAAATCGTAATGAAGATTTCTACATTGGTATCCAGCAGCAGGTGGTTTTGCGGAATATGGATGATCTCCACAAAGCCTGCCGTCAAAATGCCCGCCTGCACGGCTTCCACCAGAAACAGGGTGATGGCCTTGCTGAGCACCGTTGCCAGCAGCGAAACGCCGATGCTGGCTTCACGGAAGATAATCTCCCGGTCTTTACAGATCTCGCGGTAAGAGTTCAGCAGCCCCATAAAGGACGCCATGGCGCACACAATGAACAGCACCGTGCGGCTGCCGATGTTGATCAGGTTGGAGGTAAAGCAGTCCGGCTCCCCCACCAACTTGATGACAAGCACCATCAGCGGGGCCTGCAAAATCAAGCTGCCAAGGGTCAGCTTCTGGTTCCAGATCAGCTGAAAATTGCGGGAGATGAGCACCGCCAGCTGGCGCAGCAGCTTGCCGATTTTTACGCTTTGCATCGTTTTTCCGCCTCCTTGGCTGCTGCCGGGAACCGCGCTGCAAGGCGATTGAATTCCGGGCTGGTAAAGTATTTCCGGCGGTAATATTCCACCTGTTCGGGGTCGTGCAGCTTTTCAAAAGTATCGCTGGTCAGTTCCACATCAAAATATTCATCCATCGCTTCGGGCGAACCATAATAGCACAGCACGCCGCCCGTACCCAAAAAGGCGATCTTATCGCATAGATTGATGTTGGACATGTTGTGGGTAACCATCAGCACGGTGCAGTTTTCGTGGCTCAGCTTGCGGCACAGCTCCATCATGCTGCGGTCCAGATCCGGCGAAAGCCCGCTGGTGGGCTCGTCCAATATCAGCAGCCGGGGCGAAGCCAGCAGTTCCATGGCGATGGAAACCCGCTTTTTCTGCCCGCCGGAAAGGTTTGCAATCATCGTTTTTTCCCGCCCGCCCAGGTCAACGGCTTCAATGGCGTGGGCCACAGCAGCTTTGATCTCGGTGCGGGTGGCATCGCGTGCAATGCGCAGCTTGGCGGTGTAGGTCAGGCTTTGTTCCACCGTCAGCTCGTCGTGCATAATGTCTTTCTGCGGCACATAGCCCAGCACGGCATCAAAGGCATTGCGGTTGCCGCGGGTGTCAATACCGTCAAAGCAGACGCTGCCGGAGGTGCAGGGCGACGCCCCGGTGATGCAGCCCAGCAAACTAGATTTGCCGGTTCCGGAACCGCCCACCACAACCACAAAGCTGTTGGGTTCCACCCCCATGCTAGTGCCGTCCACAATGTTCAGCGGCTTGCCGGTGTTGCGGTTTTTGACGGTTTTATACACATCCAGCAGTTCAATGCTGATGCCCACCTTATGCTCATGGTAGTGCAGCATTCCGCCGGAAAATGCAAACACCTGGGTGGGCACATTGATGACAGCGCCGTCCGTCAGCAGCTCATTGCGCACGCGGGTGCCGTTCAGGTAAGTACCGTTGGTGGAGCCAAGGTCATTCAGTTCATAGTGGCCGTCCTTATACACCACCTCGCAGTGGTGGCGGGAAACACGGTCGCTGGTCAGCTGCACATCGCAGTCCTCGCCGCGGCCGATCAGGATGCGGCGCTTGCGGCGCACATCCAGCTCCCGCAGCACGGTGGCGTTGGGCGTTTCCCGCCGCAGGGCGGCGGTACCCTCGCCCTGGCGGATTTCCTCCACGCGGAAGGTGATTTCCTGTGTGGTTTCGTTGCCGTCGGTATTCAGGCCGATCACATCCCCCGGCTGCAGGGTCACTTCCTCACCGGAATGGATATAGCGGTTATTGTACCAGGTGCCGCAGGTCGTAGAGCCTGCGTCCTGCATCAGCCAGGCATTGTTTTTGTATTCGATTGTGAACTGGTGTTCCCCCACGTTGTTGCGGCGCAGCACAAAGCTGCAATCACGCCCACGGCCAAACACAAAGGGAGCTGCCGTGCTGGAAAGGGTCAGCTTTTGGCGGTTGCGCCGCTCGCTGACGGTTAAAATAATCTCACTGGCCAAGGGAGTCACTTCCTCTCTTTCGGCGCTGCATTCCAATTGAACTCCGGCCCACACAGCGGCACAAAACGCAGCTGTGCGCCGCCCACAGCAAAGGTATCCCCCGCTGTCAGCGGCATTTTTTCAATCAGGCTTTTTCCGTTCAGGGTGCACAGCTCGTTGGAAGATCCCGGCAGCGCACACCAATTGTTATCCTGTGGGTCATACACCACAATGCCGCGCCGCACCGCAAGCGGGCTGTTGGCATCCAGCACGGCGGGGGTCCCGGCGGCATCCACCCCCAAAAAGTTTCGGCCTTCGCCCAAACGCAGGTCCTGCCCGCGGGCGGGGCCGTCCAGTACCACCAGCCAGCCGGCCACCGGGCCTTTGGGTGCGGCAAGGTCAACCTCGGCAGCGGTGCCGGGCTGAGCAATGGCGCTGCCGGCCTCCAGCCCGCCATTGCAATAGGGGCATTCGGGGTGTTTATCAGCATCATAAAAATGGCCGTTGGGGCATTTGGTCAGTTTCATCATTTTCCTCCTTCGGGCGCGTTTACAGCACAAGCCGCAGGGTGGTGCGGCCAATTTTTATGGTATCGCCGTTTTGCAGGCGGTATTCTCCGCCGATGGGGTCGCCGTTCACCATCACAGCAGCTCCATCCAGCGGGCGCAGGGTCACGCCGCTGCTTTCCACTTCCAGCACCGCGTGCTGGGGGCGGGTTCGGCCATCCGCCAGGCAGAGGTCACACTGGGTGGCATCGCTGCCGATAATCAGGCTGCTTTCCACATAGGCGGACCAGCGGGTTTCTGCAATGCCCCGCCGGGTAGAAAGGTACAGGGTGATCCACCGCCTCGGCAGGCTCTGCTGCACGGGGGCGGCATCGGTCAGCAGGTGTTCGGCTTCGGCCAGCTTTTCCTCAGTGCGCTCCCTGTGGCCGCGCAGCAGGGCTGCCGCGGCCAGCACCACCAACAGCCCGCCCAGAATAATGGCAGGCAGCCGGAATCGTGCCAGATAGAACGCCCTGTCCTTGGGCCACTCCTCCACGGTAAAGCGGTATACGGTGCCGGAATCGCTCACGTTGGCCGCGGTCATGGCGCTGGTCATCTTGCTCAGCTTAATGGTATAGGTTCCCTGGTACAGCGGCTCGGTGTACAGCGAAACACTTCTGCCGTCCGCGCTGGCAAGGGCCTGTTTAACTTTTACATACCAGCCCCAGATATCCTCGCTCTGAATGCTGTAACAGGTCAGGTCCTCCGCACGGCCCACGGCCTGGTTAAACCGAATGGTCATGGCATAGCGGCCATGTAGCGTCACGCTTTCCACCGCCGGTTTGGCCAGGCGGTGGCCCATATACACGGTAGCGTTGGTTTTCACTGCGCTGCCCAGCTGCGGCACGCTCAGGGTCAGCACATCCAGGCGCTCGCCGTAAAAATTTTCATCCACCGCAGTTTTGATCTCCAGCGCATTGGCAAGGGCCTGCTGTTTTTCAGCCAGGGTATCGGCCAGTTCGCTTTCATGCACCACATCCAGCTTATCGCCGCTCAGGGCCTGGCCCAGCTCGGCAAGGGGGTTGTCATCATCCACCGTCACAAAGATATCCAGCGGCATGTTCAGGCGGCTGGCGGCATCTTTGGCCACAGCGCCCAGCAGAGCTGTGCTGGTGGCGGTATTGCCCGCTTCCGTCAGGGCAAAGATCACCTTGCGCGGCGCAATGCTCTGGTAATTTTCGTTGATATCGCTATAAATTATTGTGGCTGCCTGCACCAGGTTGGGCTCGTTCTCTTCCTGGCTTTCCAGCGCGTTCACGGCGTTCACTGCCGCCCTGGTATCAATGGTCGCGGGCAGAACGCAGGCTGCATCCCCGGCCAGGGTATACAGCATAATCTGGTCCTTTGCGCCTTTGGCGCTGATCAGCCGCCGCAGCGCAATGCGGTATTCTTTCAGCGTGGTTTCGTCCACACTGTTGTCCACCGCCAGTACATAGCAGATCGGCTCATTCGCCATGCCGATGTTGCCGGTGGGGATCTTTTCATCCCCCAGATACAGCTCCACCCCTGCCGCCCGCACAAGGTCCGGGCTGATGAGCTGGCCTTGTGCATCCGTTGCCTGAACAAACACGTCCAACTCCGGCACGTTGACATAGATCTGCTCAATGGAAAAATCCCCGATCGTGGTGCCTAATGCTTTGGGCGCACACAGCAAAGCTGCCATGACTGCAGCAACAGCCATGGCAACCAAAACCTGTGTGAATTTTTTTACCGCAGCAATTTTCACTTACAGGCTCCTATTCTTTAGGCAATACCGCATAATTCTAAGTGCCGATACGGCGAGCGAGGTGCGGCA
>ERZ809074.4310-NODE-4310-length-11984-cov-53.605248_pt1 | contig 11984 bp, 10 predicted proteins | sample MGYA00520795_ERZ809074 | MGnify/ENA primary metagenome ERZ809074 (study PRJEB31570, sample SAMEA3212989) | Homo sapiens | biome: human-gut; feature: human gut; material: fecal | place: Sweden | collected 2011 ...
ACCTCAAGGGCAAGACCCTGCTGCCCCGGGTGTTCCGCAGCCAGAACCACATCGATGAGGTCAAGGGCGTGTATGTGCCCTTCTGGCTCTTTGACAGCGATGCCGATGCCCAGCTGCGCTTTACCACCACCCGGACCCGCAGCTGGTCGGACAGCAAGTATGACTACACCGAGACCAACTACTACTCCGTCCGGCGGGACGGCACCCTGGGCTTTGACGCGGTGCCGGTGGACGGTTCCTCCAAGATCGAGGATGATCTGATGGAATCCATCGAGCCCTTTACTATGCAGGATGCCATCCCCTTCCAGACCGCCTATCTGGCGGGCTATGTGGCGGACAAATATGATGTGACCGCCGAGGACAGCATCGAGCGGGCCAACAAGCGCATCCGCCGCTCCACTGAGGAAACGTTCCAGCAGACCGTTACCGGCTACGATTCGGTCAAGGTGGAAAGCAGCAGCATCCAGCTCCACGGCGGCAAGGCAAAGTACGCCCTGTTCCCGGTCTGGCTGCTGAGCACCAGCTGGCGGGGCGAAAACTACCTGTTTGCCATGAACGGGCAGACTGGCAAATTCGTGGGCGACCTGCCCGTGGACAAGGGCGCTGCCCGCAAGTGGATGCTGGGCCTTACGGCTGCCCTTTCCGCCGCGTCCTACGGCGTGATGTGGCTGCTGTGGCTGGCACGGATCCTGTAAAGGAGGGACGAACGATGAAAAAGACTTCCAACCGACTGCACTCCCTCTTTGCGGCGCTGGCAGCACTGATGCTTGCGGCGGCGCTGGCTGTTCCGGTCTTTGCGGTGGAGGGCGGCTTTGCCGACCTGTACTACCGCATGAACGACAGCGCAGGGGTCCTGACCGAGGACGAGGACAGCGAGCTGGAGGATGCACTGGAGGAGCTGAGCCTCCGCCAGAGCTTCGATGTGACCATTGCCACCGTCGAGTCGTTGGAAAGCGTGGGGTACGACAGCATGGAGGCCTATGCCGATGACCTCTATGATTACTGCCAGTTTGGCTACGGCCCCGATATGGACGGCGTGCTGCTGCTGGTGAGCGTGGGCGACCGCAAATGGCACATCTCCACCTGCGGCTACGGCATCACCGCCTTTACGGATGCCGGCATCCAGTACCTTGGCGAACAGATGAAGCCCTTTATGGCGGAGGGGGACTACGCCGCCGCCTTCCGCACCTTTGTCCAGTGGTCGGACACCTACATCGACGCTGCCCGGGCGGGCCGCCCCTATGACGTAAAGACCCTGCCCCGGGACCCGCTTTCCCCCATGTACCTGGTCCTTGCGGTGGGCATCGGCCTTGTGCTGGCGTGGGTCATCGTCAGCGTGATGAAAAGCCAGCTGCGCAGCGTGGCGTTCCAGGAGAACGCCGCCAGCTATGTGCGGGAGGGCAGCATGAACCTGACCAACAGCCGGGAGCTGTTCCTGTACCGTGACGTGCACCGCACCGAGCGACCGAAGGAGTCCAGCTCCAGCGATTCCGGCGGCAGCTCCACCCACACCTCTTCCAGCGGCACCACCCACGGCGGTGGAGGCGGCTCGTTCTGAAAGGAGGAACCTTATGAACCCTTATCTCACGGAAAAAGCCCGCGGCGAGATCCCTCGTTTCCTCAAATGGCTGCGGAACGCAGGGCTTGCCTTCTGCGTGTTCTGCTCTTTTGGCGGGTTGTATACCCTCTGTCTGGACCTGCAGGCCAAGGACACCTCCCACGTGGGAGGCTATGTGCTCTGGATCGTGGTGGGCGCAGTGCCCCTTGTTCTGTTCGCACGCAACGAAAAACGCCGCTACCATGCAAGAACCATTGCCCGCCGGGTGGAGAGCTACTCCGGGCCGGAGGTGCCCCTGCGGTGGCTGTGCAACAGCGTTGGCATGGACCCCAAAGACCTTGCGTGGTATTTTGAAAACGGTTATTTTGTAAACCTCAGTCTGGATCTGAACCAGAAGATGGTCCGCAGGCGGACCGTGCCCCGCCATGACCTGAACCGGGGCTGAACCCTTACAGCTGAAACAGAAAGGAGTATTTTCATGGGACTTTTTGATAAGATGAAACAGGCCGCTGCCACCGCCGGTGGAAACCAGACCGTCACCTTTACCTTTCAGGCTCTGCCGGAAAGCCTTGCCCAGATGCAGGAGCTGCCGGAGGCCAGCCTGGACACCCCCTTCAAGGCCGCAGCACTCACCGTCTGCGCGCTGTGCGCCTACGGTGCCGACAAGGCCATCGGGCAGGAGATGCTCAACTGGCTGCGCGGCCCCCGCCCGCTGAACGGGCAGGACATCTCCTTTTTGAACGACCGCTTCCGGGACGGCAAGAGCTACATCCCCTTCTCCTACTTTGTGGGCGCGTCGCCGGAAAACGGCTATACCCCCCGCCAGCCCTTCACCCTTCTGGTGGGCAGCAACCACACCTCCTATGTGGAGGATGGCTATTGCAAGCTCTTCATCCCCTGCGGCGGTGCCGATGACCCCCGGCCCATCAAGCTGCGCCGCAAGGGCAACGGGCAGTGGTTTCTGTGGGAGCAGTACCTGATGACCGGTATCCGCATCCCCACGTCTGCCGACCCGTGGGCCTGAGATGAAGGGCCTGACCATGAAGCTGTTTGCCGCCGCGCTGGCGCTGACCCTGAGCCTTGCGGGCTGCGGGCCGGTGGACGGCGACCCCATCCGCTCCGGCGCGTCCGCCCCAGACAGCGCTTCCCGGCCGGACGCTGTGACCGTGGCGCAGCTGCGGCAGCAGGCCGAACAGAACGGCAGCCTTGCCGCAGTGCTCTATCTGGGCAGCGTCCCGGAGCGCACCGCCGATGTGGACGCTGCGCTGGACAGCCTGCAGGAACAGCCGTGGCAGTTTGTTGCGGACATCCCGGCAGATCACCGGATCACTGCGCCGGGCGGCGGGCGGGAGCTGTACTGCCTCTTCGCCGTCAGCAGCCGGGACACCCTGTTTCTCTACGAAAAGCAGGACCCCCAGTACCCGCACCAGACAGGCCGGGAGCTTTATTGCAGGCGGGATGGTCAGCCCATTCTGCTGCTGTGCAACGGCACCCCGGACACCCCCGACATCATGGCGGTGGTCTACTGTACCACCGGCCGCGCGCTGGACTGGTCGCCCCAGCTTTCCGTCTCCACCGGCAGCCCTGTGCCGGTGGAGGGCGTAGACGATTTTTCCAACCACCCAACGCCCGGCGCTGCCTCCTGAGGCGCGCCCCGGCAGGGCATGAGAAAGGAGAACCCATGAAAAACCTGAAACTTCTGGCCGCCCTGCTGGCGCTGGCCATCGGTCTGGCGGGCTGCGGCAACGGCAGCAGCACCCCCAGCTCCAAGCCCGAAAAGATGCTGGACGGAGACAACATGATCGCATCGCCCTCCGCCAAACAGGAGTACACCGAGCCGGAGGACGTGACCTACATGCGCCTTCTGGCAGGGGAGGACGAATACCGCGCCTGTGTGCTGTATCTGGGCGGCTCCTACGAGATCACCACCGATGTGCAGCAGGTGCTGGACAGCCAGCAGGGCCTGCGGGAGCTGTGGGGCTTTGTCTACGACATCCCGCAGGATCACTGGGTCGTGGCACCGGATGGCGGGTGCGACCTGTACTGCATCTTCCCGCAGGACCCGGATTCTACTCTCTTCGTCTACGAGGCGACCCTGACAGACGATGCCGAAAAACCGCTCCAGCGCGGTAAACAGCTCTATTACAGTGAGGACGGCCAGCCCATCCTGCTGCTGTGCAACATCAGCGATATCGTCCCCAACACCGAGGTGGAACTGTACCCCAGCACCGGCGAAGAGCTGGTATTCAGCCCCTTCCTTTCCGGCGAGAACGGCCATGTGGTGGAAGCCGAGGGCGTGTGCGATTTTACCATCTACCCGGAAGGGGACGACTGGATCTCCGTTGCCGACCCGTGGTCGCTGGAGGGCAACTGGCTGGAGTTCGCCCGCGACACCGACGAGGGCTATTTTGAGACCGACCCGGCGGATGCCGATGCCATGTGCTTCCTGCCCACGGATACCGAGACCGAGGGCGATCAGCTGCCCCTGACCGCCAGCTACATCACCCCCTACCCGGAGCTGAACGTGGAGGAGGCAGAGCTGTTCTACCACGATGGCACCCCGGAGGTGCCCTTCCAGTCCAATCAGGAGTGGTACGCAACCTTTACCGGGGAGAACGGCTCCCGCTACGCCGTCACGCTGGAGGACGAGGACACCCTTGCCCTCAAGTTCTATCTGGAGAACGAGGAGAGCTACATGAGCCTGGTCAGCACCGTTTACTTTGCGCGGCAGGAGGCCATGGGGTGACCGCCGCCGACCCACACCGGGAGGAATGCACCATGAAACACACCAAAAAGATCACCATCCTCCACTCCAATGATCTGCACGGAGACTTTCTGGCAGAGCAGGTGGACGAAAAACTGGTGGGCGGCGTTTCCATGCTGTCCGGCTACATCGAAAAGGTGAGGGCAGAGGAGCCCAACACCCTCTACGCCATCGCGGGGGATATGTTCCGGGGCTCGGTCATCGATTCGGAGTACAAGGGCCTTTCCACCATCGAGATCATGAACGCCCTTGCCCCGGACATCGTCACCATCGGCAACCACGAGGTGGATTACGGCATCGCCCACCTGCTGTTCATCGAAAAATGCGCCCGGTTCCCCATCATCAACGCTAACCTCTACATCAAAAACACCCCCACCCGGCTGTTCACCCCCTACAAGATCCTGCGGGTGGACGGGATGAACATCCTGTTCATCGGCATCATCACGCAGGATGTCATCAACCAGACCAAATCCGAATCGCTGGTGGGCTCCTTTGTGGACACCGCCGCCGCTGCCGCCGAGGTGGGCAAAATCTGCAACGCCCACAACAGCATCGACATTGATTTCACCGTGCTGCTGACCCATATCGGCTTTGAGGAGGACCGCCATCTGGCCCGCCAGCTGGACCCGGCCTGGGGGGTGGACCTGATCATCGGCGGGCACAGCCACACCTACCTGGAACACGAGGTGGAGGAAAACGGCGTGATCATTGCACAGGCGGGCACCGGCACCGACCAGATCGGGCGCTTTGATATCATTGTGGACACCGACAACAACTGCATCGATTCCTACACATGGCGCACCGTGCCCATCTGCGCCGAGACCTGCCCCCGCAACCCTGCCATGGAGCAGGTGCTGCAGCGCTTCACCAGCCAGGTGGATGAAAAATACAGCCACATCGTAGGGCGCTTCCGCCGGGAGCTCACCCACCCCCAGCGCACCCGGGAGACTGAGCTTGGCAACCTGTTTGCGGATATCTTCACCCGCAGCCTTGGCATTGATGTCATGCTCATCGGCTCCGGCAGCATCCGGGCCGAAAAGCTGGGGCCCATCGTCACCTACGGCGACCTCATCGAGGGCTTCCCCTACGACGACGGCGTGTTCATGTTCAAGGTGACAGGCCAGCAGCTGCGCCAGATGCTCCACTACATGCTGCGGGAGGAAGCCTACACCGGCCACACCGAGTTCTACCAGCTGCCCTCCACCCTGCGGCTGCGCTACGACCGCGCCAAGGGCGACTTTGATTACTTTACCTACTGCGGCAAGGAGGTGGGCAAGGAGATCGGCGACGATGCCCTGTTCACCGTGGGCCTGCAGAACTACCACTTCAAAAACATCGAGAGCTTTTTCAACATCTCCTATGATACCATCTGCAAGATCCAGAAGCCCCGCAGCGTGGCCACCTCCTGTCAGGATATCCTGATGGAATATTTCCGGGAGCACGAGATGCTGGATGCGGCGGTGGACGGCAGAATGACCATTCTGCCCCCTGCCGGGCAATGACCGCTTTTTGAAAAAAGGGTACCCTTTTTTCGGCAGAAGCTGACGCTTCTCCCGAATGGGGCCCTGAAAAAAATTTTACCACAGAAAGGAGCACCCCATGAAACAACGATTCTCAAAACGAACGCGCCTTGTCAGCGCTCTTTTGACGCTGGCCATGGTATTCACCTTCCTGCCCTTCAGCGCCTTTGCGACTACCGTCAAGGTGTTAGAGGAGCTGGCTTTCACCACCCGCGGCTGCGATGCACTGCAGATCACCGAGGGCGGAAGCGTTGCAAAATGGATCACGGACTTCCGGGAAAAAATGAAGAAAACGGGAGAAGAACCCATCAATGCAACGAGTGGCTATGGGTTCTACGTCAAGACGAATTACAATGACTGGTATGTGGTGGACGAGCCATACCAGCTGCCTCCCGTGCCGCAGACCGGCAACTTCCAGAGTGGAGAAAACTACTATCTGTCTGTTCCAATCCGTGCGGCAGAAGGCTATTTTTTTAACACCTCGAGGGACTTTAGATTTAAAAAGATCACAGTCGATGGCGAAGATTTGAGCGACTTTCTCAAAAAACCTTACCCGTATGCGGATTCAAATAACAACAGAGTGTATATCCCCCTCAGCTTCACGGGCAGACACAAACCGGAAATGGTCAACGGTAAGGCTCCGACCTGCGTCACTTCCGGCGTAGTGGAACACTACAAGTGTCAGAAATGCGGCGAGCTGTTTGAGGATCGTGCGTGCACGAAGAAGACTACCCCAGGAAAAGTGCAGATCAAAAAGACCGGAATCCACAGAGCTGACGGCTGGAACCAGGCATGGTCGCGCCACTATAAGCTCTGCGAAGTCTGCGAAAAAGATTTCGATACTGCTCCGCACAGCTTTACGGGCGACAGGTGCACCGTCTGCGGACTTGAACGGCACGACCTTGACAGCGCAGAGGTCGAGGTGGTAGAGCTTGCTGCCGGGATGACTCCCGCCATGATCGCTGCCCAAAATGTTACGCCCGGCAAGAAAACCGCATTTAGTGCTGCGTGCACATGGTATGAGGCGGACAGCGGCACAGAACTTTTGAACACAGATGTCTTTGTTGAGGGCAAACAGTACAGAGCAGAACTGGAGCTGACGGCAAGAGCGGATTGGCAGTTTATGGACAGCACCACATACAAGATCAACGGCACAGCTGCAGAAAAGAACAGCTCTTCCGGTGCAGCTCCGTGGGAGCAGGTGACCCTTTCCCGCATCTTTACCGCCAAGCCTGCGACAGAGGGCAAAGTGATCACCAACATCCAGATGACTATCCCTGCACCGGTGGCTGGTAATAGTCCCAGCAGCTGCACGGCACAAAAGTCTGACCCTCGCTATACGATCAAGAGTCATCGTTGGAAAGAAGTGGATGCCGCAGGCAATCCGATAAGCAATAAGGTGACGACATTTGAAGAGGGAAAACACTACCAGGTATGTATCGTACTTGACCCCAATGTCGGTTACGAATTTGAGGACGGTGTACAGGAAGCCATCATCAACGGCGCACCGTATTCCTCGTTCACAAGCCCGGGAATGAACCCCAAATGGTATAAAGAGTATTACGTTATTCTTACAGCGGTTGCTGGCGGCGGCTCCACCGGCGGCACCACGATTCCCCCGGAGGCGGGCAAGTACCAGCTGACAGTGACCGATGGTGTTGCCACGGTGAACGGCAGCACCGGTGCTGTGCTGAACGTGCAGCCCGGCGATACGGTGACCCTGACGGCAGACAACACCAAGTTCCCGGAGAACGAGGAATTTGGCTGGTGGGAGATCACCCCCTATGGGTCTGTTTCCAACACCCTGACGGGCCAGTACCAGCGGACCGCAACCTTTACGATGCCCAATGAAAATGTCTCTGCCCGCGCCATGTCCAAGAGCGCCGGTGTCTCCACCGGTGGCGACGACGGCGGTGGCGGCGTCGCGGCCATCCTGCTGGTGGGCGGCGCAGCCGTGGCCGGTCTGGTGGGTTACGGCGTGTACAGCTATGTTTCCGAGCAGCAGCTGAAAGCCCTGCTGCCGGAGGGCGTGGCCATGCCGGAGAACCGTGCCCAGACCGCTCTGCTGCTGTGGAACACCGCAGGCCGTCCTGAGCCTGCCGAAGCCCCGGCCTTCAAGGACGTTGCAGACCCGGACACCGCCAAGGCGGCGCAGTGGTGCGTGGAGCACGGCCTGATGGACCAGAAGCTGGGCGGCCGCTTTGCCCCCGACAACTCCGACCCGGCCTACAAGACCCTGAATGCCTATCAGCAGCTGGTGGGGTAACAAAACAAACCCTCTCAGTCATTGCTTCGCAATGCCAGCTCCCCCGAAGGGGGAGCTCATAGCGGCCTTTTGATCAGGTTTTGCGAAAACCAAAACCTAGGCGCAGTGTGACCTCTCCCTTTGGGGGAGGGGGCGCGGCCTGAAAAATAAGCATCCGCAGCGCACTGCGCCTGAGCTGAAACAGCCCGGCCATGCGCTGCGGATGCTTTTGTTGTGCGGCGGGGCACACCGCCTAAAACAAAAGACCCGAACCCTTCTCTTTCGAGAAACGGTTCGGATCTTTTTTGTTTGGTGCGAGTAGTGATACAGGACTTTTCAAAAACCATCGTAGTACAATTTGTTTTTGAGGTCGTCGGATAGCAATTTGCTTGTATCGCACCCCGATGGGCAGCTGTGTTTGAAATACAGTTGCCTTTTATATACCATACAACCTAAAAATTATCAAGTACGCGCAGCGTTCACTTCTCCCATCACCGGGAGCAAATGAACGCTGCTTTTTTTGTTTACAGCGAAAGGAGGCATCCGTGAAATGGCAGTTTTTCGGGTAGAAAAGAACAGCGGCTACACGGTCATGTCAAACCACCACCTGCGGAACCGGGCCTTGTCCCTGAAAGCCAAAGGCTTACTCTCCCAAATGCTCTCCCTGCCGGAAGATTGGGACTACACCCTGCAAGGACTGGCCCGTATCAACCGGGAAAGCATAGACGCGATACGGCAGGCCATCCGGGAACTGGAACAGGCAGGCTACATCCAGCGTTCCAGAGAACGGGACGAGAAAGGGCGGCTGCGCGGTGCAGACTATGTGATCTTCGAGCTGCCGCAGCCCGTTCCTGCATCGGTTTCACCTACATTGGAAAATCCAACGTTGGAGAATCCCACGCAGGAAAACCCTACGTTGGAAAATCCAATGCAATTAAATAAAGATAAACTAATTACAGAAAAACAAAAGAAAGAGGGATTAAATACCGATTCCATTCCTATCCATTCCCCAAACCCCTTGCCTTTGGACGAGGACGAGGCAGCGGCACCGCCGCCGGAACGGACTGGAAGCCGAAAGGAAACGGCCTATCAAATCTACCGGGACCTGATTTTGGAGAACATCGAGTATGACACCCTCACCCAGAATCCCCGGATAGACCGGGAACAGCTGGACGAGATCGTGGACATCCTGCTGGAAACGGTCTGCACTTCCCGCAAGTCCATCCGGGTGGCCGGGGACGATTACCCGGCAGAGCTGGTCAAGGCGAAATTCTTGAAGCTGGACAGCCATCACATCGAGTTCGTCATGGACTGCCTGCGGGATAACACCACCAAAGTCCGCAACATCAAGCAATACCTGCGGGCCATGCTGTTCAACGCCCCCAGCACCATCAACAGCTACTATGCGTCCCTTGTGGCGCACGATATGGCGCAGCCCGATTGGGGCCGCCCGCCCAACACCTGACCGAAAGGAGCGTCCACCCATGAGAACCATTTACCTGCGGCGGCTGGTGGTTCCACCCTAGCTGCCGCTCTGAATTTTCTGCAACAAGGAGGGATTCATATTGCAGGAAGAAGTCACCCAGAAAACTATTGCCCTGTCCATGAAAACAGGCAAACTCACCGCCCAAGCGTTGCAAGCTGCCCTGAAAAAATATTTGCAGCACCGGGCCAAGGGGCCAAAGCTGCATCACGGCAAGCAAAGCCTGAAACAGCTGAAAGCCCACGGCGCGGCTCTGACCAACATTGAAGTCACGGAGGCGAACATCGGGGCGTTCAAGCCCTGCGCCAAAAAGTACGGCGTGGACTTCACCTTACGCAAGGACAAGACCACCCAGCCGCCCCACTACATCGTGATCTTCAAGGCCAAGGATGCGGACAATCTGGAACAGGCGTTCCGGGAGTTCACCGCCAAAACGCTCTCCAAGGAGCAGCGGCCCTCTATCCGCAAGGTGCTGGCAGCAGCCAAGCAGAAAGCCGCCCAGCAGCCGAAACGTGCCAAGGAAAAAATCAAGCAAAGGGGGCTGGAACGATGAAGCCTGAACTGAAAAAGCTGCTGTTGCTGAATCTGCCGTATCTGCTGTTCGTGTACCTGTTCGGCAAATGCGGGCAGGCGTACCGTCTGGCTACGGGCGCGGATGCTTCGGCAAAGCTACTCCACCTGACGGGCGGCATCTCCGCTGCCTTTGCAAGCCCTCTGCCCAGCCTGCATCCGTTTGACCTGTGCGTGGGCATCGCTGGTGCGGTGACTGTCCGGCTCATCGTGTATAGCAAAGGCAAAAATGCAAAGAAGTACCGCAAGGGTGAAGAATACGGCTCTGCCCGATGGGGCACCGCCAAGGACATTGCCCCCTACATCGACCCCAAGTTTGAAAACAACATCCTGCTGACCCAGACCGAACGCCTGACCATGACCGGGCGGCCCAAAGACCCCAAGACGGCCCGGAACAAAAATGTGCTTGTGATCGGCGGCTCCGGCAGCGGCAAGACCCGCTTCTATGTGAAGCCCAACCTCATGCAATGCTTTCCCACTTCCGACTATCCCACCTCATTCGTGGTCACAGACCCAAAAGGCACACTGGTTCTCGAAACAGGCCAAATGTTCCAGCGGGCGGGCTACCGGGTGAAAATCCTGAACACGATAAACTTTTCCAAGTCCATGAAGTACAACCCCTTTGTTTACATCCACTCGGAAAAGGACGTGCTGAAACTGGTGAATACCCTTATCGCCAACACCAAGGGCGAGGGTGAAAAATCAGCAGAAGATTTTTGGGTGAAGTCGGAACGGCTGTTCTACACGGCTCTGATCGGCTACATCTGGTACGAGGCCCCGGCAGAAGAAATGAACTTCACCACCCTGCTGGAAATGATAAATGCCAGTGAAGCCCGCGAGGACGACCCGGAGTTTCAAAGCCCGGTGGACCTCATGTTTGAACGGCTGGAACAGAAAGACCCGGACCACTTCGCCGTCCGGCAGTACAAAAAGTTTTTGCTGTCGGCGGGCAAGACCCGTTCCTCCATCCTGATAAGCTGCGGTGCCCGTTTAGCCCCATTTGACATCCGGGAGGTGCGGGAGCTGATGGAGGACGATGAAATGGAGCTGGACACCATCGGGGATGAAAAGACCGTGCTGTTCCTGATTATGAGTGACACGGACACCACCTTCAACTTCATTCTGGCCATGCTCCAAAGCCAGCTTATCAACCTGCTGTGTGACCGTGCGGATGATAAATACGGCGGTCGGCTGCCTGTCCATGTGCGGCTGATTCTGGACGAGTTCGCCAACATCGGGCAGATTCCCAACTTCGACAAGCTGATCGCCACCATCCGCAGCCGGGAAATCTCGGCATCCATCATTTTGCAGAGCCAGTCGCAGCTGAAAGCCATCTACAAAGATGCGGCCGAAATCATTTCGGACAACTGCGATTCTGTTCTCTTTTTGAGTGGGCGGGGCAAGAATGCCAAAGAGATCTCCGATGCGCTGGGGAAAGAGACCATCGACAGTTTCAACACCAGCGAGAACCGGGGTTCTCAAACCTCCCACGGACTGAACTATCAAAAATTAGGAAAGGCGTTGATGTCAGAGGACGAAATCGCAATCATGGACGGCGGCAGGTGCATCTTGCAGCTGCGGGGCGTGAGGCCGTTCTTCTCGGAGAAGTTCGACATTACCAAGCACCCGCACTACAAGTACCTTGCAGATGCGGACAAAAAGAACACCTTTGATGTGGACAGGTTCTTATCCACCCTGCGCCGGAAACGGCAGCAGGTAGTCGCACAGGACGAAAGTTTTGACCTGTACGAAATCGACCTGTCGGATGAAGATGTAGCCGAATAACTTTATTTTTGAGTGCCGCAGAACAAGCGGCAGAAAGTGAGGACCTTATGGAATTTTTC
>ERZ809074.4314-NODE-4314-length-11963-cov-28.684498_pt1 | contig 11963 bp, 13 predicted proteins | sample MGYA00520795_ERZ809074 | MGnify/ENA primary metagenome ERZ809074 (study PRJEB31570, sample SAMEA3212989) | Homo sapiens | biome: human-gut; feature: human gut; material: fecal | place: Sweden | collected 2011 ...
GGCCAAGGGCGTGGGCAGCTGCATCATGGGCGCCATCAACAAGCCCGCCCTGAGCAAGCTGCTGGGCATCGCCGCGCCGGACAAGCTGGCGTTCATGGTCGCTCTTGGCTGCCCCACTCACGCCGCCAGAGTCGTACCGATGACGGAGAAGACCGGCATCAAGTATTATCTCGATGAGAACGGTGACTACTGCGTGCCGAAGCGGAGCGTGGAAGAGCTGGCGCGGACGGTTTAACCTCTCCGTCAGCGCTGGCGCGCTGCCACCTCCCCTATCGAGGGGAGGCCTTGGCAAGCCGGGTCACTCTGTGCTGACTGCTGAAAGCTTTCAGTGGCGTAAAATGCCGGGCCTCGCTGCAGAGGGCAGCAGCTTCTGGATGAGCGGATTTTATCAAGCTGCCGTGAATCCAGGCAGCAGGGCACTACAGCTCCCGATAAATCAAGCCTTGCTCGTCCAGCGTAAGCCTGACCGACATGCCAAGGGCTCCCCTATTAGGGGAGCTGTCTGCGAAGCAGACTGAGAGGTTCTGCATATATACATCGTTCTCAAGCTTTATTCTGCATAATTGTTTGCAATTCGGTTTCAATTTGATGGAATTTTTGCACAACACTTGACTTTTCAAATTGTACAACCTATACTAAACACGCTCTCTGATTTTTCGATGAATCGCATCGCAGCAGAGAGATGCAAACGATATGCACATAAAGAGGAGTGTTTGAATATGAAAAAGATCTCTCGCCGCAGCTTCCTGGCTGCCGCCGCTGTTTCCGTTGCTGCTCTGGCTCTGACCGCCTGCGGCGGCTCTGCCTCCACTGCTTCTTCCGCTGCTGCAAGCTCTGTTGCTGCTTCTTCTGAGGCTGCTTCCACCAGCGCTGCCGCTGCTGAGCTGACCACCGTTGAGGCCGGCAAGCTGACCATGGCCACCAACGCCACCTTCCCTCCCTACGAGATGACCACCGACGCCGGCACCATTGAGGGCATCGATGTGGACACCGCACAGGCCATTGCCGAGAAGCTGGGCCTGGAGCTGCAGATCGACGACATGGATTTTGACGCCGCTCTGCTCAGCGTGCAGCAGGGCAAGGCCGACATCGCCATGGCAGGCATCACTGTCACCGACGAGCGGATGGCTGTGATGTCCTTCTCCGACAGCTACGCCACCGGCATCCAGTCCGTCATCGTGCCCGAGGGCTCCGACATTGCCTCTGTGGACGATCTGGCCGGCAAGAAGATCGGCACCCAGCGCGGCACCACCGGCTACCTGTACTGCTCCGACGACTTTGGCGAGGACGCCGTGGTGGCCTACGACAGCGGCCTGACCGCTGTACAGGCCCTGAACAACGGCCAGGTGGACGCTGTGGTCATCGACAACGAGCCCGCCAAGGCCTATGTGGAGTCCAACCCCGGCCTGAAGATCCTGGACACCAGCTACGCCGAGGAGGACTACGCCATTGGCATGAACAAGAGCAACACCGCTCTGCTGGAGGCTGTGAACGCCGCTCTGGAGGAGCTGAAGGCCGACGGCACCCTGCAGTCCATCGTGGACAAGTACATCAAGGCTGAGTAAACAGACCCCTCAAGGGGAGGCGGCCCACCGGGCACCTCCCCTTTTTTAAGGGATATAGGTTACAAAATTCTGACAAGATCACAACAAACGAAAAGAAAGTGAGGATGCGAATGGCCGCACAATACGAACTGTTGAGCCAGCTGCTGAAAAGCGGCGGCCGGCTGGACATGGGGCAGGAGCTGTTCTACAAATTTTATCAGGCCTTTGTCCTGAAGGACCGCTGGCTCCAGTACATCGAGGGCGTAGGCACCACCCTGCTGGTCACTGCCATTGCTCTGGCCATGGGCGTCCTGCTGGGCAGCGTGGTGGCGCTGGTGCGTGTGGCCCACGACCAGCAGCGCCCCGGCCGCCGCAACCCGGTGCTGGGGGTCTTTAACGCCGTGTGCCAGGTGTACACCACCGTGATCCGGGGCACCCCCATGATGGTGCAGCTGCTGATCATGAGCATGGTCATCTTCAACAACAGCCGCAACTTTACCATGGTAGGCGCTCTGGCGCTGGGCATCAACTCCGGCGCTTACGTCTCCGAGATCATCCGGGGCGGCCTGATGGCTGTGGACCCGGGCCAGATGGAGGCCGGCCGCAGCCTGGGCCTGAACTACATCACCACCATGGTGGTCATCATCATCCCCCAGGCCATCCGGGCGGTGCTGCCTGCCCTGGGCAACGAGTTCATCATGCTGCTGAAGGATACCTCCCTTATCACCGTCATCGGCGGCAAGGAGCTGCTGTATGCGGCCCAGGGCATCATGAACCGCACCTATGAGGCCATGTTCCCCCTGTTTGGCGTGGCACTGATCTATCTGGTGCTGGTGATGATCTTTACCTGGCTGCTTGCAAAATTTGAGAGGAGGCTGGCACAAAGTGACCGATAAGATCCTGGAAGTCCGGGGCCTGACCAAGACCTACGGCGGCGAAAAGCGGAAGGGCGCAAAGCAGGCTGCCCCCACTCTGGACGTGCTGCGGGGCATCGACATCGACATCTACCGCGGCGACGTGGTCTGCCTCATCGGCCCCTCGGGCTGCGGCAAATCCACCTTCCTGCGCTGCCTGAACCGGCTGGAGATCCCCACCGGCGGCAGCATCAAATTTGAGGGCGTGGAAGTGGACGAAGCCCACATTGACTCCGTGCGCCAGAAGATGGGCATGGTGTTCCAGCACTTCAACCTCTTCCCCCACCTGACCGTCAAGAAAAACCTTGAGCTGGCCCCCAGCCTGCTCAAGCTCAAGGACAAAGAGGCCATCTCCAAGCGCGCCGACGAGCTTCTGGCCCGCGTAGGTCTGGCCGACAAGGCCAACGTCTACCCCAAGAGCCTTTCGGGCGGCCAGCAGCAGCGCATCGCCATCGCACGCGCACTGGCAATGGACCCGGACGTCATCCTCTTCGATGAGCCTACCAGCGCCCTCGACCCCGAGATGGTGGGCGAAGTGCTTGAGCTGATGAAGGAGCTGGCTCACACCGGCATCACCATGCTGGTGGTCACCCATGAGATGGGCTTTGCCCGCGAAGTCTCCAACCGCGTCATCTTCATCGACGAGGGCCGCATCCAGGAGGATGAGCCGCCGCAGGAGCTGTTCACCAACCCCAAGCACCCGCGTCTGAAGGCATTCCTCTCCAAGATGCTGTAACCATAGTTTTTGATACAAAGGCTTCTGCCATGCTTTGCATGGCGGAGGTCTTTTTGTTTTCTGTCGCTGAGACGGCTTTTCTCTTCCTCATTTCCCACAAAATCTTCTACAGATTTTTGGGAGATTTACTAATTGAATATTTTTAGGGGGGGGGGTATACTCAATTTAACAGCAGAATGCACAATCTGTTCTGCATCATCGATTTTCACAATGTTAGGAGATATCTTATGAAAATGCTCAAACGAATCCTTGCCGCCGTTGCGGCCAGTGCAGTCTCCCTGTGTATCTTTACAGCCTGCGGCTCAGACCCCAAATACGACACTTCTATTTTCATCAAAACAGCCAGTGCAAAGACCGGCTACGACCTGAAGGAGAGCAAGAGTCTCGATAATGCTCTGCAGGCCGGCATGGACGCCCTTGACCCCGAGACAAACTATGTCAAGTACGGCACTCCCGGTTACGAATCCACCGCCTACGATGCCATCAAGAAAGCTCTGGGCGACCCGGATCAAACCAAGTATCGGTACATCAAATCTGCAATATTAGGCAGTAATCTTGCCGCTCTCAAGATCGACGAATCTCCCGTTGCCGCCTACACTTTTTATAGTGCCCCCATTCAGGATTTCGGTGGAAAAACGTATAAAGATTTGAACTCGGCGCAGCTTTATGCAGCATCCACTACTTTCCGGAACAATCAGCACAAGCTGTTCCGTCCTGAGTATAATACCAAGCAGCCCAATAACATCCGCACTAAGACCGCCTCTTACGTCCCGGAAGAGATTTCCGTCAGCATCAAGACCATCACGGTCGATGGCAAGACCTCTCCCTACGTCTTTGTCCTGCTGAAGGGCACCATGTCCATTGATTCCTGATATTTCCAATTTGAATTTTCATGATATTCCAATCCAACATCACATAAAAATTCCCCCTCGCTGCGAGATAACAGCGAGGGGGGATTTTTTGTTGTTGCAACAGGGCCAGCCTCTCTCTTTGGGAGAGCTGTTTTGCAGCGGTCTTTCTGCTTATTCTCAGTTGTTGGCTTCCACCTTGCTCAGGAGGATGCGGTCATTGTCGAGGGCCTTGCCGGCGTTCTCGCGGAACTTCTCGAGCAGGTCGTCCACGGTCATCTTGCTGCGGGCCTCACCCTTGACGTCAAAGACGATGCGGCCCGCGTCCATCATGAGGGTGCGGTTGCCCAGCTCCAATGCCTGATGCATATTGTGGGTGACCATCAGGCAGGTGATCTTCTTTTCGGCCACGATGCTCTTGGTGAGGTCCAGCACCTTTTCGGCAGTGGCAGGGTCGAGAGCGGCGGTGTGCTCGTCCAGAAGCAGGAGCTTCGGGGTGACGAGGGTGGCCATCAGCAGGGTCAGTGCCTGACGCTGACCGCCCGACAGCAGGCCCACCGGCTGCTTCATCCGGTCTTCGAGGCCCATATCCAGCAGGGCCAGCTTCTCGCGGAAGATTTCCTTATCCTTGCGGGAGATGCGGGAGAAGATGGCGTTGGGGGCGGTCCCGGCGCGAAGGTAGGCCAGCGCCAGATTCTCCTCGATGGTCATGTTGGGGGCCGTACCCTTGAGCGGGTCCTGGAACAGGTGGCCGATGACCCGGCTGCGCTGATATTCCGGCGCAAAGGTGATGTCCTCGCCGCCCAGCGTGATGCTGCCCTCGTCGGCGATGAAGCCGCCGGTGATGGCGTTGAAGAGGGTGGATTTGCCCGCGCCGTTGGAGCCGACGATGGTGGCGAAGTCTCCCGCTTCCATGGTCAGGCTGACGCCGTTCAGGGCCACTTTCTCGTTGACGGTGCCGGGGTTGAAGGTCTTGTGCAGGTCACGAAGTTCGAGCATCTCCATTTTACACACGCTCCTTCCGTGCCTGACGGGCCGCACTGCGGCGCTTCTCAAAGGCGATCTTCTCCCGGATGGCGGGCATCGAGATGGCCACAGCCACGATGATGGCGCTGACCAGCTTCATGGCAGCAGCCGGGACGTTGAAGCGGAGGGCCACCGCCACGATAAAACGGTAGAGGCAGCTGCCGAACACGACGCCCAGCACACGGCGCACCATCGTCCGCTTGCCCACCAGCGTTTCGCCGATGATGAGGGAAGCCAGCGCGATGGTCACCATGCCGGTGCCTACGTTGATGTCGCAGCTCTTCTGGTACTGAGCCAGCAGGCCGCCGGAAAGGGCCGTCAATGCGCCCGAGATGCAGAGGCCCACCGTGATGGTGAAGGCGGGGTTGATGCTGGAAGCACGCACCATGGCAGCGTTATCGCCGGTGGCACGAATCGAGAGGCCGAGGCGGGTGCCGAGGAAGCCCACCATGGCGGCACCGGCCAGCGCGATGACTGCCGCCGCCAGCACCAGCTTATACCCGCCGCCCGTAAAGCGCAGGGCGCTCTTGGCGATGGAGAAGACGGTATCGGTCTTGACCAGCGACATGGTGGACGAGAAGCCCATCACGGCCAGGTTGATGGTGTAGAGGCCGGTGTTGACGATGATGCCGGCCATGATGCTCTCGACGCCGAGGCGGGTCTGCAAAAAAGCCGTGATGAAACCGGAGCACACACCGGCCGCCATCGCCGCCAGCAGGGCGAGGAAGGGGTGGCCGGTCAGCGCCACCTGACACGCAACAGCGCAGCCAAGGGTGAAGCAGCCGTCCGTGGACAGGTCCGCGATATTCAGGATGGAATAGCTCAGAAACAGAGCCAGCGCAACGAGGGCGTAGATGCAGCCCAGCTCGAGCGCGGTCTGGATGACGTTGAGCGAAAAGATACTCGCCAGCATGGTGTGCTCCTTAATAAATAATATTTTTCTTTTTAAGGCTCTCCCTTTAAGGCTCTCCCTTTGGGAGAGCTGGCGCGCAAGCGCCTGAGAGGGCAAGCCGCCTGACCAAAAGCTATTCGCCTTGCGATAACCTTTTGTTCGAGTCAACTTATCGCAGCGTTTTTGCTTTTTTCACAGCGTCCTTGCCCTCTCCGTCACCTTCGGTGACACCTCTCCCAAAGGGAGAGGCTTTCAGCGGTTAAGAGAAGTTTTCTGCCGTGGTCACTTCCACGACCTCGGTGCAGTAGGGTGCAAAGGCCTTCTTCACGGTGTCGAGGTCGAGGCCCAGCGCCTCGCAGGTCTCGGTGTTGATGGCGGCAATGCCGTTGTCGAAGGTCTGGAAAGGCAGGTCTGCAGGGGTCTTGCCGTCGCAGAGCAGTTCCACCACCATATCGGTGGTAGCCTCGCCCAGCTGGACGTAATCGACGCCGTAGCCCACGAAGGCACCGTTCAGGGCAAAACTGTCAGCGCCGGTGTAGTGCTGGACGCCTGCCTCGGTGAAGGTCTCGTAGATGGAAAGCTCGGCGGTCATGACGGTGTTGTCGGTGGGGGTGAAGACAGCCTTGACACCGGCGGCGATGAGGGCCTCAGCGGCCATCTGGACTTCGGCGGTGGTGGTGCCGTTCTTCTCGATGTACTTGATGCCCTTGCTGTCGCAGAAAGCCTTGGCGTCTGCAATGGCCTGTGTAGAAGCATCCTGGCTCAGATCATACAGCAGGCCGATGGTGTCGATGTCGGGGTTGACGGCCAGGATGAGGTTCATGATGGCGTCGGTGTTCAGGGCGTCGGAAGTGCCGGTGATGTTCGGCTCGGTGTCAAAGCCTGCGGCAGCAGGGTCGGTGACGGCGGAGTAGACGACGGGGATGTCGGTATCCTCCACAGCGGCCAGCATGGTAGCGGCGGTGGGGGTAGCCACAGCCACGATGACGTCCACGCCGTCGGCCACGAGGTCGGCGCCGATCTGGTTCAGGTTGGTCTGGTCGGCCTGTGCGTTGGCGTAGTAGTCGGCGTAGTCGAAGGTAACGCCCTTCTCCTTGCCCACCTCGTCCAGACGCTCTTCCACCGACGCAACGATCTGGTTCAGGGAAGCGTGGTCAACATAGTTGACAATGCCCACCTTGAAGGTCTGGCCTGCCTCGCTGGCGGCGGCAGAAGATGCTGCTGCACTGGAAGCGGTGCCGGATGCAGTGCTCGAAGCAGACGAACCGCAGCCGGTCAGACCCAGCGCGGAAACAGCAGCGGCGGCCATAGCGGCTTTCAGAAAGCTGCGGCGGGAGATCATGTTCATGGTTTTCATAGCGGTTGCTCCTTCCCTGGAGCGGGCGGCATGTAAAATAAAAACCCGCTCCACTTGCGGGACGGGCTTTTGTTCTTATATAACAAAACGACCCTGTCCCTGTGTGTTCATCCACAAGGACAGAGTCGAGAAATTCGAATCTGCGGTGCCACCTTGCTTGCTCCGCTCGTCTTCCCACCATGGAAAACTGCAGGAGCCCCTCAACGGAGAGCCAACACTCCCCTGCCCTGTAACGGAGGCTTCCGTCCCAAGCTACTGGAGGCTCTGCCTCGTTTGCCCGGCCCTCGGCGGCCCACGAATCTCTGCCCCGCTCTCGCCCGTTTTCACTGTCCGGGCTCACTGAAGATGCGCTGTGCAGGTTCTCTTCCGCCTCATCGGTTTGATTGCATTATACACTTTATCCGTGTAAAGTCAAGAGGGAATTTCAAAATTTTCCGTCAGATTTTTTCACGTTTCATCACTCGAGGTTGAGTTTGTTTCGCATCAGCCAGACCGTCAGCCCGAACCAGAAGACGCCGAACGCTGCCGCGATGCCCAGCGTGACCATCGCGCCCCCCATGTAGCCCAGAGCCGAGACGGCAGTCTCGATGCTGCCCACATCGCCTACGGCGCTATAGATGATCGTCTCGTAGACGCCGGTGCCGATCTGGAGCAGCTTTTCGAGCCAGCCCTGCACATACTGCATGACAAAGAAGCTCAGGATGCCCGCCAGCGCGGGGTGGTTCTTGAACTGATGTCCCACCATGCAGGCAGCATAGATGCAGGCGATGGCGCTGACCATCCGCACGAAGCTGACGACGCCGCTGAAAGCCAGCGCCTCCCAGAACTCCATGTTACAGCGGGCGAATGCCTCCCGGATGCCCGACCACATCAGCGGCAGCTGCTCAAGCAGGTCCATATCCGCCATCATCAGGACAGCCAGAATGCCGAAGGAAAGGCAGGCTGCGAGGATACTGCACAGGCTCCACACAGTGCTGGAGATGAGCTTCGAGGTCACAAGCTGTGTTTCCGTCACCGGCAGGGTGTGCATCAGATAGCCCTCCCGGCCCAGCAGGTTGCGGTAGAAGCGCTGCACGATGGTCATGATGGTGACGACCACGGTGCCGATGATGACGCCGGTGTAGACAAGGCTCAGCAGGCCCACGAAAGCCGAATAGGCGTCACTATTGGTGCTGTTCCATCTCCAGACTGAGCCGCCAAAGAGCACCGACACCGCCAGCAGGGCCAGATACATTCCGCCGTAGGTGCGGGCGGTGGCCCGGAACTCATATTTCAGTAACTTTTTCAGCATTTGAATACCTCCCGGAAATATGCATCCACACTCATGCCCTCGGTCTCGCGGAGCTCATCCACCGAGCGGTGGGCGAAAATCCTGCCGTTCTTCAGGAACACGGCTTCATCCAGCACCGGCTCCACGTCCTCGATGAGGTGGGTGGAGATGATGACCGAGGCGTCCCGGCTGTAGTTGGCGAGGATGGTGTTCAGGATGTAGTCCCGCGCCGCCGGGTCCACGCCGCCGATGGGTTCATCCAGCAGGTAGAGCCGGGCATTCCGGCTCATGGCAAGGATGAGCTGGACTTTCTCCTTGTTGCCCTTGGAAAGGCTCTTGAGGGGTGCTTTGGGCGAAAGCTCCAGCTTTTCCAGCATCTCATTCGCCTTGGCGGGGTCGAAGTCAGCGTAGAAATCCCGGAACATCTCCACCAGCTGCTCCACCCGCATCCAGTCGGGCAGCCATGCAGCGTCCGGCAGGTAGGAGACGATGGCTTTCGTATCCGGGCCGGGGGCCATGCCCGCGATTCGGATGCTGCCCGCCGTGGGCTGCAAGAGGCCGTTCGCCAGTTTGATGAGGGTGGTCTTGCCGCTGCCGTTGGGGCCAAGCAGGCCCACGATGCGGCCAAAGCCGATGTGCAGGTCGATGCCGTCGAGGGCGTTCGTCCCCTTCTGGTAAGATTTCGTCAGGCCCTCACAAGTTAAAATCTCATTCATTTGAATCACTCTCCTTTGTTTCCCAGCCCGTCACAAGCTTTGCGGCCTCTGCCGGGCCGTAGCCGATGCCGCGCATTTTTTCGAGATATTCGGCGGTCATAGCGCGGGCTGTCTCGTCCCGCAGCTGTTCCAAAAGGGCTGTATCTTCGGTGACGAAGCGGCCCGTGGTCCGCTCGGTGTAGACGAGCCCTTCCGCTTCCAGCTGGGCCAGCGCCCGCTGCATGGTGTTGGGGTTGACGCCTGCCGCTGCGGCCATGTCGCGCACCGAGTCCAGATGTCCGCCGGGCGGGTAGACGCCCGCCAGAATTTTTGCCTTGAGCCGTTCCACGATCTGTGCGTAGATGGGGCGGCTCATATCGAATCGTTCGCCCATCGTCTCATCTCCTTGTGTCGCTGTACTAAGTGCCTAATACAATAATACTCAAATCATCTTTTTTGTCAAGAGGGAATTTTCAATCTCTTCAAAATATGTTATACTGTCTTTTGTATGCTAGAAGAAAATGCGCAGGAGCACAGAATCTATGAAAGCGACCATCATCATCCCCAACATCAACGGCAAAGGCTGGCTCAAGGACTCCATCGAGTCGGTCTACGCCCAGACGGAGCAGGACTTCGAGCTTATCGTGGTGGATAACGGCTCCACCGACGAGAGCCTTGAGCAGGCCCGCAGCTATTGCAGCCGCCCCAACTTCCAGCTCATCGAGAACGGCTCCAACACCGGCTTTTCCCACGCCGTCAATCAGGGCATCGCCCGGGCGAAAAGCGAGTTCGTGGTGCTGTTCAACAACGACGCCTTTGCAGAGCCCCAGTGGCTGGCCGAGCTCATCCGCGTGGCTGAGAGCGACGAGAAAATTTTTGCCGTCCAGAGCCTCATGATCCGTCACTTCGACCGGGAGCTTGCCGACGACGCCGGCGATTACGTCACATGGATGGGCTTTGCCTGCAAGACCGGCGACGGCCGCCGGGCCAGCCGCTACACCAAACAGAAGCGCATCTTCTCGGCCTGCGGCGGCGCGGCCCTCTACCGCAAAAGCATCCTCGACGAGATCGGCGTCTTCGATGAAAATTTCTTTGCCTACTTCGAGGACGTAGACCTCAGCTGGCGCGCCAACAACGCCGGTTACAAAAACGTCCTCTGCCCCACGGCAAAGTGCTACCACATCTGCGGCGCCAGCACCGGCGCGGTGCGGTACAATGCCTTCAAGAGCCAGCAGAGCGGCCGCAACAGCATCCTTCTCCCCCTCAAAAACGAGCCTCTGCTGATGCTCATCCTCAACATCCTTCCGCTGGCGCTGGGCTATCTGCTCAAGTGCTACAAGTTCCACAAACAGGGCTTCGGCGAGGCGTGGGACAAGGGAATGTACGAAGCCTTCGCCCTGCTCAAAAACGGCCAGCTGGGCAAGCGCCCCTTCCGTCTCCGTGATTTGCCGAATTATGTTCTGATGGAATTGTGGATGATATGGAACATGGTGCCATATCTCTGGTACCGGCTGGTGGTCGTAAGATTTGATTTGAAGTAATTACGGATATGCAAAAACCGGGAAGCTCTGGGAGCTTCCCGGTTTTTGTTTGTGATTCGTTTTACGCCGCCGCGCTGGCCGCACTTTCGGCCTGCGGCTCTGCGTCCGAGGCGGCTTCGCTTTCGGCGGTGCTGTCCGCTTCCCCGCTGGCGGCTGCGGCCTCGGAGGACGCGGCGTCGGAGTCAGCGGGCGTTTCGCCGCCGGTGGCGAGGATGGCGTCCTGCACCTCGCTGTCTGCCATCATGGCAGGCTCGGAGGCAGTGGACGCCGCCGTTGACTCGGGCTTCGTCTCGCTCTCGGTCAGGCCGGTGAGATACCAGCTGCCGCTCTGGCGGCTGAACAGATAGTCCATGTACTTGACCGGCGTATCCGAGGTGGTGGTGAGGATGCTGTCCGTTGCGTTCTGGTTGGGGATGTAGCCCACCGTGACGTGGAGGAGGCCGTCCTTCTTGAACAGCCTGGTGACGGTGGCGCGGTAACTGCCCACGCTGCCGGTGACGGGGATCTTATAGCACTGGGTGGTGTCGTCGAACTCGATGGTCATATCCTCCATCTCGAAGGTCTTGTGGGTCATGCGGAAGCTGGGGCCGACAAGCTTTGCGAGGTAGGCGTCCACGTCCACCGAGGGGATGAGCAGCTGCTCGGTATCGGGGTCGGTATTGTAGCCGTCGAAGCCGCCCTGGGTCTCCTGGATGCTGTACACACAGCCCCAGACAGCGGCCTCGCGGAGGGTCAGGTCGTCGATGTTCTCGATGCCCTCAAAAGGCACGGGGTCGAACAGCACCAGACCTTCCAGCTTGTCCTCGTATTCCTGCTTCTGGGCCGTATCGTCAAACAGCTTTGCCACGGCATTCACGCCTGCGTGCAGCACGGTCAGCACGCCGATGAGCACCAGCACCGCGATGACCAGCCCGAGGGCCTGCCGACCGCGGCGGCGGTGGAGCCGGGCGTGTTCTTCCGGGGTCATTTCTATCTTCATATCGTTATCGTCTCCTGCGTTGTTTCACTTTTCAGATGAAAACAGTATACCACAATCATGGGCAGGGTGCAAAACCCTGCCCGTGTTATTTTGGTGAAAGCCGTTCATTCCCAGTTCTTCCAGACGTCGGGCTGGTAGCCGACGGTGGCCTGACGGCCATT
>ERZ809074.4326-NODE-4326-length-11936-cov-4.251662_pt1 | contig 11936 bp, 11 predicted proteins | sample MGYA00520795_ERZ809074 | MGnify/ENA primary metagenome ERZ809074 (study PRJEB31570, sample SAMEA3212989) | Homo sapiens | biome: human-gut; feature: human gut; material: fecal | place: Sweden | collected 2011 ...
AAGAGTACAGGTTCAAGAAGTACAGCAGTAACATATAAGTTTACGGCAAACAGCAAGGCGGACGCGCCAGTTAGTACAAGCAAAACTTTCAGTGCAAATAAACCCGGTTCAAGTGATACAACATATAACTATAGTGATTTGGCAAAAGGAAAACTGACAGAATTGACATCCGGCGGCGGTGGCGGCGGTAGCTGTCTCATCCCCGGTACGCTTATCACAATGGCAGACGGCACACAGAAGCCCGTGGAAGAAATTTCCGCAGGCGATATGCTGCTGACTTGGGATCTGGCCACCGGCGATTACGGCGAAAAGCCCGTTGTATTCAACGACTTTGAAGAAGCATCAGAGTGCGATGTCATTTATGTGACATTCTCCAACGGAACCGAAATCGGTGTTATTTCCGAGCATGGCTTCTTCGATATGGATCTCGGAAAGTATGTATACTTGGACGAAAATGCGGCGCAGTATATCGGTCACGCATTTATCAAGGAAGACGGTAGAACCGTAACATTGACAAATGTTGAAATCAAGCACGAATACACCAAGTGTTACAGCCCGACGACATTCGGTGACCTTTGCTATTATACCAACGGTATGCTTTCCATGCCCGGCGGCATTTCCGGTTTGTTTAACATCTTTGAGGTTGATACCGATGCGATGAAGTATGACGAAGCAAAGATGCAGGCGGATATCGAAACCTACGGTCTGCTTGACATGAATGCCTTCGGCGGTATGATAACCGAAGATATGTTCAATGCCTTTAACGGAAAATATCTCGGCATAGCTGTCGGCAAAGGCAATCTCACTTGGGAATACATTGCATATCTTGCTGAAAGATATGCTCCCATTTGCAAATAAAAGCCGGCCGAACAAAACGCAAAGCAAAACAAGCATCATACGGCACGCCTCCGAGCAATCGGGGGCGTGTTTTTTCGCCTATTGCAGTCGATATTCAAATGGCAAAACTATCTCTCAAAGTTTCAGCAAACCGTAGTGAGCAATCACTGCGGCTTTTTCTCTCTCATTTCAAAAATCGCCAGTCAGACTTGCACATTTTCGGCATAAACGCCGTTTTCTCTAAAAATATCGCCATTCCCAATTGCCTGCCGGAAAGCGAATTCTTGATAAAATATATTCGGACGGTTAAGAAGAAAGTCCGATAACTTTTTACGATATTTTACGACAAAAAAACAATTCTTCTTTCGCCCTATAATGACAAAATTTTTGCATTCGATTTGTTATGATATTTATAGATAAAAACGGCAGTATTTTCCTTTATAAACCGAATGTCACTGATTTATCGACCGATGATGCCATTCAAATTCCGACTGTAATTTACAGCAAAATAAAAAAACAAATATAATTTGGATATTTTATGCGTTTTCGGTCGGCTCGGTACAAAAAGCACCAATCTGATTTAACTACCCTGTCATAAAAATATTTTATAATAATTATGGAAGTCCAAAAAGAAGGAGTTGACGAAATGAAAGAAGGTAAACCCCAGCACACAGCCGACAATTAAAGATTCTTGTGGCTGTTGGCGTGACAGCATAAACCGGCAACTTATCACAGCATATTTTATGCTGTCGTGCGGTTGGGAGTATGTATGTTATACGCAAGTGTTGTAGGTGTACCTTTATCAAAAATTCATATCTGCTCTGTAACCGACCTAAACGCCGAACCTGCCCTGCAAAACCATTGGGGTGAGTTCGGCGTTTTTTATCGGTCGGCAGATACATATCGTTGTCGCAGTCCGCCTGCGTTCAATCGTTTTTCAAAAAAATTCGATTGAACGGAGGAAAACATTATGGATACAAAGTATCCTAACAATATCGATCCACGCCCGAAACGGCGGAAGGACAAGGACAACCCTTATGAAATATTCACGGTCGGCATCAAAACCGACAATCCGCACTTCTACATCTCATTCACGGATGGACAAGGTGTCAAGGTATGTATGGAAATCGAAAAGAAGCTGTACGAGCTTTTCGACAAGTATGAGCTTGATGACCTTTCGTTTCTCAATGAACAGGACAGGCACTACTACTTACGCTCGGATAATGATGAGAACTTTGAAGAACGGTGTGCCGATGAATCCGAAAGCGTTGAGGATGCCGTTATTACCGAAATGAGAAACGAAGCTCTGCGAAAAGCTATTGCAGGTCTGCCCGAAGTGCAGCGCCGAAGACTGCTCCTGTACTATTTTGAAGGCATGAGTTATGAGGAAATCGCTCAAAAAGAAAAATGCACCGTCATGCCGATCAAACGGTCAATAGACCGTGCAAAAGAGAAAATTAAAAAAATTTTTCAAAACAGGGGCTAAAAAACGCTCGCAAGTGAGGTATCAGGTGAAGGGATCAAAAATCCCATGCCTGTTTCCTCACTTGTGACGGAAGACAGGCGTTGCTCTTTGACAACTGAATAGTACAGCATATTCTTTACTTTCCTTCTGCTGTCGGCAGAACCGGCAAGCCACATGAACGAACTCCCCGGATGCGTAATAAAAACGCTTCTGCGGACTTGAAGATTCAGACGGTACGGCGCAATCCGTAACGAAGGCGATGACAGGCAGAAGCACTAATGATACTTGCGTCCGGTCGAAAGTCGAGCGTTGAAGCGGAACCTAAGAGCATCCGTGATCCGTCGCAACACACGAGGGCGCCTCGTAGAGAACCTGGGAGGGGTGAAATTCCCATGAGGCAGAATGCACTGCCGGAGGATATGTTCCCGTCAACCGAGGGTGTCGTGGACAAATATCGGTGAAACGAAAAACGATTGATACTAACAGGCGACCGTTTGTATTTTTGCAGGCGGTCGCTTTTACTTAAACGGAGGAACCAAAATGGAACAGGTAAAACGAGGCGAAATCTATTACGCCGATTTATCGCCTGCGATCGGGAGCGAACAGGACGGGATGCGTCCCGTGCTTGTTCTGCAAAACGACACCGGCAACAGATACAGCGGAACGACCATTGTCGCCGCCATCACAAGCAAGAAGAAAAAGACTTACCTGCCGACTCATGTGGAAATTCATACAGACGGACTGAAAACCGAATCGGTTGTTTTGCTCGAACACATCCGCACCATTGATAAAGCACGGCTTTATGAACGGATCGGAAAAATCAGCAAGGACGATATGGGCAAAGTGGATCACGCTCTGATCGTGAGCTTCGGCATCAAATATATGGAGGATCTGTTATGACGGAAAACAAAACCGATATCAACAACGCCTCCTTTGCCTACAGCGTGAATCTGCTCCGCACCCTGCTCGGCATGAACCTCATCACCAAAGAGGAATATGATAAAATCGTTATTATCAGCGCAGAATACTACCAAACGGACATCCTTTGCACTTGAAAAAATATCTAAAAAAATCTTCCGATTTTCGCTGGATATTTCCGTACTCCCGTGATACTGTTTGTGTTGCCGAAAGGCAAATAAAGACGAAAGGAAAAAGAAAAATGCAAGTAACAGACATTACCCGCGAAAAGCCAATCGAAGAAACAGTTCTCCGTCTGGCTCCTTACTGCAGAGTATCAAGCAAATCGGAAGATCAGCTTCACTCCCTTGTCGCACAAATCAGGCATTACAAGGATTACGAGAAAAGCCATCCCGAATACAAGTTGATTGATATCTATGCGGATGAAGGACTTACCGGAACCGACCTCGAAAAGCGAGAAGAACTGAACCGACTGATACGGGACTGCAAAAAAGGTCTTATTGACCGCATCATCACCAAATCGGTCAGCCGATTCGCACGAAACACAATGGAGTTGCTCGAAAGCATCCGAATGCTGAAATCGATAGGAGTCAGCGTATACTTCGAGGAACAAGGCATCGACACCGCCAAACTTAACGGCGAAATGATCGTCACCTTTCCCGGCATGGCGGCACAGCAAGAATCCACATCCATATCGGACAATGTAAGGTGGAGCTACAAAAAGAGAATGCAGTCGGGCGAATTCAACTGCACCGCTCCTGCTTATGGCTTCAATCTTGTCAAAGGACAGCTTGAAATCAACGAACCCGAAGCCACCGTCATACGCCGAATCTTCGACCTGTATCTCAAGGGCTACGGGAAACAGGCAATCGCACAGATACTAAACGATGAGGCGGTACCACGCCGATATAAACAGAAAAAATGGTACTGCTTCACAATTGATTATGTTCTGAACAATGAGAGATATATGGGCGATGCGCTCCTGCAAAAATCCTATGTAACCGAAACCCTGCCGCACAAAAAGATGAAGAACAACGGCGAGCTTCCCAAATACTATGTAGAGAACACCAACCCCGCCATCGTCAGTCGGGAAACATACGAAGCGGTACAACGCCTGCAAAAAGAACGGGAAACAAACAGACCGAAACGAAATACGCTTCACCTGCTGAACGGTATGATGCGGTGTCCCGACTGCGGCAGAACCTTCCGCAGACAAATTATACACGGCATACCTTACTGGATATGCTCCGGTCAGTCATCGGGTGCAACCGACTGTAACCGCCGCAGAGTCAGAGAAGATATGGTATACGAAACCTTCCTGCTTATGCTCTGCAAGCTCAAGGACTACCGAGAAGAACTCATCGAAACGATGATAAAAGACCTTGAAGAAATGCAGAACCAAACAAGCGAAAACCACGGACGAATCACCGAGATAGACAAAGAGATTGCCGACCTTGCCGCACGGAATCTGATTATTACAAGGATGCACAACGGCGGCATACTGAATCCGGCAGACTTCACGGCACAGTCAACCGAAATCAATAACAAGATAAAATCCCTTCGCTCCGAGAGAAATAAGAAGCTCGCAGAGGATGAAAGCGATGAAATGCTTGAACGGCTCTATGAACTGAACGGTCTGATGACAGAATACGAACCGACACTTGAAATGGACGAAGAATTGTTCGGCAGCATCGTAAAAAGCATCACGGTAGAAAGCAATGCCGAAATCACCTTCAACCTTATAGGCGGTATTCGGCTGACCGAAGAAATCAATGAGAGAGGACGGTGCAAAACCGCATGAAAAACAGAACCATACCATACGGATATATGTACGAGAACGGCATCATCGTCCTGCACCCCATTGAAGCCGAATCGGTAAAAGCCATCTTCACGGCATACCTTGACGGTCAGTCCCTGCGGAATATAGCGAATGCTCTAAATGAGAGCCAAACCGAATATCTCCCCGGCATTATCAGATGGAACAAGGCACGGCTCATGCGGCTCATAGAGGATGAACGGTATATCGGGACAGATACTTACCCCGCAATCATCGAACAGACCGTGTACACCACCGTAAAAGCCACGAAAACGGCGAGAAACACGCAAAAGGATACAGACAGAGGCGCTGACATCTTCAAGCTGACAGCCCCCGTAAAATGCCCGAAATGCGGGTGCGAGATGCACCGCCGAACCGACTGCCGCCGAAAAGGTGCTGCGAGCTATTGGCGATGCGATAACGAGGAATGCAGAACGGTCATCAGTATGGCTGATGATAACCTACTCAAAGAAATCACAGAAACACTGAACACGGTAATCGTAGGCCTCAATCAAATAACCGAACCCGCCGAGCAAAAGGCGGAACCGGATATCGCATTGCTGAAATTGAGGAACGAAATATCAAGAACGCTCGGTACGACCGGATACGATAAGGAAGAACTAAAAGCGAAGATGCTTGAATGTGCTTCCTTGAAATACAAAAACATAGGCAACGAGGTCTATGTCATACGAAGAATGAAAGCAGACTTTGAGAAATCAGGTCTGCTTTCGGATTTTTCGGCAGACCTTGTAAGCAGAACCGTCAAGAGCATTACACTGAACGAAGACATGACTGTCAGCATAGAACTGCTGAACGGTCAGATCATAAGAAAGGAGCCGACAGACCATGCAGAACACAACGATACTGAATCCGCCTCGTAAGACAGTGCGATATATCCCGGCGACAATCAATGTCAGAGAAATGATCAGAAGCACTTACCGTCAACTGCGTGTAGCTGCCTACTGCCGAGTATCCACCAAACAGGATGAGCAGATCAACAGTTATGAGAATCAGAAAAAAATATATACCGACCGCATCAATTCTGAACAAAATTGGACATTGGTGGAAATCTTCGCCGACAAAGGCATTACGGGTACAAGCACAAAAAAGCGTGATGATTTCAACCGAATGATACGCTACTGTAAGCAAGGCAAGATTGATATGATCATCACCAAGTCGGTCAGCCGATTCGCACGAAACACGGTGGACTGTCTGAAATACATCCGAATGCTCAAAAAAATGAATGTAGATGTGTACTTCGAGGAACAAGGCATCCACAGTCTTGATAACGGCGCCGAGTTTTATATCACCATCTACGGTTGCATCGCACAAAGCGAATCCGAAAATATGAGCAGCAACATCATCATCGGACAGACACAGAGTCACAAAGACGGCAAGGCGGCATTCCATTGCAAACGCCTTCTCGGATACACCCGAAGCGAAACCGGACAGATAGAAATCGTCCCCGAACAAGCGGAAATCGTCAAAAGGATATATGACAGATTCCTTTCCGGCGAAAGCATCGAAACAATCGCCGAATCCTTAACTGCCGAGGGCATCGAAACACCGATGGGCAAAACGGTATGGTCAAAGAGTGTAATCGCATCTATCCTCACAAATGAAAAATACAAGGGCGACATACTGACCAACAAAACCTATGTAACCGATCCCATCAGCAAGGTGACGAAGATAAACAACGGTGAACGCCCGCAGCACTACATTGAGAATCACCATCCTGCCATCATAGACTCGGCGACCTTCGGCAGAGTCCAAGAGGAAATGGCAAGACGGAACGGAAAGCGGAAGATCAAACAGGTCGGAACAAAAACCGAGCAAGGAAAATACTCAAGCAAATATGCTCTGACCGAACTGCTCGTCTGCGGCGAATGCAAAACGCCGTACCGAAGATGCACATGGACGGTCGGTGGCAAAAAGAAAATCGTATGGCGATGCATCAACCGGCTTGATTACGGCAAGAAGCTCTGCCACACCTCGCCGACCATAGAAGAAAGCGTATTACAAGATGCTATCATGAGTGCTATTATGAAAACAGCGAAACAAAACATTGAAGTCCTCACCACACTGAAAACGCATATCGCTATGGGACTGGAAATCAGCGACACCGAGGATGAGGCGATGGAAATGCAAATCCGCATCGCCGAAAACGATGCAGAATTCAAGACAATGCTTCAAGGAGTAGCGGCCGATACCATAGAGAACTTCGATGAGGAAAAAGCAACCCGGCTGATGAGCGAAAAGACAGAACTGCAAAATCGGCTCAATCAGCTAACCGAGTCAAAGCAAAAGCGAGAGAACGCTAAATCCCGGCTTGATGAGATATTCACGATACTTGACGGACTCGAAAATCACCCGATGACTTACGATGACAAAATCGTCCGGCAACTGCTCGAATGCATAGTGGTTGAATCCAAGACAAAATATAAGATCATATTCATTGGCGAATTGGAAATAAATCAACCTCTCGGATAAAACACCGAGGGTTCAACACCATCCACCGATTTGTCGAAAATATATCATACGGCTTTGCCGTATATCATATCGCGTCAGCGATGAGTTATTGTCGATAAGGACAAAATTGTATGTATCCGGCAGGGGAAGGAATTCTCCTGCCGTTTTGCCTGCTGATCAGGCGGTTCGTTTGCGCTCTTTACGCATAGCTTCCATTTCTTCCTCGGTGGGAACGTTGATGATGCCGACGTAGGAGTAGTAGATCTCGATCTCCTGCGTTTTCTTTCCGTCCGGTCCCTTGACGCGCTCGTGAACGGCGATCTTGTCGATGAAGTTGTTGAGGACGTCCGTTGTGAGTTCGTCGATCCGCGTGTACCGCTTGGTCAGCGCGACCATCTTGGCGACGTTGTCCACCTTGATCTCGGCGCTCTCGACCTCAGCCGTCAGGCGTTCGATCTCTTCCTGCAAGCGTACCCGTTCATCCTCGTAGCCGTCGCTGAGATTACGGAAGTCGCTTTCCTTGAGAATGCCGTGAGCATAAGACTCAAAGTTTTTCTTCAAAAGGAAGCCGATCTCTTCAATCCGCTTTTCGTCGTCCGCGATCTTCTGCTTTTTAAGGAAAAGATCGTGCTTCTGGTCGGCGACACTCAACTCCATCTGTTCCTGAACAAAGATTCGCTCGAACTGTCTGAGGTAGGAAAGAAACGCCTGAAGCTGTTTGAGAACCAGCCGGTACAGAACATCCTCGCGGATATAGTGCTGCGTGCAGGTCTTTTCCCGACTGGTACTCTTGTACTTGGAACAGCGGAAGAATCTGCTGTTTTTGTTTTCTCCGTAGTACATCTTCGCACCGCAGTCTGCGCATACGACCAGCCCCGAAAAGATGCTCTGCAGTCCCTTTTTCGGCTTCCGGCGCTTGCCTTGGCGAATCATCTGCACCTTTTCCCACGTTTCCTTGCTGATGATCGGATCGTGCGCGTCCTCAATATACGCCCGCATATCCTTCGTGGTCGGTATCCGCTTTTTGGATCGGAAGCTCACTCGCGTGGACTTGAATACCTCCGTTGTACCGATATACGCGATATTGTCGAGGATGATCGTCACCATACAGGAACGCCAGTTGTACGGATTCTTGGACGCACACGCCACGCCTCTGTGTTTCGACTTCTTGTATGCGGAGGGCGTGAGCACCTTTTCCTCCCACAGCGTGTCCGCTATGGCGCACGGTCCCTGTCCCTGCATACAAAGCTCGAAGATCCGTCTGACCGTCGCGGCGGCTTCCTCGTCGATGAGCCACCGCTTCTTGTTGTCGGGGTTTCGCATATACCCGAACGGCGGCGCTCCGAGATGCTCTCCGGCAAGACCTTTCGCTTTTTTCACCGCCTTTACCTTCTTGCTCGTGGTCTTCGGATACCACTCATTGAACAGATTGGTAAAGGAAGCAAACTCGTTGCTGTCCTCGCTCTTTGTATCGACGTTATCCATCACGGCGATGAATCGGACACCCTTCTCGACCCACTCGATCTCGTAATACAGCTCGGCGTAAATATGCTCTCTGCCGAGACGGGAAAGGTCCTTTACGATCACGGTCTTGACAAGTCCCTTGTCGATATCCGCGCTCATGCGCTTGAAATCCGGTCTGTCGTAGTCCGTACCCGTCCAACCGTCGTCAACGTAGAACTGCGGGTTCGGAAATTTGTGCTCCTGTGCGTATTTGAGCAAATATTCTTTTTGGTTGGTAATGCTGTTGCTTTCGCCCTCGTTTTTGTCGTCCTGAGACAGGCGGCAGTAAAGGGCGGTGATGAATTTTTGCTGTCTTGACATCAATTCTCCTTTCCGACAGCAAACACGGTATTTTGGAGTGATTCCATTATATCATATTTGCCGTCACACTTCAACGCTTTAAAGCGATTATTCAAAATCTTCTTCAACAATTTTTTCATTTCCCGATACTCCGTACTCCAAAAGCCGGTGAAGCGTACACAAAAGATCACGCCCGCTTTGGCGAAACCGCGCCTTTACGGTGTATTCCGTATTGCCGATCTGTTCGGTAAACTCCATTTCCTTCGGAAACTTCACGAAATCGGTCAGCGGTATTTCTCCCGGCGGAAGCCCCGGAATGTCGTATTCCCGTGCCTCCGGCATAGGATAATCCACTACACGCCGATCCACCTCGGCTTCCACTTCTTCCGCCGTCATTTGATTCACATCTTTCATCTTGCATCCCATCCTCTCTTCTTGTGTTTCTTCTGTTCGTCAAGCTGTTTTGCCTGTAAGATCATCTGATCGATCTGCTCGCTGCCGAATATTTTCCGCAGGAGCGCGTGATCCTTGTTCTGTTTCCGCAGTTCGCTGTTTACGTGCCTGAGGTCTTTGTTTTCTTCTTTCAGCCGGTCGATCTCATACCGGAGGTTTTCACCCTCGCGCCATAGACGCCCGTTGTTATCGAGAACGCGGCTGTATTCGTTGCGCACCTGAAAGAATTTCACAAGCACCGTTTTCACAAGCTCCTTCAACGCCTTGATGACCGGCTCGACGAATTTCGTTTTGTAAGACTTTGCTGTCATAAGCGCAGGCGGATCCGGCAGATTGTATTCCGGCGAAGACGCGAGTTCTTTTTCGATATCGTCAAGCTTGCGTTCGCCGCTTTCAAGCCCGCCGATGCGTCTTGCGAGAGATTGCGCGGTGCGTTCGGAATTGTCAATTTCCTTTTTCAGCCCGTCTGCTTTCTCGGTGAGCTCCTCGACCTCTTGCGCTCTCATTTTCTTTTCGTACTCATAGACCGAGAGATGCTTTTCGTGTGTACCTTTATGCTCCCATTCAAAGCCATGCCGTTCCATTACTTCGGCAAGCGCTTCTTTTTCCGACAGCACCCACTGGCTCCATTCCGTTTCCTCACGGGTGCCGCCCTTGAAGCCCTGCATAGCGAGTGCCTGTTTCAGAGAAACGCGCGTATCAAGCCCGCGCTTGCTCCCGGTCATAAACGGAACGAAATCAATGTGCAGGTGCGGTGTGGATTCGTCCATGTGCAGATGCGCGGAAAAGACACGCAGCTGCGGATTGCGCTCCTGAAATCCGGCGTAGTATTCCTTGAGAGCCTCTTCCGCCTGTCTGCCGATCTCGGTGTCCGCGCCGGTATCCTCCCGGTTGCCGATTTGGATAATAATCTCGTGGAACGGCTTTTCTTGTTTCCCCGAACGGATATGCTCGTGGTAGTCCGGGATCTGCCGATCCTTCCTCGGCTGCCTTTCATTGTGACGAATACGGGCTTCCTCGAACAATTCCTTGTACACTTTTTTGATGTTTTCATTACAGAAATCCGTATTCAGATGTGTACGCTCGGGATCGGTATTCTTTGCGTTGAATTTCCTGCTGTTGTGGTTGGTCGAGCCTTTTCCGACTTCGACGCTGATCGTTCTTTTCAATAAACATCCTTCCTTTCTCCGCCGATAGGCGGTATTGGCCCTCCCGGTTCTGCCCGAGGGGTTCTGTTACTCTTGCCAAGAGTAACGCAAAAGCACTTTTGACAACCTGCGGTCATCAAAAGCGCATTGCGCTCTGCGAGGCGGCTGCCACTGCGAAAATGAATCGCTTTTCCCGGCGTTTCATTTTCTTGTTGTCAGGGCTCCGCCCTACGCTCTGCGGAGCGTACACGATAGAGCCGCAATGAATTTCGGAAGCGGCTTTCGAAATTATTAAACGTCCCAACTTTTCGCTTTTCTGACTCGCCGTAAATAAGCCGCAATTTCTTTTACGGTATTACCGTTGTGATAGAATCTTGCCGCAAGCGTTGCGGCGTAAATGATGGTCTCTTCGCCGTAACCGTCCTGGACGTGCATACGCCCGAGCTGCTCGATGATTTCACATTTTTCAATGCAGGCGTTTCCGTCGATTCGAAAAATTCCTTCAAGGTAGGGAATATCATTGTGATCCTCTAAAATTCCGAACACAGCACTGCGGTAATAATGGGCGACAATTGTTCTTCGAGTTTTTTCCCTATACGCACCTGTAATAAGGCGGTCAAAATCTTCCATATGATCGCGCTCAAACACAGTCGGTCTGCCACGGCGTCGCTTATTTTCGGAAACCGCTTCCGAAATTGCGTCACTCGCCGGATTGCTTTCTTTTTCCATTCTTTAGCCCCCTTTCGTAATAAAATCTGCAAGGAACGAAAAAGCCGTTACACAGAAACACCAATAAGCGAGACAACTACCTCGCTTAAAAAAGTGTGTCTATGTAACGGCTCTCGTTAGGATCCGGGAACACATAACTTGCATCCCGCCCGTGCTCCAAGGGCAATAGGGATGTGCGCGGTGATTTTGTTAGCTCACCGCAGGCATTGTCGGGCGTAATGCCCGCAAATATGTTGACACTGTTATTCAGTTTTCGTGACTATCCCGCAAACAGCGACAAAATCACAAATATCATTAT
>ERZ809074.4331-NODE-4331-length-11923-cov-6.567071_pt1 | contig 11923 bp, 7 predicted proteins | sample MGYA00520795_ERZ809074 | MGnify/ENA primary metagenome ERZ809074 (study PRJEB31570, sample SAMEA3212989) | Homo sapiens | biome: human-gut; feature: human gut; material: fecal | place: Sweden | collected 2011 ...
GCTCTGAAAGCTCGCTACGCTCGCTTTCGTCTGCAAACTTAGTGTTACTATCGCTACGCTCAGTAGTGCCTTCCAGGCACAAACATTGCATGTATATAAACCTATTTCAGGACAAGACATATAGTCTTTTTAGGAAATGGTCAACTATACAAGGAAATGGACAACTATATTCAGGAAATATTATAAAAATGGTCAACCTATTTCAGGACAAAACGCAACCCTTCATTTGTGACGGGTTTGAGGTGCAAACCATACACTCGCAACCCGTTTGATTACAAACGGTTACGCGAATTAGTGCTGGGTTGAAGTTTTTTTTTCGGGGAAAATAATGCGTAACGCGCGCGAGGAAACATATTTCAGTCCTTTCCGATCCGCAGCCAATTTTCGTGCAAGCGAGTGCAGAGCCGAACGATTGCGTTAAGCCAAATGAGCAAAATCGAGTTTACTCGAATTTTGCCATGGCGAGCAATCGCACTTTTAAGAACTTGTTCGGGCTATGCCGAGCGCAGCCGAAAATGTCAAGAAAAGGTGCATTTATATGAACGTTTGTGCAAGGCGAGAGCAGAAGCCAAGTGTACTTGGATTATGCCGAGCCGCAGCCAAACGTCTGTTGAAAACGAACAAAAAATCCCCAGCATTATTTCCCATTATTTGCAAGTATCACGTAATAAAATTATCTTTGCAACATATTGACTTTAATTCCTTAAAATATCATGAAAAACTTTTTACGCACCTCGCTATGCTGCTTGCTGCTGGCCCTCGCAGCCACGCTGCGGGCACAGACGCAGTCGGGGTTGAGCGTGACCTTCAACCGCACTGGTGCAAACGGTGCATCTGTTGCCGTGAGCGTGAGCGACCTCGCAGGACACGCCGTCAGCGGAGCCACGGGCACGCTTGCCCTCTCCCACGACATGAAGACCTCGGGCACTAACATCACGTCGGGCATCCTCTGCCCAAACGCTAACGGCAACACATCGCCGACCATCGTATTCACCCTCTCGCTCAGCGGACTGCCAGCCGACTTTGCCTTCGACGGCATCGGGCTGGATATTCACGCCCTCAACGGCAGCGGTGCTTACCAGTACAACAACGACAGCAAAGCCCGTAAGTTCAACGTGCGCGAGCAAATCGACACCGACGGGACTCCCGCCGATTTCGCCACGCTCTCCGACATCGACATCGCAGCAGGCGTAGGCTCGGAGGGCAATGTGCATCAAGTTTGGACCACCTCGGGCACTATGGCCACTACCGCCGCCGGCACGCTGACGCTCACGCTCACCGTGACCGCAGGCACGTCGAACGTCGGCTGCTTCTTCGGTTTGTCGGAAATCAGATTTACCAACTCCGAAGCGCCAGAGCCTATGCCCGATCCCGAGCCGGAGCCCGACCCGAACGGACGCATCGTAAACCTGAAATGGAAAAACACCACGGAACTTTACATGACGGAAGAAGCCGACGGCTCGCTCGTGGTGGCAGAATACGACACCTCGCGCCGCATGTTCTGGCAACTCGTTCCCACAGACGCGGAGAACGTTTTCTATGTGCGCAACACCGCAACGGGACGTTATATCCAAAGCTGCAACCTCACGCCCTCTTCCAACTCTAAATTGAAAACCGTGGACACGCCCGTGCCTTATTACATGGGACGCACGGCAGCAACGGCCGCCGAAATCACGGGCTGCTATTATTTTAGTTCCACCGACTGCACCAATTACAGCAACGAGGCAACCTCGCCCCGCGCCCTGAACAAGGACGGCGCATCATCGAGCATCATCACGTGGCAGGCAGGGCCTAACAACGGCACGTACCGCGTGGGCTCGTATTGGAAAGTCATAGATACAGAGGACCTCTACGAAGCCCGCCCCTTCACTCCCGTGAGCGAAAAGGGCAACGGCACATATATCTATAACATGGTCAGCACCGCCACGGGCAAAGGCTTGCAAATGAACGGCGAAGGCACGCCCGAGTGGCAGCCGCTCAACGAAAGCGACGGGCAGACGTGGTATTTCGTGGGCGAAAGCAACCGCGCCGGCGGCTATGAAATCGTTTGCCGCAGCGGCGACCGCACGCTCACCGTAGGCGAGCATGCCAAATGGTGCATCTATCCCGCAGCCACTGAGGAAGAAGCCTATTTCTTCCGCCCCTATGGCGCAGACATCGCGCAGACTTGCGCCCTGACGGTGGAGGGCGATTCGCTCTTCCGCTTCCGCCAAGTGCGCAGCGCGTTCGCCCGCAGCGCAGGCATCTATCGCCTGCCGTGCGGACAACTTTCAGGCACGTATGTCGCCCAAGCCGCCGTGCAAGGCCCGGCAGCCCTCACGCCCCTGCGCTACCCCATCGCTACGCTCAGCGGTTCGTCCACCGCGACCGGCAGTGTGCAGCCCTCTAAGTGGTACACCCTCTTCACCCACTCGCAGGCCACCCTCGCCCGCGGCAGGGAACTGCAAGCAACGTTCGGCCTCAACGCCGCACCGGCAGAGGGCACGCAATGCTTCGCCTATTTCGACTGGAATGGCGACGGCGTGTTTGAAACCGCGCACGAACTTGCCATAGGCCAGCAGATGCACCTCACCGCGACCGTGCCGGCAGACGCCTGCATCGGCAAGAGCCGCCTGCGCCTGCGCCTCACCGACAACGGCCTGACCGATGCCGAGGACGACGTGAACGGACAGACCATCGACTTTATCCTTCACATCACCGACAGCGATGCCACCGAGTTCACGGCAACCGTAAGCTCCGCCGACCCCACGCGCGGCACGGCAACCCTCACCGCACCGACCACCGCCCTCGCCACGCCCATAGGCAATGCCGCCTTCCTGGCCTGGCGCGAGGGACGCGCAGTGGTTTCGACCGATGCGGAATATACCTTTACGCTCGACCACAACGTGAACCTCGTGGCACTGTTTACGCCCAACACAAGTGAGATTGGCACCGGCATCGATGCCATCGGGCAGAATGTAGAGCGGGCCATTGTGCAGATTAAAGCAGGCCAGGGCGTGGTGCGTGCCGTGGGCGATACCTCCGTACGCAGTTTCCGCCTCTATTCCGCCGACGGTGCACTCGTGGGTCAGACCACAGGCCACGAACTCTCCGTGAAGCATCTGCCGCAAGGCACTTACATCGCCTGCATCATCACCGACGGCGGCACCGATGCTGCTAAAGTATGCGTGAAATAGTTTTCCCATAATCTCAAATAAGATTCCCAGAATTATGAAAAACGATAAAAGATTTTATCTGATGGGCTTCGGTGCCATGGCAGCCCTCGCAGCCGGCGCACAGGGGCAGCGACCCAATATTATATATATAATGTGCGACGACATGGGCTACGGCGACCTCGCTTGCTACGGCCAGCAATACATCGCCACGCCCAACATCGACTGCCTCGCCTCCGAAGGCATGCGCTTCACGCAGGCTTACGCCGGCAGCCCCGTTTCAGCCCCCTCGCGCGCCACGTTCATGACCGGGCAGCACTCCGGCCACACCCACGTACGCGGCAATAAAGAATATTGGGGCAACTCCGGCACCGTGATGTACGGCAGCAACGCCGACTACGCCGTGGTGGGGCAAGAGCCTTACGACGTGAACCACATCATCATTCCCGAAATCTTCAAGCAAGAGGGCTACACCACGGGTATGTTCGGCAAGTGGGCGGGCGGCTACGAGGGTTCGCCCTCCACGCCCGACAAGCGCGGCATCGATGAGTTCTACGGCTACATCTGCCAGTTCCAGGCGCACCTTTACTACCCCAATTTCCTCAACGAGTACAGCCGCTCGCGCGGCGACGAGGGCGTGAGCCGCGTGACGCTCGACCAAAACATCAACTACCCGATGTATGGCGACGGCTACCGCAACCGCGCACAGTATTCCTCCGACCTCATCCACCAGAAGGCAATGGCATGGCTCGACAAGCAGACCGCCGACACGCCTTTCCTCGGCATCTTCACCTACACCCTGCCCCACGCCGAACTGGTGCAGCCCGAAGACTCCATCCTCCTCGCCTACAAGGGGCAGTTTTGCCAAGAGAAAACCTTTGGCGGCAACCAAGGCTCGCGCTACAACCCCACCGACTACGGCCACGCCGAGTTTGCCGCAATGATTACGCGCCTCGACGCGCAGGTGGGGCAGATTATGGCAAAACTCAAAGAGCGCGGGCTCGACGAGAACACCATCGTAATCTTCACCTCCGACAACGGCCCGCATGAGGAAGGCGGCGCCGACCCCGACTTCTTCAACCGCGACGGACTCCTCCAAGGCAAGAAGCGCAGCACCTATGAGGGCGGCATACGCATTCCCTTCATCGTGCGCTGGCCGGGCAAGGTGCAGGCTGGCACGGTCAACGACCATCAACTCGCCTTCTACGACCTTCTGCCCACCTTCTGCGACCTCGCCGGCATCGATGGCTACCCCGACAAGTTCCTCAACAAGAACGTCAGCACCGACTGCTTCGACGGCATCTCCTTCAAGCCCACCCTCCTCGGCGAGGAAGGACAGCAGGAGCACGAGTTCCTCTACTGGGAGTTCCACGAAACCAACATGATGGCACTTCGCATGGGTAATTGGAAGATGGTGGTCAATGCCGGCAACTGCCTGCTCTACGACCTCTCCACCGACCTGCACGAGGACCACAACGTGGCATCGCAATATCCCGACATCGTGAAGAAGATGAAAGAAATCATCTTGCGCGAACACACCAACAGTTCCCTCTTCCAAGTCACCCTGCCCAGCCTCTAAGGCAACCGGCAAAGCGGAAATAATAAAAAAGCCTTCGGACGAAACAACGCGTCCGAAGGCTTTTTTTATTGGGAAAAACATGCAAACTGCTTAGCCAACCGAGCAAAGCCATTTCCACAGCGGCACGACCTCAATCGTAAGGCCGTCGCGCTCTATCGTCTCCTCCTCATCCTTCGTGATAATGGCAAGGCGTCGCAGCTTTTGGAATTTGGCAAGGCTAACCAGTCCGTCCACCTCGCGCTTGCGCGTTTCGGCATCGCGCAGAGAATAGCTCACCTGAAATGCCGCACCTTCCAAAGGAAGATAAAAATCGACTTCCGCATTGGGCGTATTGAAAAAATAGCAATCGCTGCCATGCGTGCGCCTCAGGTTAATGGCCACGATATTTTCCAAAAGCGAAGTGTCGGGGTCGATGAGAAACAGCGCCAGCAATCCGTTGTCGATGAAATAATACTTCTTGTTCATCTCCTTGTCTTGCAGTTTTCCCATAAAGTTCTCGAAAGGCAGCGTTAGCCAGGAGTCCTTCATGTAAGCAAGGTAATCAATTACCGTGTCTGTGCTGATTTTTTTGCCCGTGGACGAAACGATGCTTGCGAGGCGGTTGTAGGAGAGCGGTTGCTTCACGCTTTCCGCCAGTTTGCGGATAAGTACTTTGAGCGCGAAGTCGTTGCGGATGGCGTAGCGCGTCACGAGGTCGCCAAAGAAAATTTTGTTGTACAGGCTGCTTAGCCAAGGGCGGCTGTTCTTCATCAACGCCGTTTCAGGTAGTCCGCCGTTCCTGAAATAGAGTTCCGCCAAGCGTGCTATTTGCTTGCCGTTCTTTATGAGTGCATTCTGCTTTTTGAGGTCAAGACCGTTGGCGTTGATATATTCGGCAAAGGAATACGGGTACACCTCTTGTATCATATACCTGCCGCCCAGCGTGGTGGCAATCTCGCTCGAAAGCATTTTGGCGTTGCTGCCGGTGATATATACATTATATTTATGGTCTGCCAAACGGCGGGCAAACTTTTCCCAACCCTCCACAAGCTGTATTTCATCGAGGAAAAAGATAGGGCGGTGATCATACATCTCTTCGTAGCACACCTTAATGAGTTCGAGATCGCTCAGTTGCAGCGAGTCGATGCGGTCGTCTTCAAAATTGAAGAACAGAATCTCCTCGCGGCTGTGCCCGCTTTTGATGAGTTGCGCAATCCGTTGGTACATCAGGTACGACTTGCCCGCATGGCGCAGGCCAACCATTACGTAGTTCTGCCCGTCCATGAAGTCCACCCGCCGCTCTACCAGTTGCACGCTGGTCGCAAATTGCTGGTATTCTGCAATAAGTTGTTTCACTAAATCTTTGGTCATAACACAAAGCAATTAAAACTTTCTTACTGCAAAGTTACGTTTTTATCGAATATACTCGATAAAAATACCCCTATTTTATCGAATATACTCGACAAAACGGTGATGAGCGCAACCGCCGTACTGCCTTTTTGTCATAAGAAAAGAGGCAAAAACCGCGTCAAAACGGCGGCAAACCCAAAGAAATGTTAGCAGGAAAGGCTTTGGCAGACTGTTTGTGCTATCTCTCGGTAGACAATCGTAATATCTATAGCATCTATCAAATCAAAAAATAACAACTTATGAAATTCGACAACTTCACCATCAAGTCCCAAGAGGCCGTGCAGCATGCCATCGACCGCGCACAGGCCTTGGGTCATCAGGCCATCGGCTGCGCCCATCTGCTTTCGGGCGTGCTGGCGGCCGGCGAGAACGTCACGCAGTTCCTCTTCGGCAAGACGGGCGTGCAGGAGCAGATGCTCCGCCGCGCCCTCGACAGCCAGTTACAGAGCCTGCCGCGCGTGAGCGGCGGCGAACCTTATCTCGACCGCGAGGCCAACGATGCCCTCAGCCGCGCAGCCGCTGAGGCGCAAAAGATGGGCGACCAGTTCGTGACGCTCGAAGCCCTCCTGCTCGCCCTACTGCTCACCAAGAGCACGACGGCGCAGATTCTTAAAGATGCAGGCCTTTCAGAGCAAGCCCTGCGCCAGGCCATTAAGGAACTGCGCGGCGGGCAGAAAGCAGCCTCGCAAGGGTCGGAAGACACCTACCAGGCTTTGGAAAAATATGCCCGCAACCTCGTGAGCGAGGCGCGCGAAGGCAAACTCGACCCCGTCATCGGGCGCGACGAAGAGATACGCCGCGTGCTGCAAATCCTCTCGCGCCGCACCAAGAACAACCCCATTCTTATCGGCGAGCCGGGCACGGGCAAAACGGCCATCGTAGAGGGACTGGCGCAGCGCATCGTGCGCGGCGACGTGCCGGAGAACCTGAAAAACAAGCAGCTCTACTCGCTCGACATGGGCGCACTCGTGGCAGGCGCGAAGTACAAGGGAGAATTTGAGGAACGCCTCAAAAGCGTCATCAACGAAGTAACGCAGGCCGAAGGCGGCATCATTCTCTTTATCGACGAAATCCACACACTCGTCGGGGCGGGCAAGGGCGAAGGCGCCATGGACGCCGCCAATATCCTCAAGCCCGCACTCGCACGCGGCGAGTTGCGCAGCATCGGGGCCACCACTTTGGAGGAATATCAGAAATATTTCGAGAAAGACAAGGCACTCGAGCGCCGCTTCCAAACGGTCACGGTGGACGAGCCTACGCCCGAGGATGCCATTTCCATTCTGCGCGGCCTGAAAGAGAAATATGAGAACCACCACCACGTGCGTATTCAGGACGATGCCATCATTGCCGCCGTCAATCTCTCGCATCGCTACATCAACGAGCGTTTCCTGCCCGACAAGGCCATTGACCTTATGGACGAGGCTGCCGCCAAGCTGCGCATGGAGCGCGACTCGCAGCCCGAGGAACTCGACGAGATCACACGCCGCCTGCGCCAGCTCGAAATCGAGCGCGAGGCCATAAAGCGCGAAAACGACACGCAGAAACTCGAAGGGCTCAACCGCGAAATCTCCGACTTACAAGAGCGCGAGAAGGCCTATCGTGCCAAGTGGGAAGGCGAGAAAGAACTGCTCGCCCGCATACAGGCCGACAAGGAACAGGCGGAGCACCTCAAGTTTGAGGCGGAGCGTGCAGAGCGCGAGGGTGACTATGGGCGCGTGGCGGAAATACGCTACGGCCAACTCAAAGCCCTCGGCGACGACATCGCCAGCGTGCAGCAGCAACTGCGGGAACGGCAGGGCGCGGAGGCGATGGTCAAGGAAGAGGTCACGCCCGACGACATTGCCGACGTGGTGAGCCGCTGGACGGGCATACCCGTGAGCAAGATGCTCGCAGGCGAGCGCGAGAAACTCCTGCACCTCGAAGAGGAGTTGCACCGCCGCGTTGTGGGGCAGGACGAGGCCATTCGCGCCGTGAGCGACGCCGTGCGCCGCAGCCGTGCCGGCCTGCAAGACCCCAAGCGCCCCATCGGCTCCTTCATCTTCCTCGGTAGCACGGGCGTGGGCAAGACGGAACTGGCAAAGGCCCTCGCCGACTATCTCTTCAACGACGAGAACATGATGACGCGCATCGACATGTCGGAATATCAGGAAAAGTTCAGTGTGTCGCGCCTCGTCGGTGCGCCTCCGGGCTACGTGGGCTACGACGAGGGCGGCCAACTCACCGAAGCCGTGCGCCGCAAGCCTTACAGCGTGGTGCTGTTCGACGAGATAGAGAAGGCACACCCCGACGTGTTCAACATTCTCCTGCAAGTGCTCGATGATGGCCGCCTCACCGACAACAAGGGCCGCACCGTGAACTTCAAGAACACCATCATCATCATGACCTCCAATCTCGGCTCGCAGTTCATTCAGAGCAAGCTTGAGGGCCTTGCCACGAGCGGTGCCGGGCGCGAACGCGCGTTGGAAGAAGCCAAGGAGGGCGTTATGGAACTCTTGAAAAAGACCATTCGCCCCGAGTTCCTCAACCGTATCGACGACATCATCATGTTCAGTCCGCTCACCGAGCCTGAAATCCGCCAGATTGTGCGCCTGCAAATCGATGCCATCGTGCGCCGCCTGCAGTCGCAGGAGGTTAGCCTCACGGTGGACGAGAGTGCCGTCGGCCTCATCGCCTCCGCCAGTTTCGATCCCGAGTTTGGCGCACGCCCCGTGAAGCGTGCCTTGCAGCGCCTCTTGCTCAACGACCTCAGCCGCGCCCTGCTCGGCGGCACGGTGGACCGCCGCCGGCCTATCCGCGTCACGGCGCATGGCGATGCGTTGGAGTTTAAGAATTAAGACATACCTGTTTATAGCGATCCGCCCGTCCGAGAGCCTGCTTCTCGGACGGGCGGATTTTTGTATGCCCCCATGGCAAATCCTTTCTGGATATACTCATGCAGCCGCTGCGTTGCCCACCGGTCTTTCATGAACCGCACATTCTCTTAGTTACAAAAAACAAAAAAAGAGAGCGTTCTAATTGCTCTCTTTCTTTGTGGTGCCACCAGGAATCGTAATTTTTCTGTAAGTGGTTATATATCAACATCCTGAGAATAAGCTATATGAGTAATCTCCCGCTATTGCTCCACCGATAGGTTTCTGCATTTCGCGCAAGATTGCGCTGTCGAATTCTTTCTATTCTCTGTGCAAAGGTAGCAATTTTATTGGGATTTTGAAGTAATCTTTCTGATTTTTCATTCTTATTTCCGTAAAACAATTATAATTATAGAGTCAACAAGCAAGTGCAATATTACGAATGGTGAGGTTATACGACAATACCCTAAATTTTAATTGCTAAAGTCCGAATATGGAAAAATAAAGTAATGTTGCCTGAAAAATAAAAATCCTCAAGGCTCAAAAAACAGAGGCTGCGCCGTAAACATTAATTACGACACAGCCTCCCTTTTTGTTAATACTCGAAAGAAGTATCTTTCATTTATAAAATCTCAATACCAACCTTAAGTGTCGGAATCATTCATAAGTTGTACCATAGTTCTTTATTTTACGTGTAGAACAAAAATATATCCTTGTCTTGGAAGTATAATTCCTTTGTATTTCTTTTCTATTCGTTTGGATGAGCCTGTTGTAATGTCATCAAAATCAAGTTGAGTTCCTCTACAAGTGAATATAGCCTCAATATCGTCAGGAAGATTTAGACACACCCTTAATTTATTAACTATATACTTGGGACGAAACCCTAAATAATAGTCATCATCAATATTATAGATTTTTTCTCTTGTATATTGTATCTCATATTTAGTAGAACCACCCAATTCTATTTCCTGTTCCTTACAGATTATATTATTTTTATTGGATGTTTTTACGTCTTTGACTTCTGCCGTTCTCGCATTTACCTTGAACTCTATAATACGTTCTTGGCATGAATTTTCATTAAGTACGTTTGTCCAAGTCTTTATGGGGTACGAAAATTTATCAGTTGTTTCAGCAACTAAATCAAAAGAGACAACATCTGTAACTTTTATTATTCGATTGTTTCTATCACACCACTCTATCGTTGTATTTCTCTCATAATCATTATAATAACTAATTTCATCTTTTGGAAAATAGTTCTTTATTACATTCAGGAACTCCTTATGAATAGCAGGAAATTTATTCTTGAAAAGTTGCTTTGATAAAGTATCCCATAATGGGTCTAAATCCTTTCGTTGCTTGATAAATTCTTTCCCATATATTATATCTTGTAAATCACTTTTGAAGACACCAAGAAATTGTGCTGCATTAGATAAATATCCTAAAATGACTCCAATAACTAATACATCAGCAATTTTAATTACAATCTCCTTCCAAATAGAATCTTGATTAATGCCGAAATATCCATATGCATATAAACCTATACCCACAATAAGGATAATCCAAGCAACTCCTGTCCTAAAGAAATTATATGATAATAAATTCTTTTTCATTCTATTTTCTATTAAACTTTTTGCAAAGGTATGAATTTTAATGTAATACCCATTATATATACCAGTTAAAAATCACTTTTCGGATAAACTTTGACACGTAACACACAAATAACTCCTATAAATCCAATTACAAAACAACGAAATTCCATACTATGTCATACTTATCCATTTCAGAGTTAATAAACATATTAACAAAGAATTAAGGAAGAGTATGAACAATTCAAAACTAACAATCCGTTGGAGTAGGAATGAGGACGGAGGTACTGACATATCGGTATGCGGTGAAGTAAATTCTCTGCCACGTTTCAAAGAGGCATTTCTATCACTTGATTTACCTATCCCCATATACGATATTAAAGAGGATAAAACAGAGAGCGAGAGTGCTGCTAATTCGGCTACAACGACACTTCTCAGTAACCTCATAGGAATAATCGGGAAGAGTGTAAAGACAAGAGGACATCTCATTTCCGAAAAGGAGCTAAACAAGACGTTTATTTTCTCTGGCCTTCTAACGATACGGAAATTTGCGGAGATAATAGGAGTTGATATTGATGAAAGAAAGTTTAGTGACCGAAGAGAATTTCAGAGATATTTTAGACAACTGATGAAAGATGTATTAGAAAAGGAGGATTGGTAATGAAGAAAATGAAGGTTTGGGATAATCCCGAAGAATTGAGAAAAGAGCTACAACGTATAGCTGATGAACTTGGATTACCTATTGATGATGAAAAAGTCGGTTTAGCTTGGGTTGGAAACGGACAAACTGCAACCCCAGAAATATATGAATTAGTTATGAAACAATTATATTTCCGAAGTGGTCAGAAGAAAGATACCTCTTGCGAAAGTTCATTGTAATTTGCATTATTGAAGTCATCTTCTGAAACCTCAAGTACATTCTCAATAGCAATATATTCTGTGGCTTTTCTCACTCCAACAGCTACAAAGTTTCCTTCTTGCGAAACATCAAAAACTTTGTAAATACCACCTTTCAAATCCCCTTTGGAGACCTTAACATAACTTCCTATCTTTATTTTCATATTTTTCAATCGTTTAATGTACAAAGGTACAGATATTTTTTGTACCTTTGTGCAGTCTTTTAGACAAAGTTTGGAATAATAGAGAAAGTGCCTTACTTCTTGTGAAATCGCCAAATCTCAACAAAGAATATACAAGGCACGGAGCAGCTCATATACGTGGGCTGCCTATCCGTGTTGTATATTCAGGTGTTTGGCGATACCTACAAGAGAATACGGAGGGAAGCCCACTTTCTTTAACAATAAACATTGTAATTTCAGGCAGGGTGGACAAAAAGTAGGATGATTTTACTCTAAAATTCTCTTATTG
>ERZ809074.4335-NODE-4335-length-11918-cov-3.406052_pt1 | contig 11918 bp, 24 predicted proteins | sample MGYA00520795_ERZ809074 | MGnify/ENA primary metagenome ERZ809074 (study PRJEB31570, sample SAMEA3212989) | Homo sapiens | biome: human-gut; feature: human gut; material: fecal | place: Sweden | collected 2011 ...
CACCCCAATTCCTCGAAGCAGTCTATCAACAGTCGAAGCATATTCTCCGCCGCCGTTGTTCGCCTCGAAGCGCTCCTTGTGTGGCTTGTGTTCCTTCGTCCGGTTGGCTACAAGAGGCTGCGTAACGTCCTTCGCGCCCTTGCTGAAAATAACGTCGTGAATATAAACGCTGCCGTCCGTCGCTACATACGCAAAGGGCATTGCAAGGCTGTCACCGCCGCCCCACGCCACGTCGCACACGGCGACTTTATAGAAATCGTCTTCCGGCAAAACGCCGTTGTAATACCGAAGAGACTCCGCAGGGAACAAAAGGCCCTCACGAACATAAGGCTTACCCTGATACTTCGCACACCAAGTCGCATCGTCGATGCTGGCTTTCATGTCCTTGTAGTACTCCGTGGAGAAGCCCAGCCCGTATTGGTAGTTGAAATTCGCTTCTCGTTCAGGGCCGGAATCACGCGGAATCGATATCGTGGGTTTCCTTCGTACTGCTCCTGAATCCTTCCCAGCGGGTCGGCAACGTTCCACCGTGTACCGACCATCAGCTCGAAAGCCCCGTCTTTTTTTCTGTCTTTAAGCTGATTCAAATACGCATCGTATTTTGCTTGCAGCCGTACAGGATTCAAGGACTCTTCCAGATCCTCTATCAGGTCGTCCACATACAAGCATCCGCCCGTTCCGACTTCGACTGCGCCGGTCAGTGCTCCGCCGACAGACCGCGCCGTGAACGTTGGGAAGCGCTTCTTCCGCTCCAGATCAATCGTCTCGTTCTTTGCGGAATTATCCACGACCTTAACATCCGGGAACACGTCAGCCCAAGAGTACGTTTCTGTGTCCGTCAGGATATTCATTGTCTCTCTGTAGAACCCGTCCGTAAGCTTATCCGAGTGTCCTGACATGACATTTGCAACTTCCGGTCTCTTCCCCATGATCCACGTCATGAAAAAAATGCAGAGCGTAGACTTCCCAACTCGCGGGGGCAAAGACACCCCGAGAAAATCTAACGCCCCATCGTTCAGTTCCTGCAAGTCCTGTACAAGTGGCCGGAGCGTCGCCCTTCTCGGAACATAAAACCGTTTCGTCTTGTCCCTGTTCCATTCCAGATATACGCAGTAAGAATCGAAGTCATCTTTCGCAGCCAAGAGATACGTCTTTTTGTTTATTTCGAAAAATTTGAGAACTGCATTCGCATCTTCCGTTTCTTTTACCTTCAAAGCAGTTGCGTTTCTCAACCACAAATCATGTTTGAACGCGTGCTCCCTATCCGCCTCCCACATTGCCCTGACAATGTCGAAGTAGTCCCCATACGCCGCGCTATCCTCCGGTCTCGACTCGATGAATCGCCTGATCCTGCTTAACGTTTCTTCGTACATCCTTCTCCTCCAAACAAAAGGGCCGACGTTTACAACGGCAGCCCTTCTTTGCTTCTTACACCGAACCTTTTATCGGTGCGGCGTGTATTCAATTCGGTCGAAAGTAAATGCCTTTTTACATTTTCCGTGGTAAAAGCGTTCACCGGGCCGAGACCGGTACACCCACTTCCCCCTCCGGTATGCACCTCCACGGCCTGCACAATATGCGCCTCATGCATTGCATACGTGCATAATGTTCGCGCTTCAATTGTTTTTAATGTGTTTTCGCAACTTTCCGCAGATATTCAACGCAACAAAATAGATATTTGGTGGCGTTATTTATCCGGCATATCCGGCACGGGGTCCACTTCCGGCAGTGCGTCCTTGTACTTGTCCGCAATCTCAGCAGGGGAAGCCCCATTATCTAGCGGATTGTTTGGCGTAACCACAACATCTTGTGTATCTTTGTACCCAAACATATTCTTACCAATGAAAATACCGGATGCCGGGTTGATCTTGCCGGATTGCATCCAATCATTCCAGAGGGATTCAAGGACAAACATTGCTTTTTTTATCACCGGTAGGTGCGTTGTGCTCCTGTAGTCCCCTGCTCTCCATTTGCGAATAGTAGTTGCGTCCACGCCCAGCCATAGCCCCATGCCGGGAACGCTTGGCTTTGCATCCTGGTTGATGCAGAATTCGAAGTATTCTTGAATGCGGTGTTCAACCTGCTTGGGATCGCTAATATCGATCGGGGGCAAGTCCCACGCAACCATAGCATTTCGAAGATATCGGGCATTGTCTCCCGGCTCTATGTGCTCTTGGCCGAAGTTGGCGAGATCGGGCCTGTTGCGCTTGCGCTTGGGCTTTGCGATCTCTGTTGATTGCTTCTTGACTGCGGTTGCCTTTGGCATGAACTCACCCCGTAAAAATCAAAATTGCGCTTTTGCGTCGGCTGCGCGTGCGCAAGCTAGCTTGCGGCTGCGCTGCTAGCAAAAGCATAACATTTTTTGCACGGGAAAATCAAGGCTTTTGAGCGTGCCTCGGGGAAGTGGTGCCCGTTTGTGTGCATCACTTTGCGCCGTGCGCGGCTCCGTTGCGTGATCGTCGGCGGAATCGTGGCAGATATGGGAGTTTTGCGCAGGGGCGCGTATATTACAAGAGTAGTGCATACTCGGATTGAAAGGAGTAAGCAACGCGCGCACATTGTGCGCCGCTGGGGTGCATCCGGTGCGCGGGGGCTCTCAGACATGCGAGCCGCTGACGCTCCCGCATTGCGAAGATAGAGATTGCGCAGGATAGCAAGAGCACCGACCGCCGTTAATCGGTAGTCGGTGCTTGAATTACTGTGCTTTTTTAAGTTGCTCGATTTCCTGTTGCTGCTCGGCGAGCTGCTTTGCGTGCATACGGATAACGGATTTCAGGAAGTTTACTTCCTCTTTCAATTCCTCGGTTTCGCTCTTGGGTGTAAGCGTTTCGATAATTGTCCGCTGGCCCTCTGCCAGAAGTTCGAGTTGTTTTGAAACTGTATTTTCAATAATTACTTGGATATCATGTACGGCCCCGCGTCGGGCCTCGTCGGCGATATCCTTCACTTGCTGCGCTTCCAGATCGTCAAGCATCTTTGCTTCCCTCCTTGTACGTGTATTCTTCCATTGCCTGCCGAAGAACGGTATTTACCTTATCGCCTCGGGCCGCGCAGGCGGCTTTGAAGTCCTCAAGCAAAGCTTTTTTTACTTTTACCGTTTGGTAAGCCATGTTTTCCGCATCCCATTTTTGATTTGCTCGGCGCTGGGCCTCTGATACTGCCATTTCATCACCTCTTGCCGAAAGTATATCATGTGTGGATTACGTTGTAAAGTATAAAATTGCATAATATATACGTTGTAACTTTGTGCATGTTGCCAATTGACTATATGCGTTACAACCTATATAATAAGCATGTAAACAAGAGATACGGAGCCGCCAAGCGGCAGAAAGGGCACGAAATGAAACTGTTTATGACGAAGAAAGAAAAGCTTGCAAAGATGGAAGCACTCGCCGCAAAATACGATGCACTCAGTAAAGAATACCGCGAAACCGTGAAAAAGGCGCAGGAAATCGAAGCAACGAAGGGCGAAAAGTTTTCCTGGAGCTATTTCCAGCGGGCAGAACAGCTGCTTGTAGAAATGTCGAAAATCAAGTTGTAAATCCCCTGACGAGTCTTGGCAGAATAAGACGAAACGCCGCAAGGCGTCGGGATAAAACTTAAATTATTTTGGAGGGATATAAAATGAAAATCATTAACAACTGCGAAGGATTCCGCGTGATCGACCTTTTGAACCAGTACGACGATCTCTACTTTGAAGGTCTGAACATCTCGGCCCGTCCGTACCACAATAGCCTTGTTGTTATCGACTTGGCGAACGCGATGCAGAACGGCAAGACCTGCACGCGCTGGCGTTTCTCGGTCAGCACGTGGAAGATGGACGCAGACCGCCTCTGCCTGACTGAATATGTAGAGATGGCCGCGCCAGAGTGCGACACGCTGGCCGATCTGGTCGCATGGCTTCGCGCCGGAAAGCCTCTGCTCAAGGTGGACGGCCTGACGGTTGACACCGGGGCGCAGGCAAGCAACCGGACATTCTCCCCGTTTGCTCCTGTAAAGCCCGTCAAGCTCGGCGAGCGCCTCAACGCCGCCACTATTGCAAAGGCTATTCGCGCCGGTCAGATCGTTGCAGGCCGTACCGAGGGGCGATACACAGACGATTATGCAATGGATGCCGCCTATGACTTTTACAAAGGCGATATTGATATTCAGGCATTCGCACAAGACATTTACGAGCATCCCAACGGCTGGCGCTTCTGGTGGCACGACGAGACGCGGCGCGAGATCGTCGCAGCTTGCCACACATTCGACTATAAAACGCTCGCGTTGGCGGTCTGACCGCCCCGCACGGGATGGAGGGAAAACAGCATGAAAATTACAAGCATGGGCGGGCAAGTTCCCTCCCTGTTCGCCGATATGCTTAATCAGCCGCACTTGCTTATAGCGGGCGCGTCCGGCTCTGGTAAATCCGTTCTGCTTAATGGGCTTGTGTGTGCCATTCTGCGCCACCATCCAAACCAGATGCAAATGATTCTTATCGATCCGAAAAAAACGGAGCTTAACGAATATGCCGGGATGCCTCACACGCTCCGCCACGCCACGGAACACGGCGACATCATAGCGGCGCTTGATTATGCGATGGGCATTGTAAACGCCCGCTACAAGGAGATGCAGCGCCGCAGGATGCGCACATACGACGGCGCGGATGTGTACGTAATCATTGAGGAATTCGCCGACCTCGTTTTAACGGACAAAAAGCGAGTTCTCCCGGTCGTTCAGCGGCTTTGCCAGATAGGCAGAGCCGCGAGGGTACACGTTATTCTGGTTACCCAATGCCCGCTTGCAACCGTTATTCCCACCGTTATTAAAGTAAACTTTACGGCCATTTGCGGCCTGCACACCGCCACCCGGCAGCAGAGCCGAAACATCTTAGATATGCCCGGCTTGGAGCAGCTTCCGAGATATGGCCAGTGCATCTATCAAACGCCCGCCGGGATGTGGCGCTACGATGTGCCTTATACCGGAGACCGCGAAATAGCCGAGGTTACTACGTTTTACAAAAAGCAACGCTCTTTTCTGCAAAGAGTCTTTGCGAGATAAGATAACCCCGCCCGATGTGGGCGGGGTTCTTTTTCTGCGGTATCGCAAAAGTTTATTCCGTGTCTCCGCTATCTTCTCTTTCTTCTTTGTTCTTCCCGTTTTTCTGCAATGACGCCCGCAGGAACGCAGTTATCAGGATGTTCGCCTGTTCTTCTGTTGCGCCCGCGTTTATCGTAGCTTTGTAAAACAGCAGCGACATTTCTGCAAGCGCTCCAACGGCGTCAATGAGTTCGCCCATCATATCTGAATCCCCTTTACAAGCTTGTCGTAGTATGTGGCAGCTACCGCCATAGCCGCCCACATGTCAGCCGAGAAGCCGAAGAAAAAGCCCGGCTGTCTCTTTGTGCCTTTCCCGAAGTTCGGCTGTCCGGGCGCGTAGCGGTCCGCCAGCGCCTGCCGGATGTTGCCATCCTTCGCCCTCGGCGAGCCGCACAGGCAAAGCTTTTCTTCCCGCCGGTAGATATACCCCATCCGGCGGAAGCCCCGCGTTAGCGCACGCTCCCAAAATCGGCCTATCCATACGCACGTATCGAAGACTTCTGCACCGACCGCCATACCCATTCCGGCGATCATTTCAATCGCAAAATCTGTTTCTGCGCTTTCTGCGATCTCGGAAATGATCTGCATCATTTCTGCGTTCTCTACCTTCCCGACACGAAGCACACGCCTGATTTCTGCCTCATCGTATTCGGCCAAGACATAGCCGCTTCTGACGTTGCCGGGGTCAATGGCTAATATTTTCATTTTCAGCCTCTTTCTGCATCGCGTCAACACGCCGCCTAAGCCTTTCTGCGCGTCGCAGATGGTTTTCTGCCCGTGATATTATCCGCGTGACGGTAGACCTGTTTACGCCGTATCTGCGGGCTATTTCGCCGGTTCTGACGCCGCTCATGTAGAGCATATAGAATTCTTCCTGCCTGTCCGTCATAGCAATTCCCCCAGCCCGAACATATTCCCTTCGCCGCAGAGGAACAGTAGCTTTACAAGGTCAACGAAAACGCGCGGATTCAGTCCGGTTTTTATCTCGATCATGCGCAAATGGTAATCAACGTCGCCCGGACTCAAAAAAATCTCTTCTGCGGTCTTTCTGCTGCTCATATTGCACTTCGCAAATACCGGTAGTATCTTCTTCTGCGTCCATGTAATGGCTTCCACTCCTTTCTGCACCGTCAAACCTCCTTGCATTCGTCATTTCGCACGTTTACCCTATGCCCGTTTACGGAGACAACGTATCCGGTCGGCGCTCTGTGACATTCGTATTTCTCCGCAATATAGGTTTTGCCGGGAATTGGCCTGAAATCAGCGTAAATCGGAATAACTTTGGTTATAATTACCTTAACGCCGTCCGTCCTTTTTGGTTTAGCAGCCGCACCGAGTTTTACGTGCTTTTTCTTCTGCGGGTCTCTGTATGCGTGATAACATTCCGGCGTACAAAATACACGTTTGCTTGTGTTTTTTGTCTTTCTCGTTATCAACTCCCCACAAGTCGGGCAATGCATTGTAATTTCAATCATTTTCCCGTCTCCTTTGCCTGTAAAAGAGCTTATTATACGCTTCATAGCGTTCGTCGATGTGCGTCGTGGCAACCATATCTGCCGTTCTATTCGTTGGTTTCTGAATCGGTTTTGTAACGACACATTCTGGTTTCCAGCCTCGTTTAATTCTTCTTTTAATTGTAGCGTATGGGATTCCCGTCTTATCTGCCCACTGGGACATAGTCAACTTTTCCCCAAATGCTTCAATATAGTGGTTTTTTCTGGTATTGTTGCATTGCGTCTTATGGTCAACCCATCTGCAATTATCTGGCGTATAATCACCATCGTTATCGATTCTGTCGATAGACAATTCAGGAGAATACCCCGCGCCAAGTGCCCATTTTTTGAACGCGCAGTAATCATTTCTCCATTTATCATCCATCTTGATTCCTCGCGCCCCATACCATTTGTAATGATATTCCGTTTCGCAGTAACACCTTGCGCGCATTCCACTCCAAATGTTGTGAAGGCGTTTATGACTGTCTCCATGTATCGTTGCATTTTTCCTTCTGTATTCGTTGTTCTTGCACCCGCAACTCTTACGTTTTTTCGTTTTTATCTCCTGCGTGGATAAGTAACGTATGTTTCCGCATGAGCACAAGCACTTCCACTGTCTTACCTTATGGCCGTCATTCCTGATTTTGGGTTCACCTTCTTCTAGTACTTTGAACTCACCGAAGGAGTATCCTGTTAAATCAATTTTTGGTTCTTTGGAGCCACTGATTATACTTTCCATAACGTCTCTCCCATGAAACAAGTTCATCCTTCGTCATGTCCCTAGAGAACCAATCCCAGAATCCGCACGGATTCATTTCTGAGCAAAATCCTCGATAGACACAGTTACACACCAGCACATCCGCAATTTCCGGCTCGATCTCATGCAGCGCCGCCTTAAAGTCCTCGGCATACTGCCGCGTCTCTGGCGAGGACTGGCGGCACAAGCGCTTGCGCATGGTGTCAATGAGCGATTGCACATTTGCTTCTCCTGTGAAGTCAACAGGCGCGTCCTGTGGTAGTTTGTCTCTCGGTATCCCCGTCCGGTCTGAACGCTGGCTTTTGATGTACTTCTCAAATTTGTGACGGCTCCAATGCGTCGCCACCCAACTCTTGATGCCGTGCCATGTCCATTTTACGGAGATATCCCGGATCGGGCTGTGCTCCGCAATGAGAATTTTCCTTTTGAAGTCCACGCTTGGCTCATGGTCGAGCGGCGGCTTGCCGACCGTTGACCGGCAGTCGGAAGCGACTTCTACCCAGTCACCCTTTATTTTCAGTATTTCGGTCTTTCTGCCCATTCTCCGGCGCCTCCTGTTCCATTTCCACGGCAAATGCAATCCGGCAAAGTGCGTGTGCAAGATGGTCGTTTGATTCGTCACCAGCGAGCCACGCAAAAAGATGCGTAAGCGCACGCCCTACGTGTTCCTTTACCGGAATCAGTTTGTAATTATCCTCGGTGTAGTGGTGTAATACCGCCGATTCATAGCGCACTTTTGAAAGCTGCAACATAGCCCTTGGCGGCAACCACTCGCTTTTGAATGGGCGGAAGGATTGCCTTCCGCCGTTCTGCTTCACTTCTTTGCGTTCGGCGATTTTCTCAAGACTCATTCCCTTTATCCTTTCTGGCGGATGAATTATGCGGCACCGGTGGCAATGGTATCCAATGCGTTACCACGCTTCCGATGCAATCCCGCATAGCCATGCCGTCGTATCTTCTCCATGTATCCGCGCTTGTGCGGTACGCCTCGCCGACAAATACGCCGTCAGTAGCAAGCACGCGCGTTCCCGGAGCTGGGAGTGTTCCATCAACGCTTATCCATTTGCCAAGCAGTGCGTCTCGCTCGGCTTCCGCCTCTCCCTGCTTCCTTTGTGCAAGAGAAATCACCATGTCTTTCCACTCAACTTCTTCGCGCAGACTTTTGATTTCATTTGATTGCCCCTCGGTTAGCGCCCGAAGAAACTCAATGGATTTCTCATACGCCTGTTTCTGCGAACGTTTTACTTTATCCGTCATATGTCCCTCCAATATTTAATTCTCGCGCGTAAAGCTCCCGCATCCTCGGCGGCATGTCCGCCATAGATTCAAATCTCAGCCCGCTCATTCAGCCTCCCCGTAGCTGCAAAAATCGTCCGGTGCAATCTCCATATCGCTGATGTCGCAGATGAGAAAACCGTTAGCGTTAATCGTCGCGTTAACAAAATGCTTGCCGTCCTTGCACCGCACCACCGGCACAACGTCGGCGTCGGGAGCATTTTTGAGCAGAAGGATGACTCTTCGAAGCAAGAACTCCGCTTCTCTCGTATACAAAGTCCCACTGTTCCGCTTGATCGCATCGATTGCGCCGGAACGTAGGATGTATTTATCACTCATTTGTGTCCTCCATCATCGCGCCGCAGCCGGGGCAGTGTTTCGGCAGGTAATCCGGGTTATCCGTGCCGTCGTCGATGGTGTAATCGCACACGGAGCAGTGCCACACATCGCAGACAAGTGCGCCATCAGCATACCCATCGCCCTCGCCAATCCACTGCCCATGCACCACCTCCGCAACGTCGGCGGCTGGCTGGCGCAGTAGAAGCGTTTTCACTCGCTGCGGTGTCCAGTTCGGATTTTCCGCGTTGCAGGATTCAAAGTCTGCCAGCGCCGCTTCGCGGCTGATATATTCGTCAGCCATTCTTCTTGCCCTCCAATCCCCATTCCTTCAAAACCATATCCCTGCGCACCATGTAGGCGGCATCTGCCGGGAACTTGAACGTCTCGTCTGTGGAGCATCGTGCATAGTCTTTGCACCGGAAGCATTCGCCGAGGATTACGGCGGCCTGAACGCCCAGACCCTCAGCCTGCTTTTCAGGCGGCAAGTCCTCCATAAATGCGGTAAAGTATGTTTCATCCATTCTTCTTGCCCTCCAATTTGCCTTTGTGTTTCTTCACGAGCTCCTTCGCTAAGTTCAAGCCGACTGCAGTATAGTCAAATTCAGGGTCCCCGATAGCCGGTTCAACGCATCCTTCCGTCCCGCCATATGTGCCATGGTGCTGTGCGAAGTCACTTCCGTCCGGGAAACGCACTGCATAGCCGTCGTGCAGGCGCTCTATCGTGCATTTGATTCCAAGATCGACGCAAAAATGGTACAACGCGCATATTTCAGTGTATTTTACTGAAAAATCTAACGTTCTTTCCTCAGGTGCCAGCACGACCACGCGCCCGTCCTTATCGGCCTTGGCAATCTCTTTCATGCGGTCGTGGCTTCCGTAGTTTTTAATCGCAGACTCCAAAAGGGGAAGTTCGCCGTACATCTTGAAAAAAAGTTCTGGTGCTCGCACGGTGTCCTCAAACTGCTTGAGCCGCTCCCACACTTTTTTCTGGTAGCACGCGCCATCCTCGCAAAAGCTTCCTCCCGGAATATCCCTGCACTGCGCGATGTCGCAGAAGTTTCCTTCAAATGTAAGTCTTTCCATCACTTTACCTCAATTCCAAAAGCTCTGTATGCTGACGCCTGCGGGTTTTCTGCCATCACCAATGCTTTCATTTTGCAGGTTTTGCACTCAACGAGATACAACCGTTCCTCGCAGTAATACGCATAGAGCGGACTTTTGCAGAGCCTGCACGTCACTCCAGTAGCCTTTCCGATGTAGTCACGCCCGTTGCCGTCGGCGTTGTAAACCTGATGGCACAGCTTGTCGAAGTTCGATGCACCTTTCATCATTTCACCTCCGGCGCTTCCGGCAATCCGCGCCATTCCCAGCGGCTGGAATTGCCGCATTGGTAACATGGACAATTTTTCGTCACACAGTTCATGCATTCGATAACAGTCGCATTATCAAATTCGCAGTAGTCGAAATGCTTACAATCCAGACACGAGCGACGCGCTTTTATCTGCTCAAGCAGCGCGTCCCTCTCGGCTTCTGCCTCTGCCTGCTTCTTCCGCAGCGCCGCGTTCTCGGCGGTCAGGCGCTCGATGAGGTCGGCAGCAGCGGCCACTAAGCGTTCTAGGCAATCCCCGTAACCAAAGTATTTGCAAGCTGCGCAGTCAATGCAGTCCTGGTCGCTGCAATACCGCAGCGACTGCACGATTTCTTTATTCGTCACGTTTTTCCCTCCAATATTCGTTGAACTTTTTCCCCGTAATGATCGGCCTGCACCACTCGCGCTGGAAGCGCCGCCAATCCGGATCATATTTTCCATCTTCTCCGCGAAACAGCATTGCATACGGGACAAATCCTGCCTGCATTGTCTGGATCAGGCGTAATTCTGCCGCATCAAAAGAATCTCCGTCGTATCCACACAGCACATAGCAGCACATTGTGTGGCTCGACGGCCTGAATCCTGCCGCGCGGAATTTTCGTCCCATTTCGATCAGCGGTTCCAGATCGTCTTTCGTATCGTAGGCCGTGTAAATGCGGGCCGGTTTCACTTCGCGCAGTAAATCCGCCTGCCACTGCTGCAAAAGTGCTGGCTCCAAGCCTCCCGTAAATATCGCCGGATGTGCTTGCCGCTTAAGCATCTCGCAAACTTCCAGAAAGTGCCGTTCGGACGTGCCTAAAATGTTATCATCGAGGATGTTCCAACCATCCACGATTGGAAGTTCCTTGATTTGCCCATGCGCGCAGCGTGGTACAGAGCAAAACCAGCATTCTTTCGTGCAACCGCGAGACGTGAATATGTATCCGTCGCGCAGATACATACCCGGTGTAAAATCGCCCATGCGATCATCAAACGCAGGACCGCCCACCTCGACAGGCACGCCCAACACCTGCCACGCATAGTACAGTTCCTCCGCCGTCTCTATATGCCGATGCTTTCCACGGCCTTCTTGAAATGCTTGCGCACGGTCACATGGGACAGATGGTGTCCCAGCTCATCCGTAAATACCAGGCCGGATCTTCCCAAAGCGTCCCAGCCTTCAATCTCCATTCCATTTGTTCCCGCCGCTGCTCTTTGAGCGCCTTCATCACCGAAGGCGCCGGGGTCAGCAGGCGGGTTTTGTCGTTTTTCAGAGAGCCGAAGAAATACGCTCCGCCCTTTTCCTTGGATTTGAGAAGCTGCTGCGCGACGGTCACTGTCCCGGCGTCGAAGTCCACGTCTTTCCAGCGCAGGCCGAGAAGCTCCCCTTGCCGCAGTCCCGTCAGCAGATCGACGATAAACAGTCGCTCGAACGGCTGGCCGCGGATCGCGTTCAGGAAGGCAGCAGTCTGAGCTTCGTCCAGCAGCTTGATTTCTGGGTGCTCCACACGCGGTAGCTTGCAGGCATCGGAAGGATTGATCCGCAGATAGCCGACCTCGACGGCCTGCTCCAGCGCCCGGTGCAGAATGCCGTAGATATCCCGAACCGTTTTTGCAGAAAGCGGCT